>Ga0209107_10001040_pt1 | contig 15588 bp, 14 predicted proteins | sample LakErihyJuly2011_2_FD_187460 | JGI IMG/M metagenome (GOLD analysis project Ga0209107, IMG submission 187460) | Freshwater microbial communities from dead zone in Lake Erie, Canada - CCB hypolimnion July 2011 (SPAdes) (version 2) | ecosystem: Environmental > Aquatic > Freshwater > Lentic >... | reverse complement strand
GGCGGGCGGCCGCTGAATTTTCGGAGAACGTTCAACATCCAACATTCAACTTTGAACCTTCAACGGGGGCGTTAGCCTTGCAGGGGAATCAGCTTTTGGACGTTGAATGTTCAGCGTTGGATGTTGCTGGGGGCGGATCAGGCGAGGATTGGGTGAACGACTTCGCCGGCCGTGTCGGTGAGGCGAAAGTCGCGGCCGTTAAAGCGATAGGTGAGCTTGGTGTGGTCGAAACCGAGGCAATGTAGCATCGTCGCGTGGAGGTCGTGGACGTGAACTTTGTCGGTGATCGACTCGGAACCGAGTTCGTCGGTGGCGCCGTGGACAACGCCGCCTTTTACTCCGCCACCAGCCATCACGACGGAGAACGCCTTGGCGTTGTGGTCACGGCCGGGGGTGTCGTTGCCGTTGCGATCTTTGGTGGGCTTGCGGCCAAACTCGCCGCCCCAGACGATCAAGGTGCTGTCGAGTAACCCGCGTTGTTTAAGGTCGGCGAGTAGGGCGGCGAGAGGTTGGTCGATCTCCCCGGCTTTGGCTGTTAGTTTAACTTGCAGGTCTTGGTGGTGATCCCAGCCGTCGTGCCAGACTTGGACCACACGAACACCTCGTTCGACGAGACGGCGGGCGATGAGCAACTGGCGCCCGGTGTTGGTATTGCCGTAGGCGGTACGGGTGGCCTCGGTTTCCTTCAAAATATCGAAGGCGTCGGTGGCCTCCGTTTGCATGCGGAAAGCGGTTTCGTAGGTCTGGAGACGAGTTTCCAGCGCGGCTTCCTTTTGGATTTTCGCAGCGTGCAGCGTGTTCAGCTGTTTGACGAACTCGAGTTGGCGGCGTTGCTCGGTGGCGGGCAGGTAGGAATTACGGATGTTTTGAATCATCTGTTCCACCGTTGAGGATTGGGTATTAACGCTGGAGCCTTGGTATACGCCGGGAAGAAAGGCGGCTTGGTAATTGGCCGCACCGCCGAGGGGCAGACCGCCGTTGCGCAGTGAGATAAAGCCGGGGAGGTTTTGGTTTTCGGTGCCGAGTCCGTAGACGATCCAGGAACCGAGGCTGGGTTTGGAGATGCGTAGCGATCCGGTGTTCATGAACACCGTGGCTACGTCGTGAGCCGGAATGTCCGTCCACATGGAGCGGATGACGGCGAGGTCGTCGGCATGGGCACCGGTTTTGGCGAACACCTCGCTGACCTCAAGGCCGGACCGGCCCATGGCAGTGAACTTAAACGGTGAGCCCATGGCGACGCCACCGCCTGGAAGGGTTTTGCCATCGAGCGCGCTGAGGGCGGGTTTGGGATCCCACGTGTCAACGTGTGAGGGAGCGCCCTGAGCAAAGATATGGATAATGCACTTGGCTTTACCGGGGAAGTGCGGCGCGTGCGGCAGCAGGAGGTTGCCGCCGCTTCCCGGAGTGGTTGCGGGGCCGGCTATGGTGGACAACGGGTCGATGACTGAAGCGAGGCTAAGGGCGCCTAGGCCCATGCCAACGCGGCTCAAAAACTGGCGGCGGGTGAGGAAGTAATCCTCGGGGTTAGTCGAAATGCCGCAACAGGGGTGGTTGGGGTGGTGATGATCGGACATGCGATAACTGGGGTATACTGACTGTAGACGCAGGGCGGGCGGTCCAGGTTACACGGACAGGGGAGATGGCGTCGCGGAGGCGGCGAGTAGCGTCAAACTGAGGCCAATGGCATGGGGCAGTCGAGCACGCAAGAGAGGGCGCGGAGTAAATCGGCTTCGGCGGGATTGATGTGGCCGTCTTGGCTGACGGTGATCGCCAAAGCCGTGAGCAGGCGTTTTTTAACCGGTCCGTGGGCGAGGGCTAGGCGATCCAGGGCGCGGTCGAGGTGCGCCAAGGTGCAGTCCTCGGATGAGATTAACCGCAGTACAGGGAAAAGCCCTGAGAAGATCGCAGCGCCTGCATGGAAGGCTGGTTCCGCCGCTGAGTCGTCTGCCGCGCTGAGGCGGGAGGCGAACGCGAGTACTACACTGATTTCGGCGGAAACGTCTGCGGGTGAATAGATTTCACGCGCCCCCGAAGGTTGAGCTGCGAGGGCGAGGTGATGCGTGAGTGCTTTTTGCAGGGCGAATTCAAACAGGCTCACTTGCTGGTCGGCGAGTACGAGTTCGTCTAGGGTGGCGAGCAGACGAGCCATGTCTTCGGGAGCAAGTTGTCTTAAGGCCGGTGGAGTGAGCAGTAGCAGCGGCAGGCGCGTGTGTTTGGGTAGGGTCAGCAGACTGGCTGCGAACGAGGCCACAGAGTCGGCTCTAGTCGCGCCGGAGTGCTTGCGAATCAACTCCATCTGACGTGATAGCAGAGCGGTATCGTTTTGTGACAGAAGGAGTCCGCACACCAAAGCGGCCGCGTGGGTTGGATTGCGTGCAGCCTCGCGAAGGTTGATGGGAATTGCCAGTGCTAGCACTTGCGCAAGTTCCGTGTTTTCGGGGGTTAGGGTGCCAATGGCAGCGATCAGATTTTTGGGGGTAAGACCTGTGGCTGGTGTAGCGCGCAAAGGTGAAGGCGCACTTGCAGGTCGGCGGCTGGTTGGGCTAAACGCGGTCGTGGCCTCCCCTATAGGACCGGCGTCGATGTTCACCTCGTCTGGAGGGGCGGGATAGAGGCCAGTGAAGGCGGGGTCGATCGCGCGGATACGGGCGTCGAGCGGTGGATGCGTGGCCCATAGGCCGCCAAACGAGGAGCGAAAGCCTTGGGCGAAAAAGAAGTGGCTCAGCTCAGAGGATTTGCTGGATTGTATGTTTGAACCAAGGGAGTAGCCCCCGATTTTTTTCAGAGCACCACTAATGCCGGCGGGATTGCGGGTAAATTGTACCGCGGCGGCATCGGCCAAAAACTCGCGTTGGCGGGAGACGGCGGCCTGAATGAGACGACCGAAAAAATAACCGACGTAGCCCAGTGCGATCATGACCAATCCGACGGCGAAGATGAGAATGATCAGACCGCCACCATTTTTGTCGCGGCTACTGGAGCGGACGCGAAAGTTTCCCATGCCGCTGAGGATGCCGCGCCCGATCAGACCAACCACGAGGATGCCATGAAGAATCGCGGTGAGGCGGACGTTGAGGCGCATGTCGCCGTTAACGATGTGGCTAAACTCGTGGGCAACGATGCCCTGAAGTTCGTCGCGGGTGAGCTTTTCCACGGTGCCGCGCGTGACGGCGACCACTGCATCGCTGGTGGTCAGACCTGCGGCGAAGGCGTTGATGCCTCTCTCTTCGTCGAGCACGTACACGCCAGGCATGGGCAAGCCGGAGGCGATGGACATCTCCTCGACGATGTTGAGCAACTGTCGCTCGCGCAGATTGGTGGTGTTTGGAGGCAGTTCACGGGCACCGACGAGAGCCGCAACGGCACGACCGCCGGCCCTTAGTTGTAGCCATTTACCTAACGCAGCTAGGCCCACCACCACGAGTGTGAGCAAGGTGAAGGCAATGAGTGCGCCCGGTTGCCAAAGTTGGAGGTGCTCGAGCCCCATGCGGTCGGCCTCTAGCCCGCCGCCATTGGAGGTCGCGCGAACTCCGGCGAAAGCGGTCAGCACAATAAAGGCGAAATAACCCGCAGTAATGGTTCCGAGCACCGCTAAGGCAAAGAGCGCGACGAGTCGCTTCGTGCGCTGTTTAGCGAGGACTTGTGCCTCGAAGAAGTCCATGCGAAGTCAAAAGTTAAACCAACCGACGGGTTAATCGGCGGGCGGTTGTGACCGATTTAGTTAAACTGGACCTTAGGAGCCTGACGTTCGGAAGGGTCGTCGATTTGAAACAACTCGGCGGGCTGAAACCCAAGTGCACCTGCCAAGAGCACGGCGGGGAAGGTTTCACGGCTCGTGTTAAAGGCCATTACACTGTCGTTGTAGGCTTGGCGTGCGAAGGAGATCTTATTCTCGGTCGAGGAGAGCTCTTCGGTGAGCTGCATCATATTTGGGTTGGCCTTGAGATCGGGGTAGGCTTCGGAGACCACCATGAGGCGGGAGAGTGCGCCACCCAGACCGGCTTCCGCAGTGAGCAGGCCGCGCATAGCGTTAGCGTCAGATGGATTGGCGGCGGCGGTTTGGGCGGCAGAGGAGGCGATGTTACGGGCCTTGATGACGGCTTCGAGGGTGCTGCTCTCGTGCTTGAGGTAGCCTTTGGCGGTTTCGACCAAATTGGGGATGAGGTCGTAGCGCCGCTTCAATTGTACGTCGATCTGGGCGAAGGCGTTTTTGAAACGGTTACGCAGAGAGACTAGGCCGTTGTAGATGCCTACGGCCCATAAGCCAATGATCACTGAGCCGAGCAAAATTACGCCAAGGATGATGAGGAGGATAGTCATGGTTGGTTGAGGGGTGAGCCGTTGCGGGCACGGCGGTACAGTGTACGTTGGCCGGAGTGGGGCGAGTCGGAACTCGTCACAACGCGGTTGATTGTTTCTGGCGTGGTGAGCAAGTTCGGTCTTTTAGCATGTCGATCCGAACCCTGTTTATCCACTTGCTGGCCTTGCTGGTGATCCCGTTGGCGGCGCGCGCCGACGAGGTGCAGATGCAGCCAGCGCCATTGATCTCGGTCGCTCAGACCCCCGAGCTGCCTGGGCAGGCTTTGCGCTCATTTGTGGCGGCGCGGCGTGCACTGGAGTTGGGGTTTCCTTCGGTGGCGGGTGGCATTTACACCAAAATACTGGGGGAGCCCCAGTCGGTGGGAGCTGTGCGTAACCAGATCGTACTCGAGTTGGTCACGGCCCGTCTCAATGAGGGACACACGGAAGAGGCTGAGCGGGCCATGCAGTCTTACACGGGTGCACCGGTGCCAGCTTACTGGTTGCGCGCAGGTTTGATCGCCGTCCGCCGTAAGCGTATCGATTCGGCGCGAAGCGCTTTGGCCGCTGCAAAGATTGAAGACATAGGGGGCGAGGATCGCGCCTGGTGGTTCTTTTTACAGGGGCAAGTAGCTGACGCGGTTGGCGATTTTACCAAGGCGCGCGACGCCTATCAGCTGGCCGCCGATACGGCTGTTTCGGATGTCCAGCGGGCTTATTTGGTGCTGGCACGCGAGCAGGCTCGGCTGAGTTTGGGTGAGGCAAGCGATGCGCAGTTGAATACGTTGCGCCAGGGGGCCGAGCGCTATCAGGGGAAAAAAATCGGTTATGCCTATGCGCGGCAATATGCGGCTTTGCTCGCGGTGCGCGGGCGCTCTGATGAAACGGTGGATTTCCTTAAAAAGCAGTTGGAGTTACTGCCCGAGGGCGAGCGTGAGGCACGCGATGATTTTAGTTTGCTACTCGGTCTGATTGCCGGAGCACGACGGAGCGATGGACGCACTGCGCTTGAGGGGCTGTTAACTCGCGGGGGTGAGCCGGACTTGCAGCGTGTGGCTCTCAATCTGTTGGTTAGGGACGCCGCCGACCCTGCATTATACAGTAAGTTAAACGCCTTGATTTTGGTTACGCCTGCGCACCCGATTTTGGCTAATCTTCTGTTGGTGCGTGCTCAGCTCGGGCTGATGGAAAAACAGGTTCAGGTGGTCGAAAAACTTGGCTCCTTGGACACGGTGGTGGCCACCAATTTGGCCCAAGCTGAACGGGATGCGAAGGTGTTGCTGGCAAAGTTTCCCGCCTCTGAACTTAAGGCCGCAGCGCTCGGTTTGCTGGCGGATCAAGCGTGGGAATTGAAGCGGTACCGCACGGCGGCGGATTACGCGACCCAAGCGCAGGCGGAATTGCAGCCCATGGAGGTGCGGGCTGCGCTAGGTGTGATGGTTGCAGAGGCCCGTTTTAAGGCCGGTGATTTTGGGGCGGCCGAGAAAGCATACGCGTCGGCGCTCAACGAGGTGCCGGCGGGAGTAGAGCCCGGACTTCTCATCTCGCAGCTTGTGGTCTCACTCATTCAGGGCGGGCAACTGGACTTGGCCATTCGGCAACTGGACGCCTTCGCTCTAGATGCGCGACTGAGTGTGGTTCAGCGTTGGCAAGTGGAGTGGGCGTTATCTCGCGCGCTTCAAGGGGCGGGACGCGAGTTAGAGGCTTATTCCCGGGTGAATCAACTGGTGGCGGGACTTAAACCAGCTGAAGGCGGACTGCCTGCGGAATTACGGGCACGATTGGCTTGGTTACAGGCCAGTCTATCGTTGGTGGCTGATCGGCCGGAAAAAACACTGGAATTGGTCGCCGCCCTGCCTGCGCAATTGACCGGAGTGGAGACGGTTTTGAGGGTGGAGGTGGAGGCGGTAACCCGGTTGATTCAGGCGCAGGCGCGTTTCCGGCTCGGTCAGTCGGCAGAGGCGTTGGCTGCTCTGGCCTCGGTGCGAGTCGACTTTCCGCAAGCTGACGCCGCAGTGTATTCGTACATTGATGAGGCGGATTATTATGCGGGCAAGGGGCTCTTTGTGGACGCGCAGAAATGCCTGATCGATCTCGCGGACAAATTTAAGCAGCACGAATATGCGCCCTACGCACTTTATCGTGCAGCACTCATTGTCGAGCAGCGTGGAGGGAATCAGTATTATGAGGAAGCCTACAAGATTATAGAGCGCATCGTAACAACCAAGGAGTACGCGCAGTCCCCGATTGTTTTTCATGCACGACTCAAGCAGGGCGACTTGGCGCGCCGATTGAACGATTTTCCACGTGCTCGTCTGACCTATGAATTTTTGATTAACAACTATGGCCAGCACCCGGGCGTATTGGCCGCGGAGCTTGCCCTAGCGGCCTGCCACCGGGCGCAGATTACGCCGTCGGATGTGTCGCATTACGAGAGTGCACTGGCGATTTTAGAAAGGTTGCAGGACTTGCCCACTGCTTCAGTGGACATGCGTGTGGAGGCAGGTTTTCAGTTGGGCGAGTTGTGGGCCACCAAGGGTAAGCCTGCCGACTTTGACCGGGCTGAGTTCGTCTGGTGGACGTTGGCCACGACTTATCTGCTCGATGAGGTGCAAGCATCGAAATTGGGCACAAAGGGGCGATATTGGATTGCTCGAGCGCTGGTGCGGTTTGGTGACCTTCGGCGAGCGCGAGGTAATTTTGAAGAGGCGCGCAATGCCTACGAACTCATCGTTAGGAAGAACCTGCCCTTCACAAAACTGGCGAAGGAGAAATTCATACGTGCCGGAGGCCAACCCCAACGCTAAGGTGCTGGCTGATACGTTTGAAAATTTAGGAATTTGCGCCTTTGCACTCACACGAACTAGAAACCTAACTCATGCCTTCTGATCCTAGTATTTTGATTCGCGGTGGCCCCATGATGTGGGTCCTTTTGCTGCTGGCGGTGCTCGTCCTCGTTTTGTTTATCGAGAGAACTTTTTATCTACATCGCGGCCAGATAAAAGCCACGCGGTTCGTAGACGGGATTAAAAACACCTTGGCGAAACGGCGTATCGTCGAAGCGCTCACGCTATGCGAGGAGACGCCTGGACCGGTGGCAGCGGTGGTAAAAGCAGCTTTGATACATGCGCACGATGATGAGACTCGCATGCGTTACGCGGTGCAGGAGGCGGCTGTGGTGGAGTTGCCGGCGTTGGAGCGGAGGTTGGGTTCGATTGCCGCTATAGCGCAAGTTGCTCCCATGGTCGGTTTACTCGGCACGATTTTGGGTATGGCCACCACGTTTCATGCATTTATGCAGGGTGGTCAGTATGCTACGGCGCAGGCGCTATCTTACGGTATGTGGCAGGCATTGCTCGCCACAGCCGGTAGCCTAGTGCTGGCGATACCAGCGCATTTAGCCTATCACTTTCTGCAGGGTCGGGTTCGCTCCCTAGTGCGTGACATCGAGTGGTCGGGTAATGAAATTATGCGGTATTTGCTCATTGATTACCGAAAGGACGACGGCCTGCCACTTGACCAGGAAACAACTGTTGTGAAGCTATGATTACGCGCCCATTGGATCTGTCTGCTCGGCTACGACCCCCGCCGCATGGATATGAATTTGTGTTCTACCTGAACGCTGGAATTATCGCGTTGTTCTTTATGCTGTTTGGCTCGCGCTTCGTATTGTCGCCAGGCTTGGGCATGAATTTCAGCATACCGGTCATGCCTGCTTCAGTGGAGGGGGCGGTTTCCACTGACGTGGTGATTTCAATTAAGGGGGCAGACTTGGCCTTTGTTGAGGGCGCAAAAGTAGACTTTGCGGGTTTACGCGGGCATCTCAAAGAGCGGGCTAAGGGCACTTCAGGCCTGCGCTTACTCGTGCAGGCTGACGCCTCATTAACTACGCGTGATTTGACTGAGATTTATGACATGGCTAGAGAGGCCGGATTTGCATCAGTGCAGATCGCCGCGGAGCCTAGAGCGACACATTGATAGTTATGGCAGTAAAAGAACGATTCCCGTGGGTGGCGGTGAGCGCTGTGGTGGCATTGGTATTAATTGCCGTGGGGGCGATATTGCCGCCTATAAATGAGGGCCAGCGAGAGGTAAACGCGGGTGTACTGCCGTCTTTAGGGCTTGCACGAATCAAAATAGGTAGTGCGACCGAGTTATTGACGGAGCAAATTGTGGCCTATGACCCAGCTCCTCTGTTCATTCCCTCGCCGATGAACTGTAGCGATACCCAATTACCCGTGGGCATACGACCGGGTGCGCTGGGGCCTTTTTCTGATCTTCCTGCTAAGTTTACTAAAAGGGAGCCGTTAGAGTTTCCCTCCCAAGTTAAAATTCCTAGTAGCCCAGTCGAGGCACTAAGGCGGACTGATCTACATGATTCACCACTGGCTATGGGACGAGTTGATGCGGTGGAGGCAAATATCGAGAATTACTCAGCACGGGTTGAGGTACTTAAATTGGGGCGCTGGGATGTCGTCTCTGAGATTCTACTTCCAAGAGAGAGCGCTCTAGCAGCCGAAGATTGGCAGCCGCTTGAGTTGATGGGGGCAGTTACCCGTGCTGGATGGTGCGGGGAGCTGGTTGTCACTGCGAGTTCTGGAACCGGAGAAATAGATGATAATTTCCGTTCCATCTTACGGAGAGACGTGATGATTGGGGGGCGGTTGCCGGCAGGTTTTTACACCTTTCGAATCGGCCGTTGAGTAAGTGTTGAAAAAGATCAAGATTGCAGTTGACGGACTAAAAGCGGCTGGTCACGTTGAGCTTTCCTTCTCTTGTTCTATGACCACATTCCTCATTACGCCCAGATAGCTCAGTTGGTAGAGCACGTCCTTGGTAAGGACGAGGTCGCCGGTTCGAGTCCGGTTCTGGGCTCCAGGTCACAAACACAAAAGACAATTTCCGACAAGACATCAAAACTCACTACATTTCACCATGGCTAAGAGCACATTCGAACGCAACAAACCCCACGTTAACGTTGGCACCATCGGCCACGTCGACCACGGAAAAACCACCACGACGACCGCTATCCTTGCCGTTCAAGCACGCAAGGGGCTCGCCGAGGTCAAGACCTATGCTGACATTGCTAAAGGCGGTACCGTCCGTGACGCCTCCAAGATCGTCACCATCTCGGTTGCTCACGTTGAATATCAGACGGAAAAGCGCCACTATGCGCATGTTGATTGCCCCGGCCACGCCGACTTCGTGAAGAACATGATCACCGGTGCAGCGCAGATGGACGGTGCCATCCTGGTCGTTTCCGCTGCTGACGGACCAATGCCTCAAACCCGTGAGCACATCCTCCTTGCTCGTCAGGTGGGCGTTCCTAAGATTGTTGTCTGGCTCAACAAGGTTGACCTGATCGATGATCCCGAGCTGCTCGACCTCGTCGAGATGGAAATCCGCGAGCTCCTTTCCAAGTACCAATTCGATGGCGACAACGCCACGATCGTACGTGGTTCCGCCACGGCTGCTCTTGATAACAAGCCTGAGGGTAATGCAGCTATCACTGCTTTGATGGATGCTATCGATGCCGATATCCCTGAGCCTGCCCGTGAGCACGACAAGCCCTTCTTGATGTCTGTTGAAGACGTGTTCTCCATCACCGGCCGCGGCACTGTCGCCACCGGTCGTATCGAGCGCGGCGTCCTCAAGGTCAACGACCCTGTTGAGATCGTCGGCCTTAAGGACACAGTGGTTTCCGTCGTCACCGGTATCGAAATGTTCCGCAAGCTCCTCGACTCTGGTCAAGCTGGCGACAACGTTGGTATCTTGCTCCGCGGTATCGACAAAGAGTCAATCGAGCGTGGCCAATGTCTCGCTGCTCCTAAGTCCATCAAGCCCCACAAAAAGGCTAAGGCTGAAATCTACGTTCTCTCCAAGGAAGAGGGCGGCCGTCACACGCCGTTTTTCAATGGTTACCGTCCCCAGTTCTACTTCCGCACCACGGACGTAACGGGCATCGTCAACCTACCCAAGGGCATCGAGATGATTATGCCTGGTGATAATATTTCCGTCGAAATCGACCTGATCGTTCCTATCGCTATGGAGACGACCCAACGCTTCGCTATCCGCGAAGGTGGTCGTACTATCGGTGCAGGTCGTATCACCGAGATCATCGAGTAATACAGAAGCAACTCTTTAGAACCCGCCGCCGAGGCCTCGTTTAAGGGGCCTCGGCTGCGTCGTCTAAAACAACCCACAGGCGTGTAGCTCAATTGGTAGAGTAGCGGTCTCCAAAACCGTTGGTTGGGGGTTCGATTCCCTCCGCGCCTGCCACTTTATATTAAATGACTAATCCGATTCGCAGCACCAAAATATTCTGCGGTGAAATTGTCGACGAGCTCAAAAAAGCAACTTGGCCCACCAAGATTGAACTGCGTGATTCAACGATCGTCGTTATTTTCGCCGCGTTGATTCTGGGATTATTTACCAGCATCAGTGACTTTGCCATTTATCAGGTTGTTGATCTTTTTACCTCTTGGGTTAGTTAACCCGTTTTTTATTTCCGTTCATGTCCACTGAAACGACCACGCCTATTGGCGCCCAATGGTTTGCCCTTCACACACTCTCCGGTCAGGAGAACAAAGTTAAGGCATACATTGAGAAGTTCAAAAAGGTCGAGGAGCTCGACGATTATATCTTCGATGTGCTTCTCCCTACTGAAGTCGTTTCTGAAGTGAAGGGCGGCAAGAAAAGCACCAAGACCCGTAAATTGTATCCCGGTTATGTGTTCATCCAGATGCGGCTTTTCGAAGACAAGCACCTGATCAACAAGCCATGGTATTTTGTTAAAGAAGTTTCTGGTGTCATTAGCTTTGTCGGTGGTGAAAATCCCGCCGCTTTACGACAGTCGGAAATCGACGAGATCAAAGCGCGCATTGCCGAGGCTAATGGCAAGGAAGTCCCCAAGATTTCCTACGAACTCGGCGAAGAGGTCAAAATCAACGATGGTGCATTCGCAAACCTCACTGGGCGTATCGATGAAATCGATCCAGCCCGTGGTAAACTCAAAATTTCCGTCTCAATTTTCGGCCGGTTCACCCCGGTCGAGCTCGAATACTGGCAGGTGCAACGTCTCACTGAGTGAGCCGACGCCCTCTTTGACACCGCCGACGTTCAGCATAACACACGTCACTAAACACCCGCCGCTTCACTTACTCACATGGCCAAGAAGATCCAAGGTTACATTCGTCTACAACTGCCCGCCGGCGCCGCTAATCCCGCGCCTCCCGTCGGTCCCGCCCTAGGCGCTCAAGGCGTCAATATCATGGCATTCTGCAAAGAATTCAACGCCAAGACTAAGGACCAGAACGGCATGATCTTGCCTGTGGTTATAACGGTTTACTCTGACAAGAGTTTCACTTTTATCCTCAAGTCGCCGCCTGCTTCCGTTCTCTTGAAGAAGGCCGCTGGCGTCGCTTCTGGTTCCGCCAAGTCTAACGTCGACAAGGTCGGCAAGGTAACCACCAAGCAGCTTGCCGAAATCTGGAAGCTCAAGAAGGCCGACATGAATGCCAAGGATGAAGCCTCTGGCATTAAAATCATCGCCGGCACAGCCCGTAACATGGGCATCGAAGTCGTAGACTAATTTCCCGTCCGCACACCAACCGCTCAACGTGGGAGCCCGCAAGGGCGTTCGCACCACAAGGAGTAATACATGCCCGCAAAACAAAGCAAACGCTACGTCAGCGCCGTTAAAAGCGCCGATCTTTCAAAAGGTTATTCCTTGGCTGAAGCCATGGATGTCCTTTCCAAGTTCCCCAAAGCCAAGTTCGACGAAACCGTCGAGCTTTCAATCCGTCTCGGTGTTGACGCCTCCCAAGGCGACCAGATGGTTCGTGGTACCACTCCGTTGCCTAATGGATCGGGCAAAAAAGTACGCGTCATCGTTTTCACCGACAGCCCTGAGGTTGCCCTCAAAGCGGGTGCGGATGAAGCCGGTCTCGTCGAACTCATGAAGAAGGTCAGCGAAGGTTGGCTCGAATTCGATGTCGCTATCGCGACCACCGAGGCGATGAAACAGGTTCGTACCCTCGCTCGCGTACTCGGTCCTAAGGGCCTTATGCCTAATCCTAAGTCCGGTACAGTAACCGACGACATCGCTGCCGGCATCAAAGCCGTTAAAGCCGGTCGCGTTGAGTTCAAGATGGACAAGGCCGCCAATATCGGTGTCGGCATTGGAAAGCGCTCCTTTACCAACGCCCAGCTCATCGAGAACGCTCAAGCCGTTCTCGAGGCCATCACTAAGGCCAAGCCGGCGTCCTTTAAGGGCAACTATATCAAGACCGTCGCCTTCTCATCTTCGATGAGCCCTGGCGTTCATGTCGCTTCCACCGAGTACAGCAAATTCTAATCGGAACCTTACCCATGAGAGCCGAAAAACAATACCTGATCAGCGAAGTCGAGTCGCACCTCAAGAAGTCCGACTATGTCATCCTTGCTAATTTCTCGAAGGTCACCGTTTCCGATGTCGCAGAACTTCGCGCCAGCCTTGCCGCTGAAAACGCCGAGTTCCACGTCGTCAAAAACAGTTCCCTCCGCGTAGCAGCTAAGGCGCTTGGCCTGCCCGAGTTCGACGCATCCACGCTGGCTGGCCCAACCGCCATCCTCGTCGGTGGAAAGAACCCAGCCGGCGTTGCAAAGATCCTAAAGAAATTCTTCGACACCAAGCAGCGTCTTGAGGTCAAGGTCGGCGTCCTGGAGAAGAAAGTATTCTCCGCTAAGGAGCTCGCCGTCATGGCCGATCTGCCTCCCTTCAACGTCTTGCGCTCGCAGTTCCTCAGCTTGCTCACCAGCAACGCTGCGTCCTTCGTTCGCGTTCTCGACGCCAAGGTCAAAAAAGAGCAGCCCGCCGCCTAATCTACATAAACCCAATTTGAGAAGACGTCGGCTACACCCGATGTCTTTGAGAAGACAAAAATCCACAAAGGTAGGCTAGGGGATACGTCCCTTAAACGCGTTTCATTCCCGAAACCGCTAGTCGCCTTAGGAACCTAATACCATGAGCAATATTACCAAAGACCAAGTTATCGACTGGCTGTCCGCACAGACCGTTCTCGAGCTCGCCTCCATCGTTAAAGACCTCGAAGCTAAGTGGGGCGTTTCCGCCGCTGCTGCCGTTGCTGCCGCCCCTGCCGGTGGTGCCGCTGCCGCAGTCGTAGAAGAGAAGACCGAGTTCAATGTCATCCTCGTCGAGGCTGGTGCGAACAAGATCGGCGTTATTAAGGAAGTTCGCGCTATCACAGGCCTGGGCCTTAAAGAGGCCAAGGATCTCGTTGAAGCCGCTCCTAAGGCTGTCAAGGAAGGCGCCTCCAAGGTCGATTCCGAAGAAATCAAGAAGAAGCTCGAGGCTGCTGGTGCCAAGGTCGAACTCAAGTAATTACTTGGCGTTCAACGATCTAAATCATCTATCGTCTTCAGGACAGGCCGTGCTTTCGCGCGGCCTGTCCTTTGCCTTTTTCGTAATCGCTCTTTGTTTTCCGTTTTTCGCCACCGCGTTCAGCTGGTGTGCATCTGATTTGACCGCGCCTTCCAGCGCGGTTTCTCCGTCTCTTTACTTTACCTAACCGGGATCATCCATGGCCGTTCGCAATCAATCCGACCGTATCAACTTCGGCAAACTCCGTGAAGTCATTGTTCCGCCGAACCTGATCGAAATCCAGATCACTTCTTATCTCGATTTCCTTCAAAAGGGCATCCCCGAGAAACAGCGTAAGCCCCAAGGGCTAGAGGCCGTCTTCCGCGAGGTATTCCCTATCGAATCCTACGATGCACGTCTCAATCTCGAGTACGTCTCCTATACACTTGGCGATTCAAAGAGTTCCGAGATCGAGTGTATCCGCGAGGGTATTACCTACTCGGTACCACTTTACGTGAAGTTGCGCCTCCGTGAGGAAGACTTCATCAAAGATGAAGAAATTTACATGGGCGAGATCCCCATGGTGACGGAGCGCGGCTCTTTCATCATCAATGGCGCCGAGCGCGTCGTGGTCTCCCAGTTGCACCGTTCGCCTGGTATCGCATTTGAAGTTGCGCCCCACGCAAACGGCAAGCCACTCCACTCTTTCCGCATCATTCCCGACCGCGGTACCTGGCTCGAGGTTCAGTTCGACAATAACGACCTCCTTTACGTTTACCTTGATCGTCGTCGTCGCCGCCGCAAGTTCCTTATTACGACCCTCCTGCGAGCCATCGGCTACAGCTCCGACATCGATATCCTGAATCTTTTCTATGAGATCAAGGACATCAAGATCGCCAAGGCTCTGGATCTAGAGAACGTCTCCACGTTGGTTTTGGTTGAGGATGCGATCGACGCTCAAAAGGGTGTCGTTCTCGCCCGTGCTTTCGAGCCCCTAACCAAGCAGATCGTTCGTACGTTTGAAAAGCACGGTATCTCCAGTATCCGTGTCATTGACACCGCTTCAGATGAAGGCGCTATCATTCGCGCCCTTAAAAAAGACCCGACCCGCAACGAGGAAGAAGCACTCAAGGAAATTTATAAGCGTCTGCGTCCGGGCGAGCCACCAACTACAGCTAACGCCAAGGCACTGCTCAAGCGCCTGTTCTTTGATCCTAAGCGTTACGATCTCGGTCGCGTAGGCCGCTACAAGATCAACCAGAAGCTCGGCCTTAAGGTCGACCTTGAACAGCGCATCCTCGAGTCCGGCGATATCACCGCTGCAACCAAGTACCTTGTTCGCCTCAAGCGCGGTGAGGGTGTTGTGGACGATATCGACCATCTCGGTTCCCGCCGCGTTCGTACCGTCGGCGAACTCCTTGCCAACCAATGCCGCGTGGGCTTGTCCCGCACCGAGCGTCTGGTGCGCGAGCGCATGACCATGTACGACCAGAGCGTCGATTCGATCACGCCTCAGAAGCTGATCAACCCGAAGGCTCTCACCACGGTTATCCGCGATTTCTTCGCACGTTCGCAGCTGTCGCAGTTCATGGACCAGATCAACCCGCTCGCCGAGGTCACGCACAAGCGTCGTCTCTCCGCGCTCGGGCCAGGTGGTCTTAACCGTGAGCGTGCCGGCTTCGAAGTGCGTGACGTTCACCCGTCGCACTACGGCCGTATCTGCCCGATCGAGACTCCTGAAGGTCCGAATATCGGTCTCATCAACTCGCTCTCCACGTACGCACGCGTTAACGAGTTTGGTTTTATTGAAACCCCGTATCGCATCGTCAAGGACGGCAAGGTGTCCGACAAGATCGACTACCTCACCGCCGACCAAGAAGAGGCCAAAGTCATCGCTCAGGCTAACTCAGCACTCGACGAAAAGA
>Ga0209107_10001039_pt1 | contig 15589 bp, 16 predicted proteins | sample LakErihyJuly2011_2_FD_187460 | JGI IMG/M metagenome (GOLD analysis project Ga0209107, IMG submission 187460) | Freshwater microbial communities from dead zone in Lake Erie, Canada - CCB hypolimnion July 2011 (SPAdes) (version 2) | ecosystem: Environmental > Aquatic > Freshwater > Lentic >... | reverse complement strand
TTGCCTTCACTTGCCAATTTACCTTTATATAACAATTTATTGGTATTGGGACAAGAAAATGCCAAAGTACTTAATGTTGACAGAAGCGGGAATATTATTAATAGCTTAACTATAGTTTCTGATCCAGGAAATCCGTTGGATGTTGCTTCTCAACAACACGAAGGATTGACTATGGATCGTGATGGAAAATTATATATTGTAAGCGAAAACGGTGGCGGTACTATTGATTACCCACAACTTTGGGTTTATGAAGCTTCTACTGTTCCAAATCAAGCGCCAACTGCGATTGCTTTAGCTAATGTAACCACTTCAATTTTAGAAAATTCTAACACTACTGCTGCTGTTAAAGTAGCAGATATTAATGTGACTGATGACGGATTAGGAACAAATACCCTAACATTATCTGGGGCAGACGCAATTTCTTTTCAAATAATAGGTTCAAGTTTGTATATAAAAGCAGGTACTGTTCTAGATTATGAAATTAAAACAAGTTATAGTGTTACCATTAATGTTGACGATGCAACAGTTGGAACTACACCTGATGCTTCAGTTAATTATGTATTAAATGTAACGGACGTTTTAGTTGAAACCGCACCTGTAGTTTCTGTAAGTGTTACCGAAGCAGCACCTTGGTCAAGTAGTAATACTAATGTACTTGCCGATTGGTTTGAAGTAACTAATAATGGAAATGCCGCTCTAGATATCACGGGTTGGAAAGTAGATGATAGTTCAAATTCTTTTACAGCTGCTTTGGCCTTAACAGGGATTACAAGTATTGCTCCAGGCGAATCTGTAATTTTCTTGGAAACCAGCGCTACCAATGCAGCCACTATTATTGCCAATTTTAAATCGACTTGGTTTGGAATTAATCCTCCAGCCAATTTACAAGTAGGATCGTACACAGGAAGCGGAATAGGATTAAGTGGAAGCAGTGATGCGGTTAATTTATTTAATGCTGCCGGAGTTGTACAAGCTAATATATCGTTTGGAGCTGCAACTACCAATTTTACATTCAACAATGCTGCAAGTCTTAATAATACTGCGATAACCACATTAAGTCAAGTTGGGGTTAACGGAGCTTTTGCAGCAGTAAATGATTTACCACAAATTGGTTCACCAGGAACAATAGGTAAATTAATTATCTCAGAAGTGGCGCCTTGGTCTAGCGGAAGTAGTCCAGTTGCAGCCGATTGGTTCGAAGTAACCAATACTAAAGCCGTAGCGGTTGACATTACAGGTTGGAAAGTAGATGATAGTTCTCAATCACCAGCAGCTGCTTTGGCCTTAACAGGTATTACTAGTATTGCTCCAGGGGAATCAGTAATTTTCTTGGAAACAAGCGCTACCAATGCAGCAACTATTATAACTAATTTTAAATCGAATTGGTTTGGAAGTAATCCTCCAGCAAATTTACAAGTAGGATCGTACACTGGTGGCGGAATAGGTTTGAGTTCAAGTGGCGATCAAGTTAATTTATACAATGGTGTTAGTAGCACTCCTGTTACTTCAGTTTTATTTGGTGTTTCACCAGCTGTAGCGCCATTTACTACTTTTGATAATACGGCAGGATTAAATACTATTACTACTGGGATTACTGCATTTAGCGCCGTTGGTGTTAATGGTGCCTTTGTTGCTGCAAACAGTGCAAACGAAATAGGTTCGCCAGGAGTTTATTTGATTTCAAATCCAAGTTTAAACACGGTGGATTCTTCATTGAATACAAATGAAATGAAATTAGTAGCGTATCCAAATCCTACGAATTCTAATTTTCAATTGAATTTAATCAATGGCACTGAAGAAAAAGTAGCTATTAAAATATACGACTTGATGGGTCGATTATTGGAATCATATAATCTTAATTCAACAGAAGTAAACAACCAAAAACTAGGAGCTGGATTTCCAAGTGGGATTTATAACGTACTTGTTAAACAAGGAATTGCTACTAAATCATTGAGAATTATCAAGAAATAGTGATAAAAATAGGATTCGAAAAGTAATTTATTTTATGAGTAGGATATTGATAGATTATGTATCAATATCCTATCTCTTTTTAAATATACGTATTAAAATTTTTGAAATTGGAAGTAGTGTTAATGCAGAATTTAGACGTATTGTATTTACTTGCTTTCGGTCACAACTCATTTAATCCGAGTTAATAATCTATTAAATTTGAAACTTTATTTATTGTAGGAATTATATGAAATTAACTACTAAATCCGCTTTGGATTTTACTGTATTTGAAAAAATTATTTGTATTGTTATTCTCTTTATTTATGTAAATAATTTATTTTTAGACATCATGAAAATAGATGCGGCACAATACGCTTCTATTTCATTAGAAATGCTGCAGAATGATTCTTATCTTCAAGTATATGATTTACAAAATGATTACTTGGACAAACCACCATTGTTATTTTGGATTTCTAGTTTGAGTTTGAAAGTTATCGGAATTTGCAATTTTGCCTATAAAATTGGAGCTTTTATATTTTTGCTTTTTTCATTGTATGCGATTTTTAAATTCACTGAAAACTACTACAATAAAAACATAGCTAAAAATGCCGTGTTGATTTATGCAACTTGCCAAGCATTTTTTCAAATGTCAAATGATATAAGAACAGATGGAATACTGACTTCATGTGTAATTGTATCGATATGGTTAATTACAGCATATTGGAATAAAAATAAAATAATTTACCTGATTTTAGCGGCAGTATTTACAGCTTTTGCAATGATGGCAAAAGGTCCAATTGGATTTATAGCAGTTTTAATGCCAATAGGAATTCATTTGTTGTATCAAAAACAATGGAAAAGAATATTCAATCTTTCATGGTTGTTTTTTGTTTTCATAGTGATTGTTCTGTTAATCCCAATGTCTTACGGGCTTTATACCCAATTTGATTTACATCCCGAAAAGATTATCAATGGAAAACTGCATCAAAGCGGCCTTTATTTTTATTATTGGCTACAGAGTTTTGGAAGGATTACTGGAGAAAATGTTTGGAATAATGGATTGCCTTGGCATTTTTTCATTGGATCCATAAGCTGGGATTTTTTTCCTTGGATAGTGATTCTTTACGCAGGTTTATTTTTTCAATTCAAAAAAATTATAACTAAAAATAGTACAAGAGTACCTGAAATTATTACTATTAGTGGATTTGTTTTACTTTTTGTATTGCTTTCAATGTCTAAATATAAATTACCCCATTATATTTTTGTAACTCTCCCATTCGCAAGTATAATTAGTGCAACTTACATCGATAAATTAAATCCAAAACAATTATTAAATTGGGAAAGAGTTTATTTTGCTTTTGGTATTTTAGTGGCAATTGTAATCACTATTTACCCATTATTTTTCTTTACTGAAGTTAATTATCTTATTTATTTTTTACTACTACTTCAACTATTTTTATTGATAAAAATTAAGAAACTCCCAATAAACGGAATTTTCCGACTCATTGGATATGTACTTGTATTGAATGTGTTTTTGAGTTATGTTTTTTACCCAAAATTATTAACGTATCAAGCGGATGCAATTGCTGGAAAATGGTTCTATGAAAATAAGCGCACTGAAAAAGTTTATTATATCAATGAAAAATCACATTTGTTTAACTTTTATACTAAAGATTCTAAACGCCAATCCATTTCACTTAATGATTTAGATACTATAAAAAGCTCCTATTGGTTGTATACCAATCAAGATAATTTACTGGCAATACAAAAAAACAAAACAATTTTAGAAAAAAAAGAATTTGTTGATTACCCAATTACCCGATTAAAATTAAAATTTTTATTGGAGAGTAAAAGACAAGAGAATTTAAAATACTATTATTTATTAAAAATTAAATAAAAACCAAAATGGTAAAAAAATTATCCATAATAATTCCTGCTTATAACGAGGGAAATACGATTCATCTCATTTTAGATAAAATTAAAGAGGTACATTTATTGAACGATATTGAAAAAGAAATTATTATTGTCAATGATTGTTCCAGTGATACTACCGAGGAATCAATTCGAAATTATATTAAAAATAATGAGAACTTAAATATTCAATATTATAAACACGACTTCAACAAGGGAAAGGGAGCGGCACTACATACAGGAATAAAAAATGCAACAGGCGAATATACAATTATACAAGATGCCGATTTAGAATACGACCCTTTTGAATTCAATATATTGTTAAAACCCATTTTGGAAGGTTTTGCAGATGTAGTGTATGGTTCAAGATTTATGGGTGGTAATCCACACAGAATATTGTTTTTTTGGCATACCATAGGAAATAAATTTCTTACAATGCTCTCTAATATGTTTACCAATCTTAATTTAACAGATATGGAAACCTGTTATAAAATGTTCAATACAAAAATACTTCAGAGCATAAAATTGAACGAGAACCGATTTGGATTCGAACCAGAAGTTACCGCAAAAATAGCTAGAATCAATAAAATTAGAATTTATGAAGTTGGAATTTCATATTATGGAAGAACCTACGAGGAAGGCAAAAAAATAGGATGGAAAGATGGTTTCAGAGCTTTATTTTGCATTTTTAAGTACGGACTATTTAAATTATAAATAGCCCTTAGATTAGTTGAAAAGGCTAAAAATATTCGGATTAGTTTTTATATAATCCAATGCCTTTTTACACGCTTCATTTGGTGTTTTAGCATCTCTACAATCTTCATTTAAAAATGCTATTGGATTTCTCCAAGTTATACTCCACATCTTACGAGTTTGTGAATAATCCATAAATACATAAGGAAATCCATCGCAATCATAGTTGTATTTTACTATTTCGATAAGCATATTATCTGTTGTCATATTTTTAAGAATAAAATTGTTAAATGTCTAAAGTCTTAATGATGAACGTAGGAGTCTTTCCAAACATTCATAACTTATAATTTCTTAAAAGAAACCACTCCGCTCACAATTCCGTATTGCGCAGCCAAGTACGTTGCCATAATTAAAAATGAAGCATTTTCAAAAGGAGAATAAAATTTGTTTATCGCCAACAAGCTATCCGAAGCCACGAAAGCCATCGCTCCAAAAAGAATGAAAAATCGAGTCGATGGGTTCCAACTAAAATAACCGCGCCATGCAAAAGCCAACATTACAGAAATGGTAACCGCATAAACACTCACTGGGATTTTCAGAGTTCCTAATTTTGGCAACAACAGGGCTAATAAGCTTTGTAAGTAAACCACTATCATGATAAATCCAGCCCAAAAAACCAGGTTTTTCTTGTACGCCTCCGTAGTTCCAAGTTTAGAAAATAAGTAGATATAAAATACATGCGCCGTTAAAAACGAGAGTAAGCCTGCTATAAAAAACAACTCGCCTTTAGTAGCAAACAGCAATAGAATGTCTCCTATCCACGAAAAAGTTAACCCCAGCAAAAGGAATTTTTTGGTAGAAAATGCCTCTTGATAATAGACATACAAAAACAATAACGGCATTAATAAGGGTTTTAAAAACCTCGTAATAGTTACGTAATCTAGAACAATAAGCAGCAAATTTATAGCCGCAATAAGTAGAAATCCCTTAAGAAATAGTGATTTGTTCATAATAATGCAGTTATGTAGTTTTTAATGTTGCGGGTTCTTTTTTAAAAACAACAAAAACGAAATAAAAAGTTGCCAATAACGAAAAGAGTAAATACCCAATAATGCCATAATTTCCATAGGGTGTCAAACCGTTTAGCCCGAACCAATCGCCTAATCGCAGAACGATTGCTATTCCAAAAAACAACCGCAATCCTTCCCAAAATAAGGCAGATGAGCGGGTATCCATCAATTCTGTGTAACTGTAAATGGTTAGGAACAGAAAGGCACCGTAGATGAAAATATTGGGTATTCCAATCGTCGAAATAGTATTAAACAAGTAACTCACAAAAAGCAACGTTATTAACGCTTGTACCACCGACCAATAAATTAGTTTTTTGGAGTGTGACGAATTGAATTTTTGAAATGCATAGACGTCTTTTATTTTTTGAACGGGATATCGTTCTTCAAAGTTTTCTGGTCGCCAGCCTGTGGGTTGAAACCAAATAGTGAATTTGTCTTTCCAAGAATCACTTCGCCAGGCATCGGCAATCAACAAGCGCAAATGTTGAAAGTTAATCCGAATGGGGTTCCAGGTTTGTGCTGGTCTGGTAATTCCAAAAACTGCAGGAACCGTTTCTAATTCTTCTTGAAAAGTCCCAAAAATCTTGTCCCAAATGATAAAGATTTGCGAGTGGTTTTTATCCATGTATTCGGGATTAATAGCATGGTGTACGCGGTGGTGTGAGGGTGTAACCAGGATTTTTTCTAGAAAACCTAGTTTTTTAATATAGGTGGTGTGGTACCAAAACTGCAGGAACAACTGTATGGGAAGTGCAATAACGATAACTTTGGTAGGAACACCAAGAAGTGCCGCAGGGAGTAATAAAAAAGTAAATAGGTTTACAAAATTTGATATGGATTGTCGCAAGGCACAAGCTAAATTAAACTCTTCACTGCTGTGGTGAATGGCATGTTTATTCCAAAAAAAATTGATTTGGTGTGCCAATCGGTGTCCCCAATACCCATGAAAATCAATGGCTATAAACGCAATAATATAGGTTATGGTATTGGCTTCTAAATGGAAAATTCCAAATTTCGAGAGCATCCAGTCATAGGAAATAAAAGTGATGCTTAGTCCTAATACATCTTTCACGGAGTTGGTCATTCCCGAACTTATACTGGAAACACTATCCATCAATGGGATTTTTTGTTTGAATTTGAAATACCCATACGCCATTTCAATTAGTATCAACACTAAAAAAAGTGGCATTGCGATAATTAAGATTTTGCCGTACTGTTCCATTTTTATAGTTGGTTTAGTTATATGCTTTTTAAATCTACAACTTGGCTTTTTTATTCTTTACTTTTTTCTCTTGATGGTAAAAAGTAACAAAAAAATCAAGCATGAACAATCTTATTTTGCTTCTTTGTCCCTTTTTCAAAACCTTTGTCCCTCTAAAATCAAACTATCTCCGCACTCAATCCCGCTTCCAATAATTGCAAACACTGCGGCGTTAATTCCTTCACAGAACCTGTTTTTACAGTACATTTTCCTTTATAGTGAATAATTAAAGAGCATTGTTCGGCTTGTTCTGGAGTATGGCTGCACACTCGAATTAACGTGTCAATCACGTGGTCAAAAGTATTGACATCATCATTATACATAACGATTTCATTGTCAAACGAAACGCTTTCTTTTAATTCTATTTTTTCGCGAACTTTTTCTTTTGTACTCATAGCTTTTGAATTTATGAACTTACAGCTACTAATTTAGATATTTTAATGATACCCAATTGTTTCTTTCAAACTTTTTAACATATGTTAATCCTTTTTCGGTGCACGAAGCATCAATAAAAGGAATGTCTTCATTGTAAAATCCACTCAAAATTAGGATTCCGTGTATATTCAAACAGTCCACATAACTTTGCATGTCGTTCAACAAAATATTGCGGTTGATATTGGCAATAATCACATCGTATTTTTTGCCTTCTAAAAGTGCTGCGTCTCCTTCGTAAACGGTAATTTGACTACAGTTATTGCGTTCAACATTCTCAATAGAATTTAGGTAGCACCAATTGTCAATGTCAATGGCGTCAATAGGTTTTGCCCCTTTCATTTCGGCTAAAATGGCTAAAATAGCTGTCCCACATCCCATATCTAAAGTCTTTTTTCCAGCCACATCCGTTTCCAATAAATGCTGAATCATCATGTGTGTGGTTTCGTGGTGTCCGGTTCCGAAACTCATTTTGGGCTCAATTATAATATCGAATTTTGCATCAGTTTTTGGATGAAAAGGCGCACGAACATGACAAATTCCGTCAACCTCAATGGCTTCAAAATTCTTTTCCCATTCTTCATTCCAATTTACTTGCTCGATTTCTTCGATGGTATAGGAAACTACAAATTCTGGCGAACTAAGAATGTGTAAATCATCTAAAATAGTCTCGTTCCAAAACTGTTTTTGTATATAGGCAACCACTCCAAAGTCGCTTTCAATGAAACTTTCGAAAGGTAATTCTCCTAATTCCGCAACTAATATTTCCGATCCTAAATCTTTTGGTTCCACCTTGAAATGGAAACCTAAATATATGTTTGACATGTTTTTATTTTGTTTTACCACTAAAGTAATAAAGATTTAACCGCAAAGGGCGCAAAGATTTTACGCAAAGTTCGCAAAGTTTAAATCAATTATGAATTATGAATGATAAGTTGTAATGAGTGGAATTCTATTTTTTCATTGAACCTTTGAACCTTTGCCTCTTTGCACCTTTTCTCTATTTAAATCGCGTTTACGATGGCAGCAAAATCTTCTGCTTTTAATGCTGCACCACCAATTAATCCTCCGTCAACATCAGGTTTAGAAAAAATTTCTTTGGCATTATCTGGTTTTACACTTCCACCATAAAGAATAGAAACATCTTCGGCTACATCGCTTCCAAAAGCTTTTCTAACGGTTTCTCTAATGAATTCATGCATTTCTTGTGCTTGTTCTGGACTTGCAGTTTCCCCAGTTCCAATAGCCCAAACAGGCTCATAAGCCAAGACGATATTTTCCCAAGAAGCTGCTTGAATATGAAACAAACCATCTCTCAATTGGTTTTCAACGATGTTAAAGTGATTTCCAGATTGACGGTCTTTCAATTCTTCGCCAAAGCAAAAAATAGCGGTCATATTGTGTTTTATTGCAGTATCCACTTTAAAAGCAATCACGGCATCGGTTTCGTGAAAAATAGCACGACGCTCCGAATGCCCAAGGATTACGGTATTCACACCAATACTATGAAGCATTTCCGCAGAAATTTCTCCTGTATAGGCTCCGCTTTCCGCTTGGTGCATGTTTTGTGCTGCCACACCAATATTGGTATATTCCAAATGATTTACCGCCGATGATAAATTTACGAATGTTGGCGCTACAATAATTTGAACTTCCTTATCTGTTGGTAATTTATCGATTAAATCGTTCAATAAATCTTCCGTTTCCTCTGCATTTTTATGCATCTTCCAGTTTCCTGCTACAATTTTAGTTCTCATTATTGTTTTATTTATTATTTGATTTTATATTTTTAACCGCAAAGGGCGCAAAGTTTTACGCAAAGTTCGCAAAGAGTATTAACACAGATGCGCAGATTTTTTTTTAATTCGTGTTTAATCTTTCAACGTTTTCTGAATCAAATCAAAATCAGTTTCAATAGCTCGGTACAAACTAATTTTCCCATTTTTGTTGACAATGATGTACCTCGGAATCCAATCTAAATCAATAGATTTCCCGAAAGATCCTTTCATTCCGTCTTTGATTAAAAAGTGTTCGCCTTTTAATTCGTGTTTTTCGATTCCCTCTTTCCATTTGTCCGCAGTTTTATCACACGATAAAAACACATAAACTTCATCAGGGTTATTCGCTTGTAATTCTTTAACTTTCGGCATTGCTTTCACACAGTCGCCACACCACGAAGCCCAACATTCCAATACAATTGTTTTGCCTTTGTGTTTTTCTAAAATGGATTGAAAGGTCACTTCTGAAGCGTCTAACGCAACTAAGGTTTCAGCCAACGCTTCTTTTGAGAAAGCTGTTTTTTGTGCATTGGAACAAGAAAAGGAAACTATTGCAACTAATAAAGCAAGTATTTCTTTCATTATTGGGGTTTGTTATTTATTTTTAAAACGTTTAATTGTATTATTGTTTAATCGTTTAATCGTTTAACCGATTAAACAGTTAACTTTTTATTTGATTTTCAGCGCAGAATACGGTTTTTGAACCATCGCTTTGAATTCAGCCGCATTGAATTTATTATCGGTGGTGCCGTGATAGAATTTAATCTCGTTTCCATTCCATAAATATTTCATACCTGGCGGATTAATTCCAGTTCCAAGAACTGTATAAAAAGGAATGATTTCAATGATTGTAAAAGGATATTCAGCCCCTGCAATTTTGAAAAATGCTGGAATTAAATCCGCTTCTTCATTCATAAAGATAATTCTAATTTCGGGGAAATTATTCACTTTGGCTTTCATTTCTGTCAATTCTTTTGCAACTCCTTGACAATGATCGCAACCTGGAACAAAGAAGCAAAGTATTTTTTTACCCTTGTCAATAGATGAAAAATAGGAAGAATAACCCGATTTTTTTTGAAAAGGTTCATCTTTAACTTCAGCAACTACTTTTTTCAAAGTGTCCGCTTTTATCGTTTTCACATTCGAATCTGATTTTACGGGAACAACTGTTTCTATTGGTGTTGTTTCTTCAGGTTCTGTTTCTGAAACATCTACAAAATTTGATTTGGCTTGAATTGGTGCCAACATAAATAATAGTAATATAAATGCCAAAGTAGTGGTTGATAGCACCCAAAAATTACTTTTACTTTCGTCTTTTTTAAGCATCACTTTCAATAAAACAACCAAAAGCACCATCGCAACTATATTTTTCAGAATGGCTTCAATTGGCGTCATTGGTAATAGACTTCCAAAACAACCACAGTTTCCTGAATTGCCACCGTCTTGAAAAGTAACAATACCAAGGTGCGTTGTAAATACAGCCAACATTAATAAAGTGGCAGGAATTACCAATTTTCGTAAGTAATGCTTTTGCAAAATTAATACGCCCAAGGCAAATTCTATTCCTATTAATATTCGAGAAAAATAGGAAGCAATATCTCCAGAAAATCCTAACGGATACAATTGCTTTACTTCAAAAGTGGAGATGGCAAAGTACGGCGATGGGTATAATTTGGCAACTGCGGATAATAAAAACAAGAATGCAATACTGTATCGAATTGCTATTGGAACATATTTTTCACGAGTAGTCATGGGCGATTATTTAGATATTATTTATGAAATTCCATCAAAATTAAAGCGAAAACGGCATAATTAATCATGTCTTGGTAATTCGCATCAATTCCTTCTGAAACCAGAGTTTTGCCTTTGTTATCTTCAATTTGTTTTACACGAAGTAATTTCTGCAAGATCAAATCTGTTAGTGAATTGACACGCATTTCGCGCCAAGCTTCCCCGTAATCATGGTTTTTATTTTCCATTAATTCCTTGGTTTCCTTTATTTTAGTATCATAAAGTTGCGTCGCTTTTTCTACATCTAAATCTGGTTGTTCTATAACACCCAATTCCAATTGGATTAACGCCATTATAGAATAATTGATAATCCCAATGAATTCTCCAGCTTCTCCTTCATCTACTTTTCGAACGTCGTTTTCTTGCAAACTACGAATTCTTTGTGCTTTGATATAGATCTGATCTGTCAATGATGGTAATCTCAAAATACGCCATGCGCTCCCGTAATCTTTCATTTTATTGATAAACAGTGAACGACAAATTGCGATTACCTTATCATATTCTTGAGAAGTAGTATCCATTTAAGATGTATATTTGTATAAATTTCTCCAAAAATAAGAATTATTTCTTATTGATGTATGAACATTAACGATTATCAAGATAGTTTTTTTGAAAACAACACTTTTTAGCTATGACGATTAATTGCAAAGGACAACTTATAAATTTATCAACTCCCAAAATCATGGGGATTTTGAATGTTACGCCCAATTCATTTTATGATGGCGGCAAATTCACTTTGAGTGAAAACGGACTTTCACAAGTTGGAAAAATGCTTGACGAAGGAGCAACTTTCATTGATATTGGTGCCTATTCAAGTAAGCCCAACGCCGAATTTGTTTCCGAGGAAGAAGAACTCAAAAGGATTTTGCCCGTAGTGCAAGGTATTTTGAAAAAGTTTCCTGACGCTCTACTTTCAATTGATACTTTCAGAAGTAGAATTGCAGCTGTTTGTATCGAAAATGGAGCTGCAGTAATCAATGATATTTCGGCGGGAAATATAGACGAAAAGACGATGGAAGTAATTGCGAAATATAATGTTCCTTATATAATGATGCACATGCGAGGTACGCCACAAACCATGCAAACGATGACCAATTATGAAAATATTATCAAAGAAATGTTGTTTTATTTCTCTGAAAAAGTCAGCAAAGCAAGAAGTCTTGGAATCAATAATTTGATTGTGGATCCTGGATTTGGTTTTGCCAAAACATTGGAACAGAATTATGAGATTTTACAAAACTTGGAGCTCTTTCAAATGTTAGATTTACCACTATTAGCAGGCATTTCAAGAAAGTCAATGGTTTACAAACCTTTAGGATTAACAGCGAATGAAGCTTTAAACGGAACCACGGTTTTAAATACGATTGCATTGACAAAAGGGGCAAATATTCTTCGGGTTCACGATGTTAAAGAAGCGGTGGAATGTGTAAAGTTGTTTGAAAGGAGTTATAAGTTATGAGTTATAAGTTGTAGGTTGTTGGTGAGAACAAGACATCTTATACGTTTAACATTAAGACTTTCGACGCATTTTTTTCATAACCGCAAAGGGCGGAAAGTTTTACGCAAAGTTCGCAAAGCTAAAAGCCAACCGCTAATTACGAATGATTGGAATTTTCATTTTTCTTTGAACCTTTGAGTCTATGCCTCTTTACACCTTTTCACTATTATCTCTTCTTAAATCTTAAATCAAAAATCTGAAATCAATTTCACTGATGATGATACGGTTCGTTCTTTAAAATTGTAAAGCCACGATACACTTGCTCGATAAAAAATAAGCGCACCATTTGGTGTGAGAACGTCATTTGCGAAAGCGATATTTTTCCATTTGCTTTAGCGTAAACCGTATCCGAAAAACCGTAAGGACCGCCAATTACAAATACTAAAGTCTTGATTCCAGCATTCATTTTCTTCTGTAATTCATTAGAAAAACCCACACTTGAAAATGATTTTCCGTTTTCATCTAATAAAATTAGGTTGTCTGTTGGCGAAATTTTTGACAATATCAATTCCCCTTCTTTTTCCTTTTGCTGGCTTTCGGAAAGGTTTTTCACGTTTTTAATATCTGGAATAATATCCAAATCAAATTTGATATAAAATGACAATCTTTTCGTGTAATCGTTAATTAAAGATTGCAAAGCGTTATTATCGGTTTTACCAATAGCGATAAGTTTTATGTTCATAATATTGGAATTAGCTATCCAGAAAGGTATCGGAATCTTTTTTCTTTAGCAATTTCAAAACTAATGAAAGAAAAGCAACTCCATTGAAAGTCATTCCAACAATTAGAAAAAAACTTGCAACAGCATATTCCATAGATTTGAAAAGTACTCCGAGAGCCGTTACTACAGAACCTATTATAAAGAGGACTAAAATTTGAATATTTTTCATTTGAAATTTTAATTAGCAACGCTATTAAGAAGCAAAAGTAGTGCTTTATTTGTAATTTAAAATCTTTCGTAATAGGAAAACACATCAACTAAGTTAAGGTAATCTCCGTCAAAACCAGTATGGAAAATTTTTTTCACAGAGGAAGTTCAGCAAGACTCGCAGCGAAGCGAACAGATTGAGCCGAAAGCGGGAATTACAATTGCAAATACAAAGGACAATTCGCTCCAAAATGTCATATTGTCAGAAATTATAATGTCAAATTGGAGTATTACTGACAATTATTGGGTATTGGTAGTGTGGCATAAAGATTGACTTATGGAAATTAAGTTTAGAAATTAAAATAAAAATAAATTTAAAATAGAATTAAAATGGGTAAAATAATTGGAATTGATTTAGGAACAACCAACTCTTGTGTTTCTGTAATGGAAGGTAATGAAGCAGTTGTAATTCCTAATGCAGAAGGAAAAAGAACAACACCATCTGTAATTGCTTTTGTAGAAGGCGGTGAAATCAAAGTTGGAGATCCTGCAAAAAGACAAGCGGTAACCAATCCAACGAAAACGGTTGCTTCTATCAAACGTTTTATGGGACATTCTTTCGCTGAAATTACAGCGGAAGCAAAAAGAGTTCCTTATTCAGTAGTAAAAGGAGACAACAATACACCTCGTGTAGATATTGATGGTCGTTTGTATACGGCACAAGAATTGTCAGCAATGACACTTCAAAAAATGAAAAAAACGGCTGAAGACTATTTAGGTCAAACTGTTACCGAAGCAGTTATTACTGTTCCTGCTTACTTTAACGATGCACAACGTCAAGCTACGAAAGAAGCGGGAGAAATTGCTGGTTTGAAAGTAATGCGTATTATCAACGAGCCTACTGCTGCAGCGTTAGCGTATGGTTTGGATAAAAAAGGAGTAGATCAAAAAATTGCTGTTTACGATTTAGGTGGAGGTACATTTGATATTTCTGTTTTGGAATTAGGAGACGGAGTTTTTGAAGTATTGTCAACCAATGGAGATACGCATTTAGGTGGAGATGATTTTGATCAAACAATCATTGACTGGTTGGCAGATGAATTCAATGCTGAAGAAGGAATAGATTTGCGTGTTGACCCAATGTCATTACAACGTATTAAAGAAGCAGCTGAAAAAGCGAAAATCGAATTGTCATCTTCTGCTGAAACAGAAATAAATTTGCCATACGTTACTGCTACGGCTACAGGACCAAAACACTTGGTAAAAAAATTGACAAGAGCTAAATTTGAGCAATTGTCTGATTCATTAGTAAAACGTTCTATGGCACCTGTTGCAAAAGCGTTGAAAGATGCAGGTTTATCTGTTTCTGATATTGATGAAGTGATTTTAGTTGGTGGTTCTACACGTATGCCAAAAATTGCTGAAGAAGTTGAAAAATTCTTTGGTAAAAAAGCATCAAAAGGAGTAAATCCTGATGAGGTTGTGGCAATTGGAGCCGCTATTCAAGGTGGAGTTCTTTCTGGAGATGTAAAAGATGTATTGTTATTGGACGTTACGCCTTTATCTTTAGGAATTGAAACTATGGGTGGTGTGATGACTACATTAATTGAGTCGAATACAACTATTCCAACAAAGAAATCACAAATATTCTCTACAGCTGCAGATTCTCAACCAACAGTTGAACTACACGTTCTTCAGGGTGCAAGAACCATGGCAGTTGATAACAAAACTATTGGTCGTTTTAACTTAGATGGTATTCCGCCAGCACCAAGAGGAGTTCCTCAAATTGAGGTTACTTTTGATATTGATGCCAATGGTATCATCAAAGTTTCTGCAACAGATAAAGGAACTGGAAAATCTCACGATATTCGTATCGAAGCTTCTTCTGGATTGACATCTGAAGAAATCGAAAGAATGAAAAAAGATGCTGAAGCAAATGCTGGAGCAGATAAAATTGCAAGAGAAAGAGTTGAAAAATTGAACGAAGCTGACGGAATGATTTTCCAAACGGAAAGCCAATTGAAAGAATTAGGTGATAAATTATCTGATGAAAACAAAACAGCAATCGAATATGCATTGACAGAATTGAGAATGGCACACCAATCTCAAGATATTACAGCAATCCAATCAGGATTAGACAATATCAATGCAGCTTGGAAAGTAGCTACAGAAGCTATGTACGCTCAAGGAGAACAAGGTCAACAAGCTGAATCGCAACCACAAGAAGCGCAAGGTGACAACGTTCAAGATGTAGATTACGAAGAAGTTAAATAAGCAGAGAACTCACGCTTTTGGCGTGGATGTGAATCGCTTATCCAGCTTTAGCGGGATTGCAGA
>Ga0209107_10001038_pt1 | contig 15597 bp, 9 predicted proteins | sample LakErihyJuly2011_2_FD_187460 | JGI IMG/M metagenome (GOLD analysis project Ga0209107, IMG submission 187460) | Freshwater microbial communities from dead zone in Lake Erie, Canada - CCB hypolimnion July 2011 (SPAdes) (version 2) | ecosystem: Environmental > Aquatic > Freshwater > Lentic >... | reverse complement strand
CTCTTTTCTTAACTTGGCATCTATCTCTTTTTCAATATCAGCAGTTAAGGCAGTTTCAATGTTAAATTCGTGCTCGCACTTTGGGCATTTAACTAAATTGTCATGTTTCATAAATCGTTCTTACAAAACTAAGGAAAAGAAAAGGTAAAGTGTAATTTGAATTGCTAAAGATTTTAGTAATTGATTAAGTATTTTATAAAGTCATTCTTCATTTATGACCTCTTTGAATTCTTTGGCTGCATCTCCCCTGCCTCCGCTTTAGCCAAGTATTTGAAAATATTTTCGTACTAAGTTCATTGAGCAAGCGCTTGCTGCCGCGCCGCGTTGCATGCAATACCTAAATTATATATAAAAACACTTGGGCTATCGCTGCGGCAGGGTGCAGGTGGGGAGAGTGAGAGTGAATGTGAATGTGAATGTGAATGTGAGTGTGAGTGTGAATGTGAGTGTGAAGACAAAAATGAGAGTTAGAATGTCCGCATTCGCTCCCACTCTCACTCTCATTTTTGTGGCTCCATCAGGGATCGAACCTGAATTTAGGGCTTCGGAAACCCTCGTTCTATCCGTTGAACTATAGAGCCTTTTGAGGCTGCAAAAGTAAGAACTTTTACGCGCTTATTTATGCAAAGTTTACCGGCCAATATCATCTGCATTTAGATGAAATTGTCATATTTAAGTCATAAAACATTTTATATGAAACGTTCAATATAAAACAAACGTCTATAGTGAAAATGCAATTCTTAGTTTAGTAATCTAAGATTCCATTTCATACGCTGATGCAAAAGAGCCATTGTGAACATTCACCATGGCTTTTTTGTTTTTACTCAGCTTTATAAACAATCAAATTCAAGTAAGTTTCAAGAATATTACCCAATATAAAAAGAATCGAGAACAGCTATTCGCAGACTTGCAGCAAAAGTAAAATCCTAATTTCAAAAACAAAACAAATAATACATTGTTTATCTGTTTGTTATACTTTAACTTTCATGTTCATAAAATAAACTTTTTATGAAAATTTTGAAACAAAAGTATAAACTTTTACGTCTTTTGTTGGCTAAAAGTATAAAAAAAAGTAAGAAATTAATATTTAATTAGGCATTCAAGAGAATTTAATCAATTTTCAAGAAAACGGACAAAACATGTTGTGTATTTATTTTCACTTTTGCATTATTAATAAGTTAATAAATAGACCATTAAACAAAAATGAACATCTCTAAAATATCAATCATTGGCAACAATAATTTTTATGCACTTGGCATTAAAGTGATACTTCAAAGCTTACCTGCAACTCAGAACAGCGAAATAGCCATTTATGCGACTGGCGCTGACTACTTAAAATCTGACAAAGATTCTGATCTGGTTCTATTAAATATTATGCTTCCAGATATTGGTGGAATTAAATTTTGTCACACCATCAAATCTTACAATCCTGATTGCAAAGTAATCATGATGTCAATTAGTGATGAAAGTGATTTGCACAATTGTCTTTCTTCAAAAGCAAATGGATTCTTAATAAAAGACTTTAAAGAAAAGGAATTGGAATTTGCAATCTATAAAGTATCCAACAACGAATACTATATAGATTCAAACTTGGTTCTGCGCTTATTAAGAAAAACGCCAAGCAACAAAAAAATGGAAACCAGCACTTTGAGTGAATTTGAACTAACGCTGCTACAATACATCTCAGACGAAATGACTGAAGTTGACTTGATTGAAAAGCTTAACATACCAAGAGGTAAATTGTATTACTACAAGAGGAAACTTTGCCGCAAATTGGACGTTAAAAACTCTGCTGGTCTTATTAAGAAGGCAGTATCTTTAAAACTGGTGAGCTAATAAACAATTAAAAATAAATCAACTTACGCACTATGAATCAATTGCAATGATTTGGTTGATGGTGGGTATTTTTTTTCGCCTAAGCACAATTTGATTAAAAAATAACGTGATTTTTAAATAGAATATGTAAATTTGTAGGCTATCCAAGCAAAATATATTAATTTTCAAGTATATAATTAAGGTAATTACAAAATCTACTAACTAAAAAAAATGAGCACAGACTACAAAAAAAAATGTATTATTGTTGATGACGATCCGCAAAACATTGCCATTTTAGAGCATATATGCAACGAATTTTTTAGCAATGAGATTGAAATCATAAATACCTTTAGCATTGCGACAGAAGCCCTAAAATTTATTAATTCTGAAAAGATTGATATAATTTTTTTAGACATCGAAATGCCTTTATTAAGTGGTTTTGAATTAATTAGCGCTATTCCCGAGCAATCAAAAGCTAAAATCATTATTGTCAGTGCACACGATCAATATGCACTCAAAGCTTTCCGCCATTCCGTTTTTGATTTCCTTAAAAAACCAGTAAGTATTGCTGATATTAGGGAATGTTTAAATAAAATTGAAAAACAAACAAGTTCAAATAGCCATTTCAACGAGCATGAGATTTCAGACAATATACTTGTTGTCAATAGACAAGATAAAACTATTTTTATAGATATCACACAAATCCTTAGAATGGAAGCGGCAGGTTCTTATACTGATATTTATTTGGAAGATGGGACCAAAATTAATTCAACCAAAAAAATGAATTATTATGAGACCATATTGAGTAAGCATCCTTTTTACAAATTGCATAGAAGTCATTTCGTTAATCTGAATAAAATTCGTGAAATCATCAAAAACGAAGGAGATGGAATGGTTGTTATGCAAGATGGCAGCAAAATTGAAATTTCAAGAGCAAAAAAAGACGAATTCTTGAGATCAATTATCAAAGACAAGAAGCTCTAATTTATCTATTTTCAGATTTTTATTTTGCGCATAGAAAAGCGCGTCGTTCAAAATGCAGAACACCAACAAAACCGGAAATTCAGTAGATAATCAAAAAATTATTTCTGAAGCACTTTTATCAGCGGAAAATCAAATTATTGAGCAATCAAATAAAATTGAGCAATTAGAAATTCAATTGGCGCACTTATCAAATCAAATTAGTGCAGAGAAGACCAGCAATAAAAGGAGTTTAGACTCTAATAGCAGTCAGTTGGATCTTATACTTCAAAACATACAGACAGGACTTCTCTTAGAAAATTCAGAAAGAAAAATAGTCTTGGTTAACAAGACATTTATCAAACTTTTTGGCCTTCCACTTGAGCCAGAGCAGATGTTAGGCTTTGATTGCGTAGCTTCTGCCGTTGACACCTCTAAGTTATTTGAGGATGAAGAAAGTTTTTTGCAAGAAATTAATAGATCTTTAGAAAACAAAACCAAAGTTGAAAAAGTTCTGTTAAAACTTAAAGATGGACGGTATTTTAGACGTGATTATATCCCTCTTTGGAAAGAAGAGATTTACGATGGGCACATATGGGTATACAACGATGTGACCGAAGATGAATTGACTCAAATTAAAGTCAAAGAACAAGAACAATTTTACGAAGAGATTTTAAATGAAATACCATCTGGTATCGCCGTATTTGACAAAGACCACAATTACCTTTTCGTCAATCCGTATGGAATTAAAAGCAAAGAAATAAGGGAATGGATTATTGGTAAAACCGATTACGATTATTGCACGTATAGAAACAAACCTGTTTCGATTGCAGACGAGCGGCGCAGACACTTTAATGAAGCATATGAATCCAAAAAAGTTCATACTTGGTACGAAGAAATCATAGCACCAAAGGGCAAAAAAGAATACCACATGCGTATGTCGTATCCAGTATTAAACGCGCAAAAAGAGGTTACGATGATGATTGGTTATGATTTAGACATAACCCAAAGCAAAGAGAACGAGCTCGCTTTAATAGAAGCAAATAGAGCCCTAACTTTATCTCAATTTATTATTGACAACTCCTACGATGCATTACAAGTATATCAAGAAGACGGCCGTCTGTTTTACCTCAATTCTGAGGCGATAAAACGTCTTGGCATTGACGCAAAAAGGGTAAACGAATACTTTGTTAAAGATTTTGAACAAATCTATAATGATGAGTTGGTTTGGAAAGAGCATGTTGCAGAACTCAAAAAAAAAGGTAGTGTCATTATTGAAGGTGAAAACATTAATGTCAAAACCGGCATTAGTTTTCCTGTTGAGGTTACGGTAAAGTACCTTAAAGTTGATGGCACAGGATACATCATCGCATCATCTCGTGACATAACCATACGGCGGAATTTTGAACAGGTTTTGCTTCGTAAACAAGGCATGTTAAATGCAATTGCTTTGGCAACAAATGAATTGCTCTCAAATCCAAATCTCTTCAATGCAATTTCCAAATCATTAACTTGGATTGGCCAAGCAGTTGAAGTTGATCGTACATACCTATTTGAGAATAGTTTTGACCCAGAACAACTTGATTTCAAAACTTCTCAAAGATTTGAATGGACAAACAACGAAATTGAGACAAAAATCAACAACCCTCAGTTGCAGAATGTACCGATCAATATATTTGGAAATATTTTAGAAACCTTAAATAAAAAAGAACCGTATAATGCGATTGTAAGTGAAATTAAGAATCAAGAAGCTAGAGATCTATTAGAATCTCAAGGCTTTCGATCTGTCTTAATTATTCCAATAATGCACAAGGATTTTTTCTGGGGCTTTTTGGGATATGATAATTGTAAAACTGATATAGAATGGGAAACTGCCGAAGTTGCCTTGTTGCAAAGTTTTGCCAACAGCATTTCCAATGCAATTGAGCGAAATCAATTAGAAAATAATGCCCTAAAGGCAAAAGAAATTGCCGAGAAATCTACGATTGCCAAATCAGAGTTCCTTGCACAGATGAGCCATGAAGTAAGAACACCAATGACTGCTTTCTTAGGAATGACGAAAATATTGGCTAAAACAAAACTTGACGAAACGCAGCATAAATACTTAAAAATTATTAGCGATTCTGCCGATAATTTATTGGCGATTGTTAATGATATCTTAGATTTAGAAAAAATCAATTCAGGTAAACTGTCGCTAGAAACTTTGTATTTCGACCTTGAGTCTAGAATTGAAAAATCAATTGAAACCTTTAAGCACAAAGCTGCTGAAAAAGGTTTAAGACTGGAATTTATAAGCGATTTGCCAATAAACTTTAACGTAAAAGGTGACCCGCATAGGCTAACGCAACTTGTAAATAATTTATTGGGGAATGCCATTAAATTTACAAGCAAAGGTGAAATTGGTATAAAAGTAAAAATCTCCAATAAAAAAAGCGATTTGGTTTGGGTAGAAATTGTAATTTCAGATTCAGGCATAGGTATTAAGCAAGACAAATTAGACTATATATTTGACCCATATTTCCAAGGAGGCAAAGAAATAGCAAGACTATATGGTGGAACCGGCTTAGGTTTGAGCATATGCCAATCAATAATTGAAATGCAAGGTGGGAGCATATCAGTTGAGAGTGAATATGGAAAAGGCAGCACATTCACAGTCTTATTACCCTTTGCTGAAAGTGCTGAAGAGGTTCAACATGAGGTTGAAATCATAGACGAAAAACTAAGTGAAAGTGAAGCACTTGTTGGTCTCAAAGTCCTTGCAGCTGAAGATGTTGAAATCAATAGATTTATGCTTAACCACATCCTAGATTCATGGGGATGTGAAGTAACGTTAGTAAACGATGGGGCTGAAGCTGTAGAAAGCTTCCTTAAAAACAAATACGACATCGTTTTAATGGACATTCAAATGCCTGAAAAAGATGGCATAGAGGCCACTAAAGAGATTATAAGCTCCGATAACTATAATGGAACCCCAATTATTGCTGTAACAGCAAATGCGCTTTTAGGTGATGCCGAAAAATACCTGAGTATGGGTTTTAGCTTTTGTATTACAAAGCCATTTACCGAAAAAACATTAAGTGATATCATTATTAGTGCTGTTAACAAAAGAAAAAAAAATCTGATCCATAATGAAGGCAAAGAAAATTTAAACGAACCATTGTATAGCCTCAATCATTTAAATTTGATTTCTAATGGCAAAAAAGAATTTGTCGATAAAATGGTCGCTTTATTCATCAATGATATGCCTAATCACTTGCTAGACCTTTCAAATGCCTACAAGAACAATGATGTAGTTGCTTTTTCAATGTGTTTACATAAACTAAAACCTAGTCTGGCTCATTTTGAAATACATTCTGTCTCTGCAATGGCCACTAAAATGCAGTCTATAATCAAAGAACAAGGCTTGGAATTCCTAAATAAATTTATGATGCAAGAATTCATTACCCCCATTGAGTTGTGCATCAATGACTTAAAGAAAACCCAATTAAGTTAGAAACCTAAAGTGGAATAAATGAGAAATTCTTCACCACGATTTCATGCTCCAGCCCATTATTAGGCGCCGCTCCATTCAACAACCAGAAATTGAAACGGACATTGGTTGAATCGCTTGGCGCCGGCACAACGATGGGATTAGAGACTTGAGCTCCCTCAATTTTAGTTCTTGTAATATTGGTGTTATCAAATTTCCAAGAAGCTGTTTTATTAGCCCCTGGATATACTTCTCCTTCATAACTCTCCCAGAAAACCGCTTCTGGTGTCCATTTCATCATATAAGTCATAGATTTGCTAATATAACGCCTGGCCATTTTAGGTTTGTATGTGCGTTCAGGATATGGTGCTGGGTTGCTAAACCAAACTGGCTGAGCACTAAAAGTAACCATTGAGGTGTCTCCCGCAACATTCCATTTGGAAAATTCTACATCAATTTCACTATTCCCTTGGGTTTGAAAACTGTAATCATCCCAAGTAAAAAAACCAAAAACAACCCGCTCATCAAAGTTCCTAATATCAGTTTCACAAGTAAAAATGTAAGTTCCATATTTAAATTCTTTGACACTAATTATTTCACTGCAATACCAAAATCCATTTCTCTTGGTAATCTTCAAATGCAAGCGCCCAATGCTGTCTACGAAAGCATTTTCTTTGGTCCCTAAAAAGCGATTAGGTCCTGGGCCTACTGGCGCTGGTCTGTCTTTGTAATCCCAATAATAACCAGAAAAATAAACTGCTCCCGTTTTCTCTACTATTTTTAATTCAGGTGGTGGCGATTGCTTGCATGCTGTTAGGGAAAACAACAACACCATCAAACTCATTCCTATATTTTTAATTGACATAAATGCGTTTTTTTTGATTGTTAATGATTAGATCAAAGTCTCCTTTTTCTGTTACTTCCTGAAGCTCTTTATTGACAAACGACAAATCTTTTTTATGGACAGAAAAAACGATGGTTTTTGTTTCATTTGGCTGTAAAGATATTTTCGAAAATGCCATTAATTTTTTAACAGAAGGGGTAATACTCGCAACCAAATCACTGTAATACAATTGCACAACTTCTTGTCCCGTCCTATCTCCAATGTTTTTTACATTTACCTTTAGAACCAAAGAATCAAAATTGTTTAATGTGTCTTTACTGAGGCTAAAATCTGAAAATTCAAATTTGGTATAACTTAAGCCAAACCCAAAATCAAACTGCGGCTTGTAAGCATTCTCTGAAAAATCCACATCTAAATCTTCCGAATGTTTGCGGTCGTAATGAACAAAGGAATTTTGACTTGACGGATACGTAAATGGCAATTTTCCACTTGGGTTCTTAACGCCAAACAGACAATCAGAAATGGCTCTTCCGCCTTCATCTCCTGGCAAGTATGTGTATAAGATTGCATCGACAATCCCTGCTATTTCATTAAGTAATCTTGGACGGTTAAAACAACACACCAAGACAATTGGTTTGTTAAGTTCTTTCAAACGTTTGACCAAAGTCTTTTGAGCAACACTTAAATCCAAATTGTCAATGTTACCGGGTATTTCTGTGCAAGGTGTTTCACCCAAACAAACAACTATTTTGTCGACCAACTTAGCCGCTTGCACACAAGCCTCAATGTCTTTTAAACTATCAATTTCACTCCCCAATGCATAGGAGACATTACTTGCGTTATACATGCTCATGGCTTCAAATATGGTGAGCTTACCTTTGGTGTTAAACCTAGAATCAACACCCTGCCAAGTATGCGTCCATGCGCCATTTAATAAGTTCATACTGTTCGCAGAAGGCCCACAAATAAGAACCTTTTCATTTGAAGCATTTATTGGCAATGTTTTGTTTGCATTTTTTAATAAGGTCATACTTTCCGCAGCCAATTCATAACTTTTCTGAGCGTGCTCTAATGAGCCAAATAAAGGGTATAAATCTTTGGTGATTTTTTTGAATTGGAACAATCCCATTTCATTTTTCAAAACCAAAATACGCCTAACAGATGCATCGATTCGGGACATAGGAATAGAACCTTCCTTTATCAATTCTACCAATAGCTCAGTGAATTCAAAATCATTGGGCGTCATACTCATATCAACACCAGCCATAATGGCCATTTTTACGGCTTCTTTTTTACTTGATGCAACTCTATGAACATTCACCAATTTGTATACATCTTCCCAATCTGTTACAGCAACACCTTTAAATCCTAATTCATCTCTTAGTAAAGTAGTTAATATGTCATAATTGATGTGCACAGGCGTGCCATTAATTTCACCCGAATTAACCATAACTGTTTTAGCCCCTTGGTTAATTGCTTCCCTGAAAGTAGGCAGGAAATATTCTCTTAAATCACGGTCAGATATCCAAGCTGGCGTGCGGTCCTTACCACTCAAAGGCATACTGTATCCTAAAAAGTGCTTCATGCATGCGGCCACTTGATTTGGACCGCTTATGCCATTGTTCTGTATGCCTTGTATAGCCACTTTTGACATTTGTTTGGCCAAATAAACATCTTCTCCAAAGGTCTCAAAGAAACGAGACCATAATGGCATTCTACCTAAGTCCAAAACCGGCGAAAAATTCCAAGGAATTCCACTTGCTCTGGTTTCATAAGCTGTAATTTGATACATCTTTTTGACCAAACCTGGGTTCCAAGTTGCTGCTTGTCCAATCTGCTGCGGAAACAAGGTTGCACCCATGGTATAATTGGCGCCATGTATAGCGTCTATTCCATAGATGATTGGAATATTTAAATGGCTGTATTTTTTATTTTGCTCAAAAATGGTGTTGATGATTTTATGCCAACTTTCCATCGAAATGGTACCACTTCCACAACCCACATTTAATATTGAACCAATATGGTATTTAACAATGGCTGTTTTTAATTTCTCTAAATTTAATGCTTGTGGTTGAACCAGATTGCAAATTCCACCTTCTGCAATAACACCCAAATCAATTTGAGTCATCTGACCAGCCTTTTCTTCAGGACTCATTATAGAAATCAATGAATCAATCTGTTTATTTGATAAAAAACTTTGGGATAAACAAACCCAAGGCAACGATACCAATAAACTAAGAACGAATAACTTTCTCATCTTCAAGTTTAATAAATTTAATTTCGTCTAAATATATATTTCCATCGCCTTCTAACTGAATAATAAATTGCTTTACCCTTTCCAAATCAAAATCCTTGGCTTCGAAAGGAAATTTAGACAAGGGTATAAGCACGGTAGTCCATGTTGAATCCGTGAATTCTCCAGATGCCAATGAATAATTAAACCCAAAATAGGCTTGGACACCAGAATAGTCTTCTAAGGCAAACGCAACTGGGAAGTTTTTAAAAGAACCTTTTACCGACTTTACTTTCATTTGAATGGCTGAATTGTCTTTTAAGTCAGAAATATCTTTAGACATCCAATTGTTCCAGCCAAAGCCAATACCTATCCACTTGCAATTACCGGCAATTTTATCCCAGGTCACTTTCAAACCTGCATCGCCCGAAAACACATTTAGTTTTTCTGTTGCCATTTGCACACATTGAACTTCTGGAGAAACCCAAACGCTTTTATCATAATCGTTGTTGAAAATGTATACCGCCTTGAAGCCGTCAATTTCATTGCTATCGACAATTGCAAGCTCATTGTACAAAGATCTATCCTGAACTTGAACAATGCTGTTACAAGCCCCTAAAAGCAGCAACAGAGCAAAGAATGAATATAACTTTAAATTATTTCTCACGGCTCAAGCGGCTTGTTGTTTGAAAACATCAAATAATCCAATTTAGTGCTAGCAAATCCATTGTTAGGATTTGCTAAATGCAGCATAGAAATCTTACTTAATTTATTTGGATTGTGCAAACCATTTCCTTTAGGTGTTGAAGGCGAGCCATTAACCAAAGTAAAGATGTCAGAATATTTTATTGAAATCAACTTCCAACCTTCCCAATCTACAGTCACTTGGTAATCGTATTCATCTTCGTTGCTTGCCGAAAATGTTCCATCACTATTTTCATCCTCTTTAAATTGAAACAACACAATAGAAGGATTAGCGCTTGTGGTTCCGTATACCAAACAATTAAAATAGACAGCATCTGGATTGGTATTTAGTGAGAATGGTACTGGAAAATCTATTAAACCAATCAAATAGTCCCAGTTTACAGTACCAGCCATATTTAAATAACTGCCGCCTTCTGGAGCTAGGTTATCTGTTTTTACTTTGCAATCCATGCTGGCACCTGATTGAAAATATTTGGTCCAAGATGTTTTAAGACCCGTTTCAAAATCCGCTACAATAAAACCATCATTAACCTTCGGGTTCTTTACGAAAACATTTGCAGTAAATGAATCGGCAACATCATCAATTTTCAATGTAGCTATGCATTTTTCGGTTCTAAACATTGGCAAAGTGGTGGTTGATCCATTCCAAAGTGCATTGTTTATTGCAATAATTCTGCTTTGTCCATTTAATACCTTTTTAGCTTTCGACGTTTGACCTTCTATGGTAATTTTCCAAGTCACAATCTTATTAAAAGACGCTGAAAAGAAAACGGTTTCAGAAGTTTTAAAATCGACAGAATCTTTGCTGGCTTTGAACACGTCCAACAACTTAAAATTGCTGTATATCTCAGCAATGCTAGGTCCATCTGTTTTTGTATCCTTTCGGCAAGCCACTAGGCTTAAAACCAGAAAAGAAAGTACTATTATTTTTTGCTTCATATTATAGAGTAATGCTGTAAATAATTCCTAATTGATTCATGTTAAAATCGGCATTTGCCTTAAGTTGATCTTTATAAGTACTTTGCTGATAAAGTATAGCCAAATATACTTTCGGACTAAAGTTATAACGCAATCCTAAGGCTGTTATTTGTTGACTCAAATTTAAGTTGTTTTGATTAAAATAAATAACCTCCGAATAGGTATTTCTATCGGCAATAAAATCAACCCCTTTATTGGTTTGACTTACAAAACCGCCTAAGAATTCAAATCCATCGCTAAATTCCCATTTAAGTCCCAAACTGGTTTGATTCATTTTTAAATCAACGTTCTCAATAGTTTGGGTGCTGCTTCTATTAGTGCTTTGCATTTTATTCGAAACTTGAATACTCAAGTGTCTTTTTAGTCCGACGATTTCATGTATAGGCAAGTACGCATATACTTTTGTTTGAGAAAACGCTCTTAATGCACTCGACCCTTGCCCTCTTATTTCACTTAAACTTTGGTATTCGGCGTTGATTTCAATTTTTTGTTTTGTCTTGTATTGAACACGCGCATAAGCACCTTGTCTGTTAAATGTAGCCATACCGTATGGAGAAATGGTATTGTACACTTGACTCTGCGTCATTAGTGAATTGCTAATGGTTCTGTTGTAAATGTTTTCATTCCCAATTAAGTCAATTAATGCTATTGGTCTTTGAATCTGAGCATTGGTGTAACGGTTATAAAAAACTGTTTGTGCATTGTAATTGACATCTTTGCTTTGTGAGCCTATGCTTCTGAAGTCAGGCCCCACACTTAAAAAGCCAAGTGTGGCATTAAAATTAGAAACTTTCATTTGTGCATAAAAATGCATGAAATAGTCATTTAATTTTGGTGCTAAAGTATCTGCTGAATATTGGTAATTGCTTTGTCCAAGTTCACCGGCAAGCACTAAATTTTCTTTGCCTATTTTTTGATTGTAATTAAAATCAACTGTATTGACAGAATTCTTAAATAGATTGTCATTTTTTACCGTTCCTTTTACATCAAATACGGTGTTGTTATTATAAGCTAAATAAAAGTTTTTGCTTTGAACAATTTGCAAGGTTAAGGCCCTCATCAATCGGTCGTTGACATTTGAAAAATCAGTTGCATTCAAACGGGTAATAAATGCGTTGACGTTTACCTCTTTAATAAATTTAGAAAATGTAAAACCAAAATCTACACTCGCACCTTGCATCCTCCAACTGTTATTTCCCATATAAAAGCGGTCGTAGGAAACAATATTTTTTTGCAAATTAAAGATTGTTGGAAGAGAGTCCACTTGGTCAGAATGGTGGTTGTATAAAGTGAATTGTGTTTGTTTTAAATTAAGGTCGCCCAATTGGTAGCGGAGTGCATTGGCAAGAACACCCTTAATCCATAATTGTCTAACATCGAAACTTACACCTGAACCCCAAAAGCCTCCGTATTCATTTCTTATACGGAACATCCCCATAATTTCAGTGTTCTTGTTTGGCTTAATGTTAACACCAAGATCCAATAAGGCATAGCCCCCATTTTTTCGTTTAACCGTGCTGGTGTCGGCAATTGTATCGTTTACAATTAATGAATTGCTGTTCATTAAGGAACGTGCCCCCCCAACAAAACTAACTTTGCGATCCTTTTGTGCATTTACATTAAATACCGTCAATCCTATGGCAATTAGAATACCTAGTTTTAAACCAGATTTTTTATATTTTCTATTTAAGTTCACTTTCAAATTTTATTTATATTGACAACGTCTATATGTTTTTTCATTTTCATAAACCTCCTAAAAGAAAGCTTTTAATTCTATTGTAGTTTCAAATCCTTTATACCTATCCAAAGCAAAGCTCATATCTTTATATTCCATATAACGCTCTCTAACATATAGACCAACACCTTTGCTTAACTGTATATCAAATCCAGTGGCAAGACTGATCCCCTTTTGATTTTTAGGTCTGCGCGTATCTGCATTTACCTCCGTTTGATAATTGCCAAGAATGCGTTCAAAACCGACATAATTGGTCCAAACCAAGCTATGGCTAATTTTTAGATATGATTCTACCTGATGAAAATATGCCCGCATAAGCGCTTTTTCACCAAAAACCACAAATGGGCTTGCGAAATTTTGAACAGAATTTAAAGACCCTAGATAAAACAGGTACAGTTCTCTGTTTAAAAATTTGGTTTTGTATTTGGAATTTAGTTCAATTGTGTTAAAATACTTTTTATACAATGGCTTGCCATCTGCGCCTAATTCTGTGACATACATGGTTTCAAAAACCGAACGGTAAATTTTATTTAAGTTCTTGTATGGCCCAACGCCGCTTGGAAAATCCCATCTCCAAAAACGGGATAACGCTAAATTATTAAATGCATGCGTATAAGTAATTTTGGGTGACAGTTTTTCCAATTCCATAGCGTTTGCATAACCTATAGAGTTCTTCAAACGTCCAATGTCTAATTGGGCATTTAATTCAATGCCTTGTCTGTTATTTGAAAGCTGTCCAATTGGCAATACAGCACTAGAAACTGGAATCAATACAGGTTGCGTTTGATTCGAGTTGGTTTGAACCGTTTGTTGAATGGATGAATTTATAAAAATAGAACTGTTGTTAAAGACATTTGGACTTATTCTATATAAATGCAATTCTGTTGCAATCTTTTTCAAAATATCTCCTGATACTTTTACCGAAATTGCCTCACCCCATTTCGAAACATTGGTGCCCGCATATTTTCTGCCTATGCCGATTTCAGAGTAAAATTTAATACGTGTAAACTGATGTTTTATTTCACCGGTAACCATATTAAATCCCGCTCTTTGTTTCCCTAAAGAATCTATGTAGCTATCATTATTAAATGTATTAATTGAAAATAAGCCTTTAGAACCTGAATACGATTTGCTTAATCGCCCACCAACTGAAGTATTAGGGATAGATGACAAACCACCATCAAATTGGGTTTTACCCACCATGGCACTAAAAGAAATATTATGTGGCAACTGAGCGCCTTCAACAATTAATCCGTGGAATGCTTGGTTACCCCATCTTTGGTCTTGGTTAATGGCCCCTGATCCGTAAAAATCAGAATACCTTGAATCAACTTTAGATGTGTTAGGGTCCCATGGATTGCGTTCAAATAAGCTGTAACGGTTATACCCTTTGTTTGCTTGAAAAGTAAAAGGTGATAAAGTATACCAATTGATACCTCCAGTCCGAACGGTAAAATTTCCTAAGCCTGTTGAAAACATGCCATACAAACTAACCCCTAAATTAAGCCCCTTTACATTTTCTTTTTCACCAACACCTGTCATTGGCGTCCAAAGAAACAAGTCGGTTCCAAACATGACCTTACTGCTTGCATAACCTTTAAGGTTTAGCATCAATTGTGGAATTTGGCTATCATCGCCAACGAAAATATTATTTCTGTTGGCATCCAAATGGCTATAGGTTTCGCTTAAATGCCTGTAATTTGTAATAAAACGGTAATATCCGCTTATTTCTAAATTTTCTAAAACATCTAAAGGCTTGTTGAAATTAAAATTCACATCGCTGCGGTAAATTCTAGTGATGGAATCCTTTACAAGCAAGAGCGGTTTGATTTTACTTTGAGCATTTGCAGCATTGAGCAAACTCAAAAAAGCTAAAACCAATGTCCGGGTAAATATTTGATTGGTCTTTACTTTCATTTTTCAAATTCTTTCATATCTGTATACTTCACCTGAATAAAACGCGATTGTTTTTCTCCAGCCTCACGCGCAATGACTTTAAATGGAATGTTTGCATAAGCCACTTTTCCATTGTGAATGACTGTGACGAAAATCCTGTAGGAGCCAGCCCGCAAAGGCGCCCTAAATACTATTTCTGACTTATTAGACCCCTTAAGTATCAAGCCGGTTAATTCCGTTGCTTCAGCCTCGACATCTCCGCCAGATTTTTTATCGGTGCTTTCTTCAAAAATGCGCCAAACAAAATCAACACGGTCATTGCTCAATGAATCGCTTAATAAAATTTTTATCGATGCTGGGTATTTCTCACCGGCCTTTATATTAATGCTTGAAAAAGCATCTTTGCCATCAACTTGCATAGCCATAACTGATGGTGCAGGATTCTTAGACATGTTTCCTGTATAGACAAATTCTAGTGCATCGATTGGCTCTGTTGGCAAATTGTCTTTTGAAAACAAGCCATACCAAGTTTCTGTGTACTCTTGTTTTGCACCCCATAAAAAGGCGTAAGAGCCTAAGCAATAATTTTTATTTGGGGCAATATATTCTTTATACCTGGTAAGGTATGATGCTGTCTTTTCTGTACTGGTTTGTTCTATTGAAACGCCCCATTTTGTTTGTGGTGATTCCCAATGACCATTAGGCCCCCATTCGGTAATCATGTAAGGACCATTCCAACCATACTTGGCAATATCCTGAGGCACCCCTGCAATATTTCCATACGTATTGATTGAGTAGATGTCAATATCTGGACATCTCGATTTAATATAATTAACCTCCAAAGAATCCAATCCTGCTGTTACTGTGCTGGTTGGATGATTTGGGTCTATTTGATGAATATACTGAGCAATATCTTGAACAGCATACCAGCAATTTGGATTTGTGTAATCTAAGTCAAGTTC
>Ga0209107_10001037_pt1 | contig 15599 bp, 17 predicted proteins | sample LakErihyJuly2011_2_FD_187460 | JGI IMG/M metagenome (GOLD analysis project Ga0209107, IMG submission 187460) | Freshwater microbial communities from dead zone in Lake Erie, Canada - CCB hypolimnion July 2011 (SPAdes) (version 2) | ecosystem: Environmental > Aquatic > Freshwater > Lentic >... | reverse complement strand
TTCCTAGTTTAATACAAATATCCCATATTTTTTCATATATAAATCCTTGCTTAGATAATTCATTGATAACCTTGTCATCATCTATATTATATCCTTCAATAACTTCAATTGCTTTTTTGTATGTTTTTAATTCCTTAATAAATTCAATTATTTTCTTCTTATTAATACAATAGCCTGTTTTAGGATTACAAGTTTGTTTTTTGTCTGCACAATTCTTAATCTTTATGTCATCACATTTGTTGCTTTTCTGGCTCATACAAAAAATATATGGGGCACTCTATTTATAATATTTATTATTTTACATATTATAATAAAAATAAGGAATAATTCAATGTGTATATATATTCTATATAGTATTATGTTATCATAATACCTATGTTATCATAATACCTATGTTATCACATAACTATGTTATCACATAACTATAATATTTGAATAATATCTCCTTGTATTCATTGGCGATATCCTTGTCAATATACTCGTTATTATCTGCCATCTCAAGCAGTTCCATTCGGCAATACTTTTTATACATTGAGATATACTTAGTATAATATATAATCAAGCTCTCTTTGATATTTAAGAACACTACGGGGTCTTCAGAGAGATAATTAAAGATTTGCTTAATCATATTATCATATGCGATATCAAATATGTTATCATCATATACATTTACCCCCTTTTTATCTGAAAAATCCAATCTTCTTCTAGCATTATACCCAAATGTAGGATAGCAGCTATATTTATTAACTATTAAGTTATATATTTGCAATTCATAAAAGGTCTGTTTCTTTTTCTTTAGAATACTAATTATAGACGCATACCAACTTTTGCATACTATCGCATTTACTGCTTTAGGTAATATGTGTATATTTGTAAAATACAAATCAGCATTTATAGAGACCATAGTTATATATATAATAAACTAATATTATCAATTATTATCTTATTATATTATTATATCTTATTATATTATTATATCTTATTATATATATAATTCACATTTGTAAGTTTTTTCATAAAATGGCTTGAGGTCTTCCTTGTGTATCAGACTGGTTTTACTGGTTTCACACAAAGCCTCCAAGTTGTTCATTTGATTTGTAATGCAATCAGTTAAGAACCTTACTTGCTCCCTCAATATCATATTCTCATTATATATGTCTTTTGAAGATATAGCATTCATTCCAATAATATATATTACACAATGCAAAATGTTTATATATAATGCGTTATATGTTTATGATATACCTCATCGTATTCTTTGCAACCATCACACGAATACCAGCGTTTTGGAGCGACCACTATTTTATTTTTATAAAAACTTATAAACGAAGCCCAAAGACTGAAGCAAGAGTTCGCAATGATATTATTTTGAAACATCGACATTAATATAAGTTCGATATCATCTTTGATACGCACTTCAGCCTCTTTATATATTTTATCAGATACAAAATATACATTGTAAGTGCCGTCTCTATTCACATAATCATTGAAATTATTAACGCACCATTCTATATCATCTGAAAATACTACAACATTCTTTTTATTAGCAATCTGCAATGCCTCTTTATAATAATTCATCTCTAAATTATAGTTATAATTGGAGAGCGATAAATAGTCTCCTCGTCTTATGTGTAGCGATACCATATCATTGTCTTTAGTATCACTTCCAAAGTAGTCCAATATATCCCTGTATTTATAATACGCAGGATACATAATGTCCTCGTTGCTATAGATGATATTAGTCATCTTCTCTCGCAAACTATCATCTATATACTCGAATGTCTGGTATTTGCCGTCAAAAAAAACATTATCCTTAATGTCTGCCTTAGGTTCAATGTATTTATGGGCAATTTCTTCATTATTAAAAGTATTAAAAGCAATTTTTTCAAAGTCGCTAGCATTTACAACGCGAAAAAGCCCTTGAAATAATGTATTCCAATGAGTTTTCCTATATACATCCTTAGATGCATTACCTTCCTTAAATATTAACTTCCTTTTAATCCTGTTCTTCTTAGATAAACGTAAAAAAGAAATTATATAGGCGATCTGAAATAATTGACTTCCTAACCCTCCAGATACTTCGATTGATGTATATAGTTGTGCCATAATATAATATATATAATATAATCTATATCATTATATAATTATATCATTATAAAAATAAACTATTGATTAATTGGGATTACTTGCTATTTATAATTTTCCACGTTGTTAATGCTAGGATACCTCCTATCGTTTGCGCTAATATATATGCGACCAACTTAAAGAGCCCAATATCACCTTTGAGATACATAATGAAACTTAATGTTGAATTGAAGAAGCCGCCTGAAACCTTGCCAAACATATAAACGGCGGCTAATAAACCGATTGCAATAGGGAATGGGTCAGACGTTTGCAATATACACATAAAGAAAACATATGTCCCTACGCATTCTGCAAATATTTGGTCAATTTCTATTTTATCATTCATTATTATTAATTTCTAATAATACAAAATATATTAAAATATGATGCCGTCAATATTGTTATTAAAACTTTGCAATACAAACTTTTTGAGGTTTTTCATTTGTATCCTCGTATTGTTTGATATCTTGTATATCTGCCCCTTGCTACTATTGTTGGCAACTTCACCTACGTCAGCCGCAGCCGCATTGTAATAATAAAGTTCTGATAAATTTTCTGGGAATGTGAAGATAACATTCTTGACATCCTTCGAAAAATACACTCCTTTTACTTTGTCTATATTCAGATAAATTGAAGATATCTCTATACTCTCTCCAGTCGTAGGCATATTCATATAGTAATCTGATTTAGTAAGATTAAGACTACTTAGACTGGTATTTACATATTGCGGCAAATTCAAATTATTAAAGTATCCTCCATCTCCGCCTTCCGCCATAGCCATTCTAGTTAATTTAGGTATCTCTCTTTTAGCGGATGCAGTTCCCGCAGGATTGTATCGGAGACTTCCCTGCTTATATGGAAGCGTATTACTTGCTCGCAACGTATTACTTGCTAGACTTCTTGCATACGACGTATATGAGGTTGTTACTGAAATATATATCATTGTTAATGATAATAGAACTATGTTAAGCATAATAAATATATCTATAATATATAACTAAGATATATTTATATCAGATAACTGAGATATATTTATATAATTAAATATTTTCAACACTATATCATTATTGATACCGAAATGTCTCTTTATTATCTCTAGTAATTTATAAGAGCCTTTAGCGATGTTAATAATTACCTCGCAATTATATAATTCATTATATATGCTAGTAATCTCGTAATTTATTAACCAATCGCTTATTTTACTTGGGTCTTGTTCGCTATTATTAAATCCAAATATAAAATTAGCAATGTCTTCGCGCGTATCACAAATATGTAAATCAATATTATTTGGGTTATCCTTGAAATAACAATAATCACCATAAGACATATTCATTGATTTCCAATATATGTTAGACATTATATACCATTTCCTATGCTCCTTATAGATACCTTTATACCCTGATTTGCAATAATATATTTTAGGTTGTTGCGATGTTATTTGCAGTGATATGATATAATATGCATGTAATTTATTGTATTTTGCAATATGTTCATATGGTATAATAACTGCGCCTCTATGCGTTTCTATATAGATGTTTTTGCTATCGCTTACAAAAAACATATACCTCGATTTATTCCCATTAAAACTATAAAATGTTGAGATATCTCTAGAACTATGGATATCTATGTCTTCTGAAATAGAATTATCTATATAGTTTTGAATTGAATAACTCATTATATATTTATGTTAGTATCATTATAATCCTAAATAGTAATCATCATTTATTATTAAGCAGTTTTAGTGGTATCGTCAGCAGGTTTAGAGGTAGTGCTTGTCGTTGTTGTAGTAGTGCTGCTTGTAGTTCCGCTGCTGCTGCTAGAACCGCTCGTGGTAGTTGTAAATCCCACAGGGGGATTTATTGAAATCGCTACAATCATAATTGTGGATGTAAGCACGGATATTAAGGTTATCACAGTTATAACCCAACTCCATATATGGCAATTTCCTGTAGTCAAACATTCTATATTATACAGCCATAAAAGGACAAGCGGGAAAGTAACTAAAGAATATATTAAATATGAAACAAAGCCCCACATACCAGTCATTATAAAGAAGCATATTAAATTGATAATAGTTGTTATGCATATTATAATAAAATATGCACTTGCTTGCGTTGATAAATTAAACATATCTATATCTATATTATAATAATAAAAATAAAATTAGGAAGTCTAGATTTGTTCTATAACCCAATAATTAAGAAATAATATGTAAATATTGCTTGGAGGAATGCGAAAACGAACATAATAAATATGATTTTAATTATATCATATTTCTCTGGTAATTCTATTCCTATATTTGAGTTATCCTTCTCTTTGATATTCCTACCAATACTAAAATGAATGATATTTTCAAACATATTTAGCACTAAGAATACCCCCATCGATATAATAATTAGATGATTAGGGACGTGTATCTTCATCAAAATATATATCTACTAGAGTATTAACAAAATAATATATATGAACACATATATATATATATGAATATTACGTATTATATAATATATGAATATAAATCTTATTATATATTATGAATATAAGTATTAAACTTCTTATCGCTTTGATAAATATTGTTAGCTGCTGCTATTCTTATAATTTCCCTATTTTTAACACAAATAAAGGTTCAAATGTTGGTTTATTGAATTATAATAATGTGTATAGCTCTTTTCATAAATGGTCTTCTGAAAATAAAGAAAGTCATCCTAAAATAATTGAAGATACGCTATGGTTAAGCAAGCATCGTTTCATTACCCCTAGTATGATTATTGGTGTATATAATGATTGCTTTAATCTTAATTATATCTGCTTTATCAGAAGATTATCACCAAACAACTATAAAATACTGAACATATTCGCGAACCCTTCTAATAATTTTGACGATGACTTGCTATTACTTAAAAATCTCTTTGAGTTTGCTATATATAACGACATAAAACTGAATACCGATAAGTTAAGTGAAATCGATAAAAGCAGGTATTTACTAACATACCTCTATTATTATTCGCAAATGAATAGCAAAACCTTTGAAAGATAATAAAGTATAATAGTAGATAAATTGCTATGAAAATTGTAGATTGCTTCACATTTTACAATGAACTGGATATGCTAGAATTCAGACTGAATGAACTCGACAATGTTGTTGATTTTTTTGTATTAGTTGAATGCACTAAAACATTCACTAACAAAGACAAGGAATTATACTTTGAAAATAATAAGAGCAGGTTCTCTAAATTTTTACACAAAATAATTTATATTATTGTAAAAGATAATATCCCGCAAACATCAAATGCTTGGGATATCGAGCATTATCAAAGAAGATGCATTGATAGAGGAATAAGACAATTAGAATTAACCCCAGATGATATTATAATTATATCCGATTTGGATGAAATACCTGATAGTAATACTTTGCAAGACCTAAAATTCAATAGACTAATCAATGGTATCTATAGTCTGAGAATGGACTTATATTATTATAATTTGAGGTGTAAATATAATACTACTTGGGAATATTCAAAAGTATTAAATTATGGAAGTTATAATGGCGACCCGCAAGCTATTCGATGTGGTAGTAATTTAAAAGGGAATATTGAAAATGGAGGATGGCACTTTTCGTATTTTGGAAACGTAGAGTTCATTAAAAATAAGATAAGGAGTTTTGCACATCAAGATGTAAATAATAGTTATGTTCTAAATGATGCCAGAATTACAAAGCAGATACAGAATAGCTGCGACTTATTTGAAAGAAATGAATACAAGCCTCAATATATAGATATCAAGAGCAATACTTATTTACCAAAGAAATATAAAGAGTTCCTACATATATTAGATAAAAAACTTTGAATACACTAAGGTTGTATGAGCGGTCTTATCATTCTGTTGCTAATACCATTCATATATTGAATATACATATTTATACTAAATACGTGGAACATCAAATAGTATTTGTTCATATTATATTGCAATCTAAAAACAATATAGAGAATAGGCAGATATACTTTGCTAACTTCTAGCCCATTTTTAGAATTTATAGTATTAATTATAATAAAGAATGGCGATAGCAATGATAATGCGTAGAATACGTGCCAACTAATATTAGAGATTATAGATTTTCTAACAAGCGTCATTAAAAACGTCGACAATTGTATAGGAAACATAACTAGAAAAGCAGCCTCGACCGCACCAGACCCAGACTTATCATTCTCTGTTAATAACAAGGCATTGATTGCTAATATTTGGCAAACTGCATAGTATTTTTTAATAATTATTTTTATATTATCTGGAATGTTTTCCCAATTTATATCACGAGTAGTTGTTTTTTCATTCACATTGTATTTTGCAGTAATATAGTCAGCTAATATGTGATGGACGATTATTAACGCAAATTTGCCAATTTGATACAAATGATAATGCGGCGAATTAATATCAATATCGCTTTTAATACATATGATACTATACATCATTATTATAGCAGAGCGCATTGTGAAAACTATATTATGCAATTGCAGTTCCTTCCAAATTATAATCTTCGAACTAAATCTCATCTTGGGCACTTGAAATATGAAGGAAGACATAGATAGCGTTAAATGCGCAGCAGGAATAGCTAAGGTAATCCAATTATCTGCTGATAGCGACATAGAGCCGTATATAATTAGCCAATAGATACGTAGAAAATAATTGAATAAACAGCCAAACCCTAGCAGTTTGTGCAGATGATATTTATCGTGATTTGTAAATAATGGCTGTCGCATAATTTATGCGGGTATATATTTATACGAAGGTGTATATAGTTATAATATGATATATATTTATATATATTTATCAATTACCCTTATTATATAAAAAATAATAACAAATTATATATATAGAGTTTATGTAAATGGGTTGGAATATTTCTACATATGATAATAAATATCAAATAAAATATGGAAGTAATACAAGCTATAACATTATAGACGATGACATTAGTTATTTAACTATTACAGACACAAAGCATATTGGGCTTAACAATGAAAATCCTAGTTCCGATTATTTACTAGATATAAATGGTATAACTCATATTAATAGCAATTTATACATTACTGGAAATGTCTATATCAGTTGCAACGAGTATATTAATAAAGACTTATATATTACAAGTAATGTTGAGATAGGCAAAACATTGTATACGTCTAATATTATAGGTGTGGGCAGTAGCAATAACATTGTAATAAATTATACATCGCCTACAAACTATAGCAATAATCTTGTTCAGATATATGGGGACACCTCTTTTATAGGCAGGGTTAATATCAATAATATCACATCAAATACGTTTCACCTCTTAGAGATTAATGGTTCTATGCGAGCATCGCGCATATACGGAGAAGGCTGCAATATTTTTAATTTAAATGCCAGCTATGTATCCTTAGGTATTCTTGAGCCTGAGCACGGCGGTACAGGGTTAAGCAATATAGGAAGACACGCTATTTTATTTGGAGGGGCGAATAATAGGTATCTGCAAAATACCACATTTAAATATGATGGAACCACATTATTTGCTGAAAATTTCAGAGGAAACCTTAATGCAGATGATATTACAGATGGTATTGTAACAGTTATTCGCGGTGGCACTGGGTTATCTGAAATTACTAAAGGATGTATTCCAGTAGGCAATGGAAAAGAATTAACGCAATTATCTTCTGATTTAAAATTTGATTTAAATACAAGAACATTAGCTTTGAATACGTTGCAATTAGCGAACTCTAATATTTATGTGCTAGACCCTGATAATACAATTCGCAAATTTAATTATAATGACGTGGGATTATATGATGCAACTTCAAATAGCAAAGGTATTGTAATGCCGTCTGAAGAGGACTTTGACACATCTAACGGAATTCTAAAGTTAAAAAGTAATGAAAATCTCTTGTGGAAAATAAATACTACAGGGAGTAATATATATTTCCCAAATGATATTAAATTTGATGCAGGCATAATATGTTTTGCAGGTATTAATAACAGAGACCCCTTATATGCTTTGGATGTAGCAGGTGATATCAATTCATCAAGTAATTACAGGATTAACGGGTCAAATCTTTTCGACCTTGTTATAGATTATGCATCATCAAATTTAAAATTAGATAGTTTGTCTGGAATAAATGTTGCAACTATGAAATTTGTCGAGTCACAATATAATGATTTTGTTGGCGGCACTAAGAGATGGTCTGTTAATACGTTTGATACGACCACGATAGAGGTAAATAATTTTATTTCAAAAAGTAAAACTTTGCTAAATACTTTGGCAATCACTGATACATCTACGTCTTCTGCAAATGATAATTTAATTAATGTATTAAGTATCACTTCAATATCTAGGGTTTTAGATGATGACGAAAAATTATTAAAATTTACAAAAGCGGGTAATCTGCTAATCGGACCGAATTTGCAAGACCAAGTCCCTTCGCAACGTTTAGAAATAATTGGGAACATTCACGCATCTGGACATATCCGCTCGTATTATTCCGACGATAGGCTAAAAACTTTAACTTCAAATATTACGGGAGCACTTGACATTGTCGATAGTCTAAAGGGGTTCCATTATGTTCCCAATGAAAAAGCATTAGAACTTGGTTTTGAATATGATAATGAAATAGGTCTAAGTGCCCAAGATGTTAAAAGAGTAGTCCCCGAAATTGTTAAAATAGCGCCATTCGATACTATCAAAGATAGGGAGAATGGGCAGATTGTTTCCAAAAGTGGCGAGGATTATCTTACAATCTGCTATGAGAGATTAGGTGCGGTATTTGTAGAGGCTATTAAAGAGCTGCGTAAAGAAAATATGGCTTTAAAGAGCGAATTAAATACCTTGAAAAAAGATTTAGATAATATTAAGAACATTATATATATTCAGTAATAATTATGATAATGATAATGATAATGATATAGGTTATTACATTTTACAAAAATCCTTGTAAAATACTAGCAATATAAAACAGAATGATATAATATTACATATCCAGCACCACATAGACCCCCAAGTATTCGTTTCCTTATATAGTATTATTGATATAATTAGAAATATTGATACAAATATTAAGGTCGGATACATTTTATCAATAATCCATCGTAATGATAGGAAGGCATACCATATTAAGATTATATATATATTCCAAGTAAGCCATTTCCAAGATAAATGCCCGTTCTTACTGGGAACGGATGAGAACTCTATTGTATTCAATGGTATTATAGCGGTATATAGTATCACGATAAATGCAAGGTATCCTCCCAATATGTATGGTATTAATTCAGGGCTTTTTTCTATTTTTATGATATTAAATATTGGTATGCATAATATAACAAATAATGCTATTTGAGATAGTAATCTATTTGGAAATGTTTTAGACCATATAAAATATTCTATTAGTTGCATAATAATGAATGATTGGTAAAATATTAAACCAAGCAGATTAGTAATGCCATTATAATATGCAAATGATGACGCGAATAAGCCAAAAACATAGGTATTTAATGAAACTGCTGCATTCCAGCACATAATATTACTATAATGGTTTATAATAAAATCAGAGAAAAAGAAAAACGCTACTAGCAGGGATTGAACCTGCGACAACTCGGTTAACAGCCGAGTGCTCTAACCAACTGAGCTATAGCAGCGCTAGGGTATTGTTATTTTACCCTATGACTTATATATGCGCATTATCCTTATATATTTTTCTTGGTTATATTGTTGATAGTTTATTCTTTAAATTTTCATTGATAATCTGAAACATTCCTATGAGATACGTTTCGAATTCATCTTTAGACGGGATAGATAACTTGATTTCCGTATTCAAATTAACATTAATAAGTTTCGTATTTACAATGTCTGTTATCTCCATATAATTAATAACCTTGATTAAATCAAGACCATTAATTAGGCTCCTATAATTGGCTTTGAAATTTTTAATAATAAACCTGCTTTTGATTTTTTTAAAACCCACATTATCTGTCTTAATTTTATGCTTGATACATACACGCAAAAACTTGTCATTTTCTATCGTATATGCTTTGAAATAGTCAGGAAGTGTATCGACATATATATAAATATCCTCTTTCTTTTGCTTAACCCCCTTCTTAACAAACCAATCACTCATTTTCCATTCAATAATCGAATATACATTAGCAAACGCACTAGTGCCATCCTCGCAACTAAATAATTTATTCATAATACTTGTAGTATCTACCCCTTCATTCTTATCAATTAGAAAGGTGTTATTTAATTTCTTCATCTTCTGCAAATAAATTTATATATATTATTGTATTATTTATTATTTATATGATATTATCATAATATCATAATATCATAATATCATATTATCATAATATACTTGATACATTTTTGATATATATATCCTTTAATGATTTGTAGTTGCTGCTTGATATTATGTTCTCTTCCATTAGCCATTTCTTGGAAAGAATGTTGTATTTGTGATTTTCATTAAATAATATTTTAACGCAAAGATATATAACGCAAACAATTATTAAACTATTAACGATGTTTTTTGTCGCCATCAGAATAATCGCAAACAATATAATGGATTGTATAATAACATTATTAATTATTTTCTGCTGCGCTGGTGTTAATTCGATTTTAAGATATCTCCCCCCGACCTGCACAAGAATTAAGAATATCATTGATAATGGTTCTAATGTAGTTATACCTTCGATACTAGGTATTAATGTTAAAGTCATAATCTATTTTTTGAGAAGATTTTTATAGAAATGAATTGTGTGCTTTTATACTATCTGAACCTTCATTTAATTTATTATAATGCTTTAGTTGTTCTAGTATAATATCATTGACATCTTTGTATGATTTGCTATCATCCTTAGTATCACGAGTATCACGAGTATCCTTAGTATCACGAGTATCCTTAGCATCCCTTAATGCATCATTTATGGCTGCGGTATTAAAAAAATTGGTATTTACTATATCCATATTGTCTTTTATAAAATCGCCATCCGTAAATATGATTATGTCAAGTATTAAAGCTATTAATGTTAAGAAGAATAACAAACCTATCGTAAAATCCCAGAATAATATATAATAATTGAGTATAAATAATATTAAAAAAATCCAAGGATTGTCTATAATATCTAAGATATTATCTGGATATATTGCAGCTGGACGCATTCCCAGTATTATTAAATAGGTTGCAAAAACCCCTGTTAAAACGCCTTTAAATATATCTTCGATATACATATTATTATCCATTTTTCTTTACTCTTCTTTACAATTATATTATATAAATATTTTTATTTTAATTTTTCTTTTCATTTTGTATAATAGAAGTATATAAATAATAATTAATAATGAATTATTCAACATTACAAGAAGCATATAATATAGATACTTTTGAGAAGAAAAGCAAACCATCGCAAAAGTCGAATAAAAATAGCGCAGCAAATGGTTCATCTTTGTCTTCTTCTTCGTCTAATGCTAACCCATCCTTTGTGGAGACAAGCAAATTAGCACTAAGTTCAAACAAGGTTTCAGACTATCCCAATAATCACGGGAGTTCCTGTTCGCCCCTACAAGCACCCAATTATAACATTCCTATATCTAACGAATGTAAGAAAGACCACGATGATGCTATGAATGTATATTTGAACGCAACCAATAACAATCCGAATATGATGAATACCCCTGCAATGAATATGAACAATGGTATAAACAAGCCTCCTTCAGTATCACCTCAGCAATCCACACAAGCCCCTACTGCATCATCAGCGTCCGCTATGAATTATTCTACAAGCCTTTTTAATAATATTAAAAATTCTAATGAAAATGTAATGCCGTATTATGACGAAGACCTAGAGCAATATTTTAATATTAGCAACTTAAATGACGAGGTAAAATATAATTCATACTCATATATGCCAAATACAAATAAGCAACCCTACTCAAATAATGATACGTCTAGCTATGCAAATACAAATAATATTCCTAAAAATGGAAATAACCTATTAAATAATAGCGGGTATAATTTGACACCCGAAGAAAAAAAGAGCGCAGAAGATGCTATAATATTTTTAAAAAGCATAGAAGACAAGATTAATAATGGCAATATAAACAGCAGCGGCTACAATAAAACGTCCATTCTCGACCCTACAATACCACCCGAGAATACAGGACCGGGCGGTTTTAAAACTCAAAATAATACTGAGAAGACTGAGATGAATGCGAAGACTGAGAAGACTGAGATGAATGCGAAGACTGAGAAGCAAGATAAAGATGATAAAGAAGAGAAGCAAGAGAAGTCAGATACCACTTACATATATAATGCTATTTTTAATATATCTATTCTTCTTATAATAGGTATTGCAATAATATTACTTTGCGACCAAATTGTAGAATTGGCAATACAAATTGGTATGAAACGCGCAGTAAATATATTAGAGCCTCTAATAAAAAATCAAATTCGTGCTCAAGAGTTGGCTAATAATGTATAAATAGGATGTATGGATATGGATATGCATCATTTATTTTTAGCAGTTAATTATTTTTTTAATTTGAATTATTATAATAGAAGATATGGATATTATAGTAAAACCAGATAATTGGATTTTACCAAATCGTATAGGATATAATAAGGAGATATATGATACATTCAATCCTTCCAAATATTCTAGCGTATCAGACAAGGCTATACTATCAGCGCCGTGTAAATGCAAAAGTGATAGCTGCGAGGTAGATGACGACTATATTAAACTTTTGAGACAGCAAAAAATAGTCAAAGATTATATGCAAATTGATAGCCCTTACAGGGGAATACTTTTATATCACGAACTGGGCTCTGGTAAATCAATAGCATCTATAGCAGCCTCCGAAGGATATGTAAATCATAAAAAGATAGTTATAATGACACCAGCGTCCCTGTCTCAGAACTACGAGAATGAATTACTAATCGCCTCAAAAATAGGGCGCAACCTCAAGAAAACGTGGACGCAAATAAAAGTTAATAAGAAATCGCAAACAATGATGAGCGAATTAGAGAAATATGCGATTTCAGAGAAATTCGTAAAAAAGAATGGATTAGTTTGGATACCGCAATACAAAGACGACATTGACGGCGCGGAGATTATAATAGAAAAGATGAAATATAATTCAACCGACGCTAAGGAAGCCGTGCATAGAGCAGAGATTGACGTAGCGATTAATCATATAATTAGGAATAGATACACCTTCATAAATTACAACGGGCTTACTGCGAAAATGATAAAGGAATTAGGCACAAAACCTTTCGACAATTCCTTTATCATTATTGACGAAATACATAATTTAATTAGCAGAATTGTTAATGGGTCTCGCCTTGCCAAATCAATATATAATCACTTAATGAACGCGTCTGATGCAAAATTAATATTACTTTCGGGGACACCTATAATAAATCAGCCATATGAAATTGCTACATTAATCAATCTTGTGCGCGGACCAATTAAAGAATATAATGTAGAGTTATTAAAGAAATCCAAAGTGCCCGATTTGAATGCTGCAATTGAACTATTAAAAGAAAAGAAGTTATATGGCTATATTGATACCATTAATTATAATGAAAATATTATATCAATCGCGCTATTACCTAATAATTATAAGCGGGTTAATGACGATAGCACTAATATCGCCAAGAATAAATGGGCGGACAGCGCGGATGATTTAATAAAGAAGATTGTTGATATATTAAATAAATCGGATATTGTTAAATTGTCTATCCGAAGTAAAATAATAAATAACGAGGCGCTACCTACGGATAAAGTGGTTTTTAATAAGATGTTTATAGATGAAAGCGGTAGCGGAGCCGGCGGCGATAAGAATATTACCATTAAAAACGAGGATTTATTTAAAAGAAGAATACTGGGGACAATAAGTTATTACAAAACTACAGGGTCTGAGTTGTTTCCCAAGATGCTGCCACCTGTATCTCGAGAACTCTATATGTCAGACCATCAAATAAAGAAGTATTTAGAAGTGCGTTTGATAGAGATTAGGATGGACGACAAAAAGAAACTCTTCAAGAAGGGAGGTGCCAATGATGATTTTGGGTCAGTATATAGGGCGTTTAGTAGAATGATATGCAATTTCGCATTCCCTGACGAAATTAATCGTGTATTCCCGCAAGATATAAAGCTAATAATGAAAAAGGAAGTCGCTAATGTTGATAGTGATAAAAGTTCGCAATCAGACGATGCTGCGGATGCTGCGAAGCAACTTAATAAGGATGTTGCAGCTGCTTATAGCAACCAATTAGATGCCGCGATGGATAAATTAGTTGAAAGCGAATATCTAGATATTGACAAATTGCGCGATGTATATAGCCCTAAATTTGCACAGATGTATGAAGATATCGAAGCGTCGCCGGGTAGTGTGTTGGTATATTCGCAATTTCGTATGGTAGAAGGTCTAGGGATATTTAAAGAGGTTCTAAATAGACAAGGATACGCCGAGATAAATATTGTGAATAACGAAGACTTCGGATATATATTAGATGATATGGACGTATTTGATAAAAAATATGATAATAAAAGATACGTTGTATTTAATTCAGATAGGATTAAAACCAACATTCTTATGAATATATTTAATGGCAATAGCAAGGCATTACCAAAGAATATACAAGAGCAATTAAAACTCGTCCATATAGACACTGAGCAATTATATGGGAAGATTGTGAAAGTGATGATGATAACACAATCGGGTGCTGAAGGTATATCTTTGAAAAACGTTAGGCGCGTATTAATTACTGAATATTTCTGGAATTCTGTGCGAATTGATCAGGTTATCGGGCGAGCGGTGCGAACGTGCAGTCATAAAGCATTACCCGATAAGGATCAGAATGTCCAAGTTTTCACATATTTGATGAATTTTACTAGAAAACAATTGAACGATAACCCAACATTACGCAGCAAAGACAAGGAAATAACTACAGACAAGCACATCTATAATATTGCTAAAAGCAAGGAAGGTCTCATCAATTCATTCTTAAAGATGCTTAAAGCCGCATCATTAGATTGTATTATACAATCGGATGTTAATAATCCATTGGCAAATGGTTATAAATGCTATAACTGGCCCATCAATGTTAATAATAGCGAATTATCTTATACTAATAATATTAATGCGGATAAGAAGATATTGCTATATAAAAATAAACAGCATATAAGGAAAGATAGGGGGCAAGTTGTATTAAAAGATGGCAAAAAATACGTGGTTCTCAAGAATAAATTATACGATTACTATAGCTACATAAACGCAGGTATTCTTTTACCTGCTACCATTCCATAGTATTCCATAGTATTCCATAGTATTGCATAGTATATATAATACATACTAATAAAACACGATGACATATGATAAGGATATTTGTTTCAACTACATATCAACATCGACAACCTACAATATATAAATATAAATTATTATATTAAATAAGAGATAC
>Ga0209107_10001036_pt1 | contig 15600 bp, 14 predicted proteins | sample LakErihyJuly2011_2_FD_187460 | JGI IMG/M metagenome (GOLD analysis project Ga0209107, IMG submission 187460) | Freshwater microbial communities from dead zone in Lake Erie, Canada - CCB hypolimnion July 2011 (SPAdes) (version 2) | ecosystem: Environmental > Aquatic > Freshwater > Lentic >... | reverse complement strand
TAAATAAGCACAGATAATTCTAAATAATAAGGGATGTACGCGATTGTCTAGGTCTATTTTATATTCACTTTTCCATAACCTGCGGATTTTACCCACTTGTTGGTCCTTTTGAAAATTAAACTGCTCCTTTAATAACTTATCTAGCCATACATTTAATTGATCCACACCTTTGTAATCAATAATTATTTTTTTAAGCACATCATGATTAATGCGTCCGAGCTGATACAGATTTCTGAATTCTGCTATATTAAGCGTGACATTGTATCCGAATATATCTCTCGCATTAAAAATGCCCTCGAAAAATGATTTGTCTTGAAACGCATGTAAAGAATTATGGTGCACAAAATCTTTTAAAGGAGATTGTGATGGTAGATAATGTTTTAGTTGCGCTATAATTGCTTGTACTGAATCCTTAGATTCAATAATATGACTTGAGTTCATACAATATTTTATGATAGTAAAATGTAATCCTGCCGGATTTACAAAACCGACAGCCTAGTTAAGAATAAAAGGGGGCTTGATAAAAGCGCCCTAACCTTATGAAAAATTAGGAGGTATAATAGTGACATTAGAATGCCCTTGGGCTAATAGGCCCATCTCGATATTTAAAATAAAACGCTTAGTTGGACTAGGAAAATGAGGGTATTCAAGAAATAAGGAATGGCAGGTTTCAAATTTTTTTGATTTCGCCTCCGACTTTTCTACTGCATCCTCAGTAATATCTTGTGACATTTCCATTTGCTCCCAATTGAAAAAACTTTTAATTGGAATCACCTGAAATGAAATGATAAATAAGAAAAATATAGAAATGACTTGCCTTTTCATAATAATTGTAAATCTACGGTAATAATATTGATACAACTATTATAATCAATGAATTAATATACCATAACCTATATTTAACAATGTGGGCAATATTATTCGTATTTTCATGCAATGATGCCCCTTGAACTACTTATTGAAATTTTGGGCTGGATTGCTTCGGTCCTAATTGTAGGCTCCTATGCCTTAAATATTACTGGCAAATTGCATGCCTCAAGCAAAACCTATGTTTTAGCCAATATTATAGGTGGGGTGTTTTTTGTAGTAAACACTTATTTTCACAAAGCCTATCCTTCTATGTTCGTGAATGTAGTATGGGTAATTATTGCCATTTATATGATCAGCAAGAAAAAAAGTAAATCCGAAATTGACTAGGGTTAATTTCCTTGTACAAACGCAATTCAAATTGCTTAAAATTATCAATGAGAAATGTCCTTAAATAAATTCAATAGCACAATTGTAAGTGGGGTAAAATGGATCGCTATTTATTTAATTGTAGGCGGTATGGTGGGATCGGCTACTGCATTTTTTTTACAAACCTTAGACTATGTAACGCTATTGCGCTCAAACCATATTTGGGTCGTATATTTTTTACCTATTGCAGGTTTGGTGATTGGCCTTATGTATTACTACTTTGGAAAATCGGCGAATAAAGGAAATAATTTATTAATTGAAACGCACCAGTCATTAGAAAAAGGGGGAAACCCAAAGCCGATTCCCTTTAAAATGGCGCCGATGATTTTTTTGAGTACGCTGCTAACCCATGTTGCGGGCGGATCGGCAGGCAGAGAAGGCACTGCGGTTCAAATGGGTGGTGCTATTGCGGATCAGTTCACTTCAATATTCAAAATAAATGTAGCAGAACGAAAAACGATATTAATCATTGGTATTAGTAGTGGATTTGCTGCGGTATTTGGAACACCTTTGGCTGGCGCCATTTTTGCAATAGAAATATTAAGCATTAAAAAAATAAAAATCAATCAGGTATTTGCAAGTTTCTTCGTTGCTTATATCGCACATTATTCCTGTTTGGCTTGGCAAGTAAAACATACGCTCTACAGCATTCCTACTATTCCTGCAATTTCAGTGACTACTTCACTTTGGGCAATTGTTGCAGGTGTCATTTTTGGATTAACAGCATTTGCATTTACATCCACTGGAAAATTATTTGAAGGATTGTTTTCAAAAATAAAATTTGTACCGCTGCGCCCATTTATTGGTGGGATTATTATTGCTTTATTTATTGTTTTGTTTAATGCTACAAAATACATAGGATTGGGGATCCCTGCTATCCAAGATGCATTTATAAATAATGCAGGTCCATTTGACTTCGCCATCAAATTAATTTTAACCAGCTTCACTTTAAGTGCGGGTTTTAAAGGTGGCGAGGTGACGCCATTATTTTTTATAGGGGCCACTTTAGGTAATATATTAATCTGGTTTATCCCCTTGCCCATGGCACTTTTGGCAGGCATGGGATTTGTTGCAGTTTTTAGTGGCGCAACTAATTGTGCTATCGCATCCATTGTATTGGGGTTGGAATTATTCGGAATGAAAGCAGGTATATATGTTGGCCTTGCAAGTGTAGCTGCTTATTTTACCTCTGGACCCAATGGAATATATAGTGCTAAATATAAAACAGGAACGAAATACGTTTTATATAATTTAATAAATAAAAGTAAAAATCAATGATTGAAATTGTTCATGTTTCTAATGATGCTGAATTAGATGGCATCCGATTATTACAAAGAGAAAATTTAAGAAAACTCATTGGGGAAACAGAAGCTAGCAAAGAAGGTTTTTTAACGGCTGAATATTCGATGGAAATATTACAACAAATGCATCGGTTTCAGCCCTCCATCATTGCAAAGGATGGCGATACGATTGCAGGCTATGTAATCATTACGACTAAAGATAGCTATGGACAACATCCTTTATTAGATAGCCTATTTGATTCCATAGATGCACTAAATTATAATGATACTCCTTTAAAAGATGTCAACTACATTTTAGTAGGTCAACTCTGTGTAGGCAAAGCATATCGTGGTACAGGGCTGGTGCAAAAAATGTATAACTATTACCAACAAAGTTTAAGTAAAGCATATCAATATTTAATTACCGATGTGGCGCAAGAAAATCCAAGATCCATAAAAGCACATTTGAAAACTGGTTTTGAAATTATACATACCATTCAATATGGCGGCATTGGTTGGGACATTGTACTTTGGGATTGGAGAAAATAACTACCTAAATAAAAAGAAAAAGATTAACTACGATCAACTGGTCTTGTTAAACAAGTAGGACCTCCGCCGCCTTTCACACTAATTTCTGCACCTTCATATTCAATTACTTTACAGCCCGCCGCTTCTAAACGAGATTTAGTAATAGGATTGCCCTTCACCATCAAACAAACCCTTGGTGCTAATGCCAATACATTACAACCCATGCTATCAAATTCTTCATCTGGCACTTCCACTAATTCAAAACCGCGCGCAATTAATAAATTTCGAAATGCAATAGGCATTAATGGAGAATATACCACTGCTAGATTATTATCCACTGGACTTAACACCGACATTAAATGAAATACATCCGATGGTCCTTTATAATGGGGCATATCCGCAGTAATCACTTTCACCCCTATTGGATTTAATAAATCTTTGAGTTGTTGAATACCAGCTTCATTCGTACGATAAGTATTACCTACTGCTAGTGTAGTTGTATCTAACCAAGCAACATCACCCCCTTCAATAGTTCCTGGCGCAATGATGGTACCTAAAACAGGTATGCCTTGTTCCATATATGCGCGCGCTTGAGCAGAAGGTTCATTTTTACGTCCTTCCTTTCCCATGTTACAAATAATCATACCATGACTGGTTGCAATAGCAGCATCTCTGCAATAAATGGAATCCATATTCACAGAAGCATCTTCCGAAAAATATAAAACTTCAGCGCCATGCTCCTTTAAAATATTTTCAAACGCATCATATTCAACAAGCGCTTGTGTCATGTCAGGTTTGCCTAAATAATTTAAGGATTCCCAATGCTGTTGTATATGTTCCTCATTTATAAAAGCAGCACTTGCTTTTTTTATAAATACGGTTTTTAATTTGCCAAATTCAGAATGCGCTAAATGACTCATATTAAATATTATGGTTTTGGAGAGGTTGAATTAATTTCCGATTTTTCTCTCTTCCAAACAGCAAAAACATATATGGGCACTGAAGACATGGTTAAGAAGAAACCCCAGAAAACCGTTTCTTGTCCTAACCCTATCATCAACCACAAACAAAAAATAAAAGTAAGTGCAGCCAATAAAATAGCAAGTGCTAAATATTTACTTGATTGGAAAGGTAATTTGAAACGCATAATTAAATAAGACGCTGTACAAAAAATATAAGGTATTAAAATAGTAGAAGTAGTCATCAGCATTAAAAATTTGAATTGGTCAACCAGCCCTTTGGTATAATTCATACACATTAACACCGAAACAAATACACTTGAAATAACCATGCCTAAAACCGGTATCCCTTTTGAATTAAGTTGCATAAAAATGGTGGGGAATAATTTGTCCTTAGCAATCGCAAATGGCAATTGCCCTTGAATTAATATATAGCCATTCAGGGCCCCAAAAGCAGCAATAGCAACCCCTGCACTTACCCAATAAGCTGCACCATGACCCCATATTAATACAGCAGCATCTGCAAAGGGAGTAACACTTGTTTTTAATTGGGCGGCTGGTATCATACCCATAATACTCACTGTACTTAAAATGTATACTACGGTGGCAATAAGCGTTCCGAGTGTAGTCGCCTTGGCCACGGTAGCAGCCGAATTAGATACACTGCCCGAAGGAATCGTAGCACATTCAATACCTAAAAAAGCAAAAAAAGTTAAGGTAGTTGTAGCTGTTATTGCTGCAATATTACTTGTGCCACTTGTATTAAAGGGTAAGAAATTTTCCCATTGAATATAAAATAATCCCACAACGCCAATTAATATAATGGGTACAATTTTTAAGATGGTCGATATTAATTGTACTACGCCAGATGTAAATATACCTAAGGAGTTTACCCAAGTTAAAAACCAAATGGTCGCTAACCCTGTGATAATGGCTAGTGTTGCATTGGTTGCTAATGCAGGGATGAAAGTACTTAATGCGCTGACAAAAGAGACTGCAATAGCTGCATTGGTACACCATACTGAAACCAAATAACCCCATGCAACTAAAAAGCCGGCAAAATCACCTAGCCCTTTTTGAGAATAAGCATAAGGACCTCCATTGGCCGCTGGCAATAACCAACTTAAATGCGCAAATACTTTTGAAAGTAAAAAAGCGCCAAAGGCCGAACAAACCCAGCCTAGTAAACTAATGCTTCCAAAACTAGCTAATGTAGCGGGCATTAAAAAAACACCCGCACCAATCATATTGCCTACTACTAACGAAGTACTAGTCCATAGACCCAGTTTTTTGTCGGCTGTTTGCATTGCCTAAATATACCTATTAATAATATTCTCTATTAATTCTTGCTGTCCGCTTATTGCTGCAGGTTCTCCATTTTCAATAGCAAAGTTGCGTAAATCTTCAAGGCTTAATTTTCCTTGTTCAAATTCCTTGCCCTTACCTGAATCAAAAGAAGCATATCTGTTTGCACGAATTTTTTTATACTCAGATTTTTGTAAAATGGCATCTGCTGTAATTAATGCGCGTGCAAAAGTATCAATACCGCCAATATGTGCATGGAATAAATCAGCAGCATCGGTTGAGTTTCTTCTACGTTTTGCATCAAAATTAATTCCGCCCCCTTGGAAGCCACCTGCTTCCACAATGATCAACATGGATTCTACCAATTCATTAATATTGGTAGGGAACTGATCGGTATCCCATCCATTTTGATAATCACCGCGATTCGCATCCATACTTCCTAACATGCCTGCATCTGCTGCAACTTGTAACTCATGTTGGAAGGTATGACCTGCTAATGTTGCATGGTTCACCTCGATATTTAATTTGAAATCATTCAATAAATCATATTGTCTTAAAAAACCAATTACGGTTTCTGAATCATAATCATATTGGTGCTTGGTAGGCTCGCATGGTTTAGGTTCAATAAAGAAAGTACCCTTGAAACCATTTTTGCGTGCATAATCTTTTGCTGTATGTAAAAATTTCGCCAAATGTTCTTTTTCTCTTTTCATGTTGGTGTTTAACAAGGACATATATCCTTCACGACCACCCCAGAAAACATAGTTTTCGCCACCCAATGCAATGGTTGCATCTAATGCCCCTTTTACTTGTGTAGCAGCATGTGTTAAAACATGGAAATCAGGATTGGTGGATGCACCATTCATATAACGCTTATTGCTAAATACATTCGCGGTACCCCATAATAATTTTACACCACTTGCATCTTGCTTTTGTTTTAAATAAGCAGTTAATGCAGCTAATCTTTTTTCATTGTCATGAACATCATTGGTAAAATCAACCACATCCACATCATGAAAACAATAATAAGGCAAACCTAATTTGGTAATAAATTCAAAAGCAGCGTCTGCTTTATCTTTTGCACGCCCAACTGCATCTGCATTATTATTCCATGGATATATTAAAGTGGGTTCACCAAAAGGGTCTGCACCATTGCCAACAAAGCTATGCCAATAAGCTACTGCGAATCGCAACCATTCTTTCATTGGTTTACCTGCTACCACTTTGGATTCATCATACCAACGATACGCTAAAGAGTTATCACTTCCTTGTCCTTCAAATTTTACTTTTTCAATTCCTTTGAAAAATTCTTTTTCACCTAATACAACTGACATAACTTGATTTTTAAAAAATTAACTAATATATTTTTTGTTTATAAAAACTTTTCTAATGACTTGTGCCAATCCAAATATAATTCATTAAACCCTTTTGCATTGGTTGGCTCCACCACCTTAATTGGTTTAAAATTACTAAACGCTTCGGTGGCATTTTTATAAGTACCGGAACCTATTCCTGCACCAATCGCTGCACCTACGCTGCCATCCGTATGGTATAGTGCAACTGGCACATTGGTCGCATTTACAAAAGCTTCAGTAAATACATCACTTAAAAACATATTTGAATACCCTGCACGAATGATACTTGGATTCATTCCGTTTCCACGCATAATATCAATGCCGTATCTAAATGTAAAAGCAATGCCTTCCTGAGCTGCTCTAAAAATATGTGCATCACTGTGTTTATTGAAATCGATATTTACAAATTGTGCACCAATCATCTTATTATTAAAAATACGCTCGGCTCCATTGCCAAAAGGCATAATTTGTAAGCCATCGCTTCCTGGTTGAATATGACTAGCCGCTTGATTCATTTGCGGATAATCATTACCAGCCCCTACCATTTTTTTCACCCAACTATTTAAAATACCGGTGCCATTAATACAAAGTAACACCCCTAATCTATTTAAGTTGTCCGTGTGATTTACATGCGCAAAAGTGTTCACCCTTGATTGTGGATCATAGGTGATTTTATCTGTGACGCCATAAATCACACCCGAAGTACCTGCTGTTGCTGCAACTTCGCCGGGTTCCAAAACATTTAAGGACAATGCATTGTTGGGTTGATCTCCTGCTTTATAAGTAATAGGGATGCCTGGTTTTAAATTTAATTTAGCAGCAATTTCAGGAAGTAATTCACCATGATTACTAAACACAGGTTGAATATTTGGCAATACGGATGGATCAAATCCATAATAATTCAAAATATCCTTTGACAATTCATTGTTTTTGAAATCCCAAAAAATACCTTCTGATAAGGAAGATATACTCGTTGTAATATTCCCCGTAAATTTCATTGAAACAAAATCACCAGGCAGCATCACATGAGCAATCTTATCATAAACATGTGGTTCATTTTGTTTCACCCACGCTAATTTTGATGCGGTAAAATTTCCAGGTGAGTTTAACAAATGACTTAAACATTTTTCAGCACCAATCGCATTAAACGCAGTATCACCAATACTTACTGACCTACTATCACACCAAATAATACTATCTCTTAGTACTTGCTTATTTTGATCAACCAAAACCAATCCATGCATTTGATAAGATATTCCAATCGCGCTAATATCAGCAGGTGCAAATTTTTTGGTGTTATTTAATTTTAAAATGGCTTGTTGAATATGCTCCCACCACATTTCAGGAGACTGCTCGGCCCAACCTTTTTCAAGGGAGGTAATTGCTGATTCGGTTTCAGGAAATTGTGCTGATGCGATACATTGACTTGTACTTGCTTCTACGACCGACACCTTGATGGATGAAGTGCCAATATCTATACCTAATAAATACATAAAAATTAAACTTATTAACCCCAATATTTGGGGGAGATTGTTATCTCTAAAAATAAGAAATAAATAATAGTATTAGGGAACTAATATGACATTTTAAGTAACATAAATGACAATGGTAATGTCCTAGTTATGTGACTCAAATGAAGTTGGGTAAAAATGGACGAATGATTCTATTTACTTTTCCCAACCCGTCTCCTTTAAGGCAGGATCGTTCTCTTTTTTCAAGAAATCTGCATTGGACAAAATAGTTGATTCCCAATTAGTTATGGCATTATCAGGCACCATTTCGATAGGTGTTTTCCAAGAAGTTGAATTTTCATTATACGCCAAATTGGATTGAGAAGCATAACAAGAAATGATGGACCATCTTGGGTGATCCGACAAGTTGGCTTCGGAGCGATGTAAAATGTTACTATGAAAGAACAAAGCATCCCCTGGCTCAATTTCAACATACACCAAGTCCATTGTTTTAAGTGCGTTGTTGACCATGACCATATCAGCACCTACTTGCTCTCCAGCAAAACCATGATTAATACGACCTAATTTATGCGAGCCCTTAATTACTTGTAAACAACCATTTTGTTTATTCGCAGGCGTCAATGCCACCATCACACTGATTAATTGATCCGGAAACATGAATTGATTTTTGTACCAATAACCATAATCTTGGTGCCATTCCCATGCTCCTCCCACTTTGGGTTCCTTTTGCATTAATTTGGAATGGAAATGACAAACGGGTGCGTCACTATCTAATAATGCAGCGACCCCATTCACCATGCTTTCACTCCTTGTCAAATAACCAAAAACATCATTGCCTGGTGTAAACCATAGTGATAATTTTGAATTTTTACCAGTTTGATCCGTTACATTAATTGCATTATTTTCCATGGTATTGTCCCCTATTGCAGTACCATAAAGCTTTTCAACAGCAGCTGGTTCAAGAAAGTTTTTAACAATCACATAGCCATCTTTGTGAAAAGATGCGATTTGTTGTGGCGTTAAAGTAGTCGTTGACATAATTATTTTTTTACAATGGTTATTAAATATAATTCATCTTATAGAATTAATAAAATCGAAAATATTATTTGGTATATATTGAGGCGTAAATTGGTTAATTAATCATTAAATTCATACAAGGAAATAAACCATTTTATATATTCAATTATCCTTTTGGTGTACTTTAAAATGTAGAAAGATATGAAAATTAGCAAGGAAGATATCATCAATGCACATGAGCGCATTAAACCCTATATACATCGTACACCCGTAATGACCAACCAGAGCATTAATGAAATGACTGGGATACAGTTTTATTTTAAGTGTGAAAACTTTCAAAAAATTGGGGCTTTTAAAATAAGGGGCGGTATGAATGCAACACTTACGCTAAGTGCAGAACAATTAAAAAATGGAATTGCAACGCACTCCTCAGGCAACCATGCGCAAGCCTTAGCTTTTGCTGCAAAAACATTGGGCATCAAAGCTTATATCGTAATGCCAAAGAGTTCACCACAAGTAAAAGTAGATGCAGTAAAAGGTTATGGTGCAAGCGTAATTATATGTGAAGCGAATCAGGCGGCAAGAGAGGAAGCCTTAAATAAAGTGGTAGCAGAAACTGGCGCGGAATTTATTCACCCCTATGACGACTATCGCGTAATCACTGGTCAAGCTACCTGTGTTAAAGAATTATTGGAAGATGTGCCCGATTTGGATGTCGTAATTACACCAGTAGGTGGCGGTGGTTTGTTATCAGGTACTTGCTTAGGTGCATCTTATTTTAAACCAGGTTTGAAAGTATATGGCGGAGAGCCAGAAGGAGCAGCAGATGCGGTTTTAAGTTTAAAATCCGGTAAGGTTGAAAAAGCACCATTTATTGAAACCATCGCTGATGGATTACTCACTACCTTGAGTGAACAAACCTTAGCGATTATAAAAGAACATGTGTCGGATATATTATTGGTATCTGAAGCGGAAATAATAAATGCACTTCGATTGGTGTATGAAAGAATGAAAATTATTGTTGAGCCTAGTTGCGTGGTCCCATTTGCCGCAGCGATGCGAAATGCTGAGTTGTTTAAAGGAAAAAAAGTGGGTGTAATATTAACAGGTGGTAATGTGGATTTAACTAAATTTGGAACTTGGTTTCCTGCAAAATAAATTATAAAATTAAAAATTGACAAAATATGAAAAATGCATCTTTAAAAATAAATAAGCTACTTATACTAGGTAGTGTTATCGTATTTTCTTTTGCGATTAAAGGCAATAGTCAAGTGCTTTCATTTGAAACAGTAAAGAGTAATAAGTTTGATTACACAAAGCTTGCGCAAATTGATTCTCTTGTAAATAAATATGTAAACAACCGATGGTTAATAGGTTCAACCGTAATAATAGTAAAAGACAATCAGGTGGTTTACCACAAAGGATTCGGATATGCGAATGAAGCAAGTAAAAAAGCAATGCCTAGCAATGCAATTTATCGTATCATGAGTCAAACCAAAGCCATTACCAGCTTAGCGATTATGCAATTGTTTGAACAAGGAAAAATTAGCCTTGATCAAAATGTTTCAACTATAATTTCAAGCTTTAAAAAACCAACTGTATTAAAGGATTTTAATGAAAAGGACAGTAGTTACACCACCATTCCTGCTAAAAGAGAATTAACCATTCGTGATTTGTTAACCCATACCTCTGGGATTGATTATACAGCCATTGGAACTCCCAATATGAATGCAATTTATACCAAAGCGGGTATTCCTTCAGGTTTAGGTGATTTTAATGCGAGCTTATTAGACAGAATGAAAATACTTGGAACTTTACCTTTGAAACATCAACCAGGTGAAAAATTCACCTATGGATTAAATACAGATCTACTTGGCTGTATTGTTGAAGTGGTGAGTGGATTATCATTAGAAGCCTATTGTCAAAAAAATATTTTTGATCCATTAGGAATGAAAGATACATATTTCAATGTTCCATTAGCAAAAGCCGAAAGAATGCCGACAGTGTATACCGAAAATGATGCTGATAAAATTATTGAATGGTCGCCAACCTTTAGAGATATCAACCCAAACTATCCTGTTATTCCTAAAACCTATTTTTCAGGTGGCGCAGGTTTATCTTCCACCGCATATGACTATGCTATATTTTTACAAATGATTTTGAATGGTGGCAAGTACAATGGCAAACAAATTATCGCACCAAGAACTGCTGAAATTATGACAAGCCCACAGTTGGATTTTAAATTTAATGGACAGGATGATTTTAGTTTGGGCTTTGGAATTACTTCTGAAAAATCAGCCAATTTAAATTTTAGAAATAAGGGTTCCTTTTCTTGGGGCGGCTATTACGGCACCAGCTATTGGGCTGATCCAAAAGATAAATTAGTGGTTTTAATCATGACCCAACAAAGTCCAAATTCGCATGGAGAGCTTGGTGGTATTATTGAAAGAATTATTTACGGAAGTAGGGTAAACTAACTTAAGCTGCCATTTCTTTATAGAAATACTAATTATTTAAATGACTAAGAAATGGAGTTTTGCTCCATTTTTTTGTTATTTCAATCCATGAGCTAGTATGCTCATTGATATTCATTAAAAAATCCCAGGCTTCCACCATTAAGCTTTTTTTAATGTTCGTATTTTTATATGCTTGATTTAATTCAATCTTACCCACAATTTCTCCGCTAATTAAATACACGGTTTGATTGATGATTTTTCCTACTACTTTTTTATTATGCCCAAAAAAGCAATCTCCAATTAAAATACCAATGACATGCTCATGATTGGTGTCTAATATCATCATGTTTTCGATAAAAGCAATGGTTTCATTTTTTTGATCTTGAATTAAATACATAATGATTGTGTTAATGAATTGAAATAAAATTGTTTAATAGGTATTTGAGGTCAGGTATTTTTAAGCTTTTGCTAATGTATTATTCATTAAAACCTCCACAATATCCTTGGTAGAATGGGTTAAGGAAATTTTTACGGAATTATCTTGATTGATCCAAGTTTTGAAATGTTCTCCAAAATGTTGGTCTAATTTTTTTAAAACTTTTACACCCATTTTTTTTAAAGCCTCAGCATTGCATTCCTGTTCAAAGTGATTTAAAATAGGAATACTCAACAGCTTTTTATTCAAATACATTGCCTCCGCAGGTGTTTCAAAGCCACCAGCAGTGATAATGGCATGGCATCTTATTAAGCTATTCGTAAATGAAGCGTTACTAATTGGGAAGAAGGTAATGTTTTTTGAATTAGTTATCTGCGTTACTTCCTTTGTAAATACCTCAAAATGAAATTGTGATTGTGCGTGTAAAAAAGGAGTAATGTATGCAATCGTATATTGAGGTAAATACACAGAAATATGTCCATCATTTACTTTATTAGCACTTACAATTTCATCTTTAATGATTGGGTTAAATATATGATCATCATAGGCTTCAAAATGAAGACCAAGATAGGAGGTGCTTTTTACAAAATGGGCTAAAACCAAATTACCAATGGGGTTAATTGATTTAGCCCTAGGGGTTAATTTACTCTGAAAACTTGCTTGGTGTCCAAATTGGATACTTTTTTTACGCTTTAGAGAACAAGAAAGTGAGGTAATAAACTCAAAATCGTTGATGATTAAGTCGTAATTATCAATGGGCAAGGATTTGGCTTCTTTGTATAATTTGAAAGAGAGTGATTTTGCAATGCTTGAATAATCAAGTCCGCCCGTATTTTTATACTGCATACTGATTCCCCTGCTTCTATACTTAATAGGAAGTGGTGTGTTTAATTGTGCATTTGATCCACTTAAAAAGAAGTCTACCTCACCATATTTTTTTAAATAGGGATATAATTGCTCCGCCCTACTTAAATGACCATTCCCTGTCCCTTGAATTGCGTAAAATATTTTCATAGGATCAGCTTTTACATAGATACCTGAAAGGCAACTTCCTGCGTAATGACACTTAATTCCTCCTGTAGTTGTATGATTTTACTTTTATTATTAGTTTCTTCAAATTGCTTGGGATCATATTGATATAGGCACCAAGCATTATCGTAATATTCTAAAGATGTTAAATTTTCAATCCAATCACCACTATTTAAATAGGTAACAGATCCTTTATCAGTAGTCACAACGCGTTGTTGCGGTTGATGGATATGGCCGCAAATTACATATTGATAATTGTTTTCTATAGCCAACTCAGCAGCAGTTTGTTCGAAATTATTGATCCATGATACCGCTTTTTTTACCCCGTTTTTTACACTCTTACTTAAACTCATTTTTTCCTTACCCATTATTTTTAAACTCCAGTTTAAAAGACTATTAATAAGAATTAATAAATCATAGCCATACCCGCCTAGTTTTGCTAACAACTTAGCGCTTCCCTTAGTTGTTCGATCAAAGACGTCACCATGAAAAACCCAGTTTTTTTCTCCATTGATTTCAAAAACAATTTTATCAGTTAATTGAATATTACCCATCTCAAAGTCGGCATATTTTCTTAAAGCTTCATCATGATTACCGGTGATATATATCACTTTGGTGTCCTTACTAGCCATACTAAAAATTTGCTTGATCACTGCCATATGACTCTTTGGGAAATACCGCTTATTGAATTGCCAAATATCAATAATGTCGCCATTCAAAATCAATGTTTTAGGTTTAATGCTTTTTAAATAATTAAGTACCTCCTTAGCTTGACATCCAAATGTGCCTAAATGCAGGTCACTTACGATACATATTTCCATTGGTCGTTTGTCCATGGGTAGTATTTTATGTAAATAACGCCATACGCTGTAACTTTAATGTTTCCGACATGTTACCAATGTATTAAGAAATAGTGAACAGAATATTACTTAATCTTGAATTAACTAAATTCGCATTACAAATTTGTATACCATATGAAGCATGAGTTTATTCCTAGAGATATTAGCTGGCTTAGCTTTAACGCAAGGGTTTTACAAGAAGCCAATGATCCAACAGTGACCTTAAAGGATAGAATCCGTTTTTTAGGTATTTTTTCAAATAATTTAGATGAATTCTTCAGAGTACGTGTTGCTACCTTAAAAAGGATGGTGGAATACGTTGATAAAAAGAAAAGCACCAACATTGATATCCTTGAATTACCACAAAACATATTAGATGAGATACAAAGGGTTGTTTTAAAACAACAGAGTGAATTTGCACGTATTTGGGGGAACATTAATAAAGAATTAATAAAACGAAAAGTATTAATTATTAATGAGCGGAAATTAAATACAGTTCAAAAGGAATTTGTTAGAGACTATTTTGATAATGTAGTGCGTCCATACATTATTCCGCTAATGATTGAAAATTTACCAGAACTTCCCTATTTAAGAGATAAGAGTTTGTATTTAGCAATCGTGATGAAGAATAAGATGGATGCTTATCATGAAAAATTTTCATTAATAGAAATTCCCTCAAAATCTATAGGTCGTTTTGTAATTTTACCATCTACAGGCGCTACAAAATCAATCATTTTATTAGAGGATATTGTGAAGTATAATTTACCAATTATATTTTCACATTTCAAGTTTAATAAATTTGAAGCGCATGTATTTAAAATAACTAAGGATGCTGAAATTGATTTAGACCAAGAAGTAGGCTTAAATTTTGTAGAAAAAATTTCTAAAGGAATTAAAAACAGACGTAAAGGTAAGCCAGTCCGATTTGTATACGATAAGGAAATGAACGCTGAACTTCTTGATTTTTTAATTCAAAAACTACATTTAACTCGGAAAAGCAGTATTATACCAGGTGGGCATATTCATAATTTTAGACATTTCATGGATTTCCCAGATGTTTTAGTGGAAAAGGCGGAACGACCTAAGCCCTTCATCCACCCATCCTTTAGAAATAAATATCAGGTTTCAGAAGTGATATTACAAAAGGATGTTTTATTGCACTTCCCCTACCACAGCTACGATCCAGTCATTGATATGTTAAGGGAGGCAGCCATGGATGATGCGGTTGAATCCATCAAAATAACCGCCTACCGCTTAGCTAGTAATTCAAAAGTGATCAACGCTTTAATCAATGCCGCGCGTAATGGAAAAAAAGTTACCGTGTTTTTAGAATTAAAAGCAAGATTTGACGAAGAAGCAAATTTAGAATGGAAAACTTTGATGGAAGAAGAAGGTGTAAAAGTTTTAGTGGGTATACCTAATGTAAAAGTACATGCTAAATTATGTGTTATTCAAAAAAGAGAAGGGTTAAAAAGAATACAATACGGCTTTATTAGCACTGGTAATTTAAATGAAAAAACAGCTAAAATTTATGCTGATCACTGTTTATTAACTGCCTCTAAGCCCTTATTAATGGAAGTAAACAAGGTATTTACTTACCTAGAAACTTGGCAATTGGGAGATAAGCCCATTGGCAAAACTAGGAACTTACTTATTTCCCCTATTAATATGCGTAATTCAATTATCCA
>Ga0209107_10001034_pt1 | contig 15613 bp, 12 predicted proteins | sample LakErihyJuly2011_2_FD_187460 | JGI IMG/M metagenome (GOLD analysis project Ga0209107, IMG submission 187460) | Freshwater microbial communities from dead zone in Lake Erie, Canada - CCB hypolimnion July 2011 (SPAdes) (version 2) | ecosystem: Environmental > Aquatic > Freshwater > Lentic >... | reverse complement strand
ACTCGGAGAACCCCAGCTAATGCTTCAGCCTTTCTTGTGGGCTACGCCGCGCGATACACCACCGCCCTGCACCGGGGATGCTTCCGGAGCATCTGGTGCATCACCGTATCCATCTCCGTGCAGACCCCGACGGAACGCATCACCTTAACGCCGAGACGTTCGACCAGGTCTCGGGAGACGATGACTTGACCAATCAATCCCATGCCCAGGCGTCGGTTCTTGGACTGGACGACCACGACCCGCTCACCCTTGATCAGCTTTCGTTTCACGTAAGGCTTCCGGAAGACGATGACCCCGTCCATCAGCCTCTTGCTGTTGGTCTTACCCTGCTTCAGGCCCAAGAACTCCTCCATCAGGAACCCCTTCGGGTGGCGCATCTTCGCATACCACCGGGTCATCTTAGTCTCGTGCTTGCTCAAGTTTTCTTGGTGCTCTTGATATTAATTTCAGGGCATAAAAAGGACCTGCTCGGGATCTAGCCGGCGTACGGCTACTCCGTTGGAATGTTTTCGGTATTCTTCATCTACCATTTTGAGGTAATCGATTAGCTCCAAGCCACTTTCCCTCGACATTTTCCGTGTTTCCTGCGCGACTCTCTTTCCGTTTATCATCATGACAGGATAACGGTCTTCAATGACCTCCTGTTGAACAGGCTCTGAGAAGAAGCTAGTTGTTACGTAGACCCCAACCCATCCGCGGCGAAGGCGCGAGACCAACCGTGCGATGTGGTTTCCGCCGGTAGCTGTCTCTATTTTTTCGCACTTTGCTTGGCCTAGAACTACAATTCGTAGTTTCGAGAACCCATCGCCTACATCCAGTCGTCCCACAAAATCTGCTCCTCCATCGCCAGAGGCCTTTGTGATCCATCCATGTGTATAGGCCCTGCCGTGAATTTGGAAAAGACGCAGCGCTATTTTGGCGGCGAGAAACTCAAATCCATGTTTGTTTTTGTTATCCGTATAAAAGTCATAAATTTCGACAAGGTCTTTATATTCAGTGCTTGTTGAAGGAGGCAACTGTTCTGATTTCTCCACTAGGCTTGTCTTTGCAACGCTGCGTCGAACGCCGGTAAGTGAGCCGTTTCCTTTATTTACCCACGTTTTCCAACTTTCTGGGGCAAGCGCTAGGGCCTCTTGATCTGACGTGGAAGGCGAGCGTCTTTTACTAATCCAGTTCCAATCCAGTGTGTCGCCGGTTTCTGCTAGGCTTAAGACGGCTAACTCAAAGGCATAGTTAGCAAAAGCGGTGGTTCCTCCAGGCACGCGTTGCATTACTCTTTCAACGTTGGTTATTATCCCAATTCCTTGAAAAAGCAGTCGTCCGACGCTTGGGCGCTCGAATATGATAATCGGGCATGCTTTCATTCTTTCCTCACGGTTTTCTGCCCGGTGCATCCTGAATTGTTCCAGCAGGCGGTAGTTCCCGTTGGCTTCGTCTGGATCTTGGTCTGGCTTGTAGTTGTCCCCGAAATAACGAGCATAACCATTATCAACATCGAGGAAGTTTTCCCAAGGTGTATTTTCGCTCCCGGCCTTGCGAGGACTGGAAACGATTATGATCGCAGGCATCCTCTCATTTTTTCCTTCTAGCCTTACTGCTTGAAGAGGGTTGATGCCTTTCACTAATTTTGCTTTCGTCGTGCCGCTCGTAAAGGTGGCGGCATAGTAGTTGGGAAGTCCATCTTCGTAGGCGATTTCAGGGCTTTCCTCTAAGCGGTCTTTATACAGCAAAACTTCACCTATCCTCAGTTTGTTTATTTGTGACATATCTTTGATATGAGAGTACAGCTTTCTATTACAAGCGTTGCTTGGTCGATTGCCTCCGATTGCATTTTAGCTGCATTCTATGAATCACTTGAATGCTTCCTTAGGGTAATCACCACGTCCGGCGTTGAGGAATAGGCGACTGGGGTTTGGATTGAGGGTGGGGAAGGGCGCTGCGCAGCATTTCGGCGCCATGAATACCCATGCTCCCATCCGGCGCGTTTCATCCGCGCGCCCCAGCCTTAGCCATCTGCGCCACGGTTCGTCCTCCCCCGTGCCCCCTTGCCAGACTGTACCCTCAGCACTCTGTACTCCGTACTCTGAAATCTGGCTTTACCTTTGCACTTTTGCACAGGCCGAAGGCCGTTTTGCACCGTTACACGGCATCTTTGCCGCTTGCCCCCACCTCGCCTCCGACTTCTGGGCCATCCAAGCCCTCATGACCAAATGAAAACCCACTTAAGTATTATGCCCAAACAGGCTTTAACCGGTTAGCGAGTCCCTTATCGCACGGAGCGTTAAGCCGCTATTATTTTTCCATCTTAGGGGGCCGGGGGCTGGTGCCCCTAGGATGGCTCTTGCGGCTAGAGTGGGTGACGTGAATCGATAGTCTTTTGTAAAAATAAAGCGTTTCCCTTTGTTAACTAATACACCGAGTTTAATTAGGTCGGCTCTTCTTGCTCTATCAACTGAATCTAGCCCTTCTGACTCAGTAGTCGAACTATGGCTGCCTTTAATGACGATGAAGCCGTCGGAAGAGTCGTAGGCTTCTGCTATTAAACCCCTTGATTTCAGGTAGAGTTTACCCCCAACAGTGCTAACGTTATTATCGCGGAGGGCTGTTCTGGGGAATATGTCCAGCCCTAAGGGCTGCATGCAGAGTAGCGTGAAATCTAGAAAATCCTGCGCGAAGGATTTCTCGATAGGAGACAAGTTTGGTTTCCCAGGCTTTAGTTTGTTATCCAAGGTACACCTGGATTCATTAAGTGCAGATTCATAAAGTGCAGATTCAATAAACTTAATGTGCGCCTTGCTTAGGCCTTTGTTATTGCATGTAACTGCTATGCAGTTGTCCCACCAGTCTTTGTTGGATTCGTGGCTTAGTATCCTACCTGCAATTGGGTCTCCTTCTCCTATGTATGCGATTGGAAGTGTGCTAGCGCTTTCTGTTCCTGTAAGGATATAAACACCAGGTTGATCAAGCTCCTTGGATTCCCTAACTTGTTTAAGTGAACTTCTTGGAAAAAACGTACATTTTCCGACCCAATTGGGGATGCCAGCTTGTTTTATCCCAGTGCGTAGTCCGCTAGGAAAGAAAACATTAATCGAAAAAGGCCTTGTGGGATCAGTCATACTCTTCGATTTCGTTAGCTAATTTCCGGATGAAGTCGCGGGCTTTGCTGAGCCGGGCCTTTGCTCCGTCATCGTTTTCGTCTGGGTGGAAATGCATAATCATGTTCCGGGTTTCCCGTATGGTTTCGAGCGATATGGCCATTTGGGTGGAAAGCTCCTTGGTGATCTTGATGCGCATTAGCTTTTTTCCGAATATTTCGGGGCCTTTACGTAGGAGTGAGCAGTAGTTGCTGAAGGTCATCCGATCAACCGTTATGCCTTTGTTTCTGTCGCGCTCCTCGATGCAGGCGTCGATCTCCTCCTGTGAGGGGTTCGCGGTGTCGATGATCATGCGTATTAGGTTCTCGATTTCGTGAAGCAGCAGGAAGCTCTCAGTGAGCGCCAGCAGCTCTTGAGCCAGGTCGGATGCACGGACGATCGCAAAGGAGCGTCCTTTGTCGTTTTTGACTATTACATAACCGTGCTTCTGTATGAGATTCTTGCTGTCGTATACCGAATCGGATTCGTCGACGAAAATAGCCTGGTTTTTGACCTGTTCGCACAGGGTTTTGGACCGGCGCATTCCTTGAACGTCCTTGATGGCCACTTCATCCCAGCTGATGACGGTCGTGAAATTATCCTCGGATTCACCCACCGGCACGTAGTCGACATCTTGCTGTGACAGGATTACTACAGCTGCTTCTAGCGGTTCCTTGGGCTTAACGAACCACTTTGGGTATGAGGAATTAGGTCGCGGTGCGATCTCGGCTCCAGCATGTCTAAGCTTTCGCTGCATCTCCACGCATTTCAACATGCCGTAGGTGATGATAGGGCTGCGTTCGCTGCCTCGGTTAACCTCGGGGGCCGATTTCAGCTTCTTCGGCCTAAGGATGATTTGAATCTGCTCATTGATGCCTACGGCAGTGAACTTGGGGGAAGTAGTAAGCTTACAGGCGGCCAGCGCCTTAGCTATCGTCTTGTTGTTGTTGAGTGAGCGCTTTGTCTTTCCAAATGCCGCGAGAAGCTGAGCGACGTATACTACCACCTGCTTGTTGGCATGGATCTCCTTTGCTCTGCTCTTAAGCCAGTCGGGGATGTGTATTGGTTTTCGCATGGGGGTGGGTTGCTTTTTAGGAGCTATTATCTGGGAAGCAACCCCAGGGATTTAGCTTCGGCGTCTTACAGCCTTGTAGGAGAGCCGTAGGGAAGGTGCAGGGGGGAGGGGGTGGGGCACTGCCCTCAGTCTATCCGTATGATTAATAATAATACTTGAATCACACTCACGCCGCTTGCGCCGATCTGTTTTATATGATTCGATATAAGAATGGCAATCGAAGCGAAAGCTATGACCCTCGGTGACATCCTTAAGGAGTCCGAGTCGATCAATGTTCCGCGTTACCAGAGACCCTACAAGTGGGAGCGCAAGCTCATCGAGGATATCTTTGAGGACGTATTGATGTACGGGGGTGGTTCACGCGGCGTTGGGGGCTTCATGGGTTCGATCGTATTTTGCCCCGGAAGTGATGGATCCGTAGATGTCGTTGATGGTCAGCAGCGCCTTACGACACTGACCGTCATGGCTGCCGTCCTGGCCCGTAGACTTTTGACCATCGACCAGGACTCCGACTTAGCGACCAAAACTTTTGAACTGCTTCAGGCTAGGGGAGGAAAGGCCTCGAGAATCCAACATAAGGCATTCGATCGGTCCATTTACGAGCCACTCGTATCTCGTGAACTTGTTGGATATATGAAGGTATTATGGGGAGGGAGTCCTGATCAGACTAGCCTAATCAGTGCCGAAGCCCTGGTGAAGGAGAGCAAGCTTTACCAGGCATTCCTAGTTCTGGACGAGTTAGTAACCGAATCTTTGGCAAGCCGTTCTATCGCTTCCAAGGCGCAACCGAAGGCCGTCTTCGAGAGTCTTTTGGACGCTCTCCTCAACCGCATCGTTCTGGTAAGAATCAAGGCTGATGAGCACACCGATGGTATCCGTATTTTCGAGGCCCTCAATACAATCGGAGAACCTCTAACCGTCGAGGAACTAGTCAAGAGCTGCTATCTCATGCATTCGGCTAAATTCGGCAAAGCAGCCGAAGACATTGCACAGGCCTGGTGGGAAGATCGTCAGGATGGTGTTCATGGCTATCTCAAGAAGGACGCAGATAGAGATAAGTTCCTTCGGACTTTCTGGCTTTCTCGGCATGGCATTATCACGAAGAGCCGTCTGTACGATGGATATGCCGACTATTTGGGGAAATTATCTCAAGAAGGAACTAAGAGTGACATGGCTTCATTCGGACGTGAAATATCCGAGGCAGCCAAATTATACTCGGAGATGTCTTCTTCCAAAGGGCAGTGGGGTTGCCTTGAGCTCCTGGAGTCCTTCGGATTCGAGATGCATAAGGTGCCGCTCATGGCACTGGCGACTTCCTCAAAGTATGGCGACTCTCAGTCCCGCGAGCGTCTGATGCGTCTGTCCTTCGTCCTGGAGGTGGTTCTTGTCAGGATGTCACTGACCGACCAGTCGACTGCTCTGATCGAGCGCTCGTTCTGCACTTTGGCTGAGTCTATCAGAAAAGGACAATTCACCACACTGCCTCAGGCCTTCGAGCGAGATGTTCGATTCTATTTCAGCAACGATTCTGTCCATAAAGTCCCAGACGACTTATCCTTTGAGCGCGGTGTTAAGTTCGCCCAGGCCTCATCTCGCGGGGATAAATGGAAACTCTTTGCATTGCGCATCGAGATGGAGATGAAGTTCCCCAAAACAGAGCATTACAGAAGCCTGCCGCCAGTAGATGAACGCAAATTCATACGCTACATCGAGTCGGCCTCTGATTCGCCTACGTCCATATTTCTCAAGCAGCACGGCTTCAGGGACGTAAAGGAGTATTCTGACCTCAAAGATACCATCGGTAATTTCTATTTCTGGGATGAAAAGCTGAAGCGTCACGCAAAGACACCCTTTAATATCATAACCCATAGCAGCCCAAGACGGGATGACATTATCGACACTGGCGATGAATTGTCCAAGGTAGCCACGAATATTTGGAAAATCTAAACCATGCCACTCTCAGACCTAAATTCTACCCTTCAGCTTGAGTATCGGTCAGGCATTGCTGATCTTGCGCAAAGCTTCTACGTTCCGTGCCTTGCGCAGTCTGTAAAATATGACCGTGCAGTAGGATATTTTACAAGTGATAGTCTGAAACTTGCAGCACGCGGACTAGTAAGTTTTGTGAAAAGACCAGGTAGCAAGATGCGTTTAGTAGCATCCCCTGTTTTGAATGATGCCGATGAGCTGGCTTTCAAGAGTAAGGTGCCTGCTGAGTATTCCAGCTTCATCATGGAGATTGTTGCTAAATCATTTGAGGCTGCAGTAGACCAAGCTTCAAATAATCACCTGGAGTTTGTGGCTTGGATGATCGAGCAGGGGAAGCTTGAGGTTAAACTAGCATATCGGCCAAATCACCGGGGTATATATCACGAGAAGATTGGTGTATTTACCGACGAGCGTGATGTTTCCGTTGCGTTCTCCGGGTCAGCAAACGAGACTGGTGCGGCGCTAACTCTCAATTTTGAATCTTTTGACGTTTATACGGAGCAGAGAGACGCGGAACGAGTGAGGTTGAAAAAGGATGCTTTTACTAGGCTCTGGAATAATGCCTACGATGATTTGACAGTAATTGATTTCACTAAGGCTACAGACGAACTTTTAAAGCGATATCGTAGGCCGGAGTACAAGCCGCCGAATACTGAAGAGGAGTTGAGCGGAACTCATAGTTCCGCCAATAAATCTACAACCTTAGAACAAATTGATACAGTTGGGGTAGTTAGAGTTCCTGAAGCTTTCCGTGGGAAAATTCGTAACTATCAAGACAAGGCGCTTAATAAATGGTTCCTTAATGGTAATAAGGGTGTTTTCGCAATGGCGACAGGTACCGGAAAAACTTTAACATCGCTTTTCGGTTTGGCACGTTTGCAAGAAGCTCACCCCAAAATCCTTACGATAATTGTAGCACCATATAAGCATCTTTGCGCACAATGGGCTAAGGATGTAAGGTCTTTCGGTGTTGAGCCTATTCTGGCATTTGAATCGGAGCAGAACTGGGCGCTTGAATTGCGCGCATCAATAATCAGGCAGGCGGAGGCGGCAGGCGACGCCTCCGTTGTCGTTTGTACAACGAACGATACTCTTCAAAGTCCGAATTTCATTAAATGCATTTCTCGAGCTAAGGTAAAATTATTCTTCATCGGTGATGAGGTTCATAACCTTGGTGCACCCGAGGTTGGTAAAGTTCTTCCAGAGTCTGCCGTTTTTAGACTGGGCCTCTCGGCGACACCCGTTCGACAAGGGGATGATGAGGGTACTGCAACAATCCATGCGTATTTCGGCGAAACTATCTTTGAATTTACTCTCGAAGAGGCAATTGAAGGCAAATTTTTAACCCCATACGAGTATTGGCCAATATTCGTATCTCTTACAGAATTTGAGGCAAAAGAGTATGTATCCCTTACGAAGTCCTATGCCAAGCTTGCATCGAATAATGACCCTAAGTACAAAAGGATTGCAGAGTTAATTCTTTTCAAGCGGTCGCGTTTAGTTGGGGCTGCCTACAATAAGACTCAATCACTTCTGGATTTGCTTAAGCGAAATCCTTTGCATCGCGGGTTGGTATATTGCGGCGAGGGAACCGTTTGCAGTCCAGATGGAATAAGCGTAGGAACTCAAATTGATGTAGTCGTTGGCGCACTCAGAAATGTAAATCCACCTATTCGTATTGATGAATTTGTGCATGATGTAAGCTCTGAAGATAGACAGAAAATTATTACTAATCTGACTTCCGGTACGCTTCATGGAATAGCCGCAATTAAATGCCTCGACGAGGGGGTTGATGTTCCTTGCCTTGAGCAGGCGTTTATTTTGGCAAGTACCAAAAATTATCGTCAATCAGTCCAACGTCGTGGCCGATTGCTTCGTCTTTTTAAAGACAAGGCTAAGGCAATATTTTACGATTTCGTAGTCCTTCCTCCGAGTTTTGTCGGAGAGGATGATCCCGTCGTGCTTGAGTGGGAGTCTAAACTCGTTGATTCTGAGCTCAAACGTTGCGAGGAGTTTGCGAAAATAGCATTAAATAAAGACAATGTAGATTGTTTGCTGGTTGATTTAAGGAACAGGAGAAGTATAAAAAATCTATGACCACCGAGGATAACATTTCGCCACAAAGGCCAGCCCCGATTAATACCCCTGATCCCGATTCAAGTAAGGTGGATGCCCTAGTGAAAGCTATTTTAAATATGGCTAGAAAACATATGCATAATCAACGGAGACCAGCCGGATACTTTACGGAAATTAAAAATAAAGTTTCAAAAATTACTCCCAGTCGAAATGCTAATTAAAGAATTAAAGCTTAAAAATTTCCGGCAATTCGCAGGAGAATCTTCTGCGCTAAATATATCTTGTCGCCCATTACCTGGCGTAACTCTTTTCCATGGTGAAATGGGGCATGGAAAGACAACGATCTTGAATGCGTTCCGATGGGTATTGCATGGTAGAAGGGGGGTCTCGGATAGATTTACGGATTCGGATTCTATCGTTAACAGATATGTTGCCGAAAAAGATAGCTCTGCTGAGGCCTCTGTCTCTTTAGTTTTCACTCAGAAAATTGAAAACGAAGGAGAAATGCATGTGTCTGTAAGACGAACAGTTACTCCCAGGCAACAACTAGAGACCGTTGGTCTCTCGGCCAACTGTGGTGACCTCGAGGTAATTACTGTCAATAGGTCTATTCCTGATTCTCGGACCAATACGTATTCAGGTCCAGAGGCGCAAAATTTCATTAACAGTATGATTCCGGAGGGCATCCTCGACATACTTTTTTTTGACGGAGAGGGTATCGATAAACTAATGGAAGATAATCAAAGCGAAAGCATGGCAGATGCTGTAAGGAATATCTTGGGTTTTAGCGTTATAGAGAGAGCAATTGAGGATTTGAATCATTCAGAGGTCCTCGGTCATTTTGAAGGTGAGCGTGATGAATCCGCAGGCGAAGACCTTAGCGTTAAGTATGAAGAGCGACGTATGATTGAACGTCAGATTTCTGATTCTAATAAGACATTGAATGATTTCAAGGAAGAGAAGGATAGATTGGATTTGGTCATCAAGGGAATCCAGGCCAAGCTTGATCAGTATCGTGAAGTAGCTAGCTTGATTAAAGATCAGGATGATCTGGGTAAAAATATAGCAAAAGACCAGCAGTTGCATGCAAAGGCCCTGGTAGCTTTGACTGTTTTCATGAGAAAGCACGCTTCCTCTATTGTTTCCGCTCGGCTTTTGACTGAAGGGGCAAGATTAGAGAAGCGTTTTCGTGATGAGGGTAAGTTTCCTGCCCCAATTACATCAGCTTATGTCAATGAACTGCTTGAGAGTGGAAAATGCCTATGCGGACGTCCCCTGGATGCTAATACGCCAGAACATAATCATGTTAAGTCCGCTCTTTCCTTCGCTAGGGATTCCCGTTTTCATGAGACTGCTTCTAGCGTAGCCAAAGTTTTGGCTGATTTAGATGCTAATACTGCTGAGCGCAGGCTCGAGCTTGAAGGTCTACGAGACAGTTATATATTGATCGATAGAGAGATTTCAAAGAACGAGGCTAGACTTAAGGCAATCCAAGCGGAGTTGGCCGTGTTTGGGCATATTGAAGTTAAGGCCCTCGAGCTTCAGTTTTTGGATGCGGGAGGTTCCTTGAGGCATTGCAAGGACGAGATTTCGAAGCTTGAGGGTGAGAGGCTTCCTGAGCTGAGAAAAAAGTCCGATAATTTGGATACATTAATCCGGAATCTTGAAATTCAAAGCGCACAATCCGCCCTCATGGCTCAACGCGTTGAGGTGATAAAGAAAGCAATATCTCGCCTCGAGGAGCTCCTGAGTGTTCGGGCTGAGCGTGTGGAGCACAGGCTCAACGAAATTGTTAACCGCAAATTTCAGCAACTTACTGACATTGAGGGTATGGCTTGTGTGATACGTAAGCCCCGTGCACAGGGTAAGGCTGATGCATTTATTCCAGAAATCAGGATTAAGAACTTAAATGGCGAATGGATACCCGAAAAAGGTGTCAACACTGGTAGGAGGCAATGTCTCTCACTCGCTTTTATAAGTGGTCTGGTTGAGCTGGCCGCTCATAGCGAAAGTTTCGATGATAATCTTGGAGCCTATTTTCCGTCGAATGATTTCCCAGTCGTTATGGATGCACCTTTTGGTGTTCTTGATTCTGTATCTTCCGCCAAATTGGCACGCTCCTTGCCGGATTTTGCGAGTCAGGTCATTTGTCTCATAAATTACGCAAGTTATAGTAATATTAAGATGGTAATTGATGCCTCAGGTGTTGTTGGTAAGCGTTACGTTCTTTTCCATGCTTACGACCCTCATGAAGTTCGCGAAAGGCGCACTGTAGATATTTTGGGACTCCCTGTATGTGTTGCCGGGCCTGCAGAGAACGGCGCTTTTGTTCATTCTGAGGTCTTGAGTGTCACCTCTTGATTTTATGACCAAACGAATTAATCATTCTGAGTCTAAGAAGCTAATCTTGAAATCATTCAAGGATAGCAGATCTGAGCACAAGGTTTTTCACGAATATTGGGAGGTTCAGATATTCGCAGCATCAGTTGCCTTTCAACGTAATGTAAGTTCCAAGCTAACTGCTGTCTCAGGGTCCTCTATAGATTTTATTACATTCGGTGGGACCATGTGGCCTGGATGTCTTAACGCCATGGCGTTAGTGAAGGAGGAGAAGCCTGACGTTCTTAATTCAGATTTTGAAGATTCAAGAATACGGATTTTCGAAGAGTACGCCGATGCTGGTTTAGATATTCTGAACGACGATGCTGTTCATGAAATGAGTGTTATTCAGCTTGCGGACTACATCCTTGAGATGACCGAAGGTGATCTTTGAGTTACGCTTAGGACTTACGGACTGATTTCTGCAATATCGCTTAGTTTTCGCACGTTCTGTATCGCATTGATTCCTCGTTCGAGGTGTGCGCGAAAGAACACCGGCAGGGCTTCGGGCTTAGACTCACCATGCATCTCAGCTGATTGGTAAATGAGTGCCGACAGGATGTCGGCCTGATCGCCGGCGAAGGTCTTCCAGTCCATGTCGATATTGCTTTCCTCCTGGGCGATCCAGCGGGGTGGGGATGTCTCCATGGCCAGTGAGGCCGAGACCGCCCAGCGGCAAAGGACGTTCCAGTTCGGGATACCTGTCCGGTTCTTGAGGCGTTGCAGCGCTTCTTTCCCGCGCTGGCTAACTCGGATGTTCTGTACGGGAGGTTTCATCTTAGTTGAAGTATCCTTCGGTGAGATCGCTGACCTTGGTCTGTTCATTGTGCCTGACAAGGTAAGTTCGAGTCACGTGGTCTTTTAGGGTCTCGAGATCTTTGGGTCCGATTTCCTTGTCGGTGGAGAGTAGGACAACCTGGTGCGAAGCCTCCGGGTAGTAGTGTTCGAGCAATTTGCCCCGGTGCGACTCGTCTAGTCGGCCTAAGGGGGTGTCGACCATCATGGGGAACACGTGGCCGCTTGCCCGCGCCAGGCCCCAGATGATGGCAGTGGTTACGATCTGCTGCTCGCCAGCCGACATCTGTTGCCATAGGAGGGTGGATCCAGAAGGACTCTGGAGGTGAATTTCGAAAGTCTCTGGATCAATGGTGAGGGTCTTAACGAGGGTAAGCTTTCTGAGTAAACGCTGAAGAGACTCTTCGATGAGCGACTGGATGAGGGTGATGTTCTCGGCAATCAGCTTCTTTTTAAATAAGACCAGGGTCTCCAAGGATTTGGCGGTCTGACTCTGAAGCCTTACGGCTTCAGCTCCACTCGAATCGGCATCGATATTATCCAGCTTAAAGACCCTGAGGGCGGATTCTTTCTCGAGAAGAACCTTTTCCTGATGGGCTATATTTCCATCAAAGGCGGCAAGTCCCGCTTGAATCATGTCCAGATCGAGCCTCGCCTGATTGAGGAGCGCTTCTTGTTCCTGAATGTACTCTGTAGAAGGTACCTGGGTGAGCTTTTCCTTCAGCGTGTTGATGTCTTCTTCGAGTTTGGACTGACGGATGATTAGGACCTCGGTTTTGTTCCTTAGCAGAGGAATCGAGTGCTCAATGAGCATCTTGATGCCGTCAGAGATGCCTTCATCTAGGCCCAACTTCGGGATATCGCGGATGGACAACTGTCTTCTTTCGATATCGGCGGATAGCCAGGAGGCGATTTTTGTCTGCGTACCAGTGTCGAGTTTCTTGAGGACTTCCTCGGCGAGGGCCTTGTCGCGCTTTCTTAGCAGCTCAACGCAGGTTGCAGCATCAAGGTTCTCGGCTTCATCTTTGGCCCTGGCCTCGAGTGCTTTGAGTTGGTTTAGGTTGATTTCGAGATTCAGAGGACCGGCGAAAACGTCGATGATTTCGGTGTTCACTGCTTCGAGTTCAGCCTGCTTCGCGTCAAGTTCCTTGGTTGTCTGCTTTAGGTTCCTGTACTCGTCGCCACCATTGGCAGAGAATTCGGCTTTGCGTCTGGCCTGCAATTCTTCGCAACTGAGTAGGATCTCTTCCTGTAATCTCCGTTCATTCTTCAACAAGTGAAGTTTTTCGGAGAGCTCTTGTTGTTCGTTTTCCAAGGATTTCAGTTCCTTGAGGGCAGATTTTTTTACCAATTCTGCAAGTTGCTTGCGCTCGAATAACTCCAGATCGTTCGTAAGTTTATCGATGGTCTCGATACCAAGTAGCGAGTAAACTCCGTTTTTAAGAATAGGGCTAACTCCCCCGGCTCCACCGTGCAGGATTTGTTCTCCGTCAAAGAGAAAAAGGTGAGCGAGCTTCGAAGGCAGACAGGCCGACATGTATGAGTACAATCCTTCATCGCTGCTGAGCGGCTCGTCTAGTTCGCCGTTAATGAACACACTAACAATGTCATCTGACGTACGGGTCCATGAGCGAACTACTCGAACCTCTTTGCTTGTGCCTTCCTCATTGCGTAAGAAAATTAATTCTGTTGAAGTAATTTCACCATTAGGGGTGCTGTTATTGATGCACATCCGCAGATAGTCTTTGTACTTCATGTTGCGAAGCTTCCCGTTGCCGCACTCGTTTCCATATAATGTTAGGCGTGTCGCTTCTAAGATAGAGGTCTTTCCGCCTCCATTCAGTGCTCCGACAAGGATAAGCGGCTTTCCTGGGACTGTATTTAGGTCCAGGGTGTGTTCTCCTAGAAATGGCCCGAAATTCTTTAGCGTAATTTTCTTAATGATCATGTTATTCCGCGGCGCCTCCTTCGATTTCCTTGCGCTTGGCGTCTTCGGCTAACTTGTCTTGTACGGCTTCATCCGCTGTAGCGTAGGTATGCCGACGGAACTGGCTGGTAAATTCCTGGTGCAGTTTGGCGCGACGCTGGCCTGTCTTATGTTGCGAAGCGATGCTTAGAAGAGAGCGCGTTAGTTCATACTGGTTTCGGTCATCACCACAGACCAGCTTCAGGATTTTTAATTCGCGGTCTCCATAGGACAGTGAGTCGTCCATTTTCTGCTTCGGGAAAGTCTCGCCGGTGCACTCTTCATAGATGGCCGGGAGCGTGTCCTCGATTTCATGTTTATCGATGACCCAGATGCGTCGAATCTCATTAATTTCGTCCATTGTGAGCAGAGTAATGCCTTTGACGTCAGCTGGGCCGTTCTTGCGAATCCAGGTCTGCGCCGTGAGGAGCTTTCGTAGCCAGTTACCACGGACTTCCTGCAGGTAGGGGCCATGGATAGGGCGGCCAAAGAAGAGCTGAACGGTGCCGTTCATGCGACGATGGTCGCGCAGATGGCGGTCGGAACTTTCTTCGTCACCATCACCCATTTGGCGAAAATCCAGGGCGTTACGGATTTCGAGCAGCGGCATCATCCATTCCTTTTCGGCGTCATTCTGGATCATGGCTGACATGGATTTGTCCTTCTCGACCAATGTACAGACCCAGCATCCGAATCGGCTGTCTCCGCAGGACGGGGTGCTGGTGTCTACGACCAGGGGGCATTCGCCATCGGCAGAAGCTCCGGCGTACATCCCAAGGAGGTCGCGGTTACTGAAGCCCCAAGGGTTCGCGACCTGCATCAGGTAGAACCAGACGTCGTCATTGGTCCAGCTTTCGACGGGCGTGTAGACGAGCGAGCCGGGCAGGCTGGCATTGTTGCTGAGGCGATTGCGAACTCGGCCTGCTTCGAGCTTGGTCATGTTCGCGGCACGGCGTGTGCTTTCGGCTTTGCGGGTACCGAGGACCAAGATGGCCTCGCCGCTGAGTTTGATCATGTTCAGGATGAACGTATTCGAGGGTTTGATCTTGAGGCGCTCCGTGCACCAGCGGAACTTGTGCCGCGGGGCAGGGTACCCTTTACCGATTAGATTTACCCAGAAGGAGTCGGCGACGGACGGGGTCAGCCTGTGGGGGGTGATGGGCATCTTCTGGTCATCTGAAGCCTGCTTCATGACCTTGAGGGAGTGTTCTACCCATGACGCCACCACGGGGTTCTCGACCAAAGTATCGGTAGAGATGACGTGGATGGTCTTTTTGCGCTTCTCGACAGGCAGGGCGGCGATGGCTGACCAGATGAGCTGCAGGGTGGCCGTAGAATCCTTTCCTCCGGAGTATCCGAGAATCCAGGGCACGTTGTCGTCCAGGTAAAGGGTACGGATTTCTTCCTGGATGGCTTCGACGCAGGTGTTGAATCCTCCGTCTTTGAAGGCGGATTCGAGGCGGCCCTTTTCGGGCTCAGAGGGTGGGGTGGGAGTGTCTGTGGACATGTCAGTTTTGAGAGTGGGCTTGTTCGATCTCGGATTCGCGAGGGTTGAGTGGAATGCCTAGGGCTGTTTTGATCACGTTGCAGGTGAGGGTGACGTTCGTGGTGGCCTTGGAGACTTTGCCGCCGATGAGCGCACGACCTTCCCAGAGGCTTGAATTGCTTCGTGACCAGTCGATTTCAGAAAGGGGCTCAAGTCTAGATTTCCAGTCTTTCGGATGGGCCTTTAGCAGCGCGTTTCCGGCAATACCAAGAGCATGCAGTGCGATGCCGTGCCCATGGATAAAACCTTCACGAATTTCGCTGGCTGGCTGCTGGCCAGATTTGACTTTGCGCCAGGCGGGGAACTGCTCGGAGACAGCCTCCCAGAAGCTGCGGGCTTGGGCGGCGTCTTCCTCCAGCTTACCTGTCTGGATGCCGTTCATGAGGTCATTGCAGGCGTTGCAGAAGGCAGAAAGGGTGAAGAGCTTGCGGGAGCGAATAGCCAAGGACGTCTTTTCCATGTCGATGATGTCTCGGAACAAGGAGGACTTCATGATCGCTAGCTTGGCGAGCTTGGCGGTTTCGCTTCGATGGTCGTATAGGATGCCGATGGAGCGGCTGGGTCGGATGCCGTGACGGTTGAGGTCGGCGAACATCTGCTGGCTCTTCTGGAGTCCGATATCGAGGAAAAAGACGACAGCGATGGATTCGTTC
>Ga0209107_10001033_pt1 | contig 15618 bp, 10 predicted proteins | sample LakErihyJuly2011_2_FD_187460 | JGI IMG/M metagenome (GOLD analysis project Ga0209107, IMG submission 187460) | Freshwater microbial communities from dead zone in Lake Erie, Canada - CCB hypolimnion July 2011 (SPAdes) (version 2) | ecosystem: Environmental > Aquatic > Freshwater > Lentic >... | reverse complement strand
TAGGCGGATTTATTTAATTATCTAATGAATTATTATAAATATTTTTACTATTATTCAATTCAGGTAAATTTACAGTATTATTGATCTTAGGAAATTTCTCTGCCTGTTTCTGTATTTCAAGAACTTCTTTCTTTACACCCATATTTTGATAATGAAGCACTTTTCCCATTTTTTTATTAATTATTGGTGTTTATACGCTGATCGAATATTAATGAATTAAATATGTATACTTTTTATGCTCTTCGAGTTTTTATATTTATTATTTTCTTTGATATATTTTATCTATTAAAGGTACATTCATATTTTTTTTTAATCAAAATGTTAGATAAATTTCTTAAAATAAATAGATATATTTTATAATAAATAGAAAATTAGGAATTTTTTAATTTATAATTAATTTATAATAAATAAATTATAATAAAAAATATAAAAATAAAAATTGTAATAAATAAATAAATAAATATATTTTAATTAAATTATAAAAAAATAATTAAATATATTAATAAAGAATTTTTTAATATTTTAAATTTAAATATTTTGAGTATTATTAAATTTACATCCAAATTTATTTAAAAAATAATTTAAATAATAAAGAACACACAAATAGTATGAGTAAAAGTGGTGAATCATTAGGTAATTAAATTATTATATTTTACATTAAAAACTAAATGGAACAATAAATATCAAATAATTTCTAGTTATAGATCTTATATTCATAAAATAGCATCATATTTTTTTAAATTATTGATAGTGTGTTGTGAATTCATCCATATATTTTCAAATTATTTGGAATAAAAGTTTAATTAAATTAATAGATCATTATAATCGTTTGATGAAACTAAGATAGATGGGTTAGCAGTAATAAACTTAATCTATAAAAGATATTAAAAGTATTATATAATATATAAGTTATAAAGATCAATTTTCATTGACCAATGAATAAAACTTTAAAAATAATCCAAAATTAAATTAAAAAGATTCATTATAAGATCTTAATAACTCTCGTGATAAGAATAAAAAAAAAGATTCGTCCCATTAAAAAAAATAAACAAAAAAAAATGAATCCGATTAATTTTAAAATTTGCACATTGATCAATATTTAGATTAGCTTGACAATTTAATTAAATAAAATATAGTAAGATAGAATGGTATTTTTTAATAATTTATTCATTAGATTCATATTAAAGAAATGAATTATAAAATAATGTAAAAAAATAAATAGAAGAGATTTAATTAGCTAAAAATTAATTAAATGCACTTAGTAACTAATAGGATGATAGATCTTACTAACAATCAAAAACTCCTTAATTGACTAATCATTAAAATTACTCATAATCGAATTTTAATAAAATAAGTAGTTAATTAAGTCAATATGGAAGATCAGATGCATTCAAAAAATAAAAGAATACACCTTAAAGTAAATTAAATGAACTTTATAATATTTAAACGTAATTAAATTTAGTTATTTATATAGATTATACCCTAATACATCTAAACTTATTGACTAAAGGAAAAAAAAGCAGGAGTCAAATAGATCTAAACCAGGAAAAAAATAAAAAACAGGAACCCCAAATATGAAGGAAGATATAAGGTAGATGCAAGAATGCAGTGCCAAAAAAAAAGAGGAAGAAAGATTAATACTAGAAAGGAAACAAAAGGTAAAATAATAATAGTGGCTATTAGAAATGAAAGAAAAAATAAAATAATTAGAAAAAATAAAAAATAAAAGTCAAAATAAAGAGAGAAGAATACCCAGTTAGCCTAGCGAACAGTAATCCTATCAAATATAAGATACCCCTAATAATAAATAATAAAATTAATCCAATTAAGTCAATTCTCGAAAAAATATATTAGAATAATTAGAATAGGAAAGATAATAGATATTTTAAACAAAACAAGAATAAGGACTTTTCTAAATAAGATAAAATTTGTAAACTTCTGTTGAAGAATAAGAAAAATAAAAGCAAAAATAAAAAATAAAAGAAGATTACTTGAAATCTCTAGAAAAAAAATAAAAAATAAAATAATAAAAAAAAGAAGACGAACAAATAAGATAATACGAGGATAAATAATGCTTGCAATAAGCCAGAAATGAGCAATAAGATAGGTTAGAGGCATTTAAGAATCAAGAGAAAGAAAAAAAAAGAAAAGAATATGAGTAAATATTATAAAAACAAAGAGAATTGGAGAAAAAAAAGGAATAAATAAAATAAAAATACCTCGAATAAAAACGCAAACAAGATGAAATAAATAAAAAAATTTCAGAATTGAAAAATTTACCTGGTTAAAAAAGAATTTAATCTAAATAATAATCCAAAATAAAAAAAAATATTTATGAAATTTCTGCTAATAATTTCGCATAATTACAAAAAAATACGAAACAAGAATAAAAATTAAGCAGACTCGATATAGCTTTATAAAAAATGCCTCCTAAATCAAGCAAATTGAATAAAAAAAGCTCTAACAAAAAATCTGTAAAATCGTCTAAACCACGATCTCCAGAAAAAAATAAAAAAGATTAATTTAATATAGAAGATCTTTAACCAGAGTAGTTAAAAGAACTTTTGAAAAATGAGGAATTCAAATAAGTGTTGTAAAAAGAAGGTTATGATGTAGAAGAATTAATTAAATATGTTGAACAATAATAATAAGAGGAAAAAGAAATTGACATAGATTAAATGGATCCCCAATAATTATATGATTCTTTATAAAATTAATAATTTGTCGATGCGCTATAAGGATAAGGATATGATGTGGAGTAAATAAAATAAGCATTGGAATAACAACTTTAAATAGACAATAAAAATGATAAAGAGATTAAGGCTTAAGATTACCAAGAATTAGAAGAGGAAATTTAAGAAATGACACCAAAAGAAATTTTAGATAAGATGAAGGACGAAAATTTTCTAAATAATTTAAGAAGAACCGGGATTGATGTCGAAGAGTTAAGATAAGATATTTAGAAATAAATCACATAAGATGATTTAGATAAAGATAAAATTTAATAAATGACACCATAGGAAATTTTAGAAAACATGAAAGATGAAAATTTTTTAAATAATTTAAGAAAAAATGGAATTGATGTAGATGAGTTAAGAATAGAAATTTAAAAATAAATCGCATAAGATGATTTAGACAAAGATAAAATTCAAGAAGAATTTAATAATTTAGATTTATAAAACATGAGTAGTTCAGAACTTTTAGAGAAACTTTAAAATCCATAATTTAAATCATTCCTAGTTAATCAGGGAATAAATGTAGAGGAAATTGAAAATGATATCAAATAAGATTTATTGAATCAAAATAATTAAGAAGAGGAAGACGTCGACCTTGATAATATGACACCTGACTAGCTAAAATTAAAATTATAAGACGAGTAATTTTGCTAACTTTTGTAGGAGAAAGGAATAGATGTTGATGAACTCAAATAATAATTAGATAAAAATGAATAAGGTTTTGAAGAGGATTTGTAGAATATGAATCCCCTGGAATTATTAGAAAAATTAAAAAATCAGGATTTCCAAGACGTCGTAAAGTCTTATGGAATAGATGTCGATTATTTAATACAAAGTTTGAATTAATAAATATAGGAGTAAGAACGATATAAATTAGATATCGAAAAAATGGACCCCTCTGAATTAAAAATATAAATGAATAATAAAGAGTTTAGAGATAGGTTGGAATAGCAGGGTATAGATATCTTACTTCTTTAATAATAACTTGACGAATAATTAGAAGAAGAAGAAATGAAACGTGAAGAGAGCAAGTAAATATAAGAACAAGAACTTAGAAAATAGGAACAAAAAATATTATTATAATAATAATAATAAAAAAAATTCAAATAACTTCTTTTTTTTTTAAATATTAAACAAGAAACCTTTGAAAAATTGAAATCAGATGAATTAGAAGTTCTCTTTTTAAACACATTTTCTGAAATTTAATTAATAGAGTTGAAAAAAGAAGAATTATTAGCATAAGATTTATAAAGAAAAAATATCAACATAGATTAAATAATAATTAAGTAAAAATAATAATAAAAAGAAAAAGAGAAAGAGAAATAATTGTAAGAAAAATAATTAAGAGAAAAATAATTACTAGAATAATAATTATAAGAAAAATAATTGAAAGAAAAATAATTATAAGAAAAATAATTGAAAGAAAAATAATTATAAGAAAAATAATTGAAAGAAAAATAATAATAAGAAAAATAATTGTAAGAAAAATAATTATATGAAAAATAATAATAAGAAAAATAATTGAAAGAAAAATAATAATAAGAAAAACGAGAAAAGGAACTAAAATAATAACAAGAATAAATAGAAAAAGAAAAACGAGAAAAAGAAGTAAAAGAGATGAAAGAAAAAGAGTAAAAATAAAAAGAAAAGGAACTTAAAGAAAACGAACAAAAATAAAAATAAAAAAAATAGAAAACATAAGAAGCTCAACATGATGATTTATATGATTAATGGGATATGAATTTAGAACTTAATAATAAAGTTTCCAACAATTTTTAAAACGAAAAAAAATAATAAGAACCTGAAAATGCTTTAATTGACTTATAAAATATGGATCTCTAATAACTAAAATTAAAATTATAAGATAAATAATTTAGAGCTTAACTTATTAAAGAAGGACTAGATATAAATTAGATCGAAATGGAGCTTAATTAGATGCCAGATTTGGAGGAAGAAATTCAGCAATAATAATATGAAAATATTGATGTTGAAAATATGGATATTTTTGAACTTAAATAGAAATTAAGTGATTAATAATTCAGAAAATAACTGGAGTTACAGGGTTACAATGTACAAGATTTAGAAAGTCAACTAATGGTTGAACTTTAAAATATTCATGAATAAATAGATCTGACAATTCTAGAGAATATGTAGCCACAAGAACTTAAATAAAAGTTAGGCGAAAATTAATTTAGAACCTAACTCGAATTATAAGGTATCGATTTAAATGAGTTAGAACAATAGTTGGATGAAAGAATCCAAGAAGAATCTAAAAAGTAAAACAACGTAGTTGATGATGATTTGGAAGAAGAATTAGATCTAGAAAATATGGACACAGAGGAATTGAGACAGAGATTGAAACAGGTTAAATTTAGATAAAAATTAGAATAATTGGGTGTTGATATTGAAGACCTAGAGGCACAGTTGGAATGTTAAAATTAAGAATAAAATTAGGATATAGACATGGAGAACCTAAACCCACTAGAAATGTAAGGAGGTAGTGGAACAGGAGTTTCCAAAGAAATTTTTCAAGTGTCTGATTAATTGGTATAAGACCACTTAAAGACAACCTTAGCACCTCCCCAACAGCAAACACCCTCCAACGATATACTTAGCGAAGATTTATTAAAATAATTACAAGATATGTCTCCATTATAATTAAAATAAAAATTGTAGGATAAAAATTACGTGAATGTTTTGTAATAAAATGGAATCGATGTTGAAGATTTATTGGTTCATCTAGAATAGTACTAAAAGGATGACGAAGAATAATTAGATGTACAGTCCATGAACGTCAAATAACTGTAAGAATTATTATAAAATGAGGAATAACTTTAACAACTATTATAATAAGGTTATTAATAGGAAGATTTAGTAAATTTGCTCAATTAAAAAATTGATGAATAAAATTAAATTATCAGTGATTTAATGAAGTTAGACCCAAAATAATTAAATGAATAACTTTAAAATGAGGAATTAAAATAAGCTTTAATATAGTAAGGTATTGACGTGGATTCTTTAATAAAATAACTTGAGACTCAGCCATAATAGTTCGACATTGATAATATGGATCAAGAGGATTTAAAAGCTAATTTATAAAATGAAGAGTTTAGAAATATGTTAGAATAATAGGGTTATAATGTAGAAGATATTATTAAACAACTAAGTGCTATCGAAGAACAGGAAGATCTAGCACCTGTTGACCTTGAAAACATGGATATTGATGAATTAAAATTAAATTTACAAAATTAAAAATTTTTGGATAAAATATAATAATAAGGTTATGATGTCCAGGATATTCTATAATAAGTTTTCGGAGATTAAGAAGTTGAGCAAGAAAAAAAGGATTCAAAACCTGAAATCGAGATAGAAGATCTTGGGAATATTCCTTCCGATGAATTGGATGTTGAATCCCCCCAAAATAAGGTTATTGATGTAAAATAAGAAGGTATTGAATATTATTAATGTATATTAGATGAATAACCTGAGAGCGATGCTATTGATTTATAAAATATGGATATTGAAGAATTAAAATTAAATTTATAAAATGAAGAATTCAAATAACTGCTCAATAAATAAGGATACGATGTGGATGACATATTAAATTAAGTATTTGGAGATTAGCCAGTGCAACAACGTACTAAATTTTTATTAATATTTAAAGAAGAAGAACCTGAAGAAGATTAAGCACCATAATTAGACTTAGAAAATATGGATATCGAGTAATTAAAACTAGGTCTACAAAATGAAGAATTTGTTCAAAGCTTAATATCGTAAGGTTATGATGTAGAATAAATAATGAAGTAGGTATTTCGGGAAGGAGACTAAGCTGAATAAGGTAATTATTTAATCTAATTTCTTAGGCGCTGAATAAAACCAATAGATAGATTTATAAAATATGGACCCCGAAGAATTAAAAAATAATTTACTAAATGAGGATTTCCAGAAAATGCTTTTAGAATAAGGATATGATGTTTAAGATATAATTAAATAAGTTATAGGGAATGAAGAGGAGCAGGGTGATGATGAACCCGGCTAAGATGAACCCATTGATGTCTAAAATATGGATGTAGAAGAATTAAGAAAAAATTTATAAAATCCTTAGTTTATCAAAAATTTAGAAAAATAAGGTTGGGATGTCTAAAATATAATTGATTAGATGAATGATAGTAAATAATTTTATAACCTATATATAGATTCAAATTAACCATAATAAGATTAAGATCAAGAATAAAATATTGATTTGGAAAATATGGACCCAGACGATTTAATCGCAAATTTATAAAATCTTGAATTTTAGTAGCTGCTTTAAAACTAAGGATATGATGTAGAAGAGATATTGAAGTAGATTTAATAATAATAAGAATGATTTTTCTATTATTTAAATTTAATTATTACATAGTATTTATAAAAAAATTAATACATCTCATATTATTTTTTAATCATTTATTATACGGTTCATTTATTCATTTTTTTGTTTCATTAAAATTTCAAATTATTTAAATTCGTATGAATTTTCCTCTTGATCATATAATTCTTGATCCTTTTTAAATTGAAATTTTTTATTTTCTAGATCATTTATGCCATTCATAAGTTAAGCTAATTCATTTCTTTCTTCTTTGAGATCCACAAATAAATCGTAGATAGCTCTAAACTCTTTCAGTTTGAAACTTGTACGGAATTCGGGTTTCGCTTTTTGAATTTCAGTTTTTCGGAAAAAAGTTTTTAAATCTGCTTCTAAAACAAATATTCTGAATTTTTATTTTTTATTAATTTTTTCTATTTCTTCTTTTTCTTTTAAGTGATCTTCTAATTATTATTTTTATTTATTTAATTCGTCTCTTAATTATTCATTTTCTATTTATAATTATGTAATGTGCTCGTTATTTTCTTTTACGGGTAATATTACATCTTAATTATTTTTATAATTTTTTATTAAAACATCTACTTTTCGATTTTTATCACATTCGCATTTCATTAACTTATTGAGTTTAATTTCATCAGACTACTCCTATAGTTACAAGATTTAATTCTATAAATTATTTATTTTATTTTTGATTTTTGGAATCTATTATTTTTCACAGTAATTACAAGGATTTTGCAATAAATCTCTATATAAGTGGCTTACACTGTCAAGATCTTTCCGTAACTCGAAAATGTAATGTTAATTTTTTTTATTCATCAATTTTTTTAATTGCATATCTTAATTTATTATTGATTCTTCAATATAATCATATTCATTTTGATTTTGATTTTGTATATATTTCTAAGTAGAAAGCAATAATTCATCAGTTTCTTTAGATTCCTTAGAGACATTAATTTTTTCTTTCGAAGTATTAATTTTTTTAAATGGACTTTCTCTTTAAGTAAAACTCATTTCTAATGGTATACTTTAATTGCTTTAATTAATATCTATTGAGTTATTTTTCGGACTTTCAAATGAGTTATTTTTAAAGCCTAACGATTATAAATTATATTAAATCAGAATCTTCATTTATCCGTATTTATTCTCATTATTGGTTTTTATACTATGCCATTCAGAAAATTATTTTACATTTTTTTATATTATTTAAACGGCCTTTATTTCTGTATTTCCAATTATAATTGATTTATCATTATCAAAAATTTTTATTTCAAGTCCTATGGTATCTTAATTATGAACAAATAATGTAACATTCTAATCAAATGATAATTTATCGTCTATATTACCATTTAACAGAACCACACATTGTGGATTAAGATTTACGAGGGTTTCGTTTTCTAATTCTAAATCGGCGAATTTAATGTTGACAATAAAATAATTTTCTTTATTCATAAATTTTATAAATTTTTTCTAATTTTAATTTAATAATTTTAATAAAAATTATAATTAAATTCAAATAAAATATCCATTAATAATTTTTTGGCAGATAAAATCACTTAAATTTAAACCTTGGCTGTCCAAATAGTCGTATAAATTTTCCACCTCTAGTTTTCCCTCGCTCATTAATTCTAATTGCTACTGCCATTTTTAATATTTACTTGCTTAAAATCTAGATATATCGTTTAATTGTTAATAATTATTTTCTTTAAAAAAATTATTATTTATTAATTTCATCCTATTTTTTAATTCCAAAAGTTTTCTTTTATCTATATCATTTAAATCAATTTAAAGATTTTCAATATTAATTATATCTTATTTTAATACACCTAAATAAAAGCAATTAGGAATACTATCATATTCATACACATTCCATCTTGTGCCAATACTATAATTTATTAATATATCAAATCCAAAAGGATCAAAATCACACAGACAAAAAACGGGAAGATATCGATTTAATTGAATTAATTTTTTTATAAATCGCTTGGTCTATTAATCTGGATAGCCTTTCCCTGTAATAAGAATACAATTTTATAGTAGTGATGGATAATTTTCGTTTAATAATTTAAAAAAAATAGTTTCTTTTTCGACTATCAGAATAAATTTCGCGGAGGTTTAGATATCCGCTTTCATGTGAAATTAATTAATTTATATTCCATTATTACCCAAATTTTATCCACCATCAAATTAGATGTTTCCTGAGCATAAACCTTTCCCCGCTGATACTATATTAAATGATATTCTTGGTAATTATAAATAATAGGCAAGTTTTTTGAGACTTAAATCAAGATTTTCCTGATTCTCAAATATTTAAACATCTTAGTAATAAATTTCTCTTTTATTTGAAAGTTTATTTTCAATCAATAATTTAAGAATTCTTTCTAATAATTTAATATACCTAGACAGAGTTTTAATTGTTTAGAAATTATCGTAATTCAAATATTCTTTTCATTATATATTTGAGTCCAATTTAATAAGATTAAAATATCTAAAATCATATTAATAACTCTCGTTTTCATTTCTATCTTCTTATAGCAGGTCTAGTTTTCCTTATTAAGTTAAAATGCTATCAAAAATTCTTTCGCATAGATTTTTTACCTTTAAATATACATCATGCGTATTAACATTTATCTGATTTGATAATTATTAAATATAATCAAAATGCATATTCAATATCAAACAAGATTAATTTGATGCTATTTCTAAATGATTTTATAACATTTTTATATATTCGTATATGATAATTTAATAAATTTTTTTATATTTGAGATAAATCACTCAAATTACTTAAATTAAAATAAATTATTATTTACAAATTACTTAAATTAAAATAAATTATTTGTGATCAAACTCGTTATTCTATTGAAGGAGTAGCATCATTTTTGAATTCATTTTCAGTTAGCCATTTAATTCTTTTACCATGTTCATATAATGTATATTTTACCTCTTGATTTGGATAAATATACTTTCCTTCTCCATGCTACAAAATATAAATTAAGATATAACTTATTATCCTTCAAGCCACAAACCTTCGTATATTTTGCCATCTACCCATCTGTATATTCCATAACCATGCTTTTTATCATTGAAGTAATCACCCTCGTAATATCTACCATCTTTCCAGGCATATTGGCCTTTTCCGTGCATATTACTATCTTTCCATCCTCCTTCATATCTCCGACCATCAGCCCAACAATAAATTCCCTTAAAATATATAATATAAATATACAATTCCATCTAATTAATTATCTCTCCATTCACCTTCATATTTAGATTCATCTATTTATGCAATTATATATATAAAAAACCTGCCCAAGTATATATGCCTTTTCCGTGTTTTTTGCCTTCTACATAATTTCCTTCATATTTTGATTCATCCGCCCTATTTATGTAAAATTTATATTTACCAAACTTCAACTCCTTTACCATCCTATAAATCATCTTTCCAGTATCCATCATATCTGGCACCATTACTATGTAAATAAACTCCATATCCATTTGCTTTATCATCTTCCCAGTCGCCTACAAGAATTATAATTTTTAATTTAACCTTCAAAAATGTCCCCGTCAATATGAAAGAATTTTCCCTTTCCTTAAGTATTATATAATAAAAATACCATGAGCCTTATTATTTTTCCAATAGCCTTCATATCTAGCATCATCAGGCCTTTAGTTTTGTTTTAAATTAAAAAAATACCATTTTTAAACTCCATAGCCATCTCTTGAATCTCCACACCATTATCCGTCGTATATAGCGCCATTCTTAAATTCATATGGAGGTCTTTATTCTCTAACGTTTGATGATGCCTCATTCTTTTTAAGTTAAAAAAAAATTTTTAACTTTTATCAGAAGGTTATCTTGTTAATTAAAATATTTAGAATTGTGAGATGCTTAACTTTAAAGCTCTTATTATTCTTTTTATTATTATTTTTAATTCTATGTGATATTATTATTTTATGACGATGATTAAATTTTCTTTTTACTCGTATCTGACAATTAATTTGAACTATCTTTGCCTTCTCTAACTGTTTCAATTTAGTCTGCTTCTTATTGCTTTTAGCAATTACATGAAGAACATTCCGCACCCATAATTTATATATAATATTTTATAATATGCTATATTTATTTAAATATTGAATTTATGAATTTGTTATTTTATTATTTATTATAAAATATATAAACCTTTAATAATAAACATCATATTATGTGTTTATTATTGAGAACTAACTGATAATTCAAATATTTTATTTAAATTTATTTAAATTTCTCAGATTAAATAATAAATATTTCGAAATCATAAATGTTAAAAATATTAATTTTAATTTTTAAGACCAATTTATTTAAATTATAAAAATATTTTATGTAATAATATAAAACTTGTGGAGGCAATCTCATAGCAAATTCATTTTATATAGATGAACATAATATAATTTCATGTTTTGGAAGATGTTTAAACTAATATAGTAGAAAAACCGGAAATTTCCTTCAACATATAAGTTAATAAAATTCATCAATCTTATATTTTAAAATATAAAATAATAAGCTAAAATTAATAACATCTTCTTAAATATGTCAAGAATTTGAAAAAAATGAAAACCAAGAATTCAAAATTAAACATTAATTTGAGTTATAATTTTCAATGATTAAATGCATTCTTGACAAAAATCTCAATTAATTATTTTTTTTGTAAGAAAATGAACTTTCACTATATAATTTTAAAAATAATAAAACATAATCTCTTTATGTACCTGATAATTCTTTTGATGAAAATAGTTAAATTTATATTTCGCCTTAAGAAAATTACTTGATTTCAACCACTGGCCAAATGTTCTATATATTTGACTTAGAAGAAAATAAAATGATTTTAAAAATATAACATCATGATATTATAACTTCAGTTTTAATGAATAAAGATGAAAATTTGTTAGTTGTTGGCAGTTTTACAGGGAAAATTACGTTTTATAATGATATTTTAAATGTAAAAAATAATTATAATATTTTAGAATTAAAAATATTCAATTTAGCACTGGCATGCACATAAAGTTACTAGTTTAAATTTTAATGATGAAAATTCGGTATTATTTTCTGGTGGATTAGAAGTAAATTAATTTTATTTAAATTATTTTAGGGAGTATTAGTTATGTGGAATTAATTTAATTAAAAAAAAGATTTTCTTCCTCGATTAGGTTCTGAGATAATTGGAGTTTATTTAGATCCTAATCAAACTGAAGTTGCTGTGTTATTAAAAGAAAATTCAATAAAAATTATGTAACTTCATAACTTTTTGGAAACTTTACAAATAAGTTCTATAGTTAACCCTTTATGCATAAAAACAGTGAATTTTTAGAATGATTTAATATTTAAATCTGGATTCAAATAAATAAAATAAAATATAATTACGAATTCACTGCCTGGAAGATTATAATTGTTTTAATTAAATGGAGGAATGAAATTAAAAGAGATAGATATTTTACCGAGAAATTTATTATAAAGTGATGAAATTCCAAATCCATCTGATATAATTTCATTTGATTTTGACAAATTTTTTAAAGTTCTAGTTACAATTACATAAAGAGATAGCGATGATAACAGATTGAGCTGTTTAAGATTTTGGGAAGAACAAACTGAATTTGAATTTAAATTAAATACTAAAATTGAATAACCACATGGTTAATATGCAACAAGTGTTTGTTAATACTTTAGTTAATAACTAAATGAACAGTAATTTGTAAGTTTTGGTTCTGATAACTGCTTTAAAATTTGGAAAAAATTCTAAAAAATTTAAGAAAATAAATTGGAAAAAAGTAATTTATTTATTTATTGAAAATAGATGGTACATCAGAAAACAAAGTAATTAGTTACTGGAACAATTATATACAAGGAAATTATAAAAATTAAGAGATTAAAAAAATGAAATATATTTTTTTAAATCAATAGGATTGTTTTTTAATTTTGACTTCAAAATCATTATTAATTCATGTAATTAAATAATAATAATTATATAGAACATAAATGAAAATGAAATAATTTTTTCGTATGATATATCTAAATTATAAAATGATGAATAAAATGATTATTTTGAGTTTGATTATGATAATGATAACCAAATCATATATTTGACAACTAATAACAATATTTTAATTTTTGATTTAATAAATAATTATCCTATATTCTAATAAAAAATGAATCAAATAGATAAAATGTGTTATGATAATATTAAAAAATAACTTATAGTTCTAATATCATAAGATTAGTAAAAAGGGTTATTAATAATTAATGATAAAAGTGAAAATATTATATTGATTTGGACGAGACTTTAGATTCGATAAATTTTTTTATATTATTAAGAAGTTAATAAGTAATTATTTTTAATATAATTATTTAAGTGAAAATTTATTATTAGGAGTAGATTAAGATATTAATATATTTATATTAAAAGGTGAAGAATATCAACAAATTTATACTGATCAAATTGAAATTGAAGAAGAATAATTTATATAAAAAATTGAAAAAAAAGCAGAAAATAGTTATAATTAAAATTACAAAAATATAATTGAATCATAGTATTATATAATCAATTAATATTTAAAGATTTAGATCCGATTTTAAAAAAATACCATAATTTTTTTCAAAAAACTCACATTTGTTACCTAAAACTGATATATTATTTGATAAATTTATCAATCTATCATTATTAAATAATGAAATGACAGATTTTAAAATAGCAGAAATCAATAATCAAAATGATATGAGTGATGTAGATTCAGATAATATTGCAACAAATGATACAAATCACGTTGAATTAAATTAACAAAAAAAACACAAATAAGTTCAAAATGGTGAAGGAAAGAACAAATTTTTTGAAATTAAAAAATAAATCCAAAATATATTTTAATGATTTATATTGTAAAAATTAAAATATTAATTTTATTTAAATAAAATTTTAATAAGTTATATGAGATTATAATGGAAAAAAAAATAATAATCAAGGATATCATTTTTGTTGACTAATGCTTCTTAATTTAATATTTTTTCTATTTTTTTCTTATTTGCGCATTTTTGTTTACTCTTATCCTAATTTTATTATATTTTTTTCTTATTTGATTTATATTTTTGTTTGCTCTTATCCTAACTTTTTCAATATTTACTGTCCATTAAAACTAAATGTGAACATATCCAATTGAATATTTAAAAGATTTTCTTGATTATTCTTATCGATATCGTCTTAAAATAATTTATGATTAGATCTTCTTTCAAGTATAGCACTTTATATTTCATATTTTTATATTTTATTTACACTATTATCTTTTATTCGTTGTAAAATAATATCTTTATTTCTTAAATCTACAGGTTATTTTTTTGGAGCAGAATTTATTATATATTAATTAAATCTTTATTTTATTTTTGGAAAATTTATTTTAAATACTGAAGGTAGTTAATTTGTTTGTTGTTAAATTGTTTTAAAGTCATTATTATTCTAATTTTATTATTTAAATTATTTACTTTTAGATCATCTTAATCAATTGAAAATGGTGTTATTATTTTTTGTTTTCGTTCTGGCGTTATAATTCTTTCTTTTCCTTCAGATGATAAATTTCTTTCTTTTCGTTCAGATTATATATTTCTTTCTTTTCGTTCAGATTATATATTTCTTTATAAATTTAATATATTATTTGCATAAGTTTTACAATTCCCACTTATAGGACGATTCTATTATTCTTGACATTTTATATCTAAACTATATATGTTTTTGTGCAAAAACTCTCCACTATCTAATTAATTTTTTTAAAGGCACTCCCATGCATTATATGCATCTTTTGCATCTTATGCATCTTATGCATTTTATTTTTGAGAATTTGTTTATATGTATTTTGATTAGAAAGAAGTTACAGGGGTACTTAATCTATCTTATCTATCTTAAATAGTTATTTAATTTTTTTATTGTTTATTTTTATTTGATGAACAAGACATATGATCGTTTTTTCTTTTTGATTATCTTTATACATCAATTGTTTAAGAATTATTTATCAAATAATTCGAATTTTCTTCAGTATTGCATGTTAAATCTGTATTTTTGGATTAGTGAAAGAAATCTTTTGGAAATGCACTCTGGTATCTTTTTCCTACCATTTTACACTTTGGTTATTATTCGCGTAAATCAATTGAATTTTATAATTATGCAAAACTTTATTCTATCGTTGAGTTTTTTTATATTTATAATTATTTTTATATTAATATTTTATTTGATTTGATATCAATCTTTGTGGGAGAGATTTAATCATTTTAACGTTTATTATTTGCTGATGTGGAACGTTTAGCATAAGAATCATACATGCACTATATATAGTCCTAAATATTTTAATTTGTTTACAATTAAAATATTTTTTTATATAAATTTATTTAAAAATATATATGCAATAATCATAGTTATTTAATTTTTTATATCGGAATCCGCGTGGGATTATTAATAATATAAAATATATATATTCTTAAATAAAATTTTATTTTGTTAATATAAA
>Ga0209107_10001032_pt1 | contig 15621 bp, 11 predicted proteins | sample LakErihyJuly2011_2_FD_187460 | JGI IMG/M metagenome (GOLD analysis project Ga0209107, IMG submission 187460) | Freshwater microbial communities from dead zone in Lake Erie, Canada - CCB hypolimnion July 2011 (SPAdes) (version 2) | ecosystem: Environmental > Aquatic > Freshwater > Lentic >... | reverse complement strand
AATTTTAGATTATTTGAGTGAAAGACATGTTGATTTTGATCTTCGAAATCAATCACGAGAATATTTTTATTATTTATATCATGTGGGTTTAGAATAAAAAAAATTGCCTGATGAATGCATACAAAAATATCTTCCGTAATCGTTAAGAGATAAAATAAAAAAAGAAATTTTCTATAAAGAGCTTAAAAAAAATCCGATTCTTGGAAAATATTTTTCAGATAAATTTTTATAAAAATTGAGTTTAAAAATGAATGAATATTAATATGGTACAAAAATATTAATAAATTAAAAGGACCTGATGAAATAATATAAAAATAAGATGATTACGAATCAATTTCATTATATATGATTAGAAAAGGTTCGGTTTAAGCTTTTATTGAAGATAAATTTCTGAATAACAACAACAATCAAGATGATATAAAACAAGAAGACAATTTCATAATCAAAGATTTTTTCGGATAATAAGAATTTTTTGGAATATAAGCAGATAATATTTTGAATTATAAAAGCAAAGATGTCTCATAAATATATTAACTCAAATTATCTTATTTTTTGAATACATTATAAGAATTTTAAGAGGATAAAGAAACTTATTATTTATTAAGACATAAATTTTAGCACGGATAAGAATACTCTAGATTTAAATTAAATTGCTTAAATTGTAAAAGCATAGGTCATTTATTATAAAAATGCCCGTTAATATATTATTAACCTGTAACTTAAAAAATAATTATGAACTTTAACAATGAATTTAATAAATATGTAAAAACATTTAAACGAAATAAAGATAAATTAAAGTATAGAACTTTATTAAACTAGAATAATTTAGAAGAAAAAATATTGGATTTTTGTGAATAAAATGATTATTCAGTTGAAATGGATGATGAATATTTATAAGAAAACGAAGAAATTTTAGATAATCTAGAAGAAATTTCAAAAGATTAAAAAATTTAAAATAATAAAAGACATTTTTCATTTACATAAATATTTTAAGATAAAGAAAAAAATAAAAAAAGTGAAGAAAAATAAGAATGTTTATCTTCACATTTATAAGAACTCTAATTACATGAAACATCTTTGGTAATATAATTTATTAAAATTTTAGGATTTAAAAATATAAACGAATAAGTAAAATGATAACCATGAACATTTAGAGAAATCAAAAGATGTGATGATGCCTCCATTTAATATAAATACAAAATAATCATCTAAATAAAAATCAGAAGATTCTAAAAATTCCTAGCATCCTTAGTTTTAAAATGTGATTTAAATATAACATCCATTTTCAAATGGGTAATCGCCAATCTAAATAAAAAATTTAAATTAAATTATCTCATAATAAAATTTAAATCAAAAAAAGTAAATTGAAATAGAATTTGATATCTCAAAAATATTTAAAATATTTTTTCCTGATCAAAATTTAAATCATGTTTTAAATAGATATAATAAAAGCGTTAAAATATTAGAAAGATTAAAAATAGATACAATTCGCACAAAAGTATCCATTAAGAAATAATCTACTTAAAGAATAAGTAGGTAAAAATCTAAATATCTATAAAAATATTAAAAAGTAAACAAACAAATGTTTTTATCTGCACTTTAATCTAATATATTAGCCTCTCAATAATTAGATTTTGTTAATAATCCAGACATAAATTTAGACATTGGATAAATTTGAAATATATATATTCTTATATTGGCTTAAATAATAATAATATTTTTTTACATATTTATGAATATATTAAATAATAATTAATTTTTTATGATTTAAATTCAATTTACATTCAAAAAAAATTATATTTTATTGAAATTATATTATAAATAATAGAATATATAATATAATTTTATTGATTATTGACTCAATCAATTATTTATATTATTATTATAAATCTAAATTCAAATTGTATTAATATAATAAATAATATTTCTTTTTTATTATTAAACCATAAAATTAATTTATAATATTATTAAATTAATAATTACAATAAATGTTTTTTTTTTAAATTTTTTCATCAAAAAAATTAAAAATTTGATTAAAAATTTAATTCTTTTTTATTTATAACTTATTTTGAACAAAGACGATGTTCAGAGACGATTCACCTGATTAAGATCCATATTAAGGAACAAAATAAAATTTCAACTAAAAAAACTAAAACCAAGATTTAAAATCTCGATTATATGACAAAGGATTTAAATAAACCACAATGCCATCAGTCCAAAGGCCAGACACTATCTAAAAGAACGATAAGGTTTTATAAGCAAGGCTAATACCTTTTAAATAACGTTAAATAGATATGCACGGGCTATAAAAAATCCCTTCACAAAGACAGTCAATAGCCCTGTATAGTTAAATGAAGCTAGGAAGTGTTAGTACTAAAAATTTGGGCGAATAAAAAAAATTAAAGGTCATCATGGAAGAGGGTGCAATAGCCAAAACCGCATAAAAAATACCTGTATAAACATCATAAGAATTCTTTAAGGGAGGATTTAAGGGCGACCCAATGAAAACAGCAAAACAGGATGGTGAGGGAGAGGAACTGGAGGATGAAGAATCTGTTGAAATGAACTACCACTCACACATGTACAAAACTAACTCTATGTTCAATCTTCCAAATTTGCATAAAAATAAACTAAATAAATTATCTATAAATGCATTCTCCACCACCGCAGCTGGTAACTTCTTTGATATGGCATAGCTAATGCCCGACCCAAAAGAGTTTTAACCATCTGAGCAAAAAAATAACAGATACCTAATCGATAAACTATCAGGTAAGTTTAACATCGAACCGAGGTATCAAGACATGGTAGACTTAATGGACGGCAGAAAATAATCGAAAAAACTAAAATCGATTACAGAACTTCCTAGCAAAGAGAACAAAGTGCAAAAGGAATTAAAAGCATAACCCGAATTGCGCCGCGCCCCAAGTAAACTTGACACCTATATCGACTTAATTTTAAAGAACATCAGTAATATCGAAGAATATATCTATCTGGTCAAAAAAAACGATGATGATCCATATGATCTGTCAGTCGAGACATACGAGTAAATCCGAATATTGGAAAGAGAAAAATCACTTAAGGAATACTACATAATGAGTAAACAAGGCCTGTGCTATTACTTAAATAATAAGCCAGTTGAATTCATTAAGTTAGCCCATTGGCTTAAAGAGAGGGAAAATTACGATGCTATAAAAGGACTTCAATTTTTCACTAAATTCCGTAAGTGGAAAACTCTCAAGATGTGGAAACGTAATGTGATCCGCACTAAGTCGCAACATTATGCTAAGCAACTGAATGAGAAATTGTTTATACTGAATCCAATACTTAGAAAGACACTTATTAATTTCCGTGGTAACACAGTTACAATGACCACATCTCTGAAATTCATTGAAACAGAGAACAAAGAAAACTCATACAATAGCGAGAATACCTTTAATTTAGAGGAATTCAAACAACTTCAGGAGAAGAAGAAGAAAACCGTGATGGAGCAAATTCAAGAGTATTCCAAAAAGTGTAGAATGATCGTAAGGAACGGCTTCGAAGAATCCCTAGCTGGTCTCAAGAAAAGCCATTAATAGGCTTAGAAGGAGGAAAACGATTTTTCAGGAGAAAATAAACAAAATCAGAACATTTTCAGAATAAAGGAAACAGCTTATGAGTAACTCGGGTTCAGCGACAACATGAGCTACGAGAAAAGATCTGAGCTCCGTAAGGTCTGCTCAATGTTCTTACGGTTCGCCTACCTAGTGGACTTTATGGCCATGGAGTCTCTCTCTTGCATATTTACTCTTAGTGTGCAGTAGTTAGAAGACAAATTTAAAATTCTGACTGAGAGCACGGATATCTATATAGTAAAAGATCCATTGCTGAAAGGTATCTCTAATGCTATGGAAGATCCTCTTTTTGAGATCTACATAGATCAAGATAACATAGCTAGTTATGAGATAGATGATAGTTAGTACAAATATGAAGTCATTAAAGCTTATCTGCCTGCACCTTATGGAAATGATACAATTGAGAAATTCAATCCCCTTTATCATGTGCAGTTATAATCAATCGCCGAGGGAGAGGCTGCCGATGCAGAGGCTGATCCAGATGCAGTACCTATAGAAAAAAATCTGGAAGAAGTTGAATATAACCGTCGGATTGTGCCTAATATTACGGATTTATGGTTAGAAATGAAACCAAATCGGGAGCTTTTTTTCAGAGAATTACAGATGTGTATTTAGTAGGGCGTTTAATCGTTATAATACTTTGAAAGATGGTCAAAACATGATGATATGTCTAAATATGTAATGGTTCTAGAGGAATGGGACGATATGGTAGGAGATAATTGGGAGACACCTGACGCTACTTATCTTAATATAACAGATTGGTTGGAGAATAGTCCAACAGAAATTTTTCAATAGACTTTCAAAAATCTTCTAGACAAAGCCTTTGATAAGTGCTAAGATTGGATCAAGACAGCCTTCCAAAAATTTCTTCTATAGTATTGGGAATTAAACCAAATTGACATCGAAATTTACAAAGATGAGAGACTAGAAAACCCAGATACAGCTTTTAAAAACACTCTTGAAAAACTGCACAATCTAAAGGATTTATTCACAGCCGAAATCCCATGCTAAGTAGATATCGGGCTCTTTAGAATTGACACTATGAAGCTAAGGGAGATATTAAGACCATCACCAGAATAACTAATTGAGAAATTTTAGGAATTCATGCCTATTATGATAAAAGAGGTTGTATAATCAGTCTCTGATTGGATGGTGGAGAGTAAATTGAAACTAAAAAGTGGTGGCGGTTAGAGTATAGACTCCTTCGTCCAAAGAAACATTTCTCTAAAAGAGATCTAGAAAGGAATACCGGCTAAGAAAAAGAAATTCGACATTATTGTGGCTATACAAGAAATATATAAAGAATTTAAATTCGAGGTGAAAAAAGATGATGCTGATTTACTTGTCAAGACACGAGACAACATCAAAAAATTAGAAGAGACAATCTATGAAGCTGAAGAGGGAACAGAGAGATTCACAGAACAATATGCTAAATAGGTCAAAAATAACCTTATTCCTGAATTGATCAGATAGACTTAGGAACTTGAGAGTTTGATAAAGCACCCTGACTACATCAATGGAACCAAGAATCAGGAAACAGCCATCAAAGAGCTAACAGCCTATCACTAGAAGATGCTTGCTAGCGAGGAAGAATCTTTAAGGATAAAGAAATACGAGAGAACCCTTTAGATGGAGCCTACTAAATTCGAGGATTTAGAAGACCTAAAAATCTACTCTACTCAAATACTTTAGATGTATATAGGATCAAAAGAATGGAAAGCTATCGTTTCATCACTCCTGGACACTCCTTTCAAAGAAATCCAAACCGAGACTATTAAAGATAAGGCAGAAAATTATACCAAAATAGTAAACAAGTGTATCAAATAACTCCCTATGAACGATATTCTTGCAGCTTTCAAGGAAAACGTTAATGACTTCAAGAATGCCATGCCAATAGTCCGAGCTCTTAGAAATGAAAATCTGGAGATATCACATTGGAAGTCTATATACGAAATTATTAAGATGAATATTGATGTAAATGATCCTAATTTTAGGTTAAGAAATCTAATTGAAATGGATATAGTTGGCTATGTCGATGAGATTAAAGATATATCAACTCAGGCAACATAAGAATGCCTCTTAGTTAAATAGCACAAAAAAATTAAAGATTCATGGTCGAATGTGTATATTAATGGAGTAGATCCACCGAATGTAAAAAAAACGGATGGTATTAAGATACTTAGTAACGTAGTGGATCTGAACACAGAGCTAGACGCTCTCATGGCAGAAATTAATAATGTCATTAGTAGTAGATACTGCAAGAACATAAGAGCTGCGGCGGAGACGACCGCTGAGGAAATACTCCTCGCTATAGAGGTTATAGAAGATATCCTTATTGTTTAGAAAAATTGGATGTACTTAGTCAATATATTCAGTGACAATGAGACAATGAGGAGTCAACTCAAAGAAGAGTCAGATCGTTTTATGAGTGTCCATAAATAATTTGCTACTAAGATGAAAGCTCTAAAAACTCCCTTGATTGTAAAGAGATTTATCCTGGTAACTGATAGGGTGTCTTTCACTAACATGAAGAATGATCTTAATAGCATCTAAAAAGCACTAGATCAGCTACTCTTCAAGAAGAGAAAGGATTTCCCAAGATTCTACTTCCTGTCCAATGATGAACTTCTGGAAATGCTAGCTAATTCCTCTATTGCCAGTATCCAAAAAAATATAAAAAAATGTTTTGATGGGATAGGAAAATTAGGATTGCTTGCAAATGGCTCTCAGATCACTTCTATGATCTCTCCTGAAGGAGAAGACATCAACTTATTATAAACTATTAAAATAGAGACTGATATTGAGATATGGCTAGCAGGCTTAGAGAAGAATGGCATGAAGTAAACTCTTAAACGATTGATCAAGAACGCTTAAAAAGACTACGAAAACGTCGAAACTAGAGGAACATGGGTAAAGTAACAAAAAGCATAGGTAGCGGCATGTGTCTGCAACATTCAATGGACACTGTATACTGAATCAGTTCTTTAGACCAATGATGATCAACAATTTGAGTACGATCCTAGTGGACTATCCAATTATTTAATTACAAATTAAATGAATCTGGAAGATTTAACAAACCTAATAACCGCGGGAGAACTTGATCCAATCCAGCATCTTTCAATAATAGCTCTTATTACTTAAGATGTCCATGCTAGGGATATAATAGAGGAAATGGTCAAAAACGATGTCTGCCACGTCAATGACTTTTTGTGGTAAAAACAACTTCGTTACTACATCGAAGACGAGTCATGCATTGTCAGGCAGGTAAATGCTACCATTACTTATGGATATGAGTATATGGGTGCTACTACTAGGTTGGTGATCACTCCACTTACCGATAGATGTTGGATGACCATTACAGGTGCATTATAGATTAAATTAGGAGCGGCTCCAGCTGGGCCAGCTGGTACTGGTAAGACTGAAAGTACGAAAGATCTTGGAAAAGCGCTTGGTATGCTATGTATTGTTTTCAATTGCTCTGATTAAATCGAGTTTAAACTTATGGCAAAATTATTCGCGGGACTCAGCGAATAAGGAGCTTGGGCCTGTCTGGATGAATTTAACAGAATAGACATAGAGGTTCTATCAGTCGTTGCCTAGTAACTAAATCAGATCAAGGATGCCATGTAAATAAACGCACCCGAATTCTTTTTTTCAGATCTAAATACTAATTTAGTTCTAAAGTAAGAAGGATACGGAGTTTTTATTACAATGAATCCAGGTTATGCTGGAAGAACAGAGCTACCTGATAATTTAAAAGTTCTTTTCAGGCCAGTTTCCATGATGATACCCGACTACGGCCTGATTGCAGAGATCATGCTCTTTGCAGAAGGATTTAAAGCTGCTAAAGTTTTGTCAGTAAAAATGCGTTAATTATATAAATTATCATCTGAATAATTAAGTCAATAATACCATTATGATTTTGGAATGAGAGCTGTCAAATCAGTTCTTAATATGGCAGGAAACCTCAAAAGAAAGTTTTAGGACATGAAGGAAGAAGTAGTTCTAATAAGAGCTATGAGAGACAGTAATGTCCCAAAGTTCACTAAGCCAGATCTGCCACTTTTTGCTGCTCTCATCAATGATCTTTTTCCTAGTGTGGAAATCCCTTAACCTAACTATGGAAAGCTACCAGAGCAAATAGATCTATCAATAGCAGCTAAAAAACTCCAACTAAAAAAAGTAGAAGGTAACCCAGATGCGGATGAATTAAAAGTGAAGGTTATTTAATTATATGAAACGTTCAATGTGAGATTTGGGGTCATGCTAGTAGGTGCTACCACTTCTGGTAAGACAACTTGCTACGAGATTCTTCAACATGCTATGATAGAGCTTGCTAAATAAGAGGAAGCAGATAAAGTTCCAAAAAGATAATTTTAGGAAGTTGTGACTTCGATTATGAATCCTAAATGTATTTCCATGGGAGAACTCTATGGATATGTCAATATCTTCTCTTAAGAATGGACAGATGGACTTGCCTCTAAGATCATGAGAGAAGCTAGTTCAATGGATGATGAAGTGAAACGTTGGATTGTTTTCGATGGACCAGTTGACGCTTTGTGGATTGAAAATATGAATACCGTGCTCGATGATAATATGATGTTATGTCTAGCTAATGGTCAAAGAATAAAGCTAAGACACTAGATGCGCATGCTCTTTGAGGTTTAAGACCTAAGAGTCGCATCTCCTGCAACAGTCTCGCGTTGTGGTATGGTTTATCTGATGTACGAAGATATAGGTTGGAAACCATATGTTGAGTCTTGGATAGAAAGAGTATTTGGATTGAAATAAGTGATTAAAGATGGTTAGATCACAGAGGAGGAGCCATTAAATGCAGAGCAACGACTGTAGCTAAAAAACTTGTTTTGGAACAATATAGATCCGGCTATTGCAATGATCAGAAATAAAATGGGCGAGCCTATAGTAACATGTGACATGTAGTTAGTCATCTCTCTATGCAATGTCTTCGAGTGCTTCTACTTTGACCTTAACCCTGGATTCCTCAAAACTGCTAAAGTAGAAGAAAAAAAGAGATTCATCAACTTTGTATTTGTCTTCTCATATGTGTGGAGCATAGCAGCTAGTGTTAAGGAATAGTACTATGCGAAATTTGATGATTTCATTAAAAATTAATTTTAAAGTGTTATTTTCCCAAATCAAGACACTGTTTACAGCTATTATTTGGACTTCCAGGAAGGAGAGTTGACTTTTAAGCACTGGAAGGAAAAGACACCTGAGTTTGTCTATGATATTGAACAGTAGTTCTTTGATATATTAGTTCCTACAATTGATACCGTGAGATATTCATTTATACTTGAGTATCTTCTGGCGAGGTAGAAGAGTGTGTACTTGACAGGTGCTTCTGGTACAGGAAAATCAGTTATTTTGTCAAAGTGTTTGGTTGATATCAAATAACCTAGATCAATTGAGCATTTTACTCTTATTTTTTCCTCTTAGACATCTTCCGCTATTACTTAATCTTCATTCTAAACTAAGTTGAAGAATCTTTCTAGAGAAGAAATAGGTTCTTTTGCAGGCACTTAGATGGCTGTTATGATTGATGATATTAATATGCCATTGGTTGAGGAATACGGAGCTTAACCACCCATTGAATTACTAAGACTTATAGTTGATAAAAAAGGATTTTATGATCGCAAAGATTGGAGTTGGAAAAGAATAGTTAATACTGTCCTAGTTATCTGCAGTGCCCCTCCTGAAGGGGGTAGAAATAATATCACTACTAGGTTCACCAGGCATTTTAACATACTCAACCTGCCATAACCAGTTTACGATGTCCTATAAAAGATCTTTGAAAGCATGCTTAAAGGATTTTTTGAAGTCAATTAATTCCCTGAACCAGTTCGTTTATCAGTGTCCGGCATAGTAGCTGGAACAATAGACATGTATTAGGATATCTCTAAGGAAATGAAACCAATTCCTTCTAAATTCCACTACACTTTTAATCTTCGAGATGTCTCTAAAGTATTTTAAGGAATCATGATGGTCAATAGTGATAGTGTGAGAGATGATTAGACAATCGCGAAGCTTTGGATACATGAGGTATCTCGAGTGTTCCATGATAGATTGATAAATGATAAAGACACCACATGGTTTTAGGAGAAGATCATGGAACTTATGAGCAGGCATCTTAAGTCCAAACTAGACAAGGATAAGATTTTTGGATCGCAAAAAATTCTCTTCTCAGACATCATGAGACTGGAATTGGACAAAAGATACGAACTCATCACAAACATGGACAAAGTCAAGAACGCGCTTATGGATAAGTAAGGTGACTACAACATGGAGAGCTCTAACTAAATGAATCTGGTATTCTTCGAAGCATGTGTGGAACATATCTTGAGGATTGGCAGAGTTTTGAAATAACCTAGAGGAAATGCTATGCTCATTGGTGTGGGCGGTAGTGGAAAATAGTCTTTAACGAGACTTTCCTCATTCATGCTGGAATACAGTTTGATGGGAATCGAGATAAAGAAAAATTACGGTATTGTAGAATTTAGAGAAGACATCAAAAAGTTTATGATGGAAGCTGGATGTTAGCCAAACCTGCTAGACAGAGGGAAAACTTTCATCTTCATCGATACATAGATCTAAGTAGAAGGATTCTTAGAAGACATAAATAATATTCTCAACTCTGGAGAAGTTCCTAATCTTTGGCAGCCAGACGAGAAAACCAACGTAATTAACGACAATAGAGAGTATAATGAAAAAAAATTGAAACGGACTGGAGACACAGACACCGTATACAAAACTTTTGTGGAGAGAGTCAGGAATAATTTACATATTATACTCTGTATGTCACCAGTTGGTGATGCTTTAAGAGTGAGATGCCGTAAATTCCCCTCATTGGTTGATTGTTGTGCTCTTGACTGGTTCTCTGGTTGGCCAGATGTCGCACTAATATCTGTGGCAAAGTCATTAATAGGAGATGATGTAAATTTCCCAACTTCAATCATGTTCCCAAAAGATGTGTTGATCGAAAACATAGCTTAAATGTGCAAGATAGTGCATATGGCGGCATCTGAAATGGCTGATGTCTTCGAACAAGCTCTTAAAAGAAAAGTTTATACCACTCCTAAATCTTACCTAGATCTTATAAAACTTTATCAGTCAGCTTTAAAAAATAAAAGAAATGAGATGAAAGTTTAACAAGATAGATTACGTAATGGTCTTAACAAACTCGAAAATGCAAATGCTCTTATCGCTTAATTACAAATAACCTTAACAGAGTTGGAGCCCAAACTTATAACTAGATCACAAGAAGTAGAGATAGCAATGGTGTAGGTGAATTTTGAAAAGTCAGGAGCAGAGTAAATTAAAGCTGTCGTGACAGAATAAGCCGAAAAAGTTTAAGAGGAGTAAGAAAAGATTTAGGAAATCGCAGACGAAGCCAATGCAGAACTCAACAAAGTTATGCCTTTACTCGAGTAAGCAGCTGCTGATCTTTAAAAAATTGATAAAAATTAACTCAATACCTTAAAGACTCTTGGTAAACCACCTAAGCAAGCCAGTATGGTCTTTGAGGTCGTCTGTATACTCTTCGGAGAGAAGAATACTGAGTGGAAGACCGCCTAACTTCTAATGAAGGATGTTCCATTATTTATGAGAAGATTGCAAGAATTTGACAAAGAAAATATGACAAAAAAAGTAAAATAACAATTAAAATAGAAAGTTAACCATGAAGATTTCGATATTGAAGATATATAAAAAAATTGCTCTTATGTTGCAGGAATCGCTAAGTTTTGTAAAGCCATGGATGTTTTTGCAGGAGTTAATGAGAATATAAAGCCTAAGTAGGAGTTAGTGAAGTCTCTGAACGCTAAACTGGAGACAGCTAACAATGAATTAGCAACAAAATTAGCTGAACTCAAGAAAGTAGAAGATAAGGTCGCAAAACTTTAAAAATCTTTGCTTGATCAAGTGACAGAAAAGTAAAACTTGGAGAACACTAAGACGAACACTGCCAGGTAGTTGATTAATGCTGAGAAACTGATTCGCCTTACAAAAGACGAGGCAGAAAGATGGAAAGGCATTGTGAGTACTTTGGACATTACAATTGAGGCTCTTTTCGGAGATGTCTTTTTGTCTGTTGGGGCAATTTCTTATAATGGTCCTTTCACGTCTGTTTATAGAAATGAACTGATGGATTAATGGACATAAAAAATGATTGAATATAAAATTCCTATTTCTGAGAATGAAATGAAATAAAATGTAGTTATAAAGACTTTAGGAGATCCCATGTAATTGAGAGAATGGATGATGTAAGGCTTACCTAGTGACGACAGCTCCCAAGAAAATTCTATTTTTGCTACAAAAGGATTCAGATGGCCACTTCTCATTGATCCATAACTTTAAGCTAATAAATGGATTAGGAAAATGGAGTCTTAAAATTTAGTTGTGACAAGATTCACTAATCCCAAATTCAATAGTGAAATGGAGTCTTAGATAAAAAACGGCTATCCTGTGCTAATTGAGGATGTGGATGATCAACTTGCTCCTTCATTGGACACTGTGCTAAGCAAGGCATATTACGTTAAAGATGATATCACTTATATCAAATTCCAAGATAAGGAAATCCCATATGACCGGGAATTTAGAATCTACCTTAACACCAAAAAACCCAATCCCAATTATCTAGCTGAAGTTTTCATTAAAGTGAATGTTATAAACTTTACAGCAACTTTCGAAGGACTAAATGATTAACTCCTAGGGTAGGTTGTAAAAAACGAGAAACCTGAGATTGAGAAATCGAGAGATGATAATGTTAGAGATCTTGCTGGCTTTAGGAAAAAAATCATAGAGAGCGAGAAAGATATCCTAAAATTATTAGCGGAGGCCAATCCGGAAACCATCCTAGATAATGTTACCCTTATCTCCACTTTAGAGAATTCCTAAGTGACTTCTGCAGAGATCAAGATAAAAATGGAGAACTCTTAGGTATAGGAGAAAGAAATTGAGAAGATTAGATACTAATATAACATCGTCTCAGTGCGGGGAAGCATACTCTTCTTCATAATTAAGGATTTATCTCTGATTGATCCAATGTACTAGTATTCTTTGCAGTATATCACCAAGTTGTTTGTTTTAGCTCTTAAAAATGCAGATCCAGCTAAACCAGTAGGAGATGAGGAGAAGTAACTTTAACAGAGACTCGATAATTGTATAGACAGTATCACCAAGATAGTCTACACTAATGTTTGTAGAGGACTCTTCGAGAAGGACAAGTTGATCTTCAGTTTCTTAATATCTTCTAGCATCAATAAGTAAGCTAAGTTACTGCCAGATATTGAATTCTCTGTTCTTCTGAGAGGTGCGGGAGTGGTAGACAGAGCCAAGAATTTAGTAAATCCAGATAAAAACGTATTCTCTAACGTTGCTTGGGATATAGTCATCTATCTAGACAATAATGTAGAAATATTTAAAGGACTCTCTAAGTCCATTTAAAGTAAATTAAAAATATGGGTTGACTTTTAGAATGAGACAGATCCTCGAAAAGCCACTATTCCTGATGGGTGGGATGAAAAGTTAGATATTTTCCAGAAAATGCTCATTATCAAAATCCTCCGCCCCGAAAAACTAATGTTTTCTATTTCTGATTACGTGCTGCATTATCTCGGAAAGTTCTATCTGGAATCTCCCTAGACCACAATGGGAAACTTATATGATGCTAGTGATGTGTGCACTCCTATCATTTTTGTTCTTTCCTCGGGGGCAGATCCAACTGCCGCAATCGACAATTTTGCACAAGTGACTAACATGAAAAAGCAGCTGTAGTATATATCTCTAGGTTAAGGCTAAGGAGAGAAAGCCAAAATCCTGATGAATAGAGGCATGAGAGAGGGATATTGGGTATTCTTGTAAAATTGTCATCTCGCTAAGTCATTCATGCCTTAACTTGAGGAACATTTAAATCTAATAATTGAGATCTATTAGTAATATGGACTGAAATCAGTACCTACAAGAATGAACTAAGCAGTATAGGAGACTGTAGTGGTGGAGGCTACTGGTGAAGGAGTTGCGCCAGCCGACGCGGAGAAGGATAAAAAAGATTAAGATTAGATTAAATACGAACCAGTGCACCCTGACTTTAGAATGTTCCTTACCTCTATGCCAGCTGCTTACTTTCCTGTTTAGATTCTGTAGAACGGAATAAAACTCACTACTGAACCACCTAGAGGAATAAGGGCTAATCTTAAGAGATCTTGGGGCAATATATCTTAAGACGAACTTGACTCTTGCAAAACAGACGGTAGCGGAAGTAATAAACTTGACAAGAGAGAAGTATTTAACAAGCTTATCTGGGGTTTGACATTCTTCCATGCTATAATTCAGGAGAGGAGGAAGTTCGGCCCCTTAGGGTGGAATATCAGGTATGAATTTAACGATAGTGACATAGAGACAGCTAAGATAGTAATGAAGAAGCTGCTTGAGGATAGCGAGTAAATACCTTGGGACAGCTTGCTGTTTGTTAACGGTTAAATAAACTATGGAGGTAGGGTTACCGACGATTGGGACAGAAGATGCCTAGTAACTATTCTAAAGAAATTCTACAACCCTGATATCCTTAATGGGGAGTATTAGTTCTCAGAGAGCAGTATCTATAAAATTCCAGTTCTTAAGGGTATCGCAGATTACAGATAGATAGTAGAAAATCTGCCGTTATAAGAGGATCCTTCCATCTTCGGAATGCATGAAAACGCTAATATTACATATCAATAACAAGAATCTGACAAGATACTATTCACAATTCTAAGTATTTAGCCACGCATAGGGGGAGGTGCGGGAGGCATGAGCTCTGATGACACTATCCTAGAGCTATCTAATAACATCCTGACAGGTCTACCAGAAGATCTGGATAAAATGAATGGGCTTAAAGAAATGTTTGAGGTGAATCCGCTAGGGCTGATCCCTTCCCTGTCCACTGTGCTACTTTAGGAGATGGAGAAATTCAACTAACTTCTCTTTACGATAAGAAAATCTTTGAAGAACTTAAAGCAAGCCATTGCTGGTGAGATCGTTATGAGCGCGGAGTTAGATTCTACATACTACACAATGCTTAATAATTAAGTGCCCACTCTCTGGGTAAAAGTTGCCTACCCGTCACTTAAACCATTGGGATCGTGGATTTTAGATCTCCTTGAAAGAGTTTCAGTTATAGGAGACTGGTTGGTTAATGGGTAGCCAACCTGTTTCTGGATGTCCGGCATGTTCTTCCCTCAAGGTTTCCTGACAGGAGTTTTACAGACACACTCAAGGAAGTACACTCTAGCTATTGATACTTTGACATTTAATTTTAAGATACTTGAATACGACAAAGAATCGTGTACAATAAAGCCTTAAGACGGAGTCTATATATACGGTCTTTACATGGAAGGAGGGTAGTGGGATAAAAAAAAGAAGACGGTTATTGATTCCTCCCCCGGACAGATGTATTTCTAGATGCCTGTTATTTAATTCACCCCAGTTGAGGAGAAGATTAGATAGAAAAAAATAGAAGAATTAGACCTCGAAGAAAAGACCTATGTGTAATTTAATTAATTTATAATATTTAGGTGCCCTGTTTACAAGACATCTGTAAGAGCTGGACTTTTGTCTACAACTGGTTAATCAACTAATTTTGTTATACCTGTGGTATTTATTTTTATATAATATATTAAAGGATGTTCCGACAGAAGAAAAGATTCCTGAAACATGGATATTAAGAGGAACTGCTTTATTATGTTAATTAAATGAATGAATTTCTGATACAAGCTTTATATTAATAAATTTATTTTAAATTAAAAATTGTTAAAAAAAATTTATTTTTCAATTTATTCTTAAATTATTTATTTTTCAATTTATTATTAAATTTATTTTTTATATTTATTTTTTAGTTTGTAAATTTTAATTTGTTAATTTTTTATTTAAATAAATTTTTATTATTAAAATTTTTATATAATAAAATATATATTTAAAAAATTTTTTTTAAAAAATATAAAAATAATAATAA
>Ga0209107_10001028_pt1 | contig 15702 bp, 19 predicted proteins | sample LakErihyJuly2011_2_FD_187460 | JGI IMG/M metagenome (GOLD analysis project Ga0209107, IMG submission 187460) | Freshwater microbial communities from dead zone in Lake Erie, Canada - CCB hypolimnion July 2011 (SPAdes) (version 2) | ecosystem: Environmental > Aquatic > Freshwater > Lentic >... | reverse complement strand
GGTGGCTTTACCGCAACTGGTGTAGGTAGTATTAGTGCAACAGCATTAGCTTCATGTAGTGCAAATGCAATATTAGTAGGCGTAGGTAGTGTTTCAAGTCTAGCATCTCTAACCGCTATAGGTTATAGACTAGGTGAGGAATGGTCTACTTCTACCGCAGGCACAGAAACATGGTCTACAGTTTCAGCAGGTGTAGAAACTTGGACAAATGTAACAGCAGGTACAGAAACATGGAGTGATATAGCAGTAGGCTCTAACACTTGGACAGACACTTCTTCTAGTAGTAACACATGGCTTCAACAAGGATAAATTAAGGACTCAACATGGCAAAGACAAAAATTTCAGAATACTCAACAACCGCTGGAAGTAATACGGATATTGATAGCACCGATATTAATGAGGGTTGTGCACCTTCAGGGATAAACAACGCTATACGTTCCCTAATGGCTCACCTAGCTGTAGACTATATATCTACACAAGCCTATACCACTACAGCAACTGCGGCAGGTACAACTACACTTACTGCATCTAGCACACTATTACAATTCTTTACAGGCTCTACAACACAAACAGTCGTATTACCTGTAGTAAGTACTTTATCAACTGGACAACGCTACGAGATACATAATAACTCGTCAGGTGCTATTACAGTAAACTCATCAGGTGGAAACCTAGTGGCTACTGTCCCAGCAAGCATTACAACAGTTTGCACTTGTATCTTAATTACAGGCACAACTGCTGCTTCTTGGGATGCTGACATACAAGGCTTCACTAGCACAGTTCCAGTAGCTCAAGGTGGTACAGCAGCTTCAACTGCGGCAGGTGCTAGAACATCACTAGGTTTAGTGATTGGTACAGATGTGCAAGCGTATAGTGCAAACACAGCTTTTCTTAATACTGCACAAACATTTACAGCTTCACAACGAGGCACAATTACTGTCTTAACAGATGGTGCTACTATTACACCTGACTTTGCTGTGACTAATAATTATTCAGTTACACTCGGTGGCAATAGAACTTTAGCAAACCCTACAAACACAGTAGCTGGTCAATCAGGCTCTATCTTTATTACTCAGGATGGCACAGGTTCTAGAACTCTAGCATATGGGACTAATTACGACTTTGCTGGTGGCACAGCCCCTACACTCAGTACAGCAGCATCCGCAGTAGACAGAATAGATTATGTAGTTCGCACTTCTACATCTATCCATTGTGTATTTACTGCTAACTATAGCTAAGGAAAACCATGTCAGTAATTGGCTCTAATATATTAGCTGGTGCTAGTGGACAAGGTGGCGGTTATAACCTAACCAAATCTCTACGCTTTCGGTCTAGTGCTTCTGCTTATTTAAATAGAACTCCTGCTAGTGCTGGTAATAGAAAAACTTGGACATGGAGTGCTTGGATTAAACGAGGAACAATTAGTGCCGCATCAAACATGAATTTATGGGCGGCTGGTTCTAGTGGCTCAGATGAAATGTATTTTCAAATAAATACTTCTGACCAGTTAAGACTTTCTGACAACACATTCAATTATTTTGTTACATCACAAGTGTTTCGTGACCCATCTGCTTGGTATCATATTATTTTAGCTTTTGATTCAACACAAGCTACTGGTAGCAATAGGATTAAACTTTATGTAAATGGTTCGCAAGTAACTGCCTTTGCAACAAACAATATTTCAAGCATTACATTAAATGGCGATTATGCTTATCAAAATACAGTAGCACAAACAATAGGTAGACAAGCCCCATCTGCAAGTGGATATTACGATGGTTATACTGCTGAAATTAACAATATTGATGGACAAGCCCTAACCCCATCCTCTTTTGGTGAAACATCTACAACCACAGGTGTATGGATACCTAAGAAATACACAGGAACTTACGGCACTAATGGATTCTATTTACCATTTACCGATACTACTTCTACATCAACACTAGGAACAGACTTCTCAGGTAACAGTAATACTTGGACAGTTAATAACATCAGCCTTACTGCTGGTTCTACATACGACAGTATGACCGATGTGCCTACGCTGACAAGTGCTACTACGGCTAATTATGCGGTAATGAATCCTTTGCGACCTTTTGGTGGTTCACTTTCAAATGGAAATCTTACTGCTGTTACAGGTAATAGTGGCTCTGCAAATTCAGGATTTGTAACTTCAACAGTATGGCTTCCAACAAGCGGAAAGTTTTACTTTGAGGCAACCCCCACAACTGTTAGTGATATTGCTATTGGTTTAACAACTGATTCAAATATTCGAGCCGCAATGTATTACAGAGGTGGTGACATTTACATTAACGGAAGTGTTACAACATCTCAAGCATCTTATACAAATAATGATGTAATTGGTGTTGCTGTTGATATAGGTGGTGCAACAGTTCAGTTTTATAAAAACAATGCCGCACAAGGAACTGCTCAAAGCATTAGTGTAATAACAGCACCATTAGTAGCTTCTTTAGCTCAATTGTCAGGCAGTAGTTCAGCTACAGCAGAAGTAAACTTCGGTCAAAGACCATTCACCTACACACCCCCATCAGGCTTTGTAGCACTAAACACATATAATCTTCCAACCCCGACTATTGGTGCTACTGCATCTACAACAGCAAATGAGTATTTTGATGTAACCACATATACAGGTAATGGTGGAACTTTAGCTGTTACAAACAGTGGCTCAATGCAACCTGATTTTGTATGGCTTAAATCTAGAAGTGCTGCGTATGACCATTTGTTATTTGACTCAATTAGAGGAACAGGAAAAGCATTATTTTCATCTAGTACGGCAGTAGAAACCACAACAAATAATATGTCTGCTTTTAATAGTAATGGTTTTACTGCGCTATATGATGCAACATATATTGGGTCAAATAATTCTGGCGTTACGATGGTCGGCTGGCAATGGAGAGCATCAAACGCAACAGCCGTAACCAACACAGCAGGTTCTATTACATCTACAGTAAGTGCTAGTACAACTGCTGGTTTTAGTGTTGTTACTTGGACAGGTACTGGAGTTAATAACGCTACAGTAGGTCATGGGTTAGGTGTAACTCCAGCAATGATTATTGTTAAAAATAGAACATTAACTTACAATTGGGATATTTATCATCAATCTTTAGGGATTACAGCAACACTTATATTTACAACTGCGGCAACACGAAATGTAAACGCATTTGGAACAAACAACCCAACATCGTCTGTATTTTCGGTTTACGATTCTTATACAAATACTAGCGCTTCAAACTATGTAGCCTACTGCTTTGCACAAATCGCTGGCTATAGTGCATTTGGCTCATACACAGGTAATAATTCTAGTGATGGTCCATTTATATTTACTGGGTTTAGACCTAGGTTTGTGTTGTTTAAAAATGCAAGTGCGGGTTCCCAATGGATTTTATTAGATACTGCTAGAAATACATACAATGTATCAAACGCTTATCTTGAACCAAATACTCCTGATACTGAAAATACGGCAAGTAATGTTTGTGACATATTATCAAACGGATTTAAAATTCGTACAACTGGCACAGATTTTAATGATTCTAGTAACACTTACATCTACATGGCTTTTGCCGAAAACCCCTTTAAATACAGTAATGCTAGATAGGAACAATTATGCCTTTTAAACTCGGAACAAAGACTATCCAACTGGATACCCCATTCACACACAATGACATTCAATATCCAGCGAACTGGATTCGTTTGGCATCGGAAGAAGATAAGTCTGCTATCGGTATGACATGGGAAGCTGATGCTGTTAGATATGACGATAGATATTATTGGGATGGTGATATTAACAATCCTAAAGCATTAGAGGACAAAGAGGAATCTGATGCAGATGGTAATCCTATGTATGTCAAAGTATTAGGTGTGGTAGATGGTAAACCAGCAATGGTCGATAGCACAGAGAGATTAGTAACCAAAGGATTAAAGTCTAACTTTATCGCCCAAATTAAACATACGGCTGGAACTATTCTTGCTCAGACTGATTGGATGGTAATCCGCAAAGCTGAACGCAATGTAGATATTCCTAGTGCTGTCGCTACCTACCGTGCTTCGGTTGTCGCTAAAGCAAGTGAGTTAGAGATAGCGATTACTGCGGTAACGACTGTAGAGCAATTGATTGCTTTAGACCTTTCTTTTCCATCGGATAAATCATGACTGAAGCTGATTTAAAACTCCTAAGCCACGAAGAAGTCTGTAAGGTTCGATACGAACAGATTAACGCTAGACTAAAGAGACTAGAACAGATTCTCATTGGCACTGCTGGATTCATTATTATTACTTTATTAACTTTGGTACTTAAATGAGAGAAATCTCAGTCGGTAAAAACCTTACCGCAAATACTTTAACAACGCTGTACACTGTACCACGGCAGCACACTGCACGATTTTATACCCTGTATGCACATAATACAGGTGGCTCTACAAAGCATTTCAGTGCGTGGTGGTACGATAGCAGTACCGCTACCGAAGTTGTTATTTTATTAGAATACAACCTAAGCAGTAAGACATATCTGCATTTAAACGGTTCTTCGTATATCTTCTTTGAAGAAGGTGATGAACTAAGAGTAAAATCAGAAGCTGGCTCTGCTGTTAGTGTTATTGCTACTTTTGAGCAGGAATACAAAACCACAACTCCTCATGGAGTTTAACCTAGAAAGGAAGTACTATGCCAATGGTCAAAGACAAGAAATTCCCTTACACAACAAAGGGTAAGAAAGAAGCAAAGACCTACGCTAAGAAGACTGGCGCTAAAGTCGTTGCTAAACCCATGAAGAAGATGGGAGCGATGCGTGGCTACTAAGCCGGGTCTCTATGCCAATATCGCCGCCAAGCGTCGTCGTATCAAGGCTGGCTCAGGTGAGAAGATGCGTAAGGTAGGCAGTAAAGGCGCTCCTACCGCTACAGCCTTTATTGAGTCAGCAAAGACTGCCAAGAAGAAGAAATAATGGTTAAGAAGGTCTATCAGAACCCCAAAGGTGGTTTAAACGCCAAAGGAAGGGCTTATTTCAAGCGAACTGAAGGCTCTGACCTCAAACCCCCAGTATCGGCTAAAGCTGCTGCAAAGTCCCCCAAAGCGGCTGGGAGACGAAAGAGCTTCTGTGCAAGGATGGGAGGCGTCAAAGGTCCAATGCAGGATGAAAAAGGTAGACCTACTCGTAAAGCACTAGCATTAAAGAAATGGGATTGTTAAAATAACTCTTGACACAGAGTTAAAACTGTGTTAAACTAAGGAACATTATGGCAACGACTTACCTACAAGCAGTTAATAGTGTGCTACGACGGTTAAGAGAAACCGAAGTTGCTACTGTCAGTGCTACTGCCTATGCTAAACTAATTGGTGAATTTATCAACGATGCCAAGACATCGGTTGAGTCGGCTTATAATTGGAATGCTCTATACGACACAATTACCGTAACGACTGTCGCTAATACTTCATCGTATTCGTTACCAGACACTGGTGTACGCTTTAAAGTAGTGGATGTACTTAACGATACGAAAGACAGTGAACTGCGTCTTGCCCCTACTCGGTGGATGAACTTACAGTTCTTAGTCACAAGCCCACAGGCGGGTTCTCCAAGTTATTATAACTTCGTAGGACAGGACGGCAACGGAGACACCAATGTGCGTCTATTCCCTGTCCCTGACGGTGTCTACAGCATTAAGTTTAATGTGTTTAAACCACAAGCAACATTGTCAGCAGATGGTACTGTAATTAAGGTTCCTGCTGATGTTGTAATTCTGAACGCCTACGCAAGAGCATTAGTAGAGCGTGGTGAAGACGGTGGATTACAATCCTCGGAAGCCTACGCTTTAGCTCGTAACTTGATGGCGGATTATATCTCTTTAGAGTCTAATCGTTATCTTGAAGATACGAACTGGGTTCCAAGTTGAGCAAGCCATTACAAGCAGCCACTATTGCTGCGCCGGGATTCATGGGGTTGAACACGCAGGACAGTAGCGTAACCCTAGAGTCCGGCTTTGCCTTAGTTGCTAATAACTGCATTATCGACAAGTTTGGTCGTATCGGCGCTCGTAAGGGCTGGGACAATGTTCACGCTACTAACGCTGACTTGTCTACTGCTGTTGTAAAGACAATCGCAGATGTCAGAGGACCAGATAACAATACAGTTCTGTTTGCTGCTGGTAACAACAAACTGTTTATAGAGCAAGCAGGTGCGTTAGTTTTAAAGAATGTACGCAATGCTGCTGACTCCGCTAATGTGTCCTATACCATTAGTGATAGTCATTGGCAAGTTGCTAATATACAGCAGACTGGTGAAACAAAAGCATTCGCTACAGTAGTACAAGCAGGTCATCCTGTCTTGTTATTAAACTACTTAACCAGTGCTTTTGGCTTTCAACAGTTAGGTGATTTAGGAACACTACCGGGGGCGTATACAACCGCTTCCTTTACTCCTAATTGTGCTATTGCAGCATATGGCAGAACTTGGGTAGCTGATATTGCTGCCGACAAACAAACAGTGTACTTTACTGATTTATTAGATGCAACGAATTATAGAACAGGCACTTCAGGTCGGTTAGATATTTCTGAAGTAGTTGGTGATGGAGACCCAATCGTAGCATTAGCGTCCCACAATGGGTTCTTAATTATCTTTTGCACACGACACATTGTTGTCTATGCTGGCGCACAAGACCCATCAACAATGGCGTTGTCTGATGTAGTTACTGGGGTTGGTTGTCTTGCTAGAGATTCAGTACAGACAACTGGCACAGATGTTATCTTCTTGTCCGATACTGGAGTGCGGTCTCTGACAAGAACCATTCAAGAGAAGTCTGCTCCGTTTAGAGACTTATCTAAGAATGTTCGTGATGATTTATTGGCGTATGTTACTGGTGAAACTGTAACCAATATTAAATCTATCTATAGTCCTACAGATGCGTTTTACTTGTTGTCGTTCCCGTCACAGTCTATTGTGTATTGTTTTGATACACGAGTAATGATGCAAGATGGTGCAGCAAGAACTACAACATGGTCTGGTTTAGTGCCGTATTCGTTTGCACTAACAAAGGATAAAGAACTGTATTTAGGGTTAGCTGGTTATGTCGGTGAGTATACTGGTTATCAGGACAATGGTACTGATTATTCCATGTCTTATTATACCAACTACTTTGATTATCAGACACCGACAACACTGAAGATATTCAAGAAGGCTGACTTCTATATCATTGGCGGTGCTGACCAAACAGTCGCAATCAAGTGGGATTTTGATTATGAGGGCAGTTACGAATCAGAAATTAGAACTTTAGATTCGTTAACAATTGCTGAGTATGGTATTGCTGAATATAACATTGGTAAATATGCTGGTGGTGCTGTTATCAGTCGATTAGATGTGCCGACTTCTGGTACAGGACGAGTATTACAGATTGGACTAGAGTGTGATATTAATGGAAACGCAGTATCCGTTCAAAAACTGGATGCTTATATTAAATTAGGAAGGGTGGCTTAATCGTGGCTAACTACACAAAAACAACTAACTTTACTGCAAAAGACTCGCTATCAAGTGGTGATAGCAATAAGATTATTCGTGGTTCAGAGTTTGATACTGAGTTTAACAATCTTGTTACTGCTGTTGGAACCAAAGCTGACTTAGCAAGCCCTGCGTTGACTGGTACTGCTACAGCCGTTAATCTTACTGTCTCAGGAGCGTTAACTGCTTCGGGCGGTATTACATTGACTGGTACGCTAACAGGCGGTACTATTGATGGCGGTACATACTAATATGGCAGAGATTATCGACAAACAGATGTCTGCTACGGAGATTATCCGTAAAGACCTTGAGAAGCGTGGACTTACTAAACAAGAAGAGAAGTTTCTTAAAGGTTTAGCCTTGCTGATTCAACAGAATAAAGCAGTAGTTGTTAGACACAACAACACTGTGTTTGTCGGTATTCGTAAAGGACGAGAAGTATTAGAAGTGCATTTGTTTACTTTAGATACTCCTAATATGCTGTTAGGCGCAATGAAGGTCGGTATTGATGCTGTAAAGAAAGCTGGTATTAAGAAGCTAGTATCTGAAACAGATAACTATAAGTTAATAACAATGATGCAAAAGATGAACTTACCTGTTGAAGTAAATAAGAAGGGTAAGATGTTTGCATGGTCACTGGAGTTTAAATAATGGGTAGCAATCCAGTAGCGGCAATTACAGACCCGATATCGTCGGCACTAGGCACTTCAGGTGGTGATGGTGGTCTATTAGGCGCTGTAGAAGGCATCGGTCAAGAAATTGGCAATGCTGGTGAAATCATTGACAATGCAGTCATTCAACCAGTTGTAGACGACCCTGTTAACACAGCCATAAGAATAGGAGCTTATTATTTTGGCGGTCCTTTAGGACTCGCTGTTGCAAGTGCTGGTATTTCTGCAGCACAGGGTAAGGAACCAGAAGAGATTGCTAGAGATGCTGCTATTTCTTATATTGCAACTGAAGTAGGCGGTGAAGTCGGCGGTGCTGTTGCCGGAGAAACAGGTTCTCAGGTAGCAGGTACTGTAGCACAAGGCGGCACAAGTGGTGCAACAAGTGCAGCATTATCTGGAAGAGACCCAGAAACAGGTTTTATTGCAGGTGTGACCAATGCTGGTATTACACAGGGTGTTAACTACGGAGTAGATTATGGGGCTGGTTTATTGACCCCATCAACAGCACCAACCAATGTAGTAGCAAGTAATACTTCCGGAACAACATCGGATGTCGGTGTTGACCCTACTTATCAAGCATGGATGAATGCTATCAATAGCGGTGATGTTGTACCAAATCGACCACTAACACAAGCGGAGTTACAAGCAGCAGGAATAACTACAGGAACTACAGGTATGGATGAGAACTTATTTAACTATGATATGTCAGGCGGTAATGCCGACGCAGGATTAGCTTTTTTTAATCCTCCATTAAATCTAGGAGATGTAGAAGCCCAAGACGGTGGTTTCTACGGCGGTGCGGCTCCTGCAAACCCATACGAGAATATGTCAGACACTCAACTTGCTTCAGTTCTTGCAAGTCGTGAAGGAACGGATAGTAATACCGCTTTAAACCTTATTAAACAATACGGAACACAAGCAATTAAGTCGCTGCTTGGTGGTAATCGACCAGCAGGCACAGGCGGTACTGGTGCTGGCGGTACTGGTGGTAATACTGGTTTAGGCGGCTTACTTGGAGGCGGTGTTAACGCTTATTTGTCTAGTCAACAACGCCAAGCAATTCAGAATGCTTATAATCAACAATCACAACAAGTAGCACAGGCTGCCGCTAGAGCGCAACAACAAGCGACATTTAAACCTATTGGTATTACTACTGCTTTTGGTCAGTCACAATTCCAAGTAGACCCAACTACAGGTCAATTAACTTCTGCTGGCTATACACCAACAGCACAAACAACACAGCAAATACAAAACCTGTTTGGTTTAGGCGCTCAAGCATTGCCAACAACTGCAGACACACAAGCAATTCAACAACAATATATTGCTCAACAGCAGGGGTTATTAGCACCGGGTCGTGAACAACAACTAGCACAGTTGCGTAATCGTCAGTTCCAGCGTGGTACAGGTGGTTTAGCTACTGGCGGAACTATGGCAGGCTACGCTCCCGGCGCTACTGGTTTAATGCAGACAAATCCTGAGATGGCGGCATACTACAATGCACTTGCTAGAGAAGACGCTACTTTAGGCGCTAATGCACCTACTTATGCTCAGAATCTACTCAATGCACAAATCAATACTGGTACAGGTCTATTTGGCGCTGCAAACACTCTAGAAGGATATGCTAGACAGCCTCTAGCATTATCATCTGACCTTGCTAAAGCACAAGCCGCTTCTGGTGCATACGCTGGTCAACTTGGCTTGACAGGACAACGACAAGCTGCTCAATTAGCTGCCGAAGGTTCATTATTAGGTAATGCAGCAATGCAGGGTACTTACAATCAGTTAGGACAAGTAGCAACTGGCGTAGGTAATACTGTTGGCGGTATCTTTAGCCAAATCCCAGCAATTCAGAATTGGTTAGCATAAGGAATAATCATGGCACAACAGTTTGATGGTATTGTAGGTGGTCTATTTGGAGCTTCTCCGGAAGCGTTGAATATTGCTCGTGAGCAACAAATGCTAGACTTTGCAAGCAAGGTTGCAACTGCAGAAGGACAACAGCCCGGCTTAGGTTCTGTTTTAGGCGCTAATGTCATGGGTGCTAGAGGAATTAGAGAACTAGGCGGTGTCTTTGGTGTTCAAGACCCGTTAATGCAAAGAGTGTCTGAACAACAACAGCTATTAAGCGGTGTTGACTTTACAGACCTAGAATCCTTGACCAAAGGTGCACAGCAGGCAACTGCGTCTGGTCGTCCTGATATTGCAGATGCATTAGCAAAGAGAGCATTAGAGATTAGAACTAAAGTAGATGAAAGACAAGCAACTCGTGATACACAGTTATTAATTGCTCGTGAGCGTATTCAGGGTCAATTGGATGCGGCAATTCAGCGTGGTGCTGACCAGAAAGAAATAGCAAGAATCATGACAGAAGGTCGTCGAGAGCTTGCTGCATTGACTGCGTCTTTAAAAGGTCCTAAAGTACTTCCAGCCAGTTTACAAAAAGAAGAAGGTAAAGATTTAGAAACAATTGATAGTTATGTTGCACAACGAAGTGCCTTAGATTCTTCTATTCGAGCATTAACACCAAATGAAAAAGGTGTTAGGTCACTGGAGTTGGGACCACTAAAGAATGCTGAATATTTAGCACGAAACGCTGCTGGTAACTCAACACCAGAAAGTCGTACTTTTGAAGCATTGAAATCAGCAGTAGATACGGCTGTAAACTTACAAGTTAGTGCTGAAAAAGGTGTTCAAACTGACGCTGATGTGAAGCGTTTCGCTCAAGCCTTAATCGCAGCTTATGGTCGAAATGATAGTCAAGCCACATTTGAAGCGTTAAAGCGGTATCAAAATGCTATTATTGCAGCCGAGAACAGAACTAAGACCCGTGTAGAATCTCGTAGAAAATCACAAGGTATTGACGAATATGGTTTTGGTACTTCGGAAACTCCTTCAGGTGATAAGAAAACAAAAACTATTACTCTTAAAAACGGTACAGTTGTAACGGTAGAAGATTAAGGATAAAAATGCCTAAATATACAATTGGTGGACAAACAGTTAATTCCCCTGTTCCGTTATCGGAAGATGATTTATTAGAATTATCTCAACAGTTAGGCGGAGGTGTGCCACAACCACAACCGACAGCCGCTGCTTCAACGGATGTGCCTGCTGTAGTTGCCCCACAGCCAACAGAACAACCTCAAGCCACTCCACAAAAACGCTCTGTGGTTGATGAGCTTGGTCGTCAGATAGGACTAACAGGCAGAGCAGCCTATGAAGCATTTACTTCTCCAGCACTTGCGGTCTTAGAAGCTGGGCGGGGTGCATATAACTTAGGCGCTCAAGCATTAGGTTCTGAAAGTAGAATACCATCTTTTGCTCAAGCACAAAGTCAAATGCTAGGTCAGGTATTACCCACACCAGAAAATATGACAGAACGAGCAGTTCAGGCTGGTACACAGGCAATGACAAGCACTGCTGGTCTAGCTAAATTAGCACCAACTGTGCCTGTATTAGCAGCGGATATGGCTCGTCAAATACCTTCTGCTGCTGTTGCAGGTTTAGTAAGTCAACCTGTAGCTGAGAAAGTCAAAGACATTACTGGTAGCGATTTAGCAGCTTTAGTTGCTGGTGTTGGTTTTGGTACAGTCGGTTCTGCAACAACTGGTAAAGTATTAAGCGCTACCGCACCCGGCAAAGCTCCATTATTTACGATGGAAGAAGTAAAGAAAAGAGCCTCTGATTCGTATAATAAGATGGATAGCCAAGGTGTCTCTATTCAACCCAAGTCAACACTTAATTTAGTTGACGATATTAAAGTTGCTTTAGATACTGAAGGAAGAATGATTCCAGCAACAGTCCAAGCCAATTCAGTAAACGCAACACTAGCGCAAGTAACTAAAATTATCAATCAACAACCACAAGGTGTTTCATTTACTGCACTAGAAAAAATACGCAGTACTTTAAATGATTTACGCATGAGTAGCGATGCTGATATTAGTCGCTTAGGCGGTCTTGCTGTTTCTAAAGTAGATGATTACATTAGTAATTTATCTGGTAAAGATATTCTTGCAGGCAAAGCTGGGTTAGACGCTGCTGTTAAAAATGTTATGTCTGCTAGAAAAGACTGGAGAAACGCTAGTCGTGCCTCAGTATTAGACGATGCTTTAAATGTAGCAGAAGTAAAAAAATTAGACCCTAAAGCATCTGAAAGTGAATTAATCCGTAGAGGGTTTATTAATATTGCTGCCAGCAAAGACAAGATGAATTTGTTTAATAAAACAGAACAAAACATTATTAAATCTGTTGCTCAAGGTGGAACTTTAGACCCCGTATTAACTTTAGCTGCACAGTTTAGTCCTCTTCGTTCTAAACTAGCCGCTGCTGGAGGCGCTTATGCTTTTACGCAAGCACCTATGGCTACAACTGCGGTTGCTGGAACTGGTTTAACTGCAGACTTATTACAAGGTGCATTACGCCGCAGAGCAGCTCAACAAGCCGTTAAACAAATTGCCTCAGGCGCACAAGCACCAGCCCCTAACTTAGGGTATGTAGGTTTACTAACTGGTGGATTAAATCCTCCGGGACAATAAGAACATGAATCATGTCCGACCAATTTGGGTTTCTCGAAGGAGCAAAGTCTGTAACTAGTAGTATGGATGCAAGCCGTAAGGCTAGTCATTCTATTACTAAAAGCATTACCGATGTACAGAAAGATGCTGCAGATGTTGCTCAACAGCGTCTAAACGAACGCCGTAGAGAACAGTATGTCCATGCAGACAGCACGATTATCTCTGCTGTAAACGAGTGGGAACGCCTACTCAGAGCTAAAAAGACAGAAGAACAACTACAACAAGAAATCATTCGTAATCACGGTAAAGCAGCGTGGGCGGAGATTCAACAAATTAAACAACGACAATTGAAAGAAAAAGAGAATGATAAGAAGTTCTTTAGCGAAGAAGTTAAGAAGGTTAAAAGAGTCATGGTTATCTGCTATATTGTGGCTGCGTGGATTGCTTGGTATCTAACTTGGGGGATTAAGAAATAATGTTACCATTGATGGCACTATTTGATGTTGGGATGAAAGTCCTAGATAAGTTCATTCCTGACCCTGAAGCTAAGGCAAAGGCTCAGAAAGAACTACTGCAAATGCAACAAGAGGGTAAACTAGCTGAACTCAATGCCGATAACATAGAGGCACAAGAGATTAGTAAAAGATGGACTTCTGACATGGCGTCAGACTCTTGGTTGTCTAAAAATATAAGACCATTAAGTTTAATAGCCATTTTTACTGGTTATTTTATGTTTGCAATGATGTCTGCTTTTGGATATAATGCTAATGAGTCGTATGTACAATTACTTGGAAATTGGGGAATGTTAGTATTTGGCGCTTATTTTGGTTCACGCAGTTTAGAAAAGATAGCAGAGATAAAAACAAAAGCCAATGATACAAAGTAAACAATGCTCCCATTGTAAACAAGTAAAATTGTTTGAGTGTTTTAGTCCTGACAAAAGAGTACCAAGCGGTTGTCAATCTAAGTGTAAAAGTTGTACAGCCGAATATCAAAGATTTAAATACGCTAACAATCCAGCTCATTTTAAGAAACTTGTAGCAGATAGTGTAAAACGAAACTATAAAAAGAAACTACAACGCAACAACGAGTATCGAGCAAAAAATCCAGATAAAGTGTCTTCTTGGAAAAAGAAAGATAGGACTGCTAACAAAGTTCGTGTAAATTCTGATAACGCTATGCGTAGAGCTAAAATTAACGGGTTAGTTAATTCTGACATAATGCAGGTGTATGCTTTAAGAGATTTTTATACAGCCATGTCATTGGGAGAAAAGTTTCATGTTGACCATATTGTACCACTTGTAAAAGGAGGACAGCACCATGTTGAAAACTTACAAATTATTCCTGCTATTGATAATCTTAGAAAAGGCGCAAGATGAACCTAAGCCCTAACTTTACCTTAGAAGAACTAACCCACTCAGAAGTAGCTGAGCGTAAGAACTTAGATAATACCCCTAACGCCAGTGAGGTTGCTAACTTAACTAGACTAGCAGCTTTGCTTGAGCAAGTTAGGTCTTTATTAGGCAAGCCTATCATGATTAACTCAGGCTTTCGCTCTAAACCAGTTAACGACTCCGTCGGTAGCAAGGACACTAGCCAACATAGGCTGGGTTGTGCAGCCGATATAAGAGTCCCCGGAATGACCCCTAAACAGGTCGTAGAGGCGTGCATTGAAGCCAATATAGGGTATGACCAAATCATAGAAGAATTTGGCTCTTGGACCCATCTAAGCGTTCCTAACACTATTTCTGACAAGCCTCGTAGACAAGCCCTAATTATTGACAAGAATGGTACTAGGAATTTTGTGTAATATACGATACATTTTGTAGGTAGTTAGTAACATTTATTGACATTTTGTACATTATCAGAAACAAAAAAGCCCTCCGAAGAGGGCTGTGAAGATACGACCTAGGGGTTAAATCTCACATCCGTTTGCAGTACAGCTCAAAGTCTGAGCGCCTTCCACATTATCGTCATACTCTTTGAAGTTCTCCCAGTCTACAGCATTGGGAACTAAGGCTTTTAACTTGTTATAAGTCTCCTCATCACACTCCTCGTAAGGCGCTTGTTTGTAAGTGCCACCATCCATCGGTAGGAAAGACACTCCAGTTACTTCATCGAAGTGGCGATACACCCACGCTCCGACATCCATCCATTCATCTTCACGCACTGAGATGGTGACAGATGGTTTATGTTCACAGTAATGCCGTTGGAACAGTAACCATAATCGTAAGTGCTGGATAGCAGTCAAGTCTTCACGCAATAGTCCACCATCGTCTACCTTAACAGGAAAGCTAAAGACAGTAGTAGAGTCTGGTTTCAGATAGCAAGGCTCACCGACAAAGCCAGAGGAAAGCATAAACTGTGTTAATGGGTCTTTGTTATCAGCCCGAACACGGCGTATGTAATACTTGCTATGTTGAGGATGAATCCCAGAAGCAGTACTGCAAAGCTGAGAAACGGTTCCTTCTGGTTTGATAGCAGTAACCGCCACAGACTGATTAATACCAATAGCTGCAGCAAATTCAATGTTAGTAGTGATAGCAACATCTCTTAGTCTCTCCAATCGAGCAGGCAAGTCTTCATCATCAGGGTTGTTCAATAGTTCATTGTCGCAGATGCCAGTCATCGACACACCCAATAGCGCCTCTTCCTTGGTGTTCTTTTCCCAAATCTTACGCAGGTAAGGAAAGTCTGTTAGCGATGCTTGGAAGGTTCCCAAAATCGTTGCCAAGCGGACTTTATTCTCCAAGGTAGATACAGTATCGTAGCTACGCACAATACAACTGGAAAGATTACAAAACTGATAAGGACGAAGGATAATTTCACTACAAGGGTTAGTGCCAAAAGCATAGGTTTCGTCTCTGCGACCATTCTTTGCTGCCTGTTTCTGAGATGCTTCACGATTAAATATTCCTCGCTCTCCAGAGTGTGATTCATAGATACTTGTCCATTCACGCATAAACTGCCCGATACCGGGGGTTTCAGTATAGGTAGCAGAGTTGTTAGCTAAGGCTCGGTG
>Ga0209107_10001026_pt1 | contig 15711 bp, 3 predicted proteins | sample LakErihyJuly2011_2_FD_187460 | JGI IMG/M metagenome (GOLD analysis project Ga0209107, IMG submission 187460) | Freshwater microbial communities from dead zone in Lake Erie, Canada - CCB hypolimnion July 2011 (SPAdes) (version 2) | ecosystem: Environmental > Aquatic > Freshwater > Lentic >... | reverse complement strand
GAGGAAAGGCGGGAACATTGCCGTGAAATTGATCCAGGGCGGCAGAATACCGACCTTCAGCGCTTGAAAGAGCGGAATGACCGCGAACGAGGTAAAGCCAACGGCCTGTGTTGTGACCACAGCGATAAGAATACCCGTCCAGTCTTGGGCCGGTTCTTCGCAGTCCACGTCCTGGTGCGCGAAGTACTGAATGAGAATTCCCCATATTGCACCGTGGAGCAGCCACGCGGGCGAAAATGAAAACCAAAACAATCTGTCGATATAACAAATTTTTGCTTTTGTTTTGTTTTGCGGTTGCTCTGCATCCTTCTTGTACAGGTTTATTGTTTTCTGCATGTTTAGGGGGTATAGCAAGGCTTCGTCCAGGCCGAATACGTCGCCGACCTGCAAGCCCGTGCAGTCGTCGCCCTTTGCACTGATGGCGTATTCGACTGCAAATCCGAGCTGCACCAGTGCCACCTGCGCGAAGAGCAGCATGTACAGGGTGTATATATCTCGTATCATCAGGGAACTCGCGACGAGTAAGATCTGGAGTGGGGACGTGACGGCATATTCCATCCAACGCCACATGCAGGGACGCTCGGTGTACGTGAGCTCGTACTCATAATCAGGTCTTTCGCTATCTCTCACGAAATGCCACGACATCGCTTCAAAGAACGCAGAGAATCCGAATATCAAGATGAGCAGGACATATCCGTCGATTTGATAATGTCCCATGAAATGAAACTGCACTGGAATCCAAGTCAACTGCACGCTCTGGCGGGCATTGTCGGCGTCGAAGGAAGCGTGCAGCACCAGCAGCTTGTTGTCTGAGTCCTTTTTATGACCGTCGCATCGCTGCGTGTACGCGAGGCTGAGATTATTGATTGCATACGATGGCTTCGAGGAGTTGAACTCGCCGAGAATGTCCGGCTTGTAGTACGAGTACAGGAAGGAGTTTGGATTCTGTGCGTTGACGGACATGTTGTTGTGTTGTGTGCGCACGATTATGGACACGATTGTCATGATGGTATGAACTATCACGGACGCGCCTGTGTACATTTGGATCCTGGAGGTTTCCTTGGCCATGCGCCCAATCCTTCCGCGTGTATATATGTTTTCCGGGCAACATTGCGAAAATAAATTGGTTGCATTTTTGAATGGTTTGTGATTCTGATAGAAAGGACGCGGCATTGTTGTGCATGTCCGTTGAGAGCGTGTATCTGGTGTGCACCGAGACGCTGGTGTTTCTGCTGCTCGTCGGGGGCGTGATGTCGGTGATCATCGAGGACTGGCAGAGCGAGTACGCGGGGTTCGTTATTTTTTTTTATTCCAACGTGCTGTCTGCGGTTGTTGTGGGATACTGCTCCTTCTCCGCCTGCATGAGGGACACGCACGAATCAGTGCTGGTGACCGCCCGGGGCGCGATGATTTTCAACGTGGTTGTGTTCTGTTCGTTTTTGTTGACGGCGTGGGAGTGCGGCACGGACTGGTCGAGTTCGAAGACGCCCGAACCGCACGTCATGCACCCGCTTCTCTTCAAGGCTTCTTTCGAGGACGGCACTGCCGCGACGATTGCGTATCTCGTCATCGGCATCGGTCTCTGCTTGATCCTCGCGATCCTGCATGTTTGCATGTACCAGCAGCTGTACAGCACCGTAGCAGAGCTGCGGAGCGCGGGGCACGTCAATATGTACGAGTGCCTCAGCAAAGTCGTGGAGGCGATGGAAGACGGTGGTCCCGAGGACGAGGAACCGACCGACGCTGCTACTACGCGCAGGATAGTGAGACTATTCAAGGAGGTCAAAGCGGAGGACCGCAACGTGGACTCGGGGACATTCATGCAGCTTGTGCAGGTGTGCGTGCGCACCTTCATGCTGGTGTTGAGCGTGCTGTACGACATGAAGGCGTGCCTGGAGGGGACAAAGAGCGGCTTCCGGGAGCTGCTGCCGTCTCTGGTGTTCATATCGTACCTGGCGCTTGCAGACCGCGTGCTGCACACCTGCACCAGTGAACCTGCCGGATCAAGGTGGCGGATACTTGCGTTGATCTTGTCGGTGCTGCTCGGACTCGCGTACTGTGGCGGCGTGGTGATCACAGTCGTGTTTTACATTGCGGCGAGGTCGTCGGACCTTTTGTCGGACACGCGGCAGACGTTCCTGAATGTTGTCCTCGTTGGACTGCTGATTCTCGACACTGCGCTGCATGTGGTCAGTCTTTGTCTGCTGCTGCTGCCGCACCGAGAGCCGGCGGTGGTGGAGTACGCAGCGTCTGATGGTGCGCAAGAGAGTGCAGACGAAGATGGGGGTGATGAAGAGGCACGTGCGGACGAAGATTCCGGAGAAAGCAGAGCAGAGGAAGAAGCCAGGAGCCCGGATGACGCAGCGCCGAAAGCGACCGCGTTGGGTTCCAACATACGTGTGCTGCGTGTTCAGGGACTCGACGGTGACGACAAGACAACCACTTTTAAGCAAGTCGACGCACGCATGGCCTCTGGCGTAAGTGGAATAATAGGACATTTGAAGACCGGGAGCACTGCGCTCGAGATGCGCCAATCAAACAAAAAAAACAAATAGACTCGCAGTATTTACAACAGGTGCGTTCGGGCGGGGCGGGCGTGCATGCTGGTATTTGACATTGAAACGATGGGGCTCGATCCGAGCAGTCACGAGGTGACCGTGATATGCACCGAGGACTTCCACACGGGCGAGAAGAAGACGTACAACTTCGGCATCCTGGGCATCAACGAGGACGCGAAGCGCTCGGCGCTGCTTGAGACTGTCGTGCGCGACTTCGACAGCGCGACGTATCTGTGCGCATACAACGGCATCCGATTTGATCTGCCGTTCATGCAGCGGGCCCTGGACGTGCCCTCGACGACGGTGACCGCGTGGGTCCTGAAGACCGTCGACCTGCTCGAGTACCTGCGGCTCTCCGGCATGCCGTGGTCGTCGCTGGACGCCATCTGCTTGGCGAACGGGCTGGCGACGAAGACGTCGAGCGGCATGGAGGCCGTGCTCATGGCGGGGCGCGGTAACTGGCCGGAACTCGAGGCGTACTGCGCGCACGACGTCGTCATGCTGTGCTCGCTGTACCGACAGCCGAGCCTGCAGCACCCGAAGAATCCGGGCATCCGGATCGACATGAAAGCGCACGTGCCCCCGGGATTGCAAGTGTGAACAAAAAATAAAAATAACACGTCAAATAGTTTCAAAATTTTATTACGGCACGTGTGATGCGGGTGCGAGGCGGGCTGCGTATGTCTGTGACAACGGTGCTGTTCGCGAGCCCGCCGGTGCGAGGCGCGACTTGCGCGCCGCTCACCGCGCGGTGCCTGCTGAGCCCGGCGACTGTGCGCCTCGCCGACATCAGCAACGTGTTCTCGGACGCGCAGCTGCAGTACATGCATGCGACGCAGACGAGCAAGGACCCGCGCGACTTGGTGTGGCACCGGGCGCTGACCGAGCAGATCAACCCGGACGGCGCCGAGCGCGGCGCGAACAACTGCATCATGCATGCGATGGACGTCCCGAAGGTGGCGCGGAAGAAGTGGGCGTGCCCGTTCAATAGAAAGCGGTGAAGTACAGCATGAATATCGAGAACAGAGCGCCGCCGACGACGCTCGCTGTGATTCGGATGATGGTGCCGAGCATGTAGACGAGCACGAGCATGCCAAAGGCCCACGGCAGGATTTTGTACATTGAGAGCGCGGCGCATATGCGGTTCGCGGTGATCGGCCCAGCGACATTGTCGAGGAGGCACTGGTGCTTGAGATCGAGCTGGTCTTGCAGCTTGCGCAGGTCGTCTGCTGACAATATGAAGCCGGCGTACGTCTCGAAGTGCTCGCCGAAGCCGAGCTCGAGCGCCCACCACGCGCCCACGTCGTACCAGTGCACGTAGTTGAAGCGCGGGTCGCTGCACGGCACCAAGCATTTTGGAGGAACGCTGGCGCCCGACCCCTCCTCCGGGACGCACGACGAATTCACGAACATGATTCGCGGGAACTCGATGTACTTTGGGATGACAGCCCCGATCGTCCAGACGATGTCGTCCATGAGGCACACCGGGATCATCGGGGCGCAGAAGGGCGAGTACCCGTAGCTCATGTACATGACAATGACCGGGAACGCGCCGAGGAAGTATATCGCCACGAGGGGCACCTGCAGCGTCGTGCACACGAAGGCGAACACCGAGAGGTACACCGCCGCGATGATCATGGCGTGCAGGAAGTGCATCTCCCAGCGCGAGCACGTCTGCACGGACTCGTAGTTGCAGCGCAGCAGGTGCGGCAGCTCCAGCACGGTCGCCTTCGTGAGGTCGTAGAAGCTGTCGAGCTCGAGGCCGAGGGCCTGCAGGATGCGCCGCGAGACCCACATCATCGACGCCGTGGGGATGTCCTCGGTGCTCTGGTCAAACGCAAAGGAGGAGCCGCTGTCGTTCTGGCGCGGGACTGAGAACCACGAGGCCGCGAGTGTCGGTTGTCTCTTCATGGTCATAGTCGTCTCAAACGACTTGGTCACGTTGCCGAACGACCACTGCATGCCCCGGATGACGTTCATGAGGGGCGGACACGTGTTGTTCATGTCGGCGCTCGCGGAGTACGCACCGACGTCAGGAGGCCACGAGCTCAGCCACTCAGAGTCGTGCTGGATGGTCCGGAACGGAAACGTGAACGCCGCCGAGAGCTGCGTCTGGAATGATCTGTGCAGGACCGTCGCTCGGTCCATTGCCGCTTCCACGCTGTCGACGGCCGCCGCGACGCTGAGCAGCCGTCGGCCGCGCTGTGTGCGTGCGTGTCTGCTGGAGTCGTTTTGCGGCAGCAGAAAGTTGAGAATCTGCGGGAGCAGCGACTCGAACAGGAACGTCGCCGTCGTGTCGTTGGACGCGATGCGCACCTGCCAGCCGTTTTGCGTGTGGTGTACTTGCGCGAAGCCGTCGTGGTCTGCCGTCGCCGCGCTGTGCAGCACCACCTCGACGTACCTGCGGGTTTTTCTGAGCGTTGCGAGAACATGCTTCAACGGGGTGTGGCGTGCGACGATCTTGATGACGGCCGAGACGTTGGTGGTCAGGGCGACCATGTTCTGCGGACGCAGCACGAACGCGGCGAACGCATCCTCGACGCCGCAGAACGCGCACGCCGGGAGCGTGCCCTCGAGGCCGAGCTCGTGCACGGTCAGCTGGCTGTCGTGGTAGACTGCAACGCAGCTCGCGCGCGTGTGCGGCATTGCGTCCGAGGCGAGCGCGTCCTGGCAGAGCGCGGAGGCGGTCTCGATGCGCACGTCCTCGGCGCCCGACGTGACCTCGAGGAGGTGGCGGCGCCTGGAGATGTCCGTGCCGACGATGTACAGCTGGCCGTTGGACTCGCGGGAGCAGAAGGAAAAGGCGGGGTTGATCATGCGGCACGGCGTACTGATGCTCGTGTCGAACGAGAACGTGAATGTGACGCTGCGCAGGAAGTTCGGGTCCGACGTGAAAATGCACATGTCGTCGTAGCCCGGGTTCACGTTCTTGGCGTGGTCGAGGCACCGCGCAAACTTGATCTGGAAGAGGCCGCACGCGCAGTACCCGAGGGACATGCCCGGCTGCATGTAGCACAGCCGGCTCGACTGGCACGACGAGCACGGCGTGAAGCCCATCGACGGCTCGAGCTCGCTGTCGAGGTACTTGCACGAGCTGTCGGCCGGCGAGCAGTCCTCGTTGGCCGTGCAGTACTGCATCGCCAGCACGGACACGCCGCACGTGCATATTTTGGTGATCTCGAAGCACCCGAACTTTCGGAAGCTCGTCTGCGGCTCCGGGCACGTCCCGCACACGACGAGGTTCGTGTCCGTGACGCCGCGGTGGCACGTGTCCGCCGCTGTGCACGAAAGCATGCTGTTGTCGCCAAAGAAGGTCGTGTACGTGGACCAGCACTTGGTGGCCACGGGCAGCACGCCCTTGGGGTCGGTTTTGTCGTCCTCTGTTTCCTCGTAGCACTTTGCCGTGTACTCTTTCGTGTCGCGCGATACGCCGTCCCAAAACGCTATGTTTTTTGCGTTGTCTTTCAATAAAGGCGTTGCGTCCAATACCCCTTTCAAAAAATCGACCACTGGTCGAATGAAGTGTGTCTCGAGAGCTCGATGAAAAGTCGCGAATGCAGCCGCCATTGGATGTATCACATCGCGCATGAGCGGGGTTATCACTTTTTCCAGTATGATACAAAATATGACCTGTACCTTCTTCATGAGCTTGATCGGACCGAAGTCCGCGAGCTTGAACAGCATCTGAAATATCCGGTCCATGAATGACCCGATCTTGTTGAGAAGAAGTCCAATGTACATCCTCAGGTTGTTGGAACACTCTGCGATGAGCTCGAATTGCATTGCGATCGACCCGACAATGATTCCGACGAGACTTTGGCCGATCGACATTCCGCAGTACACAATGATGATCAGGTCGTGGGCATACGACCGCGCGGTTGTCACGATAATGCGCAGCGGCACGAGGGCAACGCTGGCGCATTGGCCGCGCAGCAGTTGGTTTTGGAGGTCCTGCTTGTTCACGTAGACGGCAGGGCACGCCGAGTCGTCGAGCTGGTTGTACATCTTGCGCACCGTGTTGTACACGAAGTCCTGGTTCGAGAACGAGTAGGCGGTGGGGTTGTAAAAGAAGCCCTGCTCCGAGCACTGCCGGTGTCCAGCCGCCTTGCAGAGTATGTACTCGATCTTCGAGTTCCACGTCCCGAGATTCACACAGAGCGCTTCGAGTTCGTCGCTGAGGTCGCACAGGCGGATCGGTTTGTTGGCCTCGTCGTTGCTGCGGAGCATCTCGCGCGTGCAGGCGTCGACGCGGCGCGTGGGGTCCTTCCACTCCTCCTTGGTCATGCTGCCATCGCACGTGGCGGTGTGGTTTTCGAATTTGCAGAAGACCCACGGCTCGCGCCACAGGTCGTCGTCGCGCACGCTCGGCAATGTCGAGTGCTGGTGAGTCCTGCTGAGGTTGAGCAGGCCGCGCAAAAGCGTGTGCTGCTGCCACGTCTCGCGCGGGAGGACGTCGAACAGCGCCGCACACTCCTCGCTTGCCGACGCGCAGAGTTGCCGGCGGAGGTGCGCCGCGATGGCCCTTTCCGGGGCGATCGCGGTTGGTTCGCCGACGCTGAGCTGGCGCGTTTTGTCTGCGAGCGGTGTCTCGCGCGACTGGCGGTCGACGAACGAAGCGGACGCGTGCGTCTCGCACCGGCTGCACTTGCGCTTGCGTGTCGGCTTTTCCTTTTTGGCCTTGAACGGTGGCTGCACAGGGATGTCCCGCGTGGACCACGAGAACTGCTGCTGCCCGGTCGTGTTCCAGTCGGCGTCCCTGTGCAGCACGCGGCAGCGGGAGTGCGCGGGGAACGCGGTGCAGAGCTGCACCATGTCTGTGTCGGCGACGTGCTCGAATTTCTTGAGGCGGCCCATGTGGCACGCGCCGCCGGGCGCCGTCGACGGCGCTGTCGAGCGCTTCAGGAGCTGCGCCGGCGTCATCGCGCTGTAGCGCAGCGCAAACGACGGCAGCCTGTCGAAGACGTTGCAGTACCTGCTCCTGTCGGGGTTGTCGCCGCCGCGGCCGCCGTCCATCGTTTTGAAGGCGCGCTGCGGCCAGTCGAGGATTTCGACGCAGCGCGGCGCGGAACTGTGGAACGCGGCCGCCGTCCAGTCTCTGTTGTGCAATCGGGCGGCGTCGTGCAGCAGGTCTGCGCCTCGACATGAAAACTGGAGGCCGCCGGACGTGACCAGGGCGTCTGCACACGCGCTTGCGTCCGACAGGAAGCGAGCGGGGTGCTGCGCCGCCTTGAGAATCGTCGCCACGACGGCATGCGCGAAGTGCTGGTCCCCGGTGATGTGCTGGAAGCGATACGCGTTGCGACTCGCGGCGGGGGCGCGCGCTGCGTAGACCGTGCGGTTGTCGCCGTACGCCGAGAGCAACTGCAGCGGACAGCTCCAGCGGACGCTGGGCTTGGCCGTGCGCACGCTCCGCGCGACGTGCTGCAGGTGCTGCCACTTCCAGACGTCCTGCGTCTGCTGCAGCCACCGACTGCCGTACTTGCCCCGACAGTGGCTGCCGGCGGACACACATGTGATCTGCATGACCAGGCGACCGGACGCGTCGTCGCCGAGCTCGACGACGGTCGCCGCGATCGAGTGTCCGCCGATGTCGGTTTCGTGGAGGCGTATCGAGGTTACATTTTCAATGTCAGTGGCGAGCAGTCCGCGGAGCAAGCTGCTTGCGCTGCCGAAGAGCCCCGTCTCGAAGTGGCTCACCTTTGGCGCGGGGGTGACGTGCAGGTCCCGCACCGGATTGCCGAGGACGCCGCCAAGTGCTCCGAACTTTGTAGCGCAGGTCGACGGGTCCCTCGGTCGTTTCGCACATAAACTTCCGCCGATGAGCTGCTCGTACTCTGCCAGTGGCACGACGTCCATCTGCTTTGCCGCGCAGTCCTCGTACATCTTGCTGTGCACCTCGGCATAGAACGTGGGGAAGTCCGTGGCACACGAGAGCATGGAGTCCGAGCCGTCGCAGGTAATGTCCATGTACGACTGGGCGCTGGAAGTCGTCGTCTCGCAGCCGCACGACTTGCCAAACGGGCACGACTGCACGTCGAGCTGCCCAGACCATATCGGCGCAAGCCGCGTCGCGCCGCCCGCGCTCTTGAAGCACATCTCTCTCCGGGTGTGCATCTTGTCCGCCTCGTGCCAGTTGGTGTCGACCAGGTCGTTGATGAACGTCGGCAGGTCCTCGCGCGTCGAAAAGGACAGGAAGAACCCGCCGGTGAAGACGTCGCGCTTCGGCTGCAGCGTGACGGAGTTGATGGTGTTGCCCTTGGACGGAACCTGCCACCCGGTCGGCTCGTGCATCTTGTCGACGCATGTCTTCAATTTCTCCTGCAGGCTGCTGCGTCGGTAGTCAGATATGCGTTTGTCCTCGTCGCACAGAAACTGGCGCGTCCGCATGTTGAGGTCGTAGGCCCGGGCCTCGCTGAGGTGCCTGCGCAGGCCGAGACTCAGCTCGAGGTCGGCGCGCATGAGATTGCGCGTCTTCGGGTCGGCGTCGAGGCGGCCCAGCTTCGTTTTCGTCGAGGCGTGCAGGATTTCGCGCAGGTAGTACGTCATGAACAGCAGCGCGGCCTTCTGGGAGACCGTGTGGTACAAGTCGTTCTCTGTTGCGTAGCACGCGAAGCTCTCGTACTCTTGCTGCTCCTTTGCCTTGTTCATTTCGCGGAAGGACATTATCTTGTTGTACATGCGGTTCTGGTCGGTCGACAAGGCTCCCAGCGACGCGCATGCCGTCGTCAGGATTTGGTACTCGGCCTGCTGCAGCCCTGACGCCCGTCCCTGCGCCAACGTCGGCACACACAGCTGCGGGTCGGTCCCGATTCGGTACACGTCGCGATCCGCTTCGAGCACAGCCTTCGTCATGTTCTTGAGGGCTGTCAGCTCAAAGACGGGAATGGCGTTGGTGTAGTTCACCGTCCGGGAGAGCACCGTGTCGAGCGAAAGTTCGACGGCCAGATTTTTCGCCAGGAGAAGACTTAGTGGGATCCCGTTCATGTCGTGCATATTATCACGGCTCCAGAAGGTCTGCACTCCGTCGTCTGTGTGCTGGAACAAGAACAAGATCATGATCTCGACCATTGTAATGATGTTCTCCTGCGCCACGGGGTCGGGGACCGCTATCGAATCCGGCGCAGCCGTGCGTTTGCACGCAAGATTCGGGTCTCCGAACTGCACGTCCCCGGTCTGGCAGTCCGCAGTGCCGTTCCCGTCGTGCTCGTACTCGTAGCAGGCGATCGTCGGGATCGGGTAAATCTCCCAGAAGTGGATTGTCTCCGCGATCGTTTCCTCAATGTCCGGGTACAGATCCATGTTGACCTGCGCGACGACACTCGAGATGTAGATGTTCGACTGCAGCTGCAGATGCCGGCGCAGCGTCCTGTCCGTGTCGTACGGCAGGTTCAAGTTGGCGCACTGCAGGTCCTCGAGGGTGTCCGAGGTCATTATGTGCAGCCACTGCACGGAAGCCCCGCCCTCCGACGGCATCGCCACGACCACACACTTCCAGAACCACAGCAGCGAGACCTCGACCGGGGCTATGCCACTGAACATGTACAGCGTGCGGCCGGGCACCTCCGTCGCGTCGACCCCGTACGTCGCGAGCAGCAGGGCGTTGACCTCGAACGCTTCGTCCAAGCGCTCGTACAGGTGCTTGATGCACTTTGCTTTCTGCGTGTAGCTGGGCATGTCCGGCAGGCCGCGGTTCCTCGAGGTGTCGTCGATCATGTCGAAGATCCGCAGGATGAGGCCGTTGACTGTCGTCTGCACTTGTGTTTTCTCCGCGGACGTGTACGTGTTCTTCAGTTGGACGTACGTTGACTCGAACAGCGCACGCGCGTCGTCGTACACGTCCCCAAAGGCACGCGGGCAGTGCCCGCGCAGGGTGTCGAGATCCTGCTGCGACGGCAGGAAGCCTGTGGCGTCCTGGTAAATGGCCCCGAACAGCGGCACGATCATTCTGTCGAGGGAGCACTTCTTGGTGTCCTCGTTCCACACGCCGAAGGACATGCACAGCTCCACGTCCTTGATGTGGTATGGCCGCATGCCTGCTGCGGCGTTCACGAGACGGACGGACACCTTCTTGTCGCGCACGGAGTAGGAGGAGTCCATGCATATGTTGCTGAAGTCCAAGCAGCGCTTGATGTCCCTCCTTATCTCGCGGAGCGTGTCTGTTTGTTCCATGGTCGACTCGTCCGTGTGCTGGTACGGCTCGAGTATCTCGCTGAACCCGCCCGAGGCGCTGTAGAGGTTGCAGAAGTTGACGGAGACACCGTCTACGGTCTTGGACCACGTGCGCACCGCCTGCACCAGCTCGGGCGACGGCAACTCCGAGTTCCGCGACACTTGCATGCCACGCGGCTGCGCTGTCGCGTCGTAAGGGGCACACAGCTTGTGGTCGGAGTGCTCGTACGTGCGGTCGCACTCGTGCGCGTGGCTGAAGAGAGTGGGGAAGGCGGCATCGGTCAGCATCCTGAGCTCCGTCGGGGCGCCGTTGAGGGGATGCACTTGCCGGTCTGCCACTGCGAGCACGTCGGTGCGGTCCCACAGCGGCTGCTGGCGGTCCGCGTACGTGGTCTGGTTGTAGTTGAAGAAATTGCGCACGCCGCACAGCCCGTTGTCGCTGGCAAACGTGGGGACGTTCTGGTGCTTGCCGAGGCCGTACGGCGACACGAGGCACTGCTGGCTGTCGAGGGCATAGACATGTAGGTCGATGTCCCGATCGTTTTCGTTGTGCACCGTGATTTCCGGGTCGACACACACGCCTTTGCCGGAGCACATCTGCGTGTCGGGGCAGTGCGAATGCCGGAAGCAGGTGTCTTCGCTCGCGCAGATGCCGACGGCCTCTGCGTCGTCGTCGGTGCTCACGAGGAGACACTTCAGGGAGGCGGTCATGTCCTGGCAGTCGGCGTGCTCCTGGCACGTGAACAGCGGCGGCAGCACGCAGCCGTCGTGCAGAGCATCGAGCGGGCGTGCGCCGAACGATTCGTCGGAAACCGGCTGCCAGTGCGGCCAGAGGTCGTCGAGGGCCCGCTGCACTGTGCCGTCGCCGTCCTCGTCGCCGTAGTACCGCAGCCAGTCGCGGACGAGGCCCACGGTGTGCTGGAAGTGCGCGTGCGAGTTCGCGTTGGCTAGTAGCGGCGTGTCGTACGGGTCCATCGACGGCTCCCCGAGGAAATCCATGCTCGGCACATCGACCCGGTCGGCCGGGACGGGCACCGCCGGATCCGCGCGGGCCGAGGACGACCACTTGCTCTGCAGGAAGAGGTTGTTGAGGCTTTGGCCGTGTGTGCCGTAGAGGGTGGAGTCGCATGTGAGGTGAGCGCTCCCGAGGTGCGTCGAGTACGACGACATGTTGCGGACGCGGACGGGGTCGACGCTCCACGCAGCGTCGCCGCCGGTCGTCATCCAGGAAGTGAACCCGCGCATGTTCGTCCGAGACCGCAAGCACGCCGTCGTCGGGTGGTATCCGACGGGGTGCTGCGCTTCCGCGTCCATGTAGTCGACGAGGTCGTCGCAGAAGGCGTCGCCGAGGGCGCCCTCGGCCTTGTCCGCGTGCTTGAGCACGTACTCGGTCATGTCGTCGTCGAGGTAGAACGGAATGCCCTGCGTTGCGTTGGCGTGCACTCTGTCAAGGGCGTCCTGCACCGCCGTGGATTGTCCAGGGGGCCAGGACGTGCGAGCCCAGTGCATGCTTGCCAGGTCCATGTCCGTGGACGGGGGCAGCATGACGCGTGCTGCCGTACAGTTGCGCTCGTCGAAGGAAACGCGGCAGTCTTCGGCGCCGTCGCAGAGACACGGGTCGTACACGACGCCGTTGCACATCAGCAGACAGTCGTCGGTGACGTAGAACGGCGCGCACGTGTGGTTCGCGGGGATCGTGAATGGACAGTGTGCGGCGGATTGGTGCGAGGCCGGCACCAGCGCATACACGCCGCGCAGGTTGCAGATGCCGACCTGCTCGAGGTGTGCGCGGCAGCGCAGCCGCCACGCTTCTTCCGTTGACCGCTGCTCTTTCACCTGTGCGGTGTTGTTGCCGCTTGCTTGAAACATGAAGACGAAGATGCAGTACTCTATGACCCAGCGGCCGCAGATGGCCTGGCTCGGCGACTCGTGGATGGAGTGCGCCATGGGGAACAAGACCTCGCGGAAGTAGTCGGACAGGTTCTGCTTCAGGAATTCCGGAGCGCCGCTTTTGCAGACGGGCTGCGCGATGGTGTGCTCGTAGTGCGTGTTGAAGATGCCGGCATCGGGGTCGCGTGCCCAAGCGTTCGGAGCGCCGAAGGTGCGCGGTGCGGCTGCTCGGAAATCCGAGAGACGCGTGCCGGCCGGCCCGGTCGCGGCAATCTCGTGCGGGCTGAGCCTCCAGTCGGCGCCCGACCCGTTGTACCAATCGAGGTGCTGCTTGGAGTCCATCAAGCCCCAGACGGTGCTGCTGGCGTACTCAACGCAGGCAGCGGGCATGATATAGTTTGCCTCGACCACCAGCCGAACAAACATGAAATCGGCTGGCGACACGTAATTCCCGTCGGCGCAAAGTGCGGTCCATCGGTTCAGGTGCTCTGGCGCGGGTTGCACCGCCTCGCAGATCGAGGCAGGGAGCAGGCACGTGCCGTTGCTCGAGCGGGCCGTTCCGCACACGCACGCGCGCAGCGTTTGGCTGACGTACAGCACGTTGTCGACGTCGGGGGCGCGGACGGAGCTTCCGTCAAGTTCCACGTCCGGCCACTGCTCCGGCACTGTCGCGCGCTGCTCGCTTGTCGTGTGCTCACTGCCCCCCTCGCACCACACGCTGTCGGATGGCATGTAGCGGTGCACGTGCGACCAGAACACCGGAGAGTGCTTCTTCGCGCGTTCCAGCAAGCTCTCGACAAACTGTTCCATGCCGTGCAGGTACCGCTCGGCGTTGTGTTCTGGGAACTGAGTCGGGTCGAATACCGTGTCTTGGTCGGGCCGAATCCCATGTTCAAGGTCGTCGTCCGGTCGGCGCGACGCCGGCATGCTGAAGAAGGAGGCGCGCAGGCTGCTCGTGCACATGGACCACAGCGTGTGCCTCTGGCTGCGCCGCACTTCGGCGTCGTCGTAGTGGTAGACCGTGTCGTTGAAATCGAACAGGTACGCTTCAGCGAGCTTGCGCTTGTCGTCCTCGTCGAAGGTGAACTCGAACGCGAACTCGTCCGCTGTCCACAGGTCGTTGGTCAGCAGGGTGGTGTTTGTTATGGAGTGCGTGATCCCCGCCATGAACTGCGGGGCGGCGTCCTTGACCTCGCGCACGAGCGTTTGCGCGGCAAACGTGTGGCCGAAGCTCTCGAGGTCGTCATGGTTGCTCATGCAACATTGCAGCGACGGCGGGGCGGTTACACCGGTTGCGATATCGCTGGTGCACGTGCAGTACAAATTCCCCACGTTGTCGTATGTTTGCCGGAGCTTGTCGATGGTCTCGGTCACCACGCGCAGCAGGATCGTGTCTTTCACCGCGGAAACGTGGTGCACCACTTTGTCTATCAAGGTACGGCGGACGGGCGATCCTTGCAGGTGCAGGCTGTACGCGATTTCGCGGCTCTCGCTGGAGCCGCGGTGGTACTGCGGGACGACAAAATCCTGCCCGGCGACCTTGAAGGAGGGCAGCATGTCCGCGGCGGCGTAGGGTCCGAGTATGAAGCAGTCGAGCAACTGATGCAGGTAGTCGCCTTCTATCGCCCAGAACGTCGTGACAATCTCGTCAAGTTGCTTCTCCGTGAACCAGTTCAGCGCAGGCATGACGGTGTGCTCGATGAGGTCGGCCAACTCCTGCTCGGCTTGCGCGTGTCTTATCGCAACAACCCTCTGCTGCATGAGGTGCAGCTCGGCCACGGGCACTGCGTTCGCACTTTCCCCGTCCCACACCATCTTCGGGTACTTGAGGTTCGAGGCGTGGTTGTCCGTGACCGCGCCCGAGAATGACTGGCACGCGTCCATGTCGACGAAGGTGTACTCGTCGCTCATGACCTCGTACTCGAAGTACGTCAGCGCGTCGGACGCCGACGGAAACGCGCCGTTGCTGTACGCGAGCTCCGCGCAGTCGTGCTTCCACCTCTTGGACACGAGCGCCGTCTTCAGACACGTCCACGTGGACTCGTCGAAGTCCGTGAAGCTCTCCATGAAGTCGGCAAGCTTCGAGAAGTGTCGCCTGTACACCGTCAAGTAGTCCTCGTCGGAGACGCGCGAGAGGGCCTGTACGGCGGGCCTCATCCTCGACGTGCCGCTCGTCCAGGAGTCGTAGTCAAGCAGGCCAAGCATCACTGCCGCCTCGTCCCATTTCTTCTGCTGGTAGTTGTTGCGGCACCGCGTGATCACCTGCATGACTTCGACGCCCTGCGCGTCGAAGATGTCGTCTCTCGGCTTCAGAGCCTCGCAGTCGACGTGTGTGTTGATGCAATCGGTGTACGGCTTGAAACGCACACAAAATTCCCTCTCCGCCGCACCGTCCAAGTCTTCATAATACCAAGACTGCAGCGGCGCCAGCCTCAAGCACTCCAAGTAGTCCTCCATAGTCTCCGTCGACCCGGGCGCACGCAATTCATTGAAATTGCAGCGATCCATCGAGATGCAGTCCAGGTACGGCACGACCGTGGAGCCCTGCAGGTGCAAGAGCGCGGACAGCGAGTATGGGTTCCAGATGAGCAAGTCCTTGCCGTCGGTGTCCGTGAGCATGAGGGGGCCGTAGCACCACAAGGCGTGTGCCGTTTGCGTCGCAAAGCGCTGCTCTTTCGGCACGCGCGCCACCTTGTCCCCGCAGACGCACCTCGACACGACGGCGTTGTCGACGTCGGGGAGCTTGCAGTCCGTCCAGTCCAGCACCTGCGCGACGTTCATGAGGCCCTTGATGACACCAAGGGCCCACGCACACGTGCCATCAAATGCGAACGCCATCGGCCCGAGCATCGAGCTGCTGACCATGCCGACTATGTTACTGCCGATGGCGGCCATGCCCTGCTGCATTTTCGCGTCGGTTTTGTCACTGGACATGTCAGAAAGCTCCTGCTTGATCTTGTCCTGTATGCACATGCCGATCGCGGCCTCGTCGGCCTTGTCGAACTTCGCCGTGCCGACTCGCATGACGTTGTTGCCTCCGCTGATCACGACGAACGCGCTGTTCAGCTGGCACTGCATCATTTTCCACGCGACG
>Ga0209107_10001025_pt1 | contig 15719 bp, 3 predicted proteins | sample LakErihyJuly2011_2_FD_187460 | JGI IMG/M metagenome (GOLD analysis project Ga0209107, IMG submission 187460) | Freshwater microbial communities from dead zone in Lake Erie, Canada - CCB hypolimnion July 2011 (SPAdes) (version 2) | ecosystem: Environmental > Aquatic > Freshwater > Lentic >... | reverse complement strand
AGCTATGACCGGAATTTTCTTGAGGCTCTTCACCGCAGCGTATGTGTCGCCGTAGGTTTGGTGGACATCCCTAGCGATCTGCGCGGCCTTTTGTTCAACCTGCTCAATCGGCATATCAGGGAAAGCCCGACGATATTTTCCAAGCTCACTAAAGTAGTGAATGATTTTAAAAGCGTCGTCCGACGCGCCGTAGGCTTGAGTCACCTTCCTCAAAAAGGTTTTGAAGCCATTCTCCGACGTGGAGTTCAACTTAGCTAAATCCCCCATGAAGTTCTGCATCACCGATTGGTTAAGCAAGCCCAGCTCTCCAAGCTTCGCCCGCCCCTTCATCATAGCCTTGCGTTTGTCAGCATCGCTCGCGGAGTCAAGCATCCGACCGAATGTTAGCGCGTGCGCCTCCGCTACATCTTTCCTCCACTGGGCATCCAATGGGTTGAAGTTACCCGCAGCTACCAGAGACATGTATCCAGCGTAGTAGTTTCTAAAATGACCCGACACGCTGCCGACAGTCTTCATCGCCATCGGAAGGAAGGTTGCCTTCAAAAGACCTTGCAGCCATAGAGGGTCTTCACCCTTAGCTGGAAACTTCTCAAACATCCACTTCGCGAAATTCTCTTCGGCATACATTCCCGATATAGGCGCGAGAGACTTATTAGTGTCCGCTGAGAGCTTGACGTATCCCGCAGGGATTTGAGCTTCCGAGCGTTCTAGGATACTCTTCACTTCGGGGTCTTGAGCAACCATCGCTCTATCGAGCAGCTCAGGTTTGAACCTTGCATTAGACGCAAGGAACTGGTCAGCCGCCAGTGCCGCAGCGCGAGCGTCTTTCATTATCTGTGCATCCGATTCGCTAAGATTCGCAGGGTCCCTAGGGTCATACAACATGCCCGACTCCATGCCCACGTCCTTCAACTCACGAAGGAACCTGTCGTTGGCTACTAGAGCCGACAGCTTCATTGTCGTGTTGACGTAGTTTACCACGGGGTCTTTGACGACGCCCCACGCAGCCTGCAATTCAGGTGCCACATTCCCCCTAGAGTCGAGGATTTTTAGATTCTTCTGACCTGGAATTTTGCCCGACATGAAGACGCGACCGATGCCGTCTCCGCCATAGTTCAGGTATTGTTCCATGCCTGCGGCTAGATCGGCTTCCGTCAGACCCGCTTGCGCTATCTTGGTTGCTTCCTCTATGTAGAGAACCTCACCACGGCGGGTTGCAGCCCGCACCAGCAATCCAGCTTCTCTGTCTGCGAGTTGGCGGCTGACGTAGTTCTTCAAGTCTTCCATCACCTTCGCGTTTTCACGCACATTTTTTTGATGCGCGGCCCGTGTTTTTTCATCCGCGAAATTCAAGTAGGTTCGGTTCAGGTAAATGCCTTCGTTTTCTTTCACCGAGAATCCCATAGTCTCATCGACGTAGCGGCTCATTGGGTCGATCACGTCACGCAACTCACCAACGATTTGAGCAATACTCTCAGGGAGCCTCGCGCTCGCGGCGGCTTGCCTAGCCCTGAAATCAGCTATGTTCTCTTTTGCGTATTCGCTTTTCAACACAGCCGCTTCTTCCTCGCGGTTGGTCAGCATGAGTTCGTTTACCTCGGCGAACTGATCCTCGGTTAGAGGGTTTTCGATAGTCCCTAGGGCGGTCTGCACGTCGGCTATGTTTACTGGATTACCGGCTTTCTCAAATCTTTTGAGCGCCTTCTGCAAAGCCGTAGCCATGTACTGAGCCTTCTCCTCCCCTAGAGCCTTACGGTCAACACTACGATCATAGATTGCATCCACCCCATTAGGAGCCTTGGCGTCGGAGGCAAACCAGCCCCCAGTCTTAACCTTCGTACCCGTGTAGGTCGTGCTTTCCGTGCTACCCGTTAGCAACTTCGATACCTGCGCCCTACTTAGGGCTCCTGGGAGGGAGTAGGTGACTCGCGCTAAGGGTCCTCTCTGTAAAGCCAGAAGTTCGCTCTCGCGCTCTCTCCCTCCAAATTTTTCAAGTGCGGAGTTTGTGATGATTGCTCTTTCCAAAGTTGCCATTCCGATTCCAGATTTTTTGGGATCGCCTGATTGCACGGCGGACATAAGTCTCTCCCGTGAGAGGTCATTTCGATTGGCGTCAATGTTTTTTCCTGTTTCAAAGTCGTATCTCCATGTTTGAACTTCAGCCGGAAGCACGCTAAACGCGTTTTCCATTTCCTGCTGCGCTAAGATGGCTAGGTTGTTAACGTAACTACCTTCTTGATCGTTAGACCCCGCCACTGGGTTTTCGTTCATCCAATCACCGCTTATACTTTGACTGTAACTAGGGGCTAAATGTTTGGTAGTTCCATGTCTCAACGCAGAAGCTAACATGTTGGAAGTCCGCCTAACTTTATTTATGGCGGTTAAGGCGAAGCTTTCATTTTTTGCGCCTACCGCATAAATGTAGTCATAGGCTGCTTGATACATAGCTTTTCCGCCCGCGTTTTCTTTTCCGCTGCTTTCCGCCCCCAGAGCTGATATGCCGATAATATCTTTCGTGACATGTTTAACCGTTATTTCTCCTCGTTCGCCTTTTGAATTTGTAACACTCAGCCTAAAATCATCTCGATCATCTCGATCATCTGAACTAGATGGACGATTTGTTTTAAAACTCTCAATTTTTAACTTAAAGTTAGTTAAGTTTGGCGCCATATTGTTTACGATAGCCTTCAAAACTTCTTCTCGCCCTTTGGTTTTAAGAATTTCTTGAGTAGTTTCAGGAGGTAAAGGACGCCCAAGTTGAAAAATGTCGAACTCCCTTAGTTTATTCCACACTTCGCCAGCGCGTACATTAAGCTGATACTTAGGTAAATAACTGGATGCTTTACGAGGTTCTTGCGGCGGTTGCGTATAGTTCAGGTATCTGTCACTGAGGATTTGCCATTCCAAATCCAGACGTTTACGAGCGATGTCGGTTGAGAACTGCCTATTAAAAGCTGGCTCACTGGATTCTGGGTTATGGACAAGTAGCAAAGTTCTCTCCTCTTCAGATAGGGGGCGACCGCTTTGAACCTTCCTTATTGCTTCCCTTCTGATCCGATCAATCCGTTGATCTTCATTTTCAAGACCTAGATTTCGTCTTATGATCCCCGCCAACGACTTCGGAGCAGGTGCCATTGGACCTTCTGAAGTCATGGCTGACGATCCACCATCAGGCCCCTTGTCAGGAATGATGGTGTATTTCTTAGCCTTCGCCGCCACCGTCTTGTCGAACATGTTCTTGGCCTGTTCGTAGCTAAGGCTGGTTTTATTTTTCTTACCCTGTTGCAGCTTCCTAGGGGGAGTCCCATGCTCGTAGGCGACTGACCAAGAGCCATCGTCTTCTTTCACCAGGGAAAGATTGTAAATTGCACCATCGTTCCCCTGGCGCATGCGGACATTTTCTGCCCCACCAGTTTTTTTAGTTGAAGCAGTGTCGCCTGAACCCTCGATCCCTAGGGCCATTGAAAGTTGGGTAGGGGATACAGTGAATTGCTTTGCATCTCGTCCAGTCGATAGCGTCCACGAGTCGGCGAATACGCGAGCCAGCTCGGAAGCTGGGTCAAGCCTGCGACCCGTCACCAATTCAGCGAGAGCGTGGAAGATGTCTTTGAGGAACTTCGATAGAGAGAATCCGCCGTCAACTTTCTCATTGAAGCCAAGCTCCTTCAGCAAGTCCAAGAACGCGGGGTCTTTCTTCACTCCAACGACGAACTCATCAAGGTTAGTCAGGTTGTAGTAAGCTCGGAACTGCTCTGGGTTCTCCGAGGCTTTAGTGAGCAAGCCCTCCGCGTAGAACTTCACCTTTTGCTCTGGGGTTAGGCCCTCGGCAGCTTGCGCTAAATCCGACATCCCTTCGCCCGCCTTCAGGACGGCTTTCTTGTAGGCCACTTTCAACCGCTCTAGGGCGCTAGCTTGAGTTGGATTCAGCGTGATCCCGTATTCTTCTGCGTGGAGGAGCGGGTGCGTGAGAACGTGATCCATCTCCTCCAACATCGTCTGCACAATGTTTCCATCATGCACGGCATCGAGGTTCAGATACATCGCAAGCCCGCCCTTGAATGATGAATCTTTTCCGGTAACTCCAGCCCAGTTGACTTGCTTGCCATTCTTTCCGAACGAGGCGATTTGCGTCCCGATCTTGTTCCAGTTGAATGACCCCTTGGCATTGAGCTTCAGAAATTCTTTAGCGCGTAAAGCGGTTGCACGGTTAATACCCTTGGGCATCGAAGCAACGTGCTCTAGGAATGCCGTATTCGACCGAAACATCTTAGCATTCGCCGCATTCTTGAGGTTATCTTGCAGCACCTTCTCCGCGATCCCGCGATCGTTCTGGGCTTTGACGTCCGCCATATAAGCACTCATCAACTGCCCGCCCGTCATATTTTCGAGCTGTTGGATACTTGGCAGCGCGGCTACCACCGCATCCATCGCGCCCACCGCCATGTCCGCATCCGCCTTCGATGTCGCGGCTTGGTAGATAGCACCGATCTCCCTATCATCAAGGGCGACCATGTCGGAGTCGCTCAGTCCTGCGTAGGCTTGAACAAAGGTCTGCACTTCTTCCGTAGGACTTTGAGTGTATTCAACGACCTTCATCTCAGCCGCTATACGATTATCTTTGGCTCTATTGAGCGCGTTAATCGCCGCCGCTTTTTCAGAACTCGACTGAGCTGTTTTGACATCTTCCGCAGCTATCTTCTCAGCGGCTATCGCCTGTGTTAAGGACGATTCGAGCCCTTGAGCATTGACCCGCGCCTTCGGCAGCGCCGTTGCGTCCCGATTGCTTTGGGCAATATCTGGGGATGCTTTAGCCAGACTTCCAAGTGGCGCCCCAGGTACCCCTAGGGGAGCTTGCACTGGCGATATATCAAACAAGTATTTGTCTAAAATGTTGTTCGCGATTCCCGCGATCTTACGCGATTCTTTCGTCAATTCCTGCCTCTCTTTATCTTTGATTGGCGTCCTACCTCGCGCTTCTTCTATTCGGGCGATATTTTCCTTTTCTGCATTAGCAGTCGTGCCTGAGAAAAAGTCATTCAGGACATCGGTATATTTTTTGTCGAGGGGCTCAAAAGTTTTATTTATTTCAACGCCGTCCACCTCACCGTTGAACTCTCCACCGAACAGTTTTACAAATGCGAGTTCGACTAGGTTTTGATCCACCTCCGAGTCGAACCCGTTGAGCTTAACCCGAGCCAGCTCACCTAGCTTTCGATAAGCTAGGTCTTGAAGATACTGGGATTTTGCTTCATCGGAACTCAGACGCTCATCGGGCATACGATCATTGGCTAATGGATCAGCCTGTCCCTTAATTATATCCCCCATCAACGCGCTATCCATTCCAGCGGCTTCACCTGTCTGAGGGTCAACGAAAGTTTGTTTTTCAATAGCCCCCTTAAACTTACTCGCCTCTACAAACCCCTGTTTAACGATGCCTGGGACTCTGCCGAACCCAAAAACATTCAGGGCTTTCACGCGATCCATTATCCGCCCGAAAGCTTTAATCAGTTCCTTATCAGCCTCGGTGTAGGACTGTTTTTTCTTATCCAGCAGTGCCGCGTAAGCGTTCGCAGCCCCCTCAAACAAATCATCGTTTTCGGTGAATGCAGCATAATCCATCGCCTTGATTGCATTGCCAACTTCTTCATCTTGGATAGCTGTAAAATCATTCTCGCTGATGAGGCTCTCCGCATCGCCCCCTTCATTTTTGGCTTCTCTTTTTGCTGATGCAGATTCCGCTTTCTCAGTTTCTTTTCGGACATCCACATACATCTGACGCCCGCCCGCCCGCGCTTCTTTCTGCCTCCCTAGGAGTGTCCGAATCCTTTCGGTCGCCGCCTTTATGCTTTCATCTTTCAGCTTTGCGCCTTTCGTCTCAACGTAATCTAAAAATTTATCAAGGATCGCGCTTTGCTTCGAGTCAAGCTCACCCATCTTCTCCAGCTTTCGATTAAGCTGCGCGTATGCACTGCTTTCTTTGAGCTGTTTATTAAGTTCGGTCTCGATCTCTTGCTTGGAGAGCGGGCGCTCTTTAATAGCTGATTGCTCGATTGCAGATTTACGGGATTCAATTTTGAGTTTGACCCGCTCCTTAGCTCCTTTCCCAGTGGCAGCGTTAAAGTCCTTTGTTAAACGGGCAATGGTTTTATCTTTTGCAACTGCCGCTTTGACCTCCTCGGGGTCTGCGGCGACTGAGACCGTCATGCCTGAGATGCCCTTGCGAAGGCTCTCTTCAAGTTCACTCATTTCTTTAGAGACGCGATTCATCTCCGCTACGCCTGACTTACCGCGCAACGCCCTAGGCAACATTTGACGGAAAAATTTAGCGTCCACATTTGCAAGTTCCTGCTCCAAGTCTTGCTTCCATTCGCGGTGCAGTCTTTCAAACTGCCTCTTCGATTGGTAAGGATCGTCCTTCAGTTCCCCAAACTGCTTCCCTTTTTTGCGGATGCGTTTCTTCCCTCGGACTGGCTCCAACTTGTTAGCATTTGCCTCTATGGTTTTCCGTTGGCGCTCCAACTCTTCACTTACCGATAATGGCAATGCAGCCCTTTGAACTTTATTCAACTCTCGGGCCAATCGCAGTTCCGATTCCATTTGCCAGCGGTCTTTGAGTTCGATGGGATTTTCGGAATCTAAAATGTGGGCTCGGATAGGCCCTACATATTTTTCAAATATGGGGCGGGTAAATGCGGTCAGCCCTGCAAGAGCCTCTCCATGTCTAGTGACGAGGTCGGAGCCTTCTTGAATAGCTTGAGCCTCGCGCTCTTTTGCATCCTGCGCTCGCTCCAGTTGCATTCTCCTGAAGTTTTCTAAGGCTTGATTAGCGACTCCCAGTCCGACTTTTTTACTACTGCTAAATCCCTTACCGCCTGCGGTCTCATCTTTGAGGCTCTCTGCGGCTTGCCTCTGGGATTTCCCGACAGTCTGTACGGACCTTGTGTATACCCGCTCCGATCCCACGTAGTCGGGATTCGGCGAGTATTCCAGCCTCGTGATGATATGTTTTCCGAAATCGTTTTTCTTGATCCCTGCGTTGGACCGTGAAGCAGTGAATCCAAGTCCCTCTAACATTTGAGTCTGCGGAATCCCGTTGACTTCCTGCACTCGCACATCCAAGCCCATATTCATTTGTGCAAGGGTCAAGCGTTTCAAATCTTGAATCTCGTTATCCAATGTTTTTTGAGCGATTACGATGTTGCCCTCTTTCTGCTGCGATTTAGGGGCGTCTTTTTTGTCTTGAAGATTCTGCATCGCTTCCAGCACTAGAGACGGGTTGAATGATGCAAACATCCTTACTTGTACGGGGGCTTTCGGGTTTTTCTTGTTGTGAAACAGAGCTACCTTCACGGGGATTTTCAAACCCGACTTTGAAAGCGGATCATCGATCTCTGAATCGAACATTTTTGCTACTTCGAGTTTGCCGCTAGGCGATTCGAGTTCAGCTACCTCATCGGTTTGGTCTAGCCCTATTGCCAGAAGTTCTTCTGGTGTCGGGTTAGGAGACAACTTCCCTAGGAGAAGCGTGAGAACTTGTTCGGCATCAGTTAAGTCGGAGACAAGACTCTCAGCTTGGAATTTATCTCCCACTTTAACCTTGAGGCTAGTGCCCTGTCTTCCAGTTGTCAGGGCTGGCATTTCCACGCCGCCTTTTTTCTCAACAACTGCGGAGGCGAATGTTGCACTCACTGGAGCCCTGTAGAAGTTCCCCCACAAATCTTCATTTACGTTCTCTCCGGTCTGCCACACGCCCGCTTCATTTTTCTTGAGGCCTTCGGCAGCTTTATCCTCGTCGGATATATCGTTGAGCGTAATTAGCGACTCGCCCTTTTTAAGGTTCGGGATTGTGACGGAGTTAAGGTAGCTCGGCCCTTTTGCATTTTTAGGTCTAGCAACGTAGTAACGGTTAAACACAGCTTGCCGCTCTCCATTGACCGTCTGAGTCCCGCTGAAAATGCCCGCACTTGTAGGCACGAGCTGCGTTCCATCATTCAAATATACCGTCCTAGCGACCTTCTCTTGGTCTGGGAACTTGAGCCCGATACGATCCCCACGCTTGAGCTCCACCACATCGACTGGGACAAGCCCGTTATCGCGCTGCTCATCTTGAATTTTGTTAAGCTCGTTCTGCTTCTGCGCGGCGGCAGTTGCGTTTTGGATGGGGGTTTTATTTTCTGTATCCTCTACCCCGAGGTCCTTTGCGTTTCTCGCCTCTTCCAACGCCATCAGTTTATTTTTATCGAGCGCCACATTAGCCATCTGACTCGGGTTCAACTCAACCGCCTCCGCTCCATACTTGCGCGTATCACTGAGGTCACTTAGCCCCGTGGTTCCTTTCTTGAAACCATTTGTGTCTGGAACAAGCAGGAAATTCCCCGCTGCATTAGTGGCTTTGCCTGTCTCTGGGTCTGCGACCAACTTTCCATGCACTCTAAATTTGGTTTTGGGATCGGTGTAATAGACCCATGTAGCATGTTGCTCCACACGGGCCGCTGCGTCCCGCTCCTCGGCATTAACAAATTCCCTAGGGGCCTTCTCAGCTTCCCTGGTTGCCATTACTTCATCGCGCTTTGCCGCTACTTCAGCCTGGGCCTTCTTGTAGATTTCAGCTCTGGCTTTAGGGGAGATCAGCGAATTGCGAAGCGCCTCGATCTTGGCTGGCGCTTCTTCCATTGCGACACCCTCCTGAGACGCATCAAAATCACTTCTCTCTTCGTCAGTTATTAAACCGTTCCTACTCGACTGCAAATTCTGAAGCTCTGCTTCTAGCAATCTAAGCTGCTCTAATTTCGCCTTATTTTTTTCAGCCCCCTCCGCTTCAGCTATTTTAGAATTCACTGTCCTAGAGAATAGGTCATTGCGGCTTAGATTCTCGTTCAGCGAGGTCGCGGTATCTTCTAGCTCTGCAAGTTTAGCAGTCAACTCCTTGGTAACTTCAGGGTCTTTGGATGCCTTTAACTTCTTTTCCAAGTCAGCACGATCAGCCTGTACCATCTCGTAAGTCTCTAGCCCGTCAAAGTCCTCACCGCTTTCAGGTTTAAAACCAGCTCGCAGCCCTTGAGTAGCATCCAAGTCCGCCTGGGCCTTTGCGTTTTGCTCCACTGTGTCTGCCCACAACTTTGCTTTCGGAGCCCGCTCGGAATCCGCATTGGTATCCCTCTGGATGCGGTTCAAGTTCCCCTCGGCATCCCGTTCAAAGAAAGGCGTAGTCGGAGTTCCCGATTTGGGAACCGTGGCCTGCTTCAGTGTGCGAGTTGATTCAAAGTCGGAAATCTTCTGCTCAAGCTCCCCTAGGGTATTGATCTCCTCCTCAGTTTTAGCTCCGGCGATAGCAGTCGCGAGTTGACTCTTGGCGATCTCGATCTCCTCCGGTGTCACTGCATCTTGAAGCAGTGAAGCCTGAATCTCTGGATCAAAGGTCGAGTCCAACATGTCAACCGCGTTGAAGACGTTGCGGAGTTCCTTGTATGGAGCTAGGACGGCATTCTCCAGCGCGAGCTTTTGTCCCCCCTCGGTCATCGCGAGTTCGCCGTCGAGCTTCGCGCTCTTTCCAGTTTGGTCCCCTGAGAGGGCATTATTCTGTACGTTCGGATCGTAGCCCGTCCAGTCGCCATCATTCTCGACCTTGCTTCCTAGGAGCGATGGGTCAGTGATGGAGTTATCCGTCCTGCGAATGCGCCCGCCTTGGTTAAGAACGTGCATCAGTTCCACGCCAGCACTGCTCTTGGCAGTGATCGCGACGCGGCCTCCAGGGAGGCCAGGGAATAGAGCACGCTGCTCGTCAGTTGGGTTTTCAAGAGCCCACCCTTTCTTACCGCCGACATCAAATTTACGAGCGACGATCTCTCCATCCCCGTCGTCGATGACGACTGGATTAGGATCAAAATTGTAAAGCCCCTCCAGATCAGCCGCGTCTTTCTTATCCTGTTCTTCAGGCGTCAGTGGCGCTGGTGTGGTTCCATCTGGCAAACCTTCAGGGTTGCTCTGCGCCCGCATTGTCATCGGGGCTAAGTTTTGAGCCGCAACAGTGCCCGCTCCCATTGCGCTACCCATGATCGAGCCTGCGGCTCCGGCCTCGACTAACTCACGCATAGAAGCGTCTGAGTTTTTATCGTAGTTAGGGTCAGCTTCGGCCCGCGCCATCTGCTCCAAGCGAGTTTGAGGAACTTCCTCTAGGGGGCCTTCAATCAAAGCGCCCATCCCGACTCCCGCAGCGGCTCGCCCTAGGGTTTTACCGAACCCTGCTTTGGCGACTTGCGCTCCCACTTCAGTAGCGGGGTTAAGCGCGTCCAGAATCTTTCCTCCGAAGTAGCGATCCGCCACACCTTCGATCAAGCCAGCGGGCACGCCGTATTTCACAGCCAGCCCTAGGTCACGCGTCTCGTTGTAGATGGAACTCATTTCCATACCGACGCCTGTTGCCGAGCCGCCGAGGCCGACACCAGTCTTCATGGCCGCAAGCTGCGCGGCTTTTTCTGCGGCGAGGCTCTTTGTGATATTCCCACCAAGCTCTTCAGCCAGCTCCAGTTTGGCGCGTTGCATGGCCGCGTTCTTTGCAAGACCCCCCGCAACGAGCTTGGCGGTCTGAGCCTCCAAGGCTTCCGTCACCGCGCCGGAAACCACACGTTTCCCAAGCGCACCGCCAACGCCTCCCCCTAGAACGGAAATCGCCAGGTTAGGTGCCTGCTCCCCCATGACCCCCGCAGCCCAATGCGCAAAGTCCCCAGTAGAGCCAATATCAAAAATGCTTTGGACATCGCCTTGAAGCTCAGGAGCGGCTGCGTCCTGCATCTTTTCTTGGGCCGTGTTGTATCCCCACTCCTCCAGCCCTTCGATACCCGTCGCGGCTCCGACCATGCCTACTACCCCCGCCCCTAGAGCTTTAGTCTGCTCTACCCCGCGCCCTAGCCCCCGCCCAAATTCTTCTCCTACAGTTAGCGGGGCTTTGTAAACTGGTATGTTGTTAGCGGATACATTATCCTCTTCAGTATAGGGAATAAATTTTGCGATCATTTTTTATTACTTAAAAAGTTCTGGGAATTTTTCTTTTATTCCTGCTAGTTTTAATTTCAGGTCTGTAGATTTTTTGACGTAACCTTGTGCGATTTTTTGTTTATCGGCTGCTGTGGTAGCTTGCCCTGAAACTTTAACCCCTAAAGTATCGGATACATTTTCAGCAAACGGCCCCCAGAACCCCTTGTTGGTAAAGTCAGGAACATTTTCAGCCCTAGAGCCAAGCAACCCTATCTCACGCTCTAACTCCTCTTTTTGCTTTTTCGCAGCACTAAATGCCGAATCTTTCTGCTCCCTTATTGCGTCTTCGTCGTATTTAGTGGCGGGCGCTGTCTTACCCGCTTCCTTACCCTTGTCCGGCGATTGATCTTGTAGTGGGACTAACGGCTGGGCACTGAACTCAGCCCCATTCTTACCTTTTGTATACGACACGCGGACTGGCACGAGGGAGTTATTGATATACACCCCCGTGGTGACTGGAGTGTTCTCGGGCATCTCCATACCCTTCTCTTTAAACCACATTGCAACTTGATTCCAGTTCCCGTCTAACCCCTGATCTGTAACTTTTGCATCGGCAACAGGAATGCCGCCTTTAAATACAAGCTCTTCAAACTTTTGACCGTGGGTTATCTTATCACTCGCCGATTCAATAGGTTCCCCCCTATGGTTTGTGGTAGGCTTAACGCTATTTTTAGCCCACCCTCTAGCTAAACTCTGAGCTTCAGTATTAACTGCGCTAAACTCCGATAATTTTTCTTGCGGCGAACGTATTAGATCTAATTGCCGATCAATCTCAGCCACCACGCTCTTCTTTTCGTCAGTCAGTTCACCTGACTGTCCTAGGATAGAAATCTTGCTATCACGAAGCTTTTCCACGCGGGCGACCCTCTGTTTGTCCCCTTCAAGACGGTTTGTTTTGTCTTGCTCGTACCGCGCCATCGCTAAGTCAATGTCACCAGAGCCTTGCAGATAAGGCGCAATTTGATCTACTGCCGCATAATTTGCAGGGTATTTTTCAAGAACCCTATCCACTTGAGCAGCGGTAATTCCGTAACCGCCCCTTCTAAGATCGTTGTCAAACTTATTAACTGCTTGCCCTGCGCCTGCTTCTACCGCCTGCGCTTGTGCCCACGCATTCAGGTCGTAAGAGTCTTTATTTACATCTACGAAAGCTTTCGCTTGCGCCCGACTAGTATCAAATCTTTCGGCTATCCTTGCCAGCGCGGGTTTTGCGTTTTCTTGCTCGTAAGACGCTAGTGCCGATCGGTTCTTCAATCCGTCAACCTGCCTTACCCCCGCTTGTTCATTTGCATCTTTGATGCCGCTTACTGACTGCTTGTCCATCTTAGGGTAAAAAGTATCCGCTACTGCTGCAAGATCGAACTTAGCTCCCGCTTTACCGCCCCCCATCGCGGCAGAAGCGTTATTCATCGCATTGGCTGTGGTAGAGTCCATCCCGCTGCCCGAAGACACCAACTTCGCGTTGTCTGGAAGTGTTGAAAAGTCGATGATGTCCCCGCTCCCTTCTTCAGCTCTAAACATACTTAGCGGGCCATTCTCTAAGAGAGTGTCCTCCGTATCTACTGGGGCGCGGTTCAGAGTAGGGGCGTTACTTCTCAATCCCATTTCAACCCCTTGCGGCTCGTCATCAACCTCAGAGCTGTAAAAACTTAAAGGCTGAATGGTCCCCGCTACCCCTAAGCGTTCTTGTAACAGCGTAGCCGCCTTCGACTTTCCATCCGCATAGTATTTAGCCTGTGCCCCTTTAAGCCCGATGTCAGCTTGTACAGAAGCAATCTTAGCTTTTGCTAACTCCACCTCGTGAGGCAACATGGTTCGAGCCACCTCTTCATCAAGGGTTTGCTTCTGCTGGAGGCGCTCGCTCTCTTGATTCGCCATCATCATTCCGTGAGCTGCCTTAGCCGCTCCGACGAAAGTGGTTCCAGGATTCCAGTCCCACTGAGCTATATTAGGTGTAGATTGTGCCATATTTTATAGTCTATTGCCCGATTTTTCCGCTGGCGGGAACGTAATAGCTACCCCCATCTTTCGGGACATACTGTTGCCCTTCGTACCCAGTAATCGGGGCGGTACTTGCAGTACCGCTGCCTTTCAACGCGCTAGACAGAGCAATCCCCGACGTCCCCCCAGCAAAGGAAGATAGTCCATTATTGAGCATAGCCGCGTTATTGTAGCTATTCGCAAGCGAAGCATTCGTATTTGCATCCCTCGCATCCCTAGCCTCCCCCGATATGCCGAGCAATGTGTTTGTCCTAGCGGTGATCGCGTTAGCTTTCAGCCCCGCCCCATATCTATTTGTGGATGAGCTTTCCCCAAATATGGAGCCCTCCATATTGTTGAGCCAGCTTGTTGCATTAGTCTCGGAGGCAAATCGGGTATCCAAAATCTTGTTGAGCCCATTGAATCTCATTGTTCCGATGTCTTGAGCCGCACCGAATGAGAGAGCGTTGTTTTTCTGGTTTACAGAAAGAACATTTTCAGTGTTCAGCCCCATCAGCCCCAGTATCTTCTCTGACCCAACTTGACGGCCTGCGACCGTCTGATCGTAGATTTGACCTCGTAGAGCCATCATGTTTTTCTGAGCCTCCGTCTGCGTTGCCTGTGCGGTAAGTCCCAAGTCTCGAAGTTCAAAATTATTTTTAAGATCACTCCCATGTCCAGTCCCGCTCTGGCCCCCCATTTGAGCCGACCGTCTTGCAAGCAGAGCTTGGGTATCGGTAGAGATCATAGCATTCATGCCCTGCTCGTTCAGTAGCATTGCTTGCTGCTGCTGCCTTTCCATGCCTGGGTTATTAGCAAACATCATCCGCTGTGCGGTGTTTGCATTTGCTTGGCTTAATGCGTCCGAAAACTGGATATACTTATCCAAGTTCTGAGTGTTGTAGTTAAGAACTTGGTTGGCAGAATCCTCCGCAAGAGTCAAGGACTTAGCATCAAAATCATTTTTATCTTTTTTAGAATCCTCTACGATCGAGTCCAGCCCCGTGCTGTAGTCTACCGAGGTGCCAAGCATGGTGTTCACATTATTTCGATACGCGCCTACATTTCCTGTTACGGCTGCACGGTAAGCGGCATTCTCCGCTTGCTGCTTTGCCGCCATATCAGCGATATTAGCCTCTTGATCCTTATACCCTTTTGCAGCCTCTCGTTTAGCTTGTCTTGTGTATTTTCTACTCGATGAGGCGTTGGCGGCGTTAGCCCCTTTAGTGGCACTGCTATTCATTGCTCCAGCAGCAACCGCCCCTCCCGCAGAGAGAGCGGCACTCCCTATCAATACTGCTGCTGTAGTCGCGGAAATCCCCGCTGTATGAAACATCCTTCGGTCCTTAAACCTAACTTTATCTTCGGGGTGGTATAGCAAGCTGCTCATATTATTCTTCTTCTAGTTGTAGTTGCGGCTCCCCGCGCCAGTCTTTTCGCCATGCACTGCGCTTCAAGTCCTCCTCCGAGAGGAGTGGGTTAGGTTCCGTATCGGTTATTTCCTTGATGATTTCATCGGGGTCTGTCTTTTCGGTAACGTGAAAAGTTGTCCAAATTGTGTCCTCGTGGGTGACAAGTAGCCGACGAGTGCCTGGCTCCGTAATTCCCGTATATGGCGCTTTATAGCGCGCTATCTCCTGCCCGTCTTGCCAGACCGACACGTCCCCCTGCGAGATCACAAATGGATGCCGAGTCAAGTGTTTAACGGAAGTCACAACAGTCCCCGCAGGCATAAAAATCTCGCGAGTGTATAGGTTTGGAGTGAAGCGGTGAACCAATGGACAGTGAACCTGTGGGTGCTTTAAAATCTCTGCCTCTAGTATGTCAAGCGGAGTAACCGCTTCTAGTGATTTTTCAGGCTTAGATTCAATAAGGGCATCCATAGTAATAACCGAACAGATATTACACCTAGTCCTAGCGCATTGCAAATACTCGTTTGTTATGGGCCCCACCAATTTGTGATTTGAAATACTGCTGTGCCATCTGGTCAGCAAGCAACTTGCGAGCGGCATCAAATGATCCAATCTTCCCTAGGGACATAATCGCCATTGCTGCTTGCGACACGGCTTCATAGTTACTGAGATACATCGAGTCGGTATCTGCAATGTGCGGCACAAACCTCCGCTTCGCTAGGTATCTTACAAGCGTTGGCTCATTCTCTCGCGGCACGGATACAAAATACTTCCGTTTCGTGATGCCGTCTGCGGGGTCAACGCTCTCTCCACGATCACTGAAGCCGCTGCGCCAAGGGCTATCCTCAGTTTTTATCCCCGTCCCCCCACGCATGTATTCGGCAAACCTATCATGCACGGGCCTGGGGTCGCCATCGAACGTAGCAAAAAGCACAGTCTCCACTTCCCTAGGGAGAAAGACATCTTCCGAGTTGGGCGTAGTGAAAGTGTATTCCGCGACAGTCCCAACCCACTTTCCGCTATTCATCAAACTCTCTTCGGCGCTTGTTACAGCGCGTCGTATTACGTTGTTAGAGAAATTCAGAGCCTCATCGAAACCAAGTCCGATACGCCCCCAGTGATACCCATAGCTGCTAGGCGAACCGAGAGAGAGGGCCATGCGCGTATCGCGGCGTGAAGTCAACGTCGATGCCGTGTAGTCCCGCTCAATGAGTTCAAAGGCCGATTTTTTCACTGCCATCGCCGCTTCCGTGTTTCCGTCCAGCGCGAATAGATAGCTCTCTACCAGAAGCT
>Ga0209107_10001024_pt1 | contig 15720 bp, 14 predicted proteins | sample LakErihyJuly2011_2_FD_187460 | JGI IMG/M metagenome (GOLD analysis project Ga0209107, IMG submission 187460) | Freshwater microbial communities from dead zone in Lake Erie, Canada - CCB hypolimnion July 2011 (SPAdes) (version 2) | ecosystem: Environmental > Aquatic > Freshwater > Lentic >... | reverse complement strand
GCTCGCGTAGAATGAAGTCACCTTGCCGACATCCATGGCAATGTTTTCTCGGACACGCCAAACGCGGAGACCACACACATGTACCAGCACATCAAGGTGCCCGAAGGTGGGCAGAAGATCACGGTCAACCCGGACTTCTCCCTCAACGTTCCCAACAACCCCATCATTCCCTACATCGAGGGCGATGGCACCGGTTTCGACATCACGCCCGTGATGATCAAGGTGGTCGATGCGGCGGTTGCCAAGTCTTATGGCGGTCAGCGCCAGATCCACTGGATGGAAATCTACGCCGGTGAGAAGTCCACCCGCGTGTATGGCCCCGATGTCTGGCTGCCCGAAGAGACGCTGCAAGTCCTCAAGGACTACGTGGTCTCGATCAAGGGCCCGCTGACCACGCCCGTGGGCGGTGGCATCCGTTCGCTGAACGTGGCCCTGCGCCAGGAGCTCGACCTCTACGTCTGTCTGCGCCCTGTGACCTACTTCAAGGGCGTGCCTTCGCCCGTGAAGGAGCCCCAGAAGATCGACATGGTCATCTTCCGCGAGAACTCGGAAGACATCTACGCCGGCATCGAATTCGAAGCTCAGAGCGACAAGGCCAAGAAGCTGATCAAGTTCCTGCAGGACGAGTTCGGCGTCAAGAAGATCCGCTTCCCCGAAACCTCGGGCATCGGCATCAAGCCCGTGTCCAAGGAAGGCACCGAGCGCCTGGTGCGCAAGGCCCTGCAGTACGCCATCGACAATGACAAGCCCAGCGTGACCATCGTGCACAAGGGCAACATCATGAAGTACACCGAAGGCGGCTTCCGCGACTGGGGCTATGGCCTGGCGCAAAGCGAGTTCGGTGCCGAGCTGATCGACGGCGGCCCGTGGTGCAAGTTCAAGAACCCGAAGACGGGCAAGGACATCATCGTCAAGGACGCCATCGCCGACGCCTTCCTGCAGCAGATCCTGTTGCGCCCGGCCGAGTACAGCGTGATCGCCACGCTGAACCTCAACGGCGACTACATCTCTGACGCGCTGGCCGCTCAGGTCGGTGGCATCGGCATCGCGCCCGGCGCCAACCTGTCCGACAGCGTGGCCATGTTCGAAGCCACCCACGGCACGGCACCGAAGTACGCTGGCAAGGACTACGTGAACCCCGGTTCCGAGATCCTGTCGGCCGAAATGATGCTGCGCCACATGGGCTGGACCGAAGCGGCTGACCTGGTCATCACCGCGATGAACAAAGCCATCCAGAGCAAGAAGGTCACCTATGACTTCGCCCGCCTGATGGACGGCGCCACCCAGGTGTCGTGCTCCGGTTTCGGCCAGGTGATGATCGACCAGATGTGATGCAGGGTTGAGCACGGGGCTGGCATGTTCGGCCCCGCTGCTGACCCGGTCTGAGGCCGCACGATGCGGTCACAAAAAAGCCCGCCATTGGCGGGCTTTTGCTTGCGGGCTTTTGTGGGGCGCGAGGCCCAGCCCAGGCTTCAGTGTGGCAATCGCTGGCCTGCGCCGGAGACATCGCGGTAGTGCAGGTCGCTCAGGTCACCCATGCCGCTGGCATCGCCCATGCTGCCGAGTGCGCTGTGCTCGCCTTGCGCATCGGCATCCACGGGCTGGATGTTCTGCGCCAGCATGCCTTTGGGGCCTGCGACGAGTTCATAGCGAACCTTGGAGCCTTGCTTGAGTGTGCGAAAGCCATCCATCTGGATGGCCGAGAAATGGGCGAAAACGTCGCCCCCGCCTTGATCGGGTTCGATGAAGCCAAACCCTTTGGCGTCGTTGAACCATTTGACAGTGCCGGTGGCCATGCTGTCCCTCCTGTTAATTTGTCCGCATTCTGTGTCCGGCAATGTGGGCTGTCAAGCCGCGTTGGATGCCCGACACGCGTGCATTTGTGCACAAATGTTTCGTTCTGAGGAGTGCCTACGCGAGATTCCGATCGCGCCAGCTTGCAATCGCGCGCAAGCTTGATCTGGCTTGATGGAAATGGCGGTTTTGGCATGAATCTGGCTTTTGGAATGCATGGTTTTTCCTGACCCGGCGCGGCGGTGATGTCGGAGGATTTTTGCAAAGTCATGTGTGTGCGCTGCTTGCGCGCGCAAGGCCTGGCGCCGGTCCCCGGAATAGTCCGTCTGCCACCGTGAATTTCCTGACCTTGAAGAATGCTGGGAGACCCCAAGATGCCAACACATGAGCAAGGCGCCTCTCTTAGAATCGATCCATGATCAGACCCTTGCAACACCAGCTGTCGGCTTTGCCTGGCGGCCCTGCCGAAGACGGGCAGGGATCCGTTGTGGCCGAGAAGGAAGAGTTGGCCCTGGAGCCGCCAAGGCTTTACCAAGTCGTCATGCTGAATGACGATTTCACGCCGATGGAGTTTGTCGTGTTTGTCCTGCAGGAGCATTTCCGACACGACATCGATTCGGCCACGCAAATCATGCTGAAAATCCACCACGAAGGCCGTGGTGTGTGCGGGGTCTACACCAAAGACGTCGCGGCCACGAAGGTCGAACTCGTTCTTGCCGCCGCCCGCCAAGCCGGGCACCCCCTGCAGTGCATTCTGGAGACCGCATGATTGCGCAAGAATTGGAAGTGAGTCTGCACATGGCCTTCGTCGAGGCCCGTCAGCAACGCCACGAGTTCATCACCGTGGAACACCTGCTGCTGGCCCTGATCGACAACCCCTCTGCTTCCGAGGTGCTGAAGGCCTGTGCTGCGAACCTGGACGAGCTGCGCAAGAACCTTGACCAGTTCGTGCGTGACAACACGCCGACCGTGGGGGGCACCGACGAGGTGGACACCCAGCCCACGCTGGGCTTCCAGCGCGTCATCCAGCGCGCGATCATGCACGTGCAGTCGTCTGGCAGTGGCAAGAAGGAAGTCACCGGTGCCAACGTGCTGGTGGCCATCTTTGGCGAGAAAGACTCGCACGCGGTGTACTACCTGCACCAGCAGGGCGTGACCCGCCTGGACGTGGTGAATTTCATCGCGCACGGCATCCGCAAGGCCGACCCGCCCGAGGCGAGCAAGCAGTCGTCCGAGCAAGGCCAGATCGAGCCCGAGAAGGAAGAGGCCGAAGGCAAGGCCTCGCCGCTGGAGCAGTACACCCAGAACCTCAACCAGATGGCGCGCGAGGGCAAGATCGACCCGCTCATCGGCCGGGACACCGAGGTTGAGCGCGTCATCCAGGTGCTGTGCCGCCGCCGCAAGAACAACCCGCTGCTGGTGGGTGAGGCTGGCGTGGGCAAGACCGCCATCGCCGAAGGTCTGGCCTGGCGCATCACGCAAAAGGATGTGCCCGACGTGCTGGCCGACGCCGAGGTGTTTGCCCTCGACATGGGCGCATTGCTGGCCGGCACCAAGTACCGCGGTGATTTCGAGCAGCGCCTGAAGGCCGTCATCAAGCAGCTCAAGGAGCAGCCGGGCGCCGTGCTGTTCATCGACGAGATCCACACGCTGATCGGGGCCGGTGCGGCGTCGGGCGGCACGCTGGACGCGTCCAACCTGCTCAAGCCTGCGCTGAGCTCGGGTCAGCTCAAGTGCATCGGTGCGACCACCTTCACCGAGTACCGCGGCATCTTCGAGAAGGATGCGGCCCTGTCGCGTCGCTTCCAGAAGGTCGAAGTGGCCGAGCCCTCGGTCGAGCAGACCATCGAGATCCTGAAGGGCCTGAAGTCGCGCTTCGAAGAGCACCACAGCGTGAAGTACGCGCTGGGCGCTTTGCAGGCCGCGGCCGAGCTCTCGGCGAAGTTCATCAACGACCGCCACCTGCCCGACAAGGCCATCGACGTGATCGACGAGGCCGGCGCTGCGCAACGCATCCTGCCCAAGAGCAAGCAGAAGAAGACCATCACGCGGGCCGAGGTCGAAGAGATCGTGGCCAAGATCGCGCGGGTGCCTTCGACCAGCGTGTCCAACGACGATCGCAGCAAGCTCAAGACGCTCGACCGCGACCTCAAGAGCGTGGTGTTCGGGCAAGACAACGCCATCGACGCGCTGGCCTCGGCCATCAAGATGGCGCGCTCGGGCCTGGGCAAGCCGGACAAGCCGATCGGCTCCTTCCTGTTCAGCGGCCCCACCGGCGTGGGCAAGACCGAAGTCGCCAAGCAGTTGGCCTACATCCTGGGCATTGAGCTGATCCGCTTCGACATGTCGGAGTACATGGAGCGCCACGCGGTCAGTCGCCTGATCGGTGCGCCTCCGGGCTATGTGGGCTTCGACCAGGGCGGTCTGCTGACCGAGGCCGTGTCGAAGAAGCCGCATGCCGTGCTGCTGCTCGACGAGATCGAGAAGGCCCACCCGGACGTCTTCAACATCCTGCTGCAGGTCATGGACCACGGCACGCTGACGGACAACAACGGTCGCAAGGCCGATTTCCGCAACGTGCTCATCATCATGACCACGAACGCGGGTGCGGAGACGTTGCAGAAGGCGACCATCGGTTTCACCAACCCGCGCGAGCTGGGCGACGAGATGGCCGACATCAAGCGCCTGTTCACGCCGGAGTTCCGCAACCGACTGGACGCCATCGTTGGCTTCAAGCCGCTGGACGAAGAGGTCATCCTGCGCGTGGTGGACAAGTTCCTGCTGCAGTTGGAGGGTCAGCTCGCCGAGAAGAAGGTGGAGGTCACGTTCACGGACACCCTGCGCCGTCACCTGGGCAAGCGTGGCTTCGATCCGCTCATGGGCGCGCGCCCGATGCAGCGCCTGATCCAGGACACCATCCGCAAGGCCCTGGCCGACGAGTTGCTGTTCGGCAGCTTGGTCGACGGCGGTCGCCTGACGGTGGACGTGGTGGACAACGACAAGGGCGAGCCCGAGGTGAAGTTGGACATCCAGCCGAACAAGAAGAGCGACAAGACCAAGCCGGAGGCGGCCACGGCCGAGTGATCGGCACGGGGTTTTCCTCGTCAAGCAAAAGGCCCGCACGCAGCGGGCCTTTTTTCTGGGCAGCGCGCTTCAACGAAGCTCGATGCGGCTGAAACCGTTGGCTTGCCAGCGCAGCACCTGGGCGCGGGGCTGGCCGTGGTCGAGGTCCCAGTCGCTCAGCACATGCCGTGTGCCGCTGCCAAAGGCTTCGGTTGCTGGCCGGTGCGTGTGGCCGTGGATCAGCAGCTCGGCTTGTGCAGCCTGCATCCAGTCGCGCGCGCAGATGTCATCGACATCGGCGTAGCCCGTGGCAACGGCCTGGGCTTGCTGGTGCTGCTGGCTGGCGGCGCGCATCTGGCGGGCCTGTGCCAAGCGGGTGGCCAATGGGTGTGCCAGGAAGGCTTGTTGCCACGCGGGCTGGCGGACCTGGGCGCGGAAGCGCAGGTAGTCGGTGTCGGCCAGGCAGAGTTCGTCCCCGTGGATCAGCAGGGCGCGTTGTCCGAAGGCGGCCAGCACGGTGGGGTCGGGCAGGGCGGTGGCGCCGCCATCTTCCATGAAGGCCTGGCCCAGCAGGAAGTCGCGGTTGCCCACCATGATGAACAGCGGGCGCGCTTGGGCGGCTTCGCGCAGCATGCGCAGACAGTCGGCCTCGAAGGGCTCGGTGCGCATGTCGTCACCCACCCAGGCTTCGAACAGGTCGCCCAGCACGAAGATGGCGTCTGCGGTGGTCGAGGACAGGTAACGCCGCAGCGCCGCCGTGGTGTGCGGCAGGCCTTCATGCAGGTGGATGTCCGAGATGAAGTCAATGCACCGCCACGAGGGCGGTGCAGTCAGGGTGCGGGCGCCGGGGAAAGCAGGTTTCCCCAGAACGTCTGCCGTCATCAGACCTCGGTGGCCTTGGTGATGAGCACGTCTTCCAGCGGCACGTCGTCGTGGAAGCCCTTGCGGCCCGTCTTGGCCTTCTCGATCGCATCGACCACTTCGGTGCCAGCGACGACCTTGCCGAACACGGCATAGCCCCAACCTTGGGCGGTCTCGGCCTTGAAGTTCAGGAAGTCGTTGTTGGTCGCGTTGATGAAGAACTGAGCCGACGCCGAGTGGGGCGCGCTGGTGCGGGCCATGGCGACGGTGTACTTGTCGTTCTTCAGGCCGTTGTTGGCTTCGTTCTGGATTTCGCCCTTGGTGGGCTTTTGCTTCATGCCGGCTTCGAAGCCGCCACCCTGGACCATGAAGCCCTTGATGACGCGGTGGAAGACGGTGCCGTCGTAGTGGCCGGCGTTGACGTATTCCAGGAAGTTGGCGACGGTGATGGGTGCCTTGGCGTCGTCAAGTTCCAGGCGGATGACGCCAGCGGTGGTTTGCAGTTCAACGGTTTTGCTCATGGTTCACTTCTCGATGGTGGCTTGTTGGATGATCACGGGCTCGACCGGCACATCTTGGTGCATGCCTTTGGAGCCCGTCTGGACCTTGCGGATTTTCTCGACGACGTCCATGCCCTCGACGACCTTGCCGAACACGGCGTAGCCATTGCCGTCCGGCGAGCGGGCGGCGTCGAGGAAGGCGTTGTCCTTGAGGTTGATGAAGAACTGCGCCGTGGCCGAGTCAGGCACGCTGGTGCGCGCCATGGCGATGGTGCCGCGCACGTTCGTCAGGCCGTTGCGGCTTTCCAGCGGGATGGGCGCGCGCGTGGGTTTTTCGCGCATGTCGGGCGTCATGCCGCCACCCTGGACCATGAAGCCGTCGATCACGCGGTGGAAGATCGTGCCGCTGTACTGGCCCGACTTCACGTACTGCAGGAAGTTGTCAACAGTCTTGGGTGCCTTGGCCGCATCCAGCTGCACCACGATGTCGCCTTGGTTGGTTTTCAGGCGCACGTTCTGGGCCTGGGCGAGTGTGGCGCCCATGGCCAGCGCGGCGGTGGCCGCAGCCACCATCAGTTTGCGAATCATCATCCGATCACTCCTTCATAGAAGATTTTCCAGAGGCCACCCTCTTTGCCCCAATATTGACGTTTGACGGCGCCGGTGCGTTGACCCTCTGCGATTTCGCCGAAGGTCACGACGAGGATGTCGCTCTTGTCGCGCCAACCGAGGATGGACACGTCCTTGAGCTGCACGGGGCGGCCGCGGGCTTGCGAGAGGTCTTTCTCGATGAGCTGGCGCCACTGTGCCAGATCCTTGTTGCCATTGGCGAACTGGTTCGAGTAGAAGGCCATCAGGCGGTTGAGGTCGCCGCTGGCGCGGGCCACGCGCCAGCCTTCGATGAGGTTGTGCAGGCTGCGGCGCTCGGGTTCCTTGACCGCGGGCGGCACCCACTGCAGGTTTTTGGCGATCACCACGGGGGTGCTGCGCGGCTGCACGCGTTCCATGATGTCGCGCAGCTCGGGGTTGGCCAGGGCGACGCAGCCGTCGGTGCTGTGCGGGCTGCGGGCGTAGCTGTCGCTGGGCACGCCGTGCAGCCAGATGCCGCTGCCGGTGCGGCCCTGGCGGCGGTCGTACTCGTTCGGGTAGTTCAGCGAGAGGGCGCCCACGCCGTAGAAATCGGTCAGCTGGCGGGCGTCGAGGCGGCTGGTGATGAAGTACACGCCGAGCGGCGTGCGCTGGTCGCCCTCGGCACTTTTCTCGAAGCCCAGGCGCCCGATGGAGGCGTAGTGGTCGGCCACCAGCTGCAGGCCATTGGGGCCGTTCTCGAACAGGTACAGGCGCGAGCGGCTGGCATCGACCGCGATGGCGTGGCGGGTCGTGGGCGGCAGCTCGATGAACTGGGCCGGCACCGTGCCTGCAGGTGGGCGCTCGCGCAGGGCACTCAGGCGCCTCTCGGCTTCTTCGCGGAGCTGGTCGAGGCGGGCGGGTGCCTTGGTGGCCAGCTCGCCCGGGGCATTGCCCATGGTGGGCAATGCTCGCGTCTGGGCGAGCAGGAGGTCGCCGTAGACGAGTTGGGCCAGCTGGAAGTTGGGCACGTCGCGCGCCAGCGTCTGGGCCTGGGCGAGCGCCTGACGCGACTGGCCTTTGCCGATGAGGCGGTAGACGTCCAGCAGCCGGGCTTCGGCCGAAGGCGACTGCGGCGTCAGAGGCGGCCGTGCATCACGGACACCTGCCTCGTTCGGCTTGTCTGCGGCTTTGGGGCTGGCGAGATGGGCCTGCTCCGCGTGTGGGCGTGGTGCCTTGTGCGGAGCGGCCTGTGCATGGCTCAGGGAGATCGCGAGGCCCAGTGTCAGCTGGGCCAGACGACCGTGCATCGATCGGTTCATCAGATTCAGGAGCCGGTGCTTTCCTTGACGATCACCCAGGCGTTGCCGTTGCGAACCAGTTCCAGGCGTTTGCCGCTGCTGACGCTCAGGCTGTCTGCATGGTAGTCCTGCTTGAATTGCGCGATGGCCTTGTTGCCATTGACCGTGATCTTCAGGCTGGAGACTTTGACGGAGATGCTGCGCTTGCCCAGGATGCGTTCCTTGCGGTCTTGCTCCCAGGCCTTGCGGGACTTGCCGCCGTTGAAGTCCTTGCCGTAGGCCGAGATGTAGCCGTCCATGTCCTTGCGGCTCCAGGCATCGGCCCAGGCGCGCACGGCGTTGGCGACATCGCGCTCGCGGGCGCTTTCTTCGGCTTCGGCCTTGCTGGGCTTGGTTTCAGCTGGCTTCGTTTCGGCGGGCTTCGTCTCCACCGGCTTGGGCGCAACCGGTGCGGGTGCCGGGGCGGGCACGGGCGCTGGCGTGGGCTTCGGTGCAGGAGCAGGCGAGGGTGCCGGTGCGGGCGCTGGCGTCGCAGGTGCAGGTGTCACCGTGCTGGCCGAGGCGGTCACGATGCTGTTGCGTTCCTTGGGGAAGAGGTCGCGGATCATGGCCAGCTTGGGGGCCACGGCCGAGCGGGTGTCGATCTGCAGGGCCTTGGAGTAGGCCTGGCTGGCCAGCTTGGCGTAGACATCGCCGAGGTTTTCGTAGGCGGTGGCGTAGCTGGGGTTGGTGCGGATGGCCATTTCCAGCGCGTTGCGGGCCTTGTCGTACTGGCCTTGCTGCGCGTAGAGCACAGCGAGGTTGTTGAAGGGCTCGGGCAACTCGGGGTAGTCCTCGGTCAGCTTGGTGAAGGCGGTGATGGCTTCAGGCGCACGACCGGCTTGCGACAGGCTGATGCCGCGCAGGAAGCGCATCATCGGGTCGCGGGGCTTGGCGGACAGGAATTGATCGGCCTTTTGCAGGGCTTCCACGTTCTTGCCGGCGGCCAGCAGCTTCTGCACATCACCCACGTCATCGGCGCGTGCGCTCAGAGCGCTGAGGGACAGGGCGGCGACGGCAAGGCATTTCGCGGCGAGGGACGTCAGGCGGAGTCCGAAGTGGGGCACAGCAGTCTGCATGGAAGATCGTGTCAGAGGGGTTGTGGTGCGTTGGGGCATCGGTGCGGTGGCAGGGATGCCAGCCAGGATGCAGCTCAAGAGGATAGCAGCCCAGTGGCCTGGGGCACCTGCCTGTTCACCCTCGTGTTGGGGTCGCCGTTATACTTGCCAGATTGTATCTGAGCGCTGTCCGTGGCCTGGGCCCTGCGACGGCTGCAGGATCTGAGCGTGAAGACACGCTGCACTGCGTGTCTGGTTCTATTCCCTGATTGCCCGCCTCCCTGTCGTGTGCCCATGAGTCTGCGCCTCTTCAACAGCCTGTCACGCCAGGTTGAGTCCTTCGTTCCGATGACGCCCGGTCAGGTCCGCATGTACGTGTGCGGCATGACCATCTACGACCTCTGCCATGTCGGCCATGCCCGCATGATGATGGCGTTCGACGTGGTGCAGCGCTGGCTCAAGGCCAGCGGCTATGGCGTGACCTATGTGCGCAACATCACGGACATCGACGACAAGATCATCCGCCGTGCGGTGGAGCGCGGCATCACCATCCGCCAGCTCACCGACGAGATGACGCTGGCCATGCACCAGGACATCGCCGCGCTGGGCATCGAGCCGCCCACGCACGAGCCCCGCGCCACCGAGTACGTCGGTCAGATGCTCGACCTCATCGGCAAGCTGGAACACAAGGGCCTGGCCTACCGCGCCGCGAATGGCGATGTGAACTACGCCGTGCGCAAGTTCGAGGGCTACGGCAAGCTGTCGGGCAAGAGCCTGGACCAACTGCGTGCCGGCGAGCGCGTGGCGGTCGATGACGGCAAGCAGGACCCGCTGGACTTCGTGCTGTGGAAGGCCGCCAAGCCGGAAGAGCCGACCGACGCCAAGTACGAATCGCCCTATGGCGCGGGCCGCCCGGGCTGGCACATCGAGTGCTCGGCCATGGCGTGCAGCCTGCTCGGTGAGCAGTTCGACATCCACGGTGGTGGCTTGGACCTGCAGTTCCCGCACCACGAGAACGAGATCGCGCAAAGCGAAGGTGCCAGCGGCAAGCGCTTCGTCAATTACTGGCTGCACAACGGTTTCGTCAATGTGGACAACGAGAAGATGTCCAAGTCGCTGGGCAACTTCTTCACCATCCGCGATGTGCTCAAGCACTACGACGGCGAGACAATGCGCTTCTTCATGCTGCGCACCCAGTACCGCAGCCCCTTCAATTACAGCGATGCCGGCCTGGAAGATGCGCGCAATGGCCTGCGCCGCCTGTACACGGCCCTGAGCAGCGTGGACGCGGGCGAGGTGTCGCTTGCCGACATCGACTGGTCGCAGCCGCACGCCGCGCGCTTCAAAGCCGCGATGGACGAGGACCTCAACACCCCCATCGCGCTGGCCGTGCTGTTCGAGCTGGCCGCGGAGCTGAACCGCGGCAGTTCGCTGGCCGTCGCGCGCCTGCTGAAGGCGCTGGGGGGTGTCATCGGCATCTTGCAGCAGTCGCCCCAGGCGTATCTGCAGGGTGATGCGGCTTCGGCCGGCGGTCTGGACGTGGCCGGCATCGAGTCCCTCATCGCCGCGCGCACCGAAGCCAAGAAGGCGCGCAACTTCGCCGAGTCCGACCGCATCCGCGACGAACTGGCTGCGCAGGGCGTGGTGCTCAAAGACGGCCCGCAAGGCACGAGCTGGGTGAAGGCCTGATGGGCACGTCCAAATCTTCCGCACCCAAGCCGGTGCTGCCTGACAACGCCGTGCTCGCTGCGAACCTGGTCACGCCCGCGTATTGGGACGAGGCCTGCAAGCACCTGAGCAAGCGCGACCGCGTCATGCGCAAGCTGATCGCCGACCACGGCTCGGCGCGCCTGGAAAGCCGCGGCGATGCGTTTACCACGCTGGCGCGCTCCATCGTGGGCCAGCAAATTTCGGTCAAGGCGGCGCAGTCGGTCTGGGAGCGCCTGTTGGCCGTGCTCGGCCTGCAAGGTGCCGAGGGCAGCAGCCCTGGCAGCGACCGCGGCCCGCTGAGCGCCACTGAACTTCTGACCAAAACGCCCGACCAGCTCCGCCAGGCTGGCTTGTCGGCCCGCAAGGTCGAGTACATGCTCGATCTGGCCCGCCATTTCGCCGAAGAGCGCGTCCACGTGGCGCAGTGGCAGGCTTGGGAAGACGAAGCCATCATCGACGAGCTGGTGGACATCCGCGGCATCGGTCGCTGGACGGCCGAGATGTTCCTGATCTTCCACCTGATGCGGCCGAACGTGCTGCCGCTCGACGACCTCGGCCTCATCAAAGGCATCAGCCAGAGTTATTTCAGCGGTGAGCCGGTCTCGCGTGCCGAGGCGCGCGACGTGGCCGAAGCCTGGTCGCCCTTCCGAACGGTGGGCACCTGGTACCTGTGGCGCAGCCTCGACCCCCTTCCCGTGGCCTATTGATTTCTCGATGGCCAGGTGCAGGTCACGAGCCTGAAGCGCCTGGCGGCCACGCTGACACAAAGGAAACAAGCCATGAGCAAACGACACTTCCTCGAATTCGAGCAGCCCATCGCGGAGCTCGAATCCAAGATCGAAGAACTGCGCTATGTGCAGAGCGAATCGGCGGTGGACATCTCCGAAGAGATCGACCGCCTGAGCAAGAAGAGCCAGCAGCTGACCAAAGACATCTATGCCACGCTGTCGCCGTGGCAGGTCACGCAGATCGCGCGCCATCCGCAGCGCCCCTACACGCTGGACTACGTCAACGAGCTGTTCACCGATTTCCAGGAAATGCACGGTGACCGCCATTTCGCCGATGACCTGTCCATCGTCGGCGGCCTGGCCCGTTTCAACGGCATGCCCTGCATGGTGCTGGGTCACCAAAAGGGCCGCGACACCAAGGAGCGCGCCGCGCGCAATTTCGGCATGTCGCGCCCCGAGGGCTACCGCAAGGCCCTGCGCCTGATGGAGACCGCGCAGAAGTTCAGCCTGCCCGTGTTCACCTTCGTGGACACGCCCGGCGCCTACCCTGGCATCGGTGCGGAAGAGCGCAACCAGTCCGAGGCCATCGGCCGCAACATCTTCGAGATGGCCAAGCTGGAAGTGCCCATCATCACCACGATCATCGGGGAGGGTGGCTCGGGCGGTGCGCTGGCCATCAGCGTGGCCGACCAGGTCCTGATGATGCAGTACTCGGTGTATTCGGTGATCTCGCCGGAAGGCTGTGCCTCCATCCTCTGGAAGACTTCGGACAAGGCCTCGGATGCGGCCGAAGCGCTGGGCATCACGGCCCACCGCCTCAAGGCCCTGGGCCTGATCGACAAGATCATCTCCGAGCCCGTGGGCGGCGCCCACCGCGACCACAAGCAGGCGGCGGCCAACCTCAAGCGCGGCCTGACCGACGCGGTGCGCCAGGTCAGCGACCTCAAGGTCAAGGACCTGCTGCAGCAGCGCTACGAGCGCCTGCAGGCCATGGGCCGCTTCAACGACACGACCGAACACTGAGCGGCCGCCCGTGGCCAAGGCAACGGAGGGCGAGCCCATGCCTTGCGTGGCCGTGGCCTACAGCGGCGGACGTGACTCGACCGCCTTGCTGCACGCGGTGGCGTGTGCGGCGCGCGAGGCAAACCGCGAGATGCCGGTTGGCCCGCCAGCCCATGCCGGCGGTGAGCCGCTCGGTGTGGGGGCCATGTGCGTCGTGGCCCTGCACGTCCACCATGGTCTGAGCCCGAACGCCGATGCCTGGCTGGCCCATGCACAGGCCACCTGCGATGCCTGGGCCACCAAGGGCCTGCCTGTGCGCTTGATGGCGCGCCATGTGCGCTTGTCGGCCGATGCGGGTCAGGGCGTGGAGGCCGAGGCCCGCGCGCTGCGCCACCAAGCCCTGCACGAGATGGCCGTCGAGGCCGGTGCGGACATGCTCTTGCTGGCCCACCACCGCCGCGACCAGGCCGAAACCCTCCTGCTGCAAGCCTTGCGCGGTGGTGGAGTGGCGGGCTTGGCGGCGATGCCCAAAGACGATCTGCGCGACGGCCTGCGCTGGGTGCGACCCTGGCTGGACCACCCGCGCGAGGCCATCGAGGCTTACATCGCGGCGCATGGCCTGCGCCACATCGACGACGAGAGCAATGGCGACCCGCGTTTCGCCCGCAACCGCCTGCGCCTGGCGGTGTGGCCCGCTTTGCAGGCGGCGTTCCCGCAGGCCGAGGTGGCGCTGGCAGCGTCGGCAGCCAGGTTGGCCGATGCCCTGGTGCCTTTGCGCAGCTGGCAATCCCAGGCGCTGACGGTGCTGCAGGCGCCCGATGACGCTGCGGCCATGAACGTGCGCCTGTGGGCCAGTTGGTCGCCGGCCGAGCGCCGTGAATCGTTGCGGCATTGGTTCGCGTCGGTCAGCTGCCAGGCTTTGTCGGCCAACTGGACGCTGCGGCTGGCCGACGAATTGCCGCGCATGCTGGCCCATGCGCCCAAGCCGGAGGATGCGTGTGGTGTGTGGCCTGCGCTGGGCTTGAGCCTGTACCGCGGCCGTTTGCGATGGGCTCCGGCAGACGCCGATCACGGCGAGGGCGGCGGGGGTACAGCGATGCAGCCCGTCCGCATCGACGCCCCTGGCGACTGGCCCTTGCCTGCCTGGGGCGGCATGCTGCGCGTGACGCCGTGCACCCACGGTGGCGTGGCGCCCGAGCGCTTGCTGGGCATGACCGTGGCATCGCGCACCGGTGGGGAGCGTTTCCAGGCAGGGCCCGGTCGCCCGCAGCGCACTTTGAAAAAGCAGTTCCAGATGCTCGGCGTGCCCGCCTGGGAGCGCGATGCGCCCTTGTTTTGGGCCGGCGATCAATTGCTGTTCGTGCCCGGCCTGGGCCTGGACGCCCGCTGCTGGGCAGCCCCGGGCATGCCCCAATGCGCGATGAGCTGGCATTGGCTCGACGCCGAGCCTGCGGCGGCGCTAAAATGCGAGGTTTGATCGCGCGCTGGTTCCGCCACCATCCCGGGTGATGGGGCAGGGGACACCGCTGAGGCCTGAGCAGGCATCGGCTGGCGCCCAAGGCGCGCGATGGCATCCAACAACATCTGACATGGCACTGATCGTTCACAAATACGGCGGCACGTCGATGGGCTCCACCGAGCGCATCCGCAACGTCGCCAAGCGGGTGGCCAAGTGGGTGCGTGCGGGTCATCAACTCGTGGTCGTGCCCTCGGCCATGAGCGGTGAAACCAACCGCCTGCTCGGCCTGGCCAAGGAACTCTCCGCGGACCCCAGCGCCCGCGAGCTCGACATGATCGCCGCCACTGGCGAGCAGGTTTCGTCGGGCCTGCTGGCCATTGCGCTGCAGGCTGAGGGCCTGCAGTCGGTCAGCTACGCCGGCTGGCAGGTGCCCGTCAAGACGAACTCGGCCTTCGGCAAAGCCCGCATCGAGAGCATCGACGACGCCCGCGTGCGCGCCGATCTGGCAGCAGGCAAGGTCGTGGTCATCACCGGCTTCCAGGGCGTGGACCCTGACGGCCACATCACCACCCTGGGTCGTGGCGGCTCCGACACCTCGGCCGTGGCCGTGGCGGCCGCCATGAAGGCCGACGAGTGCCTGATCTACACCGACGTGGACGGCGTGTACACGACCGACCCCCGCGTGGTGCCCGAAGCCCGCCGTCTGAACGCCATCAGCTTCGAAGAGATGCTGGAGATGGCCTCGCTGGGCTCCAAGGTCCTGCAGATCCGCTCGGTGGAATTCGCCGGCAAATACCGTGTGCCCCTGCGCGTGCTGTCCAGCTTCACGCCCTGGGACATCGACCTGGCCGTGGAAGCCAAGTCGGGCACGCTCATCAGTTTTGAGGAAGACGAAAAAATGGAACAAGCCGTTGTTTCGGGCATCGCGTTCACCCGCGACGAAGCCAAGATCACCGTGGTCGGCGTGCCCGACACCCCCGGCATCGCCTACCAGATCGTGGGCAAAGTGGCCGAGGCCAACATCGACGTGGACGTCATCATCCAGAACGTCTCGCACGATGGCAAGACCGACTTCTCCTTCACCGTGCCGCGTGGCGACCATGCCCGCGCCATGGAGCTGCTGAAGTCGCAGGTCGTGCCCGCGCTGGGCGCGCGTGAAGTGGTGGGTGACGCCAAGATCGCCAAGGTCAGCATCGTCGGCATCGGCATGCGCAGCCACGTGGGCATCGCGTCCACCATGTTCAAGACGCTGTCGGACGAAGGCATCAACATCCAGATGATCACGACTTCGGAAATCAAGACCTCGGTCGTGATCGACGAGAAGTACCTGGAGCTGGCCGTGCGCGCGTTGCACAAGGCCTTCGGTCTGGACGAGGTCAAGGCCTGACCCTGTCGTGAAGCTGGGCGTGTGATCGGGCGTGTTGTTTTGAACAACACGCGCTGTGGCCCGGTCTTTCTGGACTACAATTCGAATTGCTGCTGGAAACGTGACCGAGTGGCCGAAGGTGCTCCCCTGCTAAGGGAGTATGCGCCAAAAGCGCATCGAGGGTTCGAATCCCTCCGTTTCCGCCAAAACAGGAAGCCCCTGCAAGTTCTGCTTGCAGGGGTTTTTCTTTTCAGCTTTGTTTCGGTGCTGCA
>Ga0209107_10001019_pt1 | contig 15806 bp, 12 predicted proteins | sample LakErihyJuly2011_2_FD_187460 | JGI IMG/M metagenome (GOLD analysis project Ga0209107, IMG submission 187460) | Freshwater microbial communities from dead zone in Lake Erie, Canada - CCB hypolimnion July 2011 (SPAdes) (version 2) | ecosystem: Environmental > Aquatic > Freshwater > Lentic >... | reverse complement strand
ATTCCTTGATCCTGACTACACCAGAGGTTGGGATAAATGGAACGGTAATGAATACGACCCATGGGCAATTTATGATGTTGGCGCTCTTGCTACAGAGGTAATGGTTGCCGTTGGCGGACCAGATAAGTTCCTTGATCTCTTCAAAATAACAGGCAGTGGCAAGAGCTTTGCTCAGGCCTTTGAGAGTATTTATGGAATCTCATGGCGAGATGGTGTGAAGATAATTGCTAATGCCATTGTGGCTCAGCAGAAGTAGTTTCTATGCAATTCAGGGTTTATTATCCTTAAATTTAGAGCTAACGAACAGATCCACCAATAAAGAGCGGCATTGGCACTAATACTTCAGCTTCTTCTGCGAGTGACAGATTCTCGTGGAGTAAGTTAGATATTTCCCTTATTGATCACTATTTTTCTTAATCCTTCTTCATTGAGGCCAGTGAATTCTTCAACTTCGTGCGATTGAATTGCGCCGCAATCTAAACCTCGCAGGAAGTAACGGGCAAGTGTCAAAGCAGTGGCTGGTTCATCCATCGTGCCTGAGTGAGCGCTGTTTAAATAATTCTTAAGTCGAAGGGATGCAGCAGCAAGTCCATCACGATAGAAGATCCATGTTGCGGCAATGCGCGTTGGTAGTTGTGATCCGTGCAAATCCCAACCTTGATAGATTCCGCGCTCTAGCGATCTGCGCACCAAGCGATAATGGTTATGCATTGCAGCATGCACTTGATCGCCGGTTCCGATTGGCAAGATATTGGTTGATCCATCTGACATTCGCACTGTTGTGCCCGCGATCGCCACCTGCAGAATTGTCTTTGCAAAATCCGCCGCTGGATGATCAAGGGTTTGATAAGCAGATGAGATACCTGCCGCAGCCGAATAGTCATAAGTTCCGTAATGAAATCCAGTTAAGCGGCCCCGTGCTCGATCAATGTATTGCGCAGCGGTTGCTCGCCCTTGCTGGTCCAAAATAGCTTGTGTAGTTTCAATTTGAATCTCAAAGCGAATGGCTCCATGTTCTAAACCATGGTCACTCTCAATCTTTTCGCATGCAGCCACCATTACATCAACTTGCTCAGGGAAAGTAACTTTCGGCAGAGTGACAATGAAATTCTCCGGGTACTTTCCTTGGCTTAGTAACCCCGTGATAAACCGATCGAGCGTCTTCAAACCTCGAACTCTGGTTACTTCCTCCATGGCCTTCATACGTATTCCAATAAAGGGAACGCTTAAAGATGGGAAAGCTTGTAAAGCGCTATCAATATGCTTTTCCTCTTGTTCATCACCTCTACGTCCATAACCATCTTCAAAATCTATGCGCAAGTCCTCAATTGGTTGGCGTGCTAATTTATCTTTTATTCGATCAAAGATTTCAGATATTGGACCTTCTTGGCAACCGACTGCCTTAGCAAAAGATCCAGCCGTTGGAGTGTGTTCATCAATAACTGCCAGACCCGCCGCACCCCAATCTGCAGGAGTTGTCGCACTTAATTTATCTGCTGGGACGTAGCAAGTGTGGATAGGTTGTCTGCCGCCAAAGTCGCCCCGGTATTTCTTGGCAAGCAGCTCATCTACTTGGACTAGCGTCGCAGATGCCTTATCAAAAAAACTCTTATCTAAACTCATCGTGGCTTAGCCTCTTCTCCCCATACTCGAAAACGACCCATGCCACCATCAGGAAAGACGTCAACGCGTACCGCTTCTACTATCTGATTACAGGAAGTTATATATCTGTGAGGTGTATCAGGCTGGACTACTTGCCGTGCTAATAATTCAATTGAACCCGGTGCCTTAAGTAATTCTGCAGAACTACCCGCAGTCACCATTACCTCCGCAGGTGCATTTCCCTTGTAATGAGTAGTATCAATTTCAAGAGAATTAATCGTGCCTGCAGCACAAAGTTGGACTACAAAGTAATCATTTCCTTGACCGCGCCGTCTCTTATTTTCCCAACCATCGCCTTGATTCTTTGGACGACCTGATTGAAGAGTATTTTTCGCTGAAGAATAAAAATCATCACTTGAGCCAATGAGTTGTGCTCCATTATCAAGTGCTGCCAGGTTCTTTGGACCGGAAGCTGCTAACCAATCCGCATCAGGTGCTGGCTCGCCATGAACTCTAAAGCGGGCTATGCCACCGTCGGGATGCATTGTTAAGCGCACGTGTGTCCAGCGCTCATCGCTCAAAATTGGAAATAGATTTTCAGCATCACCAGTGAGTGCAGATTTTTCAAGGATAGTTGTCCACTTCGCGCTAAGAAGTTCGGCGATTGTTGGAATGTGATCAAAGCTTGTGGCTTCTACCGATGCATGTGGGGGATAGTTACCGGTGAAGTTACCGGTATCGATGTTGACACCCTTGATAACGCCAGCTTGTCCGAGACGCACAATCGCAAAGTCATTGCCGGGATCGTTTCTACGTCGACGTGTTTCCCAACCATCATAGATCTGACCCTTGTGGCCAAAAGTGTGCGACGAAAATTTTGCTCGACCTGGGTTTAGTAAATTTTCTTTTTCAGCAAAAAATTCATCATTGGCGTAAACAACTCCAGCGCCACTTTCTCGATCGGCTAAATCTGACAAGTTTTGGAAAGCGCTCAATTTTCTCCTCGTATCAAAAATTTACCTTGAGGTGAATTTATCATTGCCCCATCTTTATAAATGAGTTCACCACCCAGCCAGGTTTGCTTTACTTTCCCCTTTAAAAACTTACCTTGATATGGCGTAAATTGGTTTTTGTGAAATAGTTCTTTGGGTTCCACTCTAAATTCTTTCTCGGTATCAAATTCTGCAAAATCGGCATCCATACCAACGGCAATCGCTCCTTTGTGAGCAAGACCGGCTAGCTGGGCTGGTTTTTCAGCCATCCATTTTGTGACTTGCCATAGCGTAATTCCGCGCGCAAGAGCTTTAGTCCAGATTATTGAAATTCCAAGTTGTAGTGAAGATATACCGCCCCAAGCGGACTGGAAGTCTCCGATATCAAATATTTTTAAATCCTCTGTGCACGGTGAATGATCAGAAACTATTTGATCGATTATTCCCGCTTCCAAACCTTGCCAAAGTTCATCTTGATTACGTTGTTCTCGTATCGGAGGACAGCACTTGTACTGTGTTGCTCCGTCCACGACTTCTTCAGAAGTAAGCGACAGGTAATGCGGGCAAGTCTCTGCTGTGATTTTCACACCATCGGCTTTTGCAGATCTGATTAAAGAGAGTGAATCGCCGCTAGATAGATGCAGTACATGGACTTTGGCCTGATTACGTCGGGCTTCTTCGATTAACTGGGCGATGGCAACATTTTCGGCGCCTTTTGGTCGAGACGCTAAGAACTCTGCGTAAGAGCGTGAAGATGGTTTAGTAGATCGCTCAATGGCGATCGAATCTTCAGCGTGCACAATCATCAGCGCATCATTTTTTGCAAGGACTTCAAGTGCTGCAGATAAATCATCAAGTGAAGAAGCCGGGAATTCATCAACTCCAGAATGGAGTAGAAAACATTTAAAACCGAAGACACCTTCTTTCAGGAGCGGTTCAAGGTCTTTAACATTGCCTGGGATTGATCCGCCCCAGAAACCAACATCGATTGAGCATTTGCCTTTCGCGGCTGCCTTTTTAATTGCCAGCGCTTCAACATTTACTGTTGGAGGAATGCTATTGAGCGGCATATCAATAACTGTTGTGATTCCTCCAGCAGCAGCAGCTTTGGTGGCTGATTCAAAACCTTCCCACTCTGTTCGTCCAGGTTCATTGATATGTACATGTGAATCAACCAGGCCCGGAATCAAAGCGCCAGTAATTTTCACATCCTGCGCTGCTTTTACAACATCGCTAAAGCCAGCGATTTTTACAATCTTTCCATCTTTTACACATACCGCTGCTGGCCTACCACCGATATCGGTGATGACTTGCTGTGATCGAATAACTAGATCGAACTCCATTAATCAATCATCTCAAGAGCGGGCAACGTTAGGAAGTCTGCGTAGTCATTATCTAGGCTGACGCGCTCAAAAAGTTCTCCCGCTTGGGCTATTTTCGCCCTATCCCAGCCACGAGCAATTAGTAGCTCAGACTCTTCTGCCAAGATTTTGCGAACCAAATCAACGCTTGCCTCGTTTGAAGTGTCAGAGTAGATAACTTTATTTTTAACTTGTTGCCAGATCTGCGAACGAGATATTTCTACAGTTGCCGCATCTTCCATCAAATTATGAATCGCAACAGCTCCGTTACCCGCTAGCCATGCCGCCAAATATTGAAGTGATACATCGATATTTAGCCGCAGACCTTCTTGAGTTATCGCCCCAGGAGTTTTAGACACCGCCAGCAAATCACTTGCTTGTACCTTCACTTCTGGACGCATTTTATCTAGTTGATTTGGTTTATCGCCGAGTGCACCATCAAAAACTTCTTTACACACGGCGACTAAATCTGGGTGTGCAACCCAGGAACCATCAAAGCCATCATTAGCTTCACGGATTTTATCGGCGCGGACTTTATCAAAGGCAATTTTATTTATATTTTCATCTTTACGACTTGGCACAAATGCGGCCATACCCCCAATTGCAAAGGCACCGCGCTTATGGCAAGTTTGAACGAGCAAATCTGTGTAAGCCCGCATCATTGGCGCAGTCATAGCGACTTGACCTCGATCGGGAATAAGAAACTCAGCGCCCCGATCTCGGAAGACTTTAATCATTGAGAATAAGTAATCCCATCGGCCGGCATTGAGCCCACACATATGATCTTTTAGCTCATATAAAATCTCTTCCATTTCAAATGCAGCAGGGATTGTTTCAATCAAGAGGGTTGCGCGCACAGTTCCCTGAGGGATACCTAGATAGCGTTGTGCTTCAACAAAGATTTCGTTCCAAAGGCGCGCCTCGAGATGGCCTTCCGTCTTGGCTAAATAAAAATACGGTCCAGAGCCTCGTGCAATAAGTTCTTTTGCATTATGGAAAAGGTGCATGCCGGCATCAAAGATTGCTCCAACAATCGGGTTTCCATCTATCGTCACATTGCGCTCGAGCAAATGCCAACCCCGTGGCCTGACAACTAGCGTCGCAATCTGACCTTCATTCAATTTGTAGGATTTTCCTTCAGGGGATGTGAAAGTTAAATTTCGACGGGCAACACCTTGCAGAGTAAGTTGGCCCTCAACGACATTCGACCAGTGGGGTGTGTTCGAATCCTCCAAATCTGCGAGCCAAACTTTTGCTCCGGAGTTCAAAGCATTAATCGCCATTTTTGGATCTGTTGGGCCAGTGATCTCTACTCGTCGATCGCGTAAATCGGCAGGTGCTGGCGCAACTTGCCATTGCCCTTCTCTAATGGCCCGTGTGCTGGGCAAGAAATCTAAGGTGCCGCCATCAGCAATCATTTGACGCTGTTCTTTTCTTGCAGCCAATCGTTGATCACGTTTTGCATGGAAGAGATGATCTAGATGAACGACAAAGTCAATGGCTTCCTTTGTTAAAACCTTTTCACTTCCAACTATCGCTGAAGGCGCAACACGGATCTCAGGCATTTCTCTACTCCTTATTTTCTTTGGGTTGCAATCGCAAAAACTGCATCAGATACCGCCGGTGAAACTGCTGGATCGAAAACGCTAGGCACGATATAACTTTCATTTAGCTGTTCGGCGCTAACGCACTCAGATATTGCTCGAGCGGCCGCAGCCAACATTTCATCGGTAATTTTTGAGACCCCAGCATCGAGCAGGCCTCGGAAAAGTCCAGGGAAGGCCAGTACGTTATTAATTTGATTTGGATAGTCACTTCTGCCGGTTGCGACGATGCGCGCGTGCTTATGTGCAAGGGCCGGATCAATCTCTGGATCCGGGTTCGACATAGCAAAGACAATGGAGTCACTTGCCATTGATGCAACATCTGCTTCCGTGATGATATTTGGTGCGCTAACTCCAATAAATACATCGGCGCCTTTCATCGCCTCAGAGATTGAGTGGTGCCTATTTTCATGGTTTGTGTTTTCGATTAACCAAGCGCGCATAGGGTTTTCTGAGAGTGATTCTTTATGTAAAATACCTTTTGAATCAAAGGCAACCGCGTTCTTTAAGCCTGATAGAAATAGCAGTTTGAGAATCGCTGTCCCGGCTGCTCCAGCGCCTGTGAGAACGACTCGGATTTCTCCAATATCCTTTTTAACAATACGCAGCGCATTTAATAGTGCAGCCAGAACAACAATGGCTGTTCCATGCTGATCATCGTGGAAGACGGGAATGTCAAGGAGTTCTTTCAGCCGCGCTTCGATTTCAAAGCAACGGGGTGCTGAAATATCTTCCAGGTTGATTCCACCAAAACCGGGAGCGATAAGCTGCACAGTACGAATTATTTCTTCAGTATCCTGAGTATCTAAACAGATCGGCCACGCATCCACATTTGCAAAGCGCTTAAATAAAACCGCCTTACCTTCCATTACCGGCATCGCTGCTTTTGGCCCAAGATTTCCAAGGCCCAAAATGGCTGAACCATCAGAGACTACTGCCACGGTATTTCGCTTAATTGTCAGACGTCGGGCATCGGATTTATCTGCTGCGATTGCCAGACAAATGCGGGCTACTCCTGGCGTATAAGCACGTGAAAGATCATCGCGAGTTTTTAGCGGTACCCGAGAAGCAACTTCAAGTTTGCCACCCAAGTGCATTAAGAATGTTCTATCGCTAACTTTCTTGACATTAAAGTGAGGCGACGCCGCTGTAATTGCTGCACTAATTTCGCTTGCATGTTCTGCATCTCGTGTATCGCACGTGATATCAACAACGACACGATCATGGTGAGATTCGACAACGTCTAAAGCCGTCAAAGTCGCCCCGGCGCTGACAATTGCCGCTGTGATCAGCGAGGTGGGGGAGGAATCTGTTAGTGCCTCCACCCGGATCGTAATTCCGTACCCAGGGCTAGTTGTGCTCAAAAGAACGCCTCTTTTCATATTTCACTATACGAAATATCATTTTCATTGAATGAAATTTATGATAACCTCATTTCGAATGAAAGGCCACACTTATGCCAACCAAAGTTTCTAGTGTTCAGTCGGTAGATCGCGCCTTCTCAATATTGGAAGCAATGGCGCGCAATGGGGGCGAGATCGGTTTAACCGCGTTGGCCAATGCGCTGGATCTGCCGGTTCCAACTGTGCATCGTTCAATGCAAACGCTAGTGAATTTAGGTTATGCAAAGAGAAATGGAACACGCAAGTACGCACTCGGTGCCTCACTTTTATATTTAGGTGAAGCAGCCTCAAGAGGAATGGCTTCGTGGGCAAAACCTTCATTATTAGCGCTATCAAATCTATGTGGTGAAACGGTTAACTTGGCAACCCTAGAAGGCGATCGCATTGTGTACATCGGACAATCTCAATCCAAGCACAGTATGCGCATGTTCACTGAAGCAGGCAGGCGCGTGCTGCCTCACGCGTGTGGTGTTGGCAAAGCCATCCTGGCTAGCATTTCTGAAGCCAAAGGAAAAGATATAATTTCTCATACTGGAATGCCTAAGTACACCGAAACGACTCACACAACTTGGAAGTCATTGCATAAGGATTTAGAAGGAATTAAATCTCGGGGATACGCCATTGATGAAGGTGAGCAAGAAGTGGGCGTGAGATGTATATCAGCAGTACTTATTGGTGTTGCATCTCCTACGGCAATTTCAATTAGCGGTCCAGCTACAAGAGTTACAGATGCGTTTATCGCCCAGTACTCACCCTTGTTGCTTGAATATGCAAGCAAATTAGCAAAAGAATTTGCTGTTAGCTAAATTTTCCTTTTATTTTGAAAAGTTAAGAAAGCGCGCTTAAGTTCCGCAAGGTGGAATTTTCATTTAAAATCACTTGTTTTCTACTAATGAGTAGATTAATCATTCTCACAATAAACACAGAATGTACTTGAACTCTGCTAGCCCCAGGTTTACCGTTTGGCGTAGAAGAAACTCCGGGAGAGGTCTTCGCGAAGAGTTCAATGACGAACTTATGTTTCGATTTGATCTCAACGCCAAATTGGGATGGGAGAAACATGGCATATCAAGTATCGCCACGGCTTCATAATGAAGACCTGGCACCTGCAAAAGAACGCAACTGGGGTCCATTCAGCATATTCAATGTTTGGACTTCAGATGTTCACAGCCTTTACGGATACTTCCTCGCAGCTAGTCTTTTCTTAGTTGCAGGTGGTGGACTTAAGTTCTTATTTGCAATTGCTCTTGGTTCAACTGCAGTTTATTTCTTGATGACAATGGTAGGAAATGCTGGTGTTAAAACCGGTGTGCCTTATCCAGTGCTTGCGCGTGCATCTTTTGGTGTATTCGGCGCAAATATTCCGGCGCTTGTCCGCGCAATAGTTGCAACTTTTTGGTACGGCGCACAGACGAGTGCGGCCGCCGGCGCAATAGTTGCATTCCTTGTTCGCTATGACGGCATGAAGTCATTTAATGAGAGCGGAACATGGCTAGATCACACACCACTCGAGGTGGTTTGTTATCTAGGTGTTTGGGCAGCTCAACTCTTGATTATCAGCAAGGGCATGGAAACAGTTCGCCGCTTTATGGACTTTGCCGGACCTGCTGTATGGGTAATGATGTTGCTACTCGCTGTTGGTCTATCGATTAAAGCCGGAACCATTTCATTCAATGTTGACATGGATCCACAAGCTTTGGCTGATCTTGCAAAGGGCCAGACTGGCTTTGCAGTAACTCCAGGCAGTTTGGCTGCGATTTTTGCAGTTGCTGCTACGTGGGTAACTTACTTTGCCGCCCTTTATCTAAACTTCTGCGATTTCTCCCGCTTTAGTCCAAATAAAGAGTCGCTTAAGAAGGGCAACCTTTGGGGCCTACCAGTAAACCTAATTCTCTTCTCAGTTGTAGCAGCTCTAACAACTGCCTCTGCTTACAAGGTCTATGGTGAAGTTCTCCTAGAGCCAGGTGCAATCGCCGCTAAGTTTGACTCTGTCTTCTTAGCTTTGCTTGCAATGTTGACCTTCGCAGTTGCAACACTTGGTATTAACGTCGTAGCAAACTTTGTTTCACCTGCTTACGACTTCGCCAATGTTGCTCCAAACAAAATTAACTTCAAGAAGGGTGGCTACATAGCTGCAGGTATTGCACTTGTACTGTACCCACTTCATCCTTGGGACAATGCCCCTGCATTCGTAAATGCAATCGGCTCAACTATGGGACCACTATTTGGAATCATCATGGTTGATTACTACTTGCTTCGTAAGGCGCAGGTAGATGTCGATGCACTTTATACAGAAGACAAGAGCGGACCTTATTACTTCCAGTCCGGATTCAATGTGAAGGCAATTGCTGCCGCACTTGTTGGATCAGTCTTCTCTAGCTTCCTCCCAATCTGGGGACCTGTCTCATATGACAAGTTCGCTCCGTATGGTTGGTTCTTGGGTGTTCTAGTAGCAGGCGTTGTCTACTGGGGAGTCAACGGCGGGAAAACTCCACACAAGAAGTAAACAAAATAAAGAAACTGACCCGGGATCAACTAGATCTCGGGTCAGTTTCTTTTTTAGCTCAGCGACAATATATTTAAGATTTAAAGCGCTTAAACAAGCTAACAATCAGGCCAATAATTATCAGCAGTAGCCCTATCGGCACGGAGATCATCAGTAACCATAGATAAGCTCCACCACCAGATCCCTCATCAAACATGGAACCACCATTAAAGAGTGAGAATAAAAAAGCACAGATAATTGGGAACACAGCAATAAGTAGCCCTGCTCGTACAAGCGGTGTTTTCTTAAGAAAGAAGATTACAAAGAGGCTGGCATTAAATAAACCTAGAAATATGACAAGAAAGACTGCCCCAAATCCGTTAGCGCTTTGGTTGCCCTCAGTTACTAAGGTGGAGAAGTAACGGTAGATAAGAAGGGCGTTAACAGCCCCAGCGCAGATGAGGATGATTGTTTTAGGGCGCATGCTGTAAGGGTAGGGGTTAGTGCTGCAGATACTAGGAAGTAGATGGATTTTAACCTCTACGCTAATAATTCAAGTTACTCTCTTGTAATGAGAATGAGGCGCTGGGCCCTCAAAGGGGTTTTACTTGCGCTCGTTCTTGCCCTTATTCCTGCGCTAAAGATCTCAGCAGATGCTGCTGGGCCGCAAAGCCCGGCGTGCGGTAACTACAAGGTAGTAAGAAATGAAGTTATAGCTGGTGTGAAGTTTGCAAAGGGCACCTATCAAATCAATACCTTTGGAATATCTTGCGGCAAAGTAATGGGAAGCAAGGGTCTTTTTGCACAGTTCCTTAAACTCAAAGACAAAGATCCACTTCCAAAGCCTTGGCGTTATTTAGCAGGTGCAGTAGGGGCTCCTAAGTTCTCATCAAGTGCAGGAGTGGGATTTCGCGTTCAGTTAATAGGTGCAACACCAACGGTGAGTCCAACACCAACTCCGACTCCGAGCGCAACACCAACGCCCACACCAACGCCAACTCCAACTCCTACTCCAACTCCAACCCCTACACCAACACTAAAGGATCTTACATTCTCAAACATCTCCGAAAATGTGGATGCAATAGCGTTCAATGTTTTTAGCAAGTACCAGACCCATATGGCTACGAATTATCAAAGCACTATCAAAGTCAACACAATAATTGGGCCCAATACAGTTCCAGTCAATAAGAATTCAGCCTCTGCGTATCAGATTGCGTCAAAGATATTTCAGAATTTTAAACAGCCCGATGAAGTCTTTGGTATTTATTACACATTTGCCGACAAAGAGTGGGCAAAGAATCAGGTGGCAATTAGGGCAGGACAAAATGTTGCTGACTTCCAATTTGGGTATTCATGCCCTAATGGAGCGCGCTGCTGGGATGCAAGTGCTTCCATAACTCTAGATTGGAAAGCTATAGCTCACTTTGGATCATCTGATCCTGGTGGATCTATTCACGGTGCTGAGCTCAATGGTGAAATCCAGATTCACGAGTTCACTCATTCAATTTCGTTCTTTCAGTTAAAGCCAAATAGAGGCAACTACTACAACCTCACACCAGATTGGTATGGGGAAGGTCATGCTTCCTTTACAGGTAAATTGGGGGCGTCAACTTCTTTTGCAGAATACACAGCGCTAAGGAATGAAGCTATTCGCAGAAATCGTCCGCAATCAGATATAAAAGACTATCAACCTGAAAATATCTTGCGTTTTTACGAATCTTTTAGCAAGGCTCCAGAGGTATCAGCAATTAGCCGCTTCTACCTTTACACACTGGGTTGGTCAACTATTGAGGCACTTGGTGCAATAGGGGGGATTGATTCACCCATGAATCTCTTCGTTGAAACGGCAAATGGCTTAACGTTCAAGCAGGCATTTAAGAAAATATATGGAATTGAGTGGGAAGCTGCTGCTCCAATATTGGCAGAGGTAGTTTCTAAGCAATACAGGGTTTATTACCCTTAAATTAAGAGTGAGCGTAATTCAGCAAAGTCATCTCTTAGATCTGAGTGTGTCAATTGCCACAGCTAAAATAATGACGCCACCTTTGATCATAAGTTGTGTGTAGATTGGAACTCCCAAGAGCACTAGACCATTACTCAGGACACCAATTAAGAGTGCGCCAATTAGAGTGCCAAATATGCGGCCACGTCCACCAAATAAACTTGTTCCACCCAGAATAACCGCAGTAATAGCATCCAATTCATAACCCACTCCGGCGGTAACCTGACCAGAACGTACTCGGGAAGCAAACATCAATCCAGCCAGACCTGCAGTTACACCGGAGATTACGTAGACAGACATTAAGACTTTTTTGACATCGATTCCTGACAATCGCGCAGCTTGCGGATTACCTCCAACTGCATACACATGTCTACCAAATTTTGTTCTTTCCAAAAGAAACCAGAAAAACCAATAAACAAAAATCATGATGAATACAGGCATTGGGATTCCGCCGATAGAGCCATTTCCAATTGATTCAATTCCAGATTCACCAGCAATTTGCACAGGGCCACCATGCATTGAATAAGCTATACCGCGCGTATAGGTGAGTGCACCGAGGGTGACAATAAATGCGGGGAGTGCCAAGTATGCAATTATCGCTCCGTTGATTAAGCCAATTAAAGCGCCCACCAGGATTGCAACCAGAGCCGCAATGACAGTCGGAACCCCACCATTTAGTAACAAAACGGTAGCAACTCCAGATGCGGCAACGATTGAACCAACAGAGAGATCAATTCCTGCAGTCAAAATAACAACCGTCATACCAGAGGCGATAACAGCATTTATTGAAACAGCTTGAGCGATATTTAGACCATTTTTTACGGAAAAGAAATTAGGTGCTATGAGAGCCATCAAAATCACAAGTAGTAAAAGGGCTATGTAGATGCCCCACTTAACAAAGATTTCATCAACTATTTGACGCTTAGTTAAAGATCTTGTGGAAACCGTCTCTTTACTATTCATTCAAAGTTTCCAATCGCTATGGTTAGTCTTGAGTAAAATGACTTTTGATTAAATCTCATACCGATGCCAAACCGCTAGAGTAAAGTATAACGTTTTCTTCATTTGCTTCCTCTGCCAAGAGTTCTTTTACTACAACACCATCTCTAATTACTAGAATCCGATCACTCATTCCTAACACTTCAGGTAAGTCAGAAGAAACCATCAGTACAGCTGTTCCAGATTTAGTGAGTGAATCTATGATTTTGTAAATCTCATTTTTGGATCCGATATCCACGCCTCGAGTTGGCTCATCGAGAATTAGTACTTTTGGGTTAGTCTGCAACCCACGCGCTAGTAGCACCTTTTGTTGGTTCCCACCGGAAAGCTCACCGACGATCTGCTCAACCGAACTTGCACGAATGGAAAGATTTGTGAATTGTGTATCAACGGCTTTCGCAATATTCCGAAGTGCCAAAAATCCCAACCGTACGAATCTAGCTAAGCTAGCGATGATGATGTTGTCCGATAAAGTCATGAGTTCAAAGAGACCCTGAATCTTTCGATCCTCTGGCACAAAAGCTATTCCTTGGACGATTGCATCCCTTGGTGATTTAAATTTAACCAAGTTACCTGCAATATGCATTGAGCCAGTAGCAATCTTGTCGGCACCAAATATAAGGCGAGTAATTTCAGTGCGACCAGCCCCAATGAGGCCATATAGACCTAAAACCTCTCCAGCTCTCACTTCTAGATTTACGGGGCCAATCTTGAGTCCATTACCAAGATTTTCTACCTTCAAAACAACATCTCCTATGATTCTGTTGTTACGGACATAAAGGTCCTTTACATCTCGGCCTATCATTTGCTTAATCACTTGATCGGGCGTTAATTGATTCTTTTTCGATGTTGCAACAAGCTGACCATCTCGAAATACTGTAACCCGATCGGCTAAATTCCAAACTTCTTCCATTCGGTGGGAAATATAGATTAGACCCGCGCCTGATTCTCCAATTTCCTCGATAAGCTCAAAAAGGAGATTAGATTCAAAAGAAGAAAGTGCAGCTGTTGGCTCATCCAAGATAAGAATTTGAGCATTCATTGATATCGCACGCGCTATCTCAAGAATCTGTTGCGTTCCTACAGAAAGATTGCCCATTAACTCCGAAGGGTCAATAGGTGCACGTACGCGGGCTATTTTCTCGATTGCTTCATCGTAGATTTTCTTCCTGTCCAAGAATCCCCATTTAGTCTTGGGTTCATTTCCCAGAGCAAGATTCTCAGCAACGGTCATATTTGGAACGATACTTAATTCCTGATGTATAAATGCGATACCTAATTTTTTTGCTGAGCTTGGATCTTCTACCTTAACTTCTTTTCCACGAATAAATATTTTTCCCTCATCTGGAATATGTACTCCTGCAAGTATTTTCATCAAAGTAGACTTGCCGGCGCCATTTTCACCCATTAAGGCATGCACTTCACCAGCTTTGAGTTCAAAATTTACATTTGCAAGTGCTTTTGTCACAGAAAAATTCTTTGAAATGTTCTGCATTTGTACAAGAAGTTGCTCATCCTTGGACATAGAAAAGATCTTCTCCGTTCACTTTAGAGGGCAGGATTAGTAACCCACTTTAGGGGGCTGGATTGGTAACTAACAGACGCACGTTAGTTACCAATCCACCTGGCCTACTTAGGGCGTCTCATTCGTCCTTTTAAGACCATCCCTTATAAGTGCTGAGGTTGGCCTTAGTAATGAATTCAGATGGCAACAAAATGCCGTCTGCTGGCCAATCTCCGCCACTGATTACCACCTGGGCTGCTGCTAACACAGCCTTGATCATTGCTCGTGGATCTTGAGAAGCAGAACCCTTAAACATTGAAGAAGGCTTTGATAGCTCTTCGACAGCTGATGGTGCACCGTCTACTCCAACAATGATCAAGTTCTTAAACTTTGCATCTTGAGCTGCAAGTAGTGCTCCTAAAGCTGTTGGGTCGTTGATTCCAAAGATTCCCTTTAACTTAGGATGTGCAGTAAGAATGTCTGTTGCAATTGTTTGTCCTTTACCAATTGCATTATCGCCAGCTACCTTTTTAACAATCTTGATATCTGGGAAGTTTGCAAGTGCTTCTTCGCAACCAACTACACGTTCAATCACAGCAGAAACAGCAGTTCCATCGATAATAGCGACTTCACCTTTACCGCCAATTTCATTAGCCATGTATTCACAAGCAACTACACCAGCGCTCTTGTTATCAACTGCTGCGTATGTTGAAGCTCCTTGAGCTTTATCTCCAACAGCAACAACCAAAATTCCTTCTGCTTGCGCTCTTTCGATTGCAGGTGCGATACCAACGCTGTCAACCGCACCAACAATAATTAGATCCACTTCTTGAGTAATGAATGTATCAATCTGAGCAGCCTGAACTGCTAAATCCTGCGCAGCATCTTGAACGCTAATTGAAGCGCCAATTTCTGCAGCTGACTCTGAGGCTCCATTTGTCATTGCAAGCCAGAAAGGATTACTTATGTCGCCTACAGTAATTCCAATTGATTTAATTTCCTTAGCTGAATCTGCGTCGCCGTCCCCACTAGATGAACAGCCACTCAAAGCTAAGGCAAAGACCGCTACGCCAACAAGGCCGAGTAATTTTCCTTTTTTCATTGCATAAACCCTCCAGTTAATGGGCCCATTTTGCGAAGCGCAAAACGTTGCCGGTTTTCAATTTGTTACTTTTTTGGAAGTATAGTCGAACATGCATAAATCGGATTATTGCTTGAACTTTGTTACACAATTGTTATAAAGGGAGAATTGAGCACAAAATTGGAGGTGTGAGAAACCCACCCTGCGACTATCGAGTCTTGCTTGAGACTTTCAATTTAGCTGTTGCTTGGAGTTCTTTTCTTACTTCTTTTATATCGATCATGCCCAACAAGGCAGTTATCTCCTTGAGTGAAGAGGGCCAAATGAGAACCGCATTCGAAATTGATGATCTTTTGTGGCTCAAGGAAACTGACCCCAACTGAGAAACCTTTAGTCCGGCTTGTTCTGGGGGAATAACGGCTTGCACCCGATGCCAGATACCAATGTCGGCTTTTCCAGCAAGGATTGCTGAAGGCACTTCAGGGAATGGGCAATTGACGTATTCCACCCCCGCTTTGTTTTCGAATTCATCTAATGTCAGAGTCTCATGATCGTATGAAGTTTTATCCAAAGCCACTCGTAGTTTTTTTGGATTTGAAATCTTTGGCGAAGTTAGCACAACAAGTGAATCTCGTTGATAATAACTTTCAGGTCCAAAGTCTAAAATTGAATAGTTCTTGTTGTTCAATAGATTACGGGACTCAGCTGCACCTATAGAAATTAAGGCAGTGGAGTGTGAATCTTTAGAAAGAGTATCTAATCTATTTTGAGCT
>Ga0209107_10001018_pt1 | contig 15817 bp, 18 predicted proteins | sample LakErihyJuly2011_2_FD_187460 | JGI IMG/M metagenome (GOLD analysis project Ga0209107, IMG submission 187460) | Freshwater microbial communities from dead zone in Lake Erie, Canada - CCB hypolimnion July 2011 (SPAdes) (version 2) | ecosystem: Environmental > Aquatic > Freshwater > Lentic >... | reverse complement strand
TATTCAATCCGCTTCCAAGTTTCAGCGAGGGTTCTTTGTATCATCTCACGTTGTATTCTGTTCTTTTGTGATTGCTTCATTGTGCAACGCTACAGATAAATAGAAAAGTGCAGATCAGCACAGGGATCTCACCGCCCACGCCCGCCACCACAGGCCCGCACCTCACCCCACAGGCCCGCATTAGATACCTGATCTAATGAGATCCCTCGCCTCGCCTGTGTTTGCGGGTGGGGGATGCCAAATCAGGTCACCGGGTGGGCCAAATTCTCAAAGGGGTGGGGGGCCATGGGGGGGAGCCGGGCCGACGCAAATGGCGCTATCCCTTCGGAAATTTGTGCCAAATTACACTGGGCTTGACGTAATCGTGCTGCTGGGTATAGAAAAGTCGGTGGGCCGGCGAGCTGTAACTCCCGACCCGTGACCAGTCCAACCGCAATTGAACTGATGGCCGCATCATGGCTACCCCAGTCAACCCCGACGGGATCTGTGATCACCCGTAAACCCGTTCGCATCACTGCAACGGTGTCATGGGCGACTTACCAGTCCCTGATTGAGGAGAGCACCCTAGAGGGCAGGAGCTTAAGCAACCTGACCTCTTATGTCTTGGAGACCCACGTCAAGGCTGGTAAGAGCTAGGGCCTCACTCCGGGTACTTGGTGGTGATCCTCATCTCATCGAAGAACCCACTACCGGTCTCGGAGTAGACACCCACAGGTCTTGGGGGCGGGAGCTCCTGCTGCTCAAAGGCCTTGATGGCCTCGTCAACAGCAGCTGTGGCCTTGTAATCGATCACCTTGGCTTGCAACCAAACCAAAGCCCCATAGACCAAGAAGTCCAGGGGCTTCACCAGATAGGGCTGTAAGCCTCTGTAAGCCGCTTTAAACTCATTCAGGACCAATCTATCCATATCACCCCCACATGGCCTTACAGACGCCTGGGAGGGCCTCATAGAGACGGCTCTTACACTTAAGGGCGATCTCCTTGTGTTCGAGCTGGGTGCCGTTAGCGGTCCTGAGATCGATGTAGTGGATCCACGACCGCACACTCCCAGCCATGTACAGGCGGGTAGGCGTACAGAGGGGGAGGAGTTCACGAGCACACTCCTTCGCCACACCGAGCTCTAGGAGGTTCTGGTAGGCCTTAAGGGAGGTAACCAGCACATCAGCGGCGATGGCTTGGCAGTGATCAAGGGTGTCAGCACTGAGATCATCAATGCTGTTCTGACGGTTCTTGGTGTCTTGCCTGCGGAAGGCAGGAAGCTCAGGCCTAAGGGTTACCTCGGCATACCGCTGAGAGAACTCTTGGAAGGAGAAGCTTCGATGTCGAAGGATCTGAGCGGCAATGGAGCGGGTGGTGTTGATCTCCATCACCACATGAGCCATCTCGAAAGGAGACCAGTGCTTATGGGTGATGAGGTATCGAATCAGTCTCTCACTGTCAGGGTTGTCCTGGTTGACGGGATTGGATACCCGTGCACAGTAAGCAATAAGCTCTTCTGCTTTAGGAGAGACTGAGATCAGATTAACATCAGACATATTGCGTAGCTATAGCAGTCTTACAAAGTAGGAGGCGATGGTCTATTATGTGTGTGTATATTCTGGTGTTAGGGGTCTTACAAAGTAGGAGTTATAAGGCGTATAAGGGTATGAGCTTTGATTGTTTGTATTCTCAATCCCCCTCCCCCCTATAGTCCCCCCTCCCCGAGAGGAAAGGGCCCCGTCTTTCAGGGCCCTTATCACCGCAATATCCACACTGAGGAGCACCACTTCCTCAGCGTAAGTGGACACCTATGGGTCAACGAGAGGGAGAAACCCAGTCGTAGACAGGTTTATTGGCACGTATTGCCTGTTTGAAGCTCAGGCCCAATACGAGGCAATCTGTAGCCTGTTGTGGGGCCTCTAGGAAGGCGTCTTGCATGGCTGTCCATTCTTCGTGTTTTCGAATGGCTTGAGCCTGGAAGGCGCTTTGTGCGAGGGCATCGATGAAGTATTTAACGCCTTGAGCGAGGGCGTCAATGCGGTCATCGTGTTTGACGGCTCCCTTCTCCCGACACATGCGGGACATCTGGTACATGAGCATGTACTCGAGGCGCTTTTCAGGGGGAGCGTCTTGGTTGGAGGTGTAGTCGTATTCGAAGACCTTGGGGTCAACGATCAGCTTGTGCTGGTTCATGACCGGCTCAAGGGTATCGATGATGCGTTCTTCTTTACGGACTGTGGCTCTGACTTCTTCGATATCGAGGGAAGCTTGAGCTTGGATAGCGTGTCGCTTCAGCAGCTCGGCGACCATGCCATCTCCAAAGTTGGATTCGACTAGGAGCTTGCCAGCACTAAAGCGTTTAGCAAGGCGAATGATATCGGAGAGAGTCTCGTCGGAGTATCCGTCTTTGTAGGCCTTGAAGGCTCGGAAGAACACGTAGCCATTAGCTTGGCTAAGGACGCAGGCCACAGTTTCATCAGTACCTCGTCCTGACGGGTCAATCGATACAATCGTTTCATCGTAAGGAACGATTCCCTCGTCAATGAACATTGGTCCATAGAAGCGATCGCCAGGTAGGCCGACAGCAGAGAGTTCCTTAAGGCAATAGCGAGGATCAGAGGACCAAGCGTAACGTTCAGCACATTCAGGGCCTAGTGGTGTAACGATTAGGTCAGCGAACTTCAGGGGGAACTTTTCAGCATCAGACAGGCTGGTATCCAGCATGAACTGAAGCATGAAGTTTGAGCGGCCCATGGCAGCTTCACGCTCCATGAGATCGGAGTCTGTGAAGCGGCTATCAGTAGGCTCCCAGGGCTTAGCACCGGTTTCGATATCTTCGACCAGCTGAGGCGCTAGAAGGCCTTCGTAACGGCTATGGTCCCTGGGATACCTAGCAGGCCAAACGAAGGGCTTGTAGGACCTCTCAGCGAGCTTTCTGTAGACAGTAAAGGTGGACTGTGGGGTCCCCAGGAACATGATCCGACTGGTGTCATCGGGGGTCAGGATCGACTCAGCTTCTGTGACCAGCTGCAGCAGCTTTTCGCGCTGCATGTCGGTGGCTGAGTTGAGGGGGACCTCCACGTCATCAAAGATCATCAAATGGGCACGGGATCCAGTCATCTGACCGGTGATGCCCACACTTTTGACAGAGGGTGCCTGGTGAGGCTTTGCTGGCCCTACGTCGAAGGAGATCCGCGACCACCTCTGGTCTTCGGACTTCGGACCCAGATGGGAGAGCCAGGAAATATCGAGAATGAGCTTCTGACAGAAGATCGAGAAGTTGTCGGCTCGTTCCTTCGAAGCCGAGATCACCATCACCTTCCGATCCGGGTCGATGTAGAGTGTCCATAAGACAAAGGCGGCAGTAATCCAGCTTTTGCCAACGCCTCGAAAGGCGGATATCTGTAGACGCTTCGGGCCGTGCTGCAGGTAGTCAGCAATGCACAGCTGAGCCCTGGTGGGTCTGGGGAGTCCTAGCTCCCGCCAGACCAGCGTGAGGAAGAACTTAAAGTCTTCTCTTAAACGCTTATCAAGTTCTTGTACGTTCATGCGAATGGCACCTTGGCTCCGGTCGGCAAGATGCGCTCCCAGATCGGTGAGGGCCGATAGTCAGGGCTTCCCGGCTGCTTGATCATTCCAGGATTCCAACCGGGAGTCGGGAGGGGTGTGTGAGGGCCTTGAGGTATGCCTTCACTTTTTAGGAAGGGAATCTGGAAGAGGTTCTTTTTTTCAGGTACAGGGGGTGGTGGCGTAGGTGGGGTCTGAAACAGGGTGTATACCTGTTTGGCAGCGTTCTGACGCCGGTCGAGATGAGGCTCTGAAGGGCGGAAGTATCCCTGACCAGACGCTGCAGAACCAGTGAAGTACTTAGCAAAGAATTCGGGTGAACCTTTAGCTGGAGACTTCTCAAACACACGGGTCCAACCGCTGAGACTTGCACCGGGCTTTAGGTCGTGCTTGCCCATGTACTCCTGCACGAAGTAGTTGAGCTGCCACTGGATTGAGTTTGGATCTTTACCAGACTTAAGTGCTGCAGTCCTGGCCTTGTCGTAGGCGGTACGGCGCTCCCCTGTGTATTGGGATAAGCCACGCCCTAACCCTGCGCCCTTCTCAATGATGTCCAGGCCTTTAAGGTTTGGTCTGCCGGTCTCGACGATCCAAGAGCCGATAAGGCCGGCTGCCTGTTCAGGGGTAAATTTAGGAAGCTTGCCACCGCTTTCCTTTTGAGCTTGACCGCTGGTTAGGTACTTCCAAGCGGTCTCTAGTTCAGCTGATCTGCTGATAGCGAAGTAGTTTCGAGGTGCCATTGGATAGATATAAAAAGAGCCCTCTAGAAGCCCCGTGGAGAGGCCTCTAGAAGGCGTAAGGATTGGAGACACCAGAGAGGCAATCAGGAGGCCTTGTAGGGCCTTCCTGACGCCCCTGAAGGGCACTACGCTTTAACGCTAGTTGCCAGACCGATGCTTGAAGCAGTCACAACATTGGCGCGGGCAGCGCAAGCACTCAGCACATCAATCACATCTTCAATGCGATTGGCAGTGGTCAGAGCGCCCAGGGCCGTCACAGCAGTGGCGTCCAGCTTGGTTTTACCCTCGGCTTCAGCCTTGCAAGTAGAGAGAAGAGAAGCCGGCTTCACGCTGGCAGTAAAAACTTGAGCAGTCATTTTTAAGCAGTTTGATAGTACATAAATTCGTCAACCGACAATGATCCCTTGGCCTGGTTACAGCGACGACAGGCAGTGACACAATTGGCGGCTGTTGTCTCGCCTCCCTTGCTCCGGGGGCGGACATGGTCAATCGTCAAATCGGTGGTAGAACCGCAATAAACGCAGCGATTATTGTCCCTGAGCTTGATCTCATCTCTCCACATTCGTTTCGCATCAGAACTGCGAAAGGTGAGGAGGTCATGCATGAGGCTTCGGGGGCTGTCCATCGGTGGCTCATTACTTCAAAGTTGATTTACCGTTCTTGCCATTACGAGCGCGATTACGACGGGGCGATTCCAATACCATCCGCCCGCTCTTCGTATGACTCAGATCTTTACCGCCCTTTCCGGCTATGCCACGGCGGCGCCTCTCCGTCCAGCGTTCCTCTGACTTTTGCTTAACGCCGGGTTTCTTGTTGTATTTACGCTGGTATGCGTTCTTTTTTGCCCTTAGCTTGGGGTTCTTCTTGTAAGGGTTGTATGGCATTAGATATGCTCCTGGACATCCTCAAACGTCAGCTCAGGGATCAAACCAGCAAGACTTGCCAGAGGTGAACCTTCGACTGCAACGCCTGTAATGTCGTTGGCCTTGAGCCAGTCACAAGCGGCCCGTAGATCGGCCGTGGATGCTTCACCCGACTTGATCCTGCCGATCAGTTCTTTTGTTAAAAGTGAATGGAGCTCGTCGAATGCGTCTTCACCTGCTCGCTTAGTCATAATGACTCCTAGTGTTGCTTGAACACAATCTGATCAAGCTTATTTTCAATGCGGATCATGTGATCTTCCATCTTTGCAAGCGCACCAGCCAACTCTTCTTTTGGTACATAGCGTTCAGCCATGCGAAGTTCGACTCGGTCCATGCGCTTGTCAACTTCCATGATCCTGTTGTTAAGTCGTGTATTGATGGCTACGAGGCCCGTAAACGCCGCAACGGCAGCGGAGATAAATGCTTCAATCATTAGGATCTAAATGTCATAAACCATCCAGAACCATCACCTTCTACCGCCCATCGGCGCATCCAGTTAGTCCATGTGTACTTGACTTGGTAACCTCCATGCCCACGGCTGACATACCCTCCAGCGACGTTGTTCATCTCCCCGAAAGGATCATGAAAAACACCGTGGAGTCCGTCATCTCCAATTAGCAACATCCAATGCCCACCACCCTGCGGCTTTGACACAGGGCCTTTATGGAGAACACCAGTCGCAACTGGATAGCCTTTCTTTAGCTCAGACAGCAGTGCGGAGCGAGTACCATTCTGATAGAAACAAGCAAGCACTCCATAGTCGGAACATGCCCGCAGGTGCGAGGTGTACTGGGTAGTGTCCCCGTATTTCAATACAGTCTTTAAGTAATCATCATCAGCATTACTGCCTTTGAGGGCCTCAGGCTGGAGATACTTGATGGCCATAGCGCACGTAGAGCTAAAGCACATCCGATCTCCATGCCTGGTAGCACTATCGGTTTGCGAGTAATACTGCTTTACGGGAAGCAGCACCATCGCTTCAACCCTTAAAGATATTCTTGATTTGTTGGATCTTGTCGTCTTCCTTGCGAACCACCTTCAGGTAGGTCACGAGGGAAAGCAGCACCTGAGCAATGCTGTTTTCCTTCAGCTTGCTGGCACCGACAACTTCAGAACCCAGAAACAGGGCGAAGAAAACCAAGGCCTCATAGGAGACCTTCAGGCCGAATAGAGTAATCATTGTAATTGGGATTGAATGAGGTGAAATCTGTAGCGAAGCAGAGACGCTCTTCGTTGGTGTTATTAGGAAGAGTGCTATGCACAATGTGACCCGGATGAACAACCATCATTCCGGGGTATGGACTGATCCGTTTGAATACATTCCCACCAGAACCTGTTTGTGGGTCTTCATAAGCGCACCACATGGACCCTGCTGCGGGATCTTGGATTAGCAAGTCACCAGAGCCAGGGGGAACCTTGAGGTAGTAGATAGCAACCAACAGGTCCCATGGGTGAGTGTGGGGTGTAACCGCGAAATTTCCGCTCTGCGCTTGTAGCCAACCGCGCTTGACCCTGAAGGTTTCAGACCTCCCCACAGTGGTCATCACCTCGTTAGCTCGACTCTCAAAACAAGAGGCAAGGAGCTTGAAGCCTGGAGTATTAACAAGCCTCCAGGCGTTATCGGTTGTAGCCGGTGTGCTTAGGTTAGTCCACTCCTCTAAGCACTGATCCAGTAATTCACTATGATCAAACACCCCAACAGGTGTCGGAAATAAAAGGTGAATCATGCAGGAATAAGCTCAACAGGGCGCAGACCAAATGGGTCCTGACGCTCCGGTCGGATATCCCCAACAATATTGACAAGAATCAAACCAGTGGCGATAAAGAGTGCTTCCGCGAAGAAAGCCACATGGTCGAAGTAAGCATTATTACAGCTGACCTCGAACAACTCGCCTTGCAGGAACATGCAAGATCCCATGCAGCCTTGAAGCATGGGGCACCCAGCACACTCTGCTCGATGCTTCCAATGCGTAGCTGTATTGAGCTTGACATTCTCCATATCAAGCATATGACCAATCTTATGGCTTTGACCGTTGCCGGCAAAAGCCACTTCGGAGGTGTTCTGACAAGTCAGGACATTGCCTCGCAGGTCAACAGCAATTTGGTCCTCGCTGTCCATGGAGCATTTCTGGCCGAGAACACGAGCTGGACGAAGCTTTTTCCATGAATCCAGCCAGGTTGAAAGCCGAAACTGCAACACATCAAAGTTCCTAAGAATGTCACTGTTGTGCATCTCGGCGAAACCTTGGTTCGCAAACTTCTGGTACTCCTCGGGGCGTAGAGACATACTCTTACCACCTTCGTCATAGGCATCAACCATGCCACCCTCACCCAGCGACACATCAGGATTGCCAGTAAGTTCCCGGAAGAAATTAGCAGCTTCAACCCGTGACGTATTTAGACGGTTGAGCATAGGGTTGAAGGACATCCGTCCTACCCTTCCCATCTTCTCGTAAAGATAAAGCCAGACTTCTTTCTTAGAAGGGATGGTAAGAGGGTCAGGGCCCCGAACAGCTTGCCCAGGTCCATCATGAGAAATAGCCATGCTGAATCCCAGGTCATAAAGCCAATCAACCCATTCCTTGGTGAGCAGTGATCCGTTTGTGATGACGGACATCCGAATGTTTGGATAAGCTGCACGGATGCGCTCGGCCAATGGCTTGAACGTCTTTGCATATACCAGTGGCTCTCCACCCCAGAATTCAATCTTGCGACCCAGGCCTCCTTCCGGTGGCTTAAACCAGGAGGTAAGGCTGGTCATGAATTCATCCACAAGAGGTACAGACATCTCGTCTGCATGCGGTACAAACCGCTGTGAGCAGTATTCGCAGGAGTAGTTACAGCTCAAGCCCATCTGGATCTTGATCATCTTCGGCATGCTGCTCTTGCCAAGCGGTGTTTGCTCGGACACTGCAGCTACAGAACCGCCAAATTGCTGGGGTTCTACAGCCACAACAAACTCGCCTGCTTCGTTGCGTAGCTCGCTGGTTTGGTTGTTGTAGTAGAGCTTATGCTCCTTCTTGGTGGCAGGATCTTGGAGGTGAAGAGTGAAGGTGGACATTACAGAAGTTCAAAGTTTGGCATTTGGATTTGTTCTCGGAGCCTCATATTGGCAACAACTAATACGCGATCTCTCTCGCCCTGATATGCCTCACTTTCGTGGAAGACATGGGATGGGTGAATGATTAACATCCCTGGATGTGGCGAGATAATATGGTTCTGCGTATGGTTGAATGCTCTTGAGCGGTAGCTAACCGGATCAATGACCATAAAGCGACCACCGGCATCTCGCATCACTGCAGGATCACCAGAGTCAGTTACATCGAGGTCGGCATAAAAAACTGCGACATAGTCACAGCCACGATGGCAGTGGACCTTTGATCGCTCGCCCTTTTTCATGACACGGGCAAACATGAAGGTGTCGATGCCTACTGTGTGTGATTCAGGGTGGCCCTCTACCTGTAAATAAGCCTTCATTCTCTGATGAAGTAACTTACGGTAGGCTTGAACACCAGGGCAAGGAGACCGCAACATGCAGTACATCTCCCTGGTGTTCATAAGCTGCTCTGGCAAATAACTATTCTGCGAGAAGTAGTTCTTTGCGGTGGATATAAGTGCTTTATGATTGTGATTAGTTAGCTCTGGCAGTAAGTTGTCAACACCAATATTGACAGGCCAAAGCTGTCTAATTTGCATTAGGTAAGGTGAATTAAGACTTCGGATTCGCCAGTCCAGTACTTATAGCCAGCCTTGACCTTAATGACCTCTCCAGGCAGAAGCGATTCGGTCTTGAGCAAAGCGATGCCAGAGGTCGTAATTCTGGTACGCGCAAGCATACCGCTAGTAGCCTCTAGATAAATCGTAGTGCCAGGAATATGCTGTTGAATTGAGAGTTCAACGTCCTTACCAGCAGTTACTTCTGAGGGTGCAGAGATTGAGACGGACTGGGTAGATGTTACCTCAGAGACGGTATCGAGTTCTTGAATAACATCAAGACTAGATACATCAAGGTTGCCATCATCAAAGACAAAGATTGAGATATTCTCGGTTGAGCTGGTTTTAACTGGGGTCCAAATTAAAGCCAATCGCAAGAGATCATCTTTAAACGCCCTTGGATTTGACTTAGTAAAGAAGGTTTGCGTGATGACCTGCTCTACAGTGAAAGACAAATTAGTTTCAGCCTTGGAACTAATCAAGACGAAACCATTGTCTTCGCTTTTGCTGAGAATATCGTCCCAGGCAAAAGAAAACTGATTAAAGTCAGACGTGACCAGCTCAGGACCTTCCCCGTCAATGAAGACAGGTACATCTAGAATGATACCTTCATTGTTAACGGTAATTTTACCGCCCGACAGCCTGCTAGTAGACCCCGCAAAGCTTTTGCGTTTGTCAATTGTATATATTTTCATGGGAGATTAGCAGTTACAAGCGCAATTGCAATTCCAACGGTGGCCACAGTTGTAGTAGCCAACTCCTATGTTTCCGCCCTGGTCTGCCAAGTAGCTACCTCCACAGTTATGACATGCGTGGTCACAATCACCATGACAGTTGCAGGCGTTTAGGTTGGCCCAAGACGCATTTGTAGTATTAAAGAAGTGACTGTTGTAATCAGCAGTACCAATACCAGTTACGTGGCCGTTAGAAAGGTTGATGGTGCTGATAACAGCTCCAGTACCCACACCAACGTTGCCTTGGCTAGAGACACTTGCGTGGCTAAGAGTAATGTTGCCGTCAAGTTGTCCGCCACCAGAAAGCTGCGAGCCAGCACTAACAACACGACCAATCGGGACAGAGTTGTTCTGTGCATTGGTCTGTGCAGTATTCGCGTAGCTCTGGGCGTTGCTATTAGCAGTCGACAAGACAGTCGAGGCAGCTCCAGTAACGAAAGCAGTGGTTGCAATCTGAGTGGTGTTTGTACCAGCAGCAGCAGTCGGGGCAGTAGGCGTCCCGCCGAGACCCGGGGAGTTGGCAAACACCAGGGAGCCTGAGCCAGTCTCGTCAGTGATAGCCGAGGCTAGGTTGGCGCTGGTATCAGACAGCCCATAACCAGCGAAGGTAGTTGGGTTGCTGCCACCAGTAACCCGTCCCTTCACATCGACCGTTACTGACCGGTAAGTTCCGGCTGTGGCGCCTGAGTTATCAAGCTTGGCAGTCGTGATCTGACTATCACCAATGTCTGCAGTGGCAATCGTGCCATTAGCAATCATCTGGCTAGTCACAGTGCCCGTATCGGACGTTGTGACGATGCCAGCAGGGAGTGGAGCAGTGCTAGCAGAAGTAACCTGACCCTGAGCGTTGATGCTCAGAACGGGGACAGCCGTGGAAGCACCGTAGTTGCCAGCAGCAACCCCGGTAGCGGCCAGTTTGCTGCTAGCAATAGCTGCGCTGGCATTGATGTCAGCATTGACAATCGTGTTGTCAGCAATGTGAGTCGAGGTGACTGAGCCTGCAGGCAGGTTGCTCAGATCCTCGCGGAGCAGGGGGCGACCACCAGCAGTAACACCGTCGTGAACTACGGCAGTGTCCTTGGAGGTATCAATAGTGACCTCACCCTCAGCACCAGTAAAAGTGTTGTGTTGCGTCGTAGTACCGCGACGCAGTCGAAGAAGTTTTGCCATTTCTACTAAATAGTTCCGAAGTCGATCGTGAGATCAGCGCCGTCGATAACGGCAGCATTATTGATATTTTTTCCGTTGGCGTTTAGGTTGCCACCTAGAGTAGGGGTGGTATCTGACTGGATTTGGGAAATACCAGCAGCGATAGAGCTGAAAATACTACCGTTAAAGTACTTAAGTACACTATTGACGGTGTCAAACCACAAGCGCCCCATTGCTGGAGACGTAGGCTGCGCAGCACTGATGGTATATTCTGCTGCATAGCGATTTACATCAGCTATCGAGCCACCAACATAATTGACGTTGGCAATTGAACCACCTACCGCATTGACATTAGAGATTGCACCTGAAACCGTATTAACGCTATTGATTGACCCGGCAACAGTTGTAACATTTGCAGAAACACCAGCGACGGTATTTACGCTGACAATGCTATTCTCAACAGTATTTATGTCAGCGATATTATCGACGATAACATTAACGTCTGCTATATTGGTCGCAACCGTTTGAATTTGGGAAATGCTGTTACCACAGGTTTCCAAAGCTCCACCACTTTGACCCGCCAGAAGGGGGTCAGCGATGGAACCGAGGTCACTCTCAGTCGAGAGGTCGTTAGCAACGACAGCAATATCGTTAAGGTCGGACTGGTTGGGGGTAATTGCACCCCATACATCGCCATCCCAAGCCTTGATGACCTGGGCCAGCGTGTCAAACCATAGGTCGCCGGGCTGGATGGGGGAGTTGTCGTAGCGGGTCGTAGGGGCATTAGGACCAATCTGATAAAGATCAGAGAAGTTGTTAATGTCTACAACATTGATCGCAGCAGTTTGTACTGCAGCAATACTCCCAGCAACAGTGCTGACTTCCGTAGCCTTCGGCGTAAGCCGGTGGAAGGTGTAAGTGTGAAGGGTAGCGGTGGTTTCTACAAGGACACCAAAGCCAGCAGGAAGATTGCTGGTAACCCCAGTGATAGTGACATTATTGCCGGCACCAGCACCATTAGGGATAGTGACCGTACCGCTGGAAGGGGTGTAAGAAGCACTGAGTTCTTTGATACTAATGATGGTTCCTGCACCGTCCGGGCTATTGATGTCCGGGTTAGCTGCAGGGAAGCTGGTCTCGTTGGCAATAGGCACAAAGCCGCCAACATCGTCGACCAGATCGATGATGCGCTTGTCGATAGCCGCCGTAGAGGCGATCCGCTGATCACTCGAGGACCAGGCGTCCCCTGAGAAGATCGTCTCGCTGGTATCTTGCCGGAAATAGCGAAGATCAGAAGCGGAAGTGGTGAAGACGCTACTGTCATTGACAGTTGCACCCAGAACTTCAGCGTTAGTGACAACCGCACCGTCTGCCAGCTTTGCCAGGGCAATCGTGCCATCAGCAATCTTGTCATTGGTGACAGACTGATTAGCCAGCTTGGCAGTTGTGACGTTTAGATCTGCGATCTTTGCCGTTGTTACGTTCTGATCGGCAATCTTTGCAGTGACAACGTTAGCGTCAAGTATCTTTGCAGTCGTGACATTGCCGTCAGCAATCTTAACCGTAGTTACATTACTGTCGGCGATCTTTGCCGTAGTAACATTCTGATCAGCAATCTTGGGCGTAGTGACGTTGCTGTCAGCAATCTTGCCTGTTGTGACATTTAGATCAGCGATCTTGGCGGTAGTGACACCGAGATCATTTATCTTTGCCGTTGTGACATTCAGGTTGGCAATCTTGTCAGTCGTGACGTTGCTATCAGCAATCTTGGCTGTAGTAACGTTTTGATCAGCAATCTTTGCCGTAGTGACGTTTGAGTTGGCAATCTTCGCGGTCGTGACATTGCTGTCAGCGATCATTGAAGTTGCAACAGTCCCTACATCTCCGGTGCTAACGAGGTTGCCACTGGAGTTAGGGAGATTGAGAGTACGATCGGCAGTGGGATCACCGCCCAGCAAGCTGGTTTCGAACGCATCATCGGTTGTACCCTCAAAGATCAGGCCCTGGCCCGCTGTAAACGATAGGTTGCCGAAAAGCTCACCACCAGAACGGTCAAGCCGACGCTCAACCGTCTCCTGGGTGTTGTACAGAACTTGGTTAAAGTTCGCGTTCAGGTCTTGGGCACGAACAGTCGAGCCTGGGTAGAAAGTCGCCTTAGCCGTATCCGCATTGGTAACGCGATAGATGCGAATCTTGGTCCCGTTAGTGGGCGCAGCGTTGAACTGAACCGTAGTAGCGTTGGCGAGCGTATATGCAATTGTGTCAACACCGTCAAGGCTAACCTTGATATCGGTAGTTGCTAGGTATGGAAAAGTAAAAGAGTAGAGAACGGCAGAACCGTTCCCTACATAGGTATTCTCAGCAAGTGCCATTGCTATTTAGGAATGTTGACGATTCGATCTAAATCGATGGTGCTGGAATCGGCTTGCGGTCTGCGTTGCGAGTCTCTGATGATCTGCTTTTCGCGAATATCACCCTGGAGTTCAGGGTATTCACGCTTGACTTGATCAACAGCTGCATCGCGGTAACGAAGTATAGTCTTCACAATCTCATCGTAGAAGGGCTCATTTTCCTTGGTGACTCGCTCTCCAGCTGCAAGGCGGGCTTTAAAGGACTTAACTGATTGAGCAAAATTAGGGTGCGTTACCCATTTCTCGAGCTCTTTATGAAGTCCGCTGTTGCCCATAATTTGCTGCATACGGGAACGGTGTTCCCTATCTAGCTTCACGCCAGAGATCGTCTTGGAAATGATGGAATTATCAAACTCGATATCCTCCAATGCGTCGCGCACAACGTCTTGGCGTCGAGTCCGAATAGCGATGGGATTAAGAGCGTTGATACCACCGTTTGGTGCTTGGACCTGAGCTCCATCCAACCAGTCGTACATAGGAGCTCCAAGCTTTAGCAAACCGCCAGACGCACGGAACAAAGACTGGTCAAGCCGGTCATTAAATTCCTGCATGTATGGGGTCATCATGTTGGCAACCGTAGAACGGACACCAGCCATCGGAAGGAAGCTATTGATCGTATCGACTGGCAGTGTGGACAAAGTCTCCAGGCCCTGCCAACCAGGGGTCAAGATGCGGCCCAGGGGCACAACACCTTGCATGTAGCTCTTATTAGTGAAGTTTGCTGCAATAGCGTAAGTAATATAACCGGCAAGATACTTACCACGATCTTCTGACAACCTACCTCGCTGGGTGAAGTCATAGATATCTGCAACAGAGCTCAGAACCCAACCGAACGGTTCAATGCGGCTGTAATCAACCCACTTGTCTCCAACTCGGATGGAGCGTGCTGGGTGCTGTTGCAACCACAATTTGCGCTCATCAGGATCCGGTGGGCCATTACCGGTAATCATGCCGTTATGGGCAGCAAGAGCAGCACCGACAACGAGCATGGTGCCCCAGGCTTGACGGCCACGCATTACGGCCTTGGCGTACTCATCATCACCAGCCATCACAGCTTTGTATTCTGATAAGTACTTGCCAAGCACAGGAACGTGTGTGCCTGCATAGACCATAATGTTATGGCCTGTTTTCACAAATGGGAAGAAGATTCGAAGTGGGGGAACCTCATTGATAAAGTCACCAAAGGACTTAGCCCAACCTTCCAGATCAGTCTGGAATGTGGTGTCTTTAGCGATGTTCAACAGGTCATCATCAAGGATCTTGCCGGTGTCAGGATCGAATGTACGGTCGTAATTTGCCTTGTACAACCGCTCAAATACCTCTTTCACAGGCTCATCTGTACCTGTCGACTCCTCGATGGCCTTCATCATGATCCTGGAGTTGTACTCCATGCGAGAGACCATCGTCTTGAAGAATTCATCTCCACCGGTCAACAGCTTGCTGGGCCAGTTCAACCAGGGATTTCGGGTCAAACCATCCATCATGTCCAGTAAGCCGACACCAGCTTTTAAGCCCATGTCGTCGGACACCTCAGCAGAGCGACGGAGAATCTGCATCTGAATATCCGTCTGTGCCGCTTCGATGATGCCCTTATCACCCTCATTGACCGCACCATCCTTCATCGATCTCCAAGCAATATCGAAAGAATCGAAGATTGTTTGATGGAGGTTGTAAAGGGATGCAGCTGCAGCTTTCTTAATAACGCCGTTACCACCAGTTGCTGCTGCAATAGGACGGTAAACTGTATTAACAAGGCCGCTTACGATGTTGGTGAGCTGGGTCTTGGGGCCAGACAGGACCGAGTTATAGAAGATGTTCAACGCTTTGTTGACGAACAGCTTGTCCATCCATTTACCAAGCGTTGCCATCTTGGAAACATCACCCTGAGCCATCACCAGTGCATTCAGCAAGCGATAGCCGGCTTGACGAGCCTCTGGATCAGCATCAGCCATGCGTCGAACAATCCCATCGAGAGCTTGATCGGCGTTGCGGAGTTCTCGCCCTAACTGTTCAGGGCTAAGTGCACGGGATGGGATGTTGATGGAAATGCCACCAAGCAAAGGCACGGGGATTTGATATGCACGAAGCAGGTTGCCGTAAACATTGGCACTAACCTTGTGAATACGCATGAGGGACTTCAGCGTCTCTGCCAAGCGCGTAAACGCAGGAACAGCATCAACGTTGTTGTCAATCATGCTCATAATCGGACCAGCAGATTCGTACATCTGATTGGCCAGCTCTTGCATGAGCCCCCTAACCTGGACGATTCCTGCCCGTGAAAGCAGCACCTCATCACCGACCTCATGGGTCAGCAACTGAGTCAGATCAACATTGAAGTTCTCATCTAGAGCATCTTGCATGCCACGCCAGGCGTCCATCACGATCTCTTCTTCAGAGCGCCTCGTGATTTGGGAAAGCTCCTCAAGATCAATAGGGTTCTCGCGGACAAGACGGCGCATAATGTTCCCAGCACCATCTGAAGTGGCGGCGGCCATCTGGCGGATCTGAGCCTGGGTAACAGTCCTGCGAGTAGGACGGCGGCCGTTGGTTAGAGCCTGAGCGTTGAGCGAGTCTGCAAGGGCCTCTGTGGGTGTAACAAG
>Ga0209107_10001017_pt1 | contig 15818 bp, 14 predicted proteins | sample LakErihyJuly2011_2_FD_187460 | JGI IMG/M metagenome (GOLD analysis project Ga0209107, IMG submission 187460) | Freshwater microbial communities from dead zone in Lake Erie, Canada - CCB hypolimnion July 2011 (SPAdes) (version 2) | ecosystem: Environmental > Aquatic > Freshwater > Lentic >... | reverse complement strand
AAGGTTCAACAAACTGGCACTGTGAATAACACTCCGTTTTATCACATGACACAACCTGTTGAATGTGAAAGGTGGATGCGGGGCAAAACGTTTACAGTTTCTTACTGGTACAGAACCAATACTCCTAGAATACGGGGTCGTTACTGCGATACTCTCAGTTGCTATCCACTCATGGGCGAGGACATGATTGCTGACGAGCAGTGGCACTATAACACTTGGCAAATGACTTTCAGCCCAAATGCTACAGTAGGAGGCGTAGCACAAGTTCATCCTGCCTTCCAAAAAGCCGGCAGTGCAAATATTTTAGGTGGCGAGTATTTTGAGTTTACCTTGTTACAAATGGAGTTGGGCACAGTGGCCACACCGTTTGAGTTTCGTTTAGCTCAAACCGAACTGGCACTGTGTCAACGTTATTTTGTTGCTTTTGGTACTCCTTCATTAAACCAATATGTGCATTTGGGAGTAGGTTCCTTGTATAGCACAACTGCAATAAATCTAGCAGTGGCATTACCCACTGCCATGAGAACAACTCCTAGTGTTTCAAGAATAAACAATGGTGCAAATGTTTGGTTACAAGTGTATATAGGTGCTTCAGGCACTAACAGCGATGCTCCAATCTCAGTGGGTGAATATCTAAGTGTTGGCAGTAACACTCTCCGTCTTTACTTGACTGGATCTACATCAGGGTCTGTAGGACAAGCAACCTGGTGTCAGGTTATGAACGGGGCTCAACTACAATTTTCAGCGGAGTTCTAATATGTATATATTTTTAATTACACCCCCAAGTACTGAACCTAATGGAATTCGTAGAATTGTTGACGCCACTTGGATTCCATTAATTGAAGAAAATACAGACTATCAACGATTCCTAGATGACATCAACGAACAAGGTGTTGAAATTGTAGACGGAGATATTCCGGATCATGTGCTGACTCAAGCGGCAGATAAAAAATTCACTCAACAGCTGAGCAAGTACGCCGAAGCTGTAACTCGCTTATCACAACATGTGTTATCAGAAGGTCGTGCAGAAATCAAACAAATGATGCCCACGAGTGAACGAGTATTCAACAAAGAAACCGGAGAGATGGAACCTGTGCTGGCACAAGTAACTGTGAATGACAGCATTGATCCAGTACCCCTGACTGTACAAGTAAGTGAGATGAATAACACAACCATGGAAATGATTACAACAACCGTGGATAATCCAGCAGTTGTGCAAGATATTGCACAAAGAACTGCCGCACAGGCAGTGGTAGATGCTACACCTGAACTAGTAGTTGCAGCCTATGAAAACACATTAGGGTAAATAGTATACTATGGCACGATTTAATACAGCACTGACATCCGCATCAATCTCTGGCACCGCAACCATTGGTAGCCCCAATGCTGGCTCATTTACCAACTTGACTGGCACAGCACCTTACACAGTAACAGTGCCTGATCCTAGATTACATCCTGGTGTGAATCAGGTGTTTTACAATGCCACTTCGGGTACTGTTACACTGACCACGCCCAGTGGTAACTTTAATGGCACTGGCGGTAATGGCACTGCCAGCACCAGTGTGTTTGCGGGCAACGTGGTTTCAATCACCAGCGATGGCGCACACTACGTTGTTATCTCAGAAGACGGTTCAGCACTAACAGCAACCACAGGCTCTTTCAGTGGCAATGTCACTATGAATGGAAGCGGTGCCACAGTGAGCATTACTCCCAGCACACTCACAGTGGCACCCACAGGCGCCAGCACAATCGATTCAGTTGCCATTGGTAGTACAACTAGAGCCGCAGGTGCATTTACCAGTTTGGCGGCCAATGCCGCTGTGACATTCACAGCCAATACTGCCAGTTCCAGCACTGGCACAGGTACCTTGGTAGTGACAGGTGGTCTTGGAGTCAGTGGACAAGTCACAGCCAGTGCAGTCAGCGCAACCAACTTGACTGGTACACTACAAACTGCTTCTCAACCCAACATTACAAGTACAGGCGCACTGACTGGCCTAACTATTGATGGAGCATTGTCTGTTGGCGGATTATACAATTCTCCAACACAGACATTGGCCCTAACATTGGGCTCTGAAACTTGGGTCAAACTGTGTACTCTAACTAACAGATGTGCGGCAAAAATACAAATTGGCACCGGAAGTAGCAACAGTGAAGAAGAAGCAGAAATTGAAATTATTGGTACCTATACCCTTGCAGGTACACAGATCAATGTAAAACGTCAAACGTATTATGAACACTTGAGAGAAGTTAGAGTAACTCAAGCAGGAGGTGGCTCTCCTAAGATTGTTTATGTAAGACTGAGATCAAATGATCTTGCACCCACTATCAACTGGAGATTGTTTAGTTCCAGGGGAGTAACTGCTCTACACAGCACGGTAGAAACTCCCAGCGCAGGCGAGTCTCTATTAGTTGATCAATACAACGGATATTTTACTAACGCAATTACCAAACTTACAAATACGTTGTATACTGGAAGTATTTCAGCTACCGGCGCAATAACCAGCACATCAAGCACACCGCTTTCTTTTCAAAGCAACGGTAATACTGGCACTTACACCCAGACGGTAATATACAACAATCAAAATAACACATCAGGAAATACTGCCAACGGTATTTTTATTGAACGTGGTAGATTAACTGATTCAGCCGGCGGTGAAATACGAAGTTTTGTAATAGGCGATCGTGGCGGAAACATACAACTTATTCTTAATAGAGACGGTAAATTGGGTATAGGTACCACCGCACCAAACGCAAAACTATCCGTTAACACAACAACATTCACCGCAGCCGCAAACACTGCACAAGTTGCAATTGAAAGTACAGATGCGTGGACCTTGGGACTTGCTTTTTATATCTGGGGTGCAGGCACATATAACTCGGGTTATGCATCGGGATATATTGGTGCACCAAACACCAGTAACAGGCTATTCATGAGTGGCGGCGCCACAGTTATAGACAATCCAGACGGCGGCGGCAGTTGGGCAAAAACTTTAAACAGCAACGAAGGTTCATTTATCAGTACTGGCGGCAATGGAGTTAACTTTTACACTAATGCTGGACTTGCTGCCAATACAGCGTATGGGCCAACATTTAGAATGAGACTTGATACCAGTGGTAATTTGGGCTTAGGAACGACTTCGCCAGGTAGAAAACTTGAAATCAGTACAACGCTATCGGGCAATCCAACTGGTACAGGAGATGTCGGCAGTGCAATACGATTGTCTAACTTAACCCAATGGGAATCAAACTATAGTGACGGTGGCGGCAACCCTGATTTTTTAGGTTCTATTGAATTTTATTCCGGGGATTCATCAACAGGTACAGGTGTAAGAACTGCAATTAAAACTAGCGTTGATACTTACTACAATGACAACGCTCTTCGTTTTTATACTTCACCAGCAAATGCAGTTGGACTTACAGAAAGAATGTGTATTAAAGGGTCAGGCAATGTGGGTATTGGGACAAGTTCGCCTGACGCAAAACTATCACTTCTCGATGAAAACGGCGGCCAAGCCATGCTTCAAGTTCGTAACTATAATACCAGTGCTACAGGAGTATTTTCCAACGAATACACAGCAGAGATAAGAGGTGCCTCATCAGGTACTCAAATGCACAGCACTAGAATTCATATACATGAAGCCGCTAATGATAGAAGAGCTCTTGACGTCAGTGACCTCAATGGTATCTTTGCTAGTTTTACTAACGGAAAAGTTGGTATTGGAACTACTAATCCAGCCGAAAAATTAAATGTTAGTGGTAATATATTAGTTTCTGGAAACGTAAAAAACTCACAAGGCGGTGGTATTGGCTCTACCAGTAATTTCCAAGCTGTGGCCACCATAGGACCCACCAGTACCAGTAGCGGTGTATCTATTTACGATATATATCTACCTGATTATTTTAGTGTAACAGATGCAATGGATTTAGAAATATATGTACACTCAAATCCAAATGGTGGTGGCAGTCACGCTTATCGCCAAACAAAACATATCACTGCTCATTGTTTAACAAGTTGGTACGGCTCTGGATACACGCCGTTTTTAGAATGGGACAGTGTTAATGATTATTATGGTATGGGTCTTGATGCTGTACTTTATCACGTGCCTACCAATACCGAATTTGCTAATCAGCTAAATTCCACTGCTGGTGCCAATCAAAGTTGGTTTTGGAGCTCAGTTGGTATTAAATTACGAATCAAAGTTAGTGGATTCAACGCTACATATCCAGGTTCTCAATCTTTAGGATTAATAGTGGGATATAGATCATGATCACAACAGCAATATATCAATTAACAACTTTTGATTTAGAAGATCTAACTAACTGTGTATTCACGGTAAGTTGGTCTGTTACAGCACCGCTGGGCATTAATGGTCCAGATGGTCAACCAATGACAGAATCTATTCATTATAAATCCAAATTAGAATTGCCTCAAAATAATGCAGAGTTTATCAATTATGCTGATTTGACTGAACAACAAGTTATATCTTGGATTGAAACCACATCAGAATATTTACAAGCAATTAAAAAACTTGAATTAAAAGTTAAAACATTTCAATCCCCTCCACAAGTTCAAGCGTTACCTTGGAAGAGTTAAATACACTATATGGCACGATTTAATACACAACCAATCACAGGCAGCGTCACAGCAGGCGGTACTCTGGCCGCCCTAACACAAAATGCGTTTATTCAGTTGACTGGTACTGCTCCTTATACCTTGATACTTCCCAGTCCTGTGTTATATCCAGGCTTTAATCAGACATTTTACAATGCCACAAGTGGCACAGTCACACTGACCACACCGGCCAATGTGTTCACAGGTGCAGGTGGATCAGGCACTGCCACAGTAACAGTGCCCACTACCAGTACTATTAATCTGGTGAGTGATGGTGTAAACTATGTGGTAGTGGGTGAAGACGGTACCAGCTTGACTGCCACCACTGGTTTATTCAGCGGCAATGTCACTATCAACGGCGCTGGTGCTACGTTAAGTGTGACTCCGCAAACTGTGACTATCAACCCTGGTGGTTCCAGCACCATTGACAACATCAATATTGGTGCAACCACACGTGGTAGTGGCGCATTCAACACATTGGCCGCCAATGCCGCAGTGACATTCACAGCTGGCACTGCAAGTTCAACTACTGGCAGTGGATCACTGGTTGTTTCAGGCGGCATTGGTGTGAGTGGCAACATCAACAGTGGTGGAACTGTAGCCGCAGTGGCACTGAGTGGACCCTTAACTGGCACTATACAAACTGCCGCACAACCCAACATTACCAGCGTTGGTACATTGACTGGTTTAACTGTTAAAGCAAGCAGTATAGGAACTCTTAATTTAGGAGAGGCTGGCGGCGGAGTAGGTTATGTTGCTGCCTCGATAATAGGCACTGCATCAACACTATATGATCCTGTGGGTAAACTGTCATTTCGATTGCCAACACATGGTGCAAATACAGATTATGGCTTGACTGAACAGATGTTCATTGAAGGTACTGGTGCTGACAGTAGAGGTGCTTATAAAATAGTAATGCTTCCGTATGGCGGTAACGTGGGTATTAATGTTACAAATCCTACTGTTAAATTAGATATTAAAAATTCATCGGCTACTGTTTATAACCCATCAACAGTTGCATTTAATACGATATTACAATTATCTAACTCAACAAGCGGAGCGTCTACTAATGCTTTAATGTCATTTGTCACAGAATCAAATGGCGAGTGGTACACAGGTGCTGTTGAAAATTCTGGAAATACTGCATCAGATTTTGTTTGGGCAAGTCGTGCTTCTGGCGCAAGAGCAGAGCGTATGCGTATTTTGTCAGATGGCAATGTAGGTATTGGAGCAACTGATCCGTTGGCCAAGTTAGACATACGCGGTAACACTGACAGTTATGCTGGCATGTCAAAAATCTACCTCACCGACCTTAGCACAAATGCGTCATCAAGAAATTGGTCCTTAGGAAACGGTGGCAGTGCTTACGGTAATTTGACCTTTGCTGTAAGCGCCGCAAAAAGCGGAAATGCTGGAGATATCACCGCAGTAAATGTAATGGTAATGCAACCCAACGGCAATGTGGGCATTGGAACAATTTCGCCTGCGTATAGGTTAGAAACAGTGGCGGGAGATTCAGGCACCGGCCAAATGGCTCTTGCCAATTTTAGAACAGGAAGCTCAGTTGCAGGTTATAACGCTGGATTGCAAATATACGCAACTGGATCTCCAACGGCAACCAATAGAGCAGTAAATGTAGTATGGGATGCTGATGGCGCAAATTCGGCCGGCGTCGATTACTTTTATATTAACAAATTAGGTAATAGCGGGCAAGTTGATCTTGTTCAGCAGTCAGTCGCCGCAATGACGTTTCAGACTAGTGGGATAGAGCGGCTGGTGATTAACAGCGGTGGCGACATTGTGTTTGGTGGCGGACAAGGTGGTGTGAATAGACAATTCACCATCAATGGATCTATCAATAAAGCTTCTCGCATCATATTCCAAGAGTCAGGCGTTGATAGATGGCTTGTTGGTCATGGCGCGGCATCAGAGAACGGCAACTTTGAGATCTACAGCGCAAACGGTAATAACTTTGTGTTTACTCGTGCTGGTAACTTTACAGCCGCAGGCACTGTCACTGCCAATTCTGATATAACATTAAAAACCAATGTAAACACCATTACCCACGCACTAGACAAAGTACTTGCATTGCGCGGTGTAATGTTTGATCGTATTTCAACTGGCAATCACGAAATGGGTGTTATAGCCCAGGAAGTTGAATTGGTAGTTCCAGAACTAGTTCTTACCGATGAAAACGGAATTAAATCCGTGGCCTACGGTAACACAGTGGCATTGTTAATTGAAGCTGTTAAAGAACAACAACTACAAATAGAACAACTAAAGAAAAGGTTAGTGTAACATGGCAGCAACACTGACCAACACAGGTATCACGTTCAGCGACAGCACTGCACAGACCACTGCCGCAGTGCCATTGTCTGGCGGCAACATGACTGGCCCCTTGGTATTAAATTCATTAACCAGCGGACTGGGAACTATATCCGGTCATAGACAATATTACCACAACTTTTACGGCGGCACTTCAGGCGGCACATTAAATCTTTGTTATAATACTAACAGTTACGATGACATAATGTTTACTGCAAATTTAATTGCCTACCACAGCGGTCGCAGTTATCAAATGTGGAAAGGAATATGGGGCGGCTATGGTGCAGGTTTTAGTCAAACCAATGGTGGTGGCATGTTTTCAATGACCACAACCGATTCAAACTCCGGTGGTGGCCCAAGTAATTTAAGCGCAGGACATCAATATTTACAATTGAGCTGGGGTGCATATCAATACGGTCCATATGCAACCATATGGATGCAATTTTATGGATACGGCGGCATTGCACCAGTGGTAGGAACATTATACAGTTAAATTATGGCAACTCTAACTTCCACAGGATTGACTTTTAGCGACAGCACAACCCAATCAACACAGGGTATTCCATTGACCGGCGGCACTGTAACAGGTCGTGTGGCATTGCCTTATATCAAAGTAAACAACTCCTCTGGTGTTGCAACCATGAGAAATATCAGACAATGGAATTGGAGTTATACACACGTTCAAAATACATCTGTATACTATGTACAAAATTCCAACAGTTTTGACGATGTTACATTTCAGTTAAATATTGTTTCCTACAGCGGGTATATATTGTACGGCACAGTATTGGGTGCATTTGGTGGGTATGGCATAAATTATACCACCTACGGCGGAGCATTTAATAGTTACACTCCAATATGTGACAACAGTTCAAACCCTGGATACGGAAGATTTGGTCTATCACTTGGTGGTATCTACAGCGGTCAAGCGGGGGCCAACGTCAGTTTGACTATTTTTGGTAAAAATCCAATCACTGCAATAAACGGAACTCTTCAATAACATGGCTCAACTTACATCTACCGGAATAACTTTTTCAGATAGCTCTGTGCAGGCCAGTACTGGCATGCCCGTGGCAGGCGGCACATTCAGCGGAATGCCCACGCTAACACATCTTGTATCTGGCAACGGTCAAGCTATTATTAGACAATACAATCATTCGTGGACCTATGCTTCAACAGCTGGTGGCACTGTGGATTTGATGTACAATACTGGTGGCTACAGTGACATACATTTTATACTGTTTTTGCACACCAGCACCGGCTCCAACGGTTTTCATATATGGGAAGGTATTTTTGGTGGATACGGAGCACAGTACACGCGACGAGCCCAGACTGGAAATGGACAATTCAACCTCACATGGACGGAACTCAATGCAGGTAATGCAAAGATAAGTATAACAACTACAGGAACGTTGCCTTCTGCTGGCGCCACGCAGTATGTAATGGCCTTGATTACTAATACAGAAGGTGTTGCCGCACTGAACGGAACATTTTACCCATAAAAGGAACACTCATGGAACAACAGGAATGGTCAAAACACGAAAATGATGACGATAGAGAATTGGTTGATCGTGGACCTCTCGGCGATCGAGAGCCAACTCCATTTACTCCAGAATTGCGCTGGAGATTCTTTGATCATCAAACTTGGAAATATAAAAATCAGCGAGAATTAGAATATCCTAAATTAAGCGACCAATTCGACATGCTATGGCATGCTATGAATGACACTCCATCACTACGGATTGAGCCATTTTATTCTGTTATCAAGGAAATTAAGGATAAGTACCCTAAGCCATAAAGGACTTAGATGAACGGAATTCCATACATACGCAGACATTTTGATTTTGGTAATCTGGCAGAATTTTTAGAACCTTATTTCAACACAATTCCAAAAAATAATACATATTTAGAAACAGGTGATGCAATGTCATCTGTTAACATTGTCATGCCTCACACAATGCCTGAATTAGATAGTCTGATGGATCTAGTTTATCAAGCATGTGAAATGTTTTACGAAAATCTCACAAAAGAAAAATGTAAAGATTATATCACACGCAGTTGGATGAACAAACACTTACGAACTGGAAAAACTACGGAACACAGTCACGAAGGGGTTGAACTAGTTATGAGTTGTTATGTTTCAGTTCCTGAAAATAGTGGAAATTTTGAACTGTACTACGAAGGCAAATGGCACACTGTTCCTGTAAAAACCAATGATGTGTTGATATTTCCAGGATCTGTGGTACACAGAACTGAAACCAGCCAAAGTGATCTTCCTAGAATTGTAGTTACTTTAAATATTACTGAAAAATTTTACAGCGATATAGACAAGATGAAAGAAATATTTGACCACGATCCAAGTGATCAAGCAGCCTTGCAAAAACATTTTATTAATATGATGGGCAAGATTTCAGATAAGGCCGCACATATTGAAACTAAATTACTGGAGATGGAATGAACATAGTTATTTTGGGCGGCGGAACTGCTGGATGGTTAGCGGCCTATGCTATTGCCAAGACACTCAATCACTCTCATAAAATCACAGTAATAGAATCTAGCCAAATTGGTATTATTGGTGCTGGGGAAGGCACTACTGGTTTATTTACAGATTTTATTAATGGTACATTTTTCCCCACAAATGATTTAGATGTTGAAGAATTCATGAAGGAAACTGATGCTACCATTAAATTAGGTATTAATCATTTCAACTGGAAGGGCGATAACACAGGTTATATGGCACCTATAGGACTTACACCTACAGGTTTGCAGTTACCGGACATTATATTTTTAAATACCCTATTAGTTAACAAAGAAAAACTTCATGTGTCTGCTCCACAGGGATTTTTATACGAGTATAATATTAAACACACTAGAGGTGCGTATCATTTCAACGGTGTTAAAGTAGGACAATACTTTAAAAAAATATGTACTAGGCATGCAAAAACTAAACACATTGACACAGTAATTAAACAAGTGAATCTTTGTGAAAACGGGAATATCAAAGAACTGGTTACTGAAACAGGTGAAGTTATTACCGGTGATTTTTTTATAGATTGTAGTGGGCTTGCCCGTGTGCTAATGAGCAAGTTAGATGTTGCTTGGCACAGTTATAAAAAACATCTTCCAGTCAACGCCGCAATTCCTTTTATATTACCCATAGAAGAAAATTATCAACAAGTCACACTGGCTCATGCATTAAAAAATGGCTGGATGTGGAAAATACCCACGTCGGAACGCTACGGTTGTGGATATGTTTATTCTGATGATCATATCGATGCAGATCAAGCACAGCAAGAAGTTGAAGAATTACTTGGACATGCTATTGAACCTATAAAAAATATTAAATTTACTGCGGGACGAGGCGAACTGTTGTGGAAAAATAACTGTCTAGCTCTTGGACTTGCATCGGCATTTGCAGAGCCCTTAGAAGCTACCTCTATACATACAACTATTGCTCAGTTATTAACATTTGTATTTGAATATTTGCAAGATACACCTGAACTTACCATGGTTGAAAGTCGTATCGACGAGTATAACCGTCAAATGATTCGTATGTATGACGACATCAAAGACTTTTTAGTGTTACATTACCAAGGTGGTCGCACAGATTCAGAGTTTTGGAGAAGAATTACCAACAAAGAAACCACTACGGAACGTGTGGAAAATATATTAGATATGTGTGAACGCGGATTAATGCCTTCAATTTACACTTTTGGTAATAGTTATTTAGGTATGATAGGTAGCGGATTACACAATTGGACTTTGGCAGGTTTAGATAAAATTGGACCCGACCATGCTAGAACACAATTATTAAAATTTAGCACAGTTGCTCGTGCTCGCCACGAAACAGACAGGTATCTTTCAGAAATTTATAATGCTGTAAAAGATCGGATTACTGTAAGTTAAATCAAATCAACTAGGTCAAACACTGTTTGTAATTTTGTACGAATAATCTTTGAACTGAAACTGTTGCGCAGGCCTTGATGCAAGGGTTTAGGAGCACGATCTATTGTTGACCATGCCCAGGCAATGTGCTCATCACTCAACACTGGAACAAATTCGTTGTTGATCACGCACATGTAGGTGTGAAAATTAAACACACGATCATTTGACACAAATGTTTCCAACGGAATTGTTTTTAGAATTTTAGGCAGCGCACCAATTTCTTCAACTATTTCACGCTGTAGACCCTGCCACGGAGTTTCACCAGTGATGTTGGTACCACCCACAAGTCCCCAAGTGCCCGCATGTTTGCCATGTCCTTTTTGCAACAGCAAAAAACGCCGTGTGCTTTTGGCATAAAACAATGCACCACTGGCAGTTATGTTTTCAGTTACAGTACGATTTTCCATTTGTCAGCCGAATATTCACCTTCAAAGCTCTTGACCCAGGAAACTCCGTTCCACAAGTATTGAACTCCAGTGTATATATTCGTCTGCCACACCATGGTCTGTGTTTCTTGGCCGCTGTTAAAAATCACACGCCAAGCAATACCATTCCATTCTATGATGTCGTTGGCCACCGCAACTAGATCAGCGCCGTTGGTGGCCTTCCATGCATCAGCACCGTTTTGTGCGGCAGTGCCAACAATACCGGTCCAGGTGCTGTTTTTAGTATTGACTACACTGCCAATATCTTCTACCAACAAGAATCTAGTGCCCGTTGCCACTGCTTGATCAGTGGATTCATTATGAGGACGAAGAGGATTATATGTTTGCGGGTTCACGATGGCATCAAATGTTCCTGGACTGTTGGGTCTGTTACTGTTGGCAGCATTGTATTGCGTGACGTCAGTGTCTAGATAACCCATGCTGTCAATACCAGTATTGGTTGTTAGTGTATCCAAATTCCAGTTGACTTGTAGTGAATTATAGTCCAAGGGGTTGAGCGCAATGGTTCCTATAATTTGATTGCCATTGGGTTGTGTTAGATACAGTCTACTGGAACCAGCAATATATTTTCCAGGATACTGACTGAATACTTCTAACCAGCTGATGTCAGGACCTTGTTTAACAGCTATGTCCAGTGTGGGCAGTGAAGGCAGGGCATTTTCGCTTGGTGCCATTAATTTGGCTTGATTGCCGTACACTTGTAATTGATAATCCAAGGCTGTTGTTACCACAACGCTGATTAGGTCAGATAATGTGGTTGTACCTGCCATGGGATCTGCTCCCAACCCATCTATGTACGTGCCACTGGTCACACCCTTGTCATAAATTCCAGCTATGATCTTGGTAATAACACCAAGATGTTTGACCTTGACCGGAGGACTGATCCATATGGGGGTTTCCACAGTCAGTGTGGCCACTTCAATTGGGTCACCACCTGCTGCCGTGCCCACAGGCACTTGTCTACTGCTCCAGCTGATATCGTTGAGATTCAACACACTTATGCTGGTCCAATCAATGTAGTTGTCTGTTGTTTGCAATTCCAAACTGGGATTAAACAACACCAGAATCTGTTCCAGTATCTGCAACTTTTGGTCAGTGTTGGCACTCCATATATCCACTTTCATCTTCAGTGTGAATGGTGTGGGCATCAATCTTTCAATGGTGTAATTTTTACCCTGTGTATTCACATACTGATTGGGCGTGACTGAAGTGTCAATGTCACGCTCTCTAATGTGCATTTTTCCAACAAAACTTTGATCAGCCACACGATCTCTATCCAATTTTAACTCCATAACATACACACTGATTCGTGGAATACTGTTGACTTTGTTTTCGCTGTTGTTGCGCAAGATAGTGGCCACTTGCCTATCAGCATCTCCATACATCACTGGAATTTGGTGCAGGGTGCCGTCGCCATATTTCACCACAAAGTTACTGAACACACGAATAGTCTGTGTGATGTATCGTCTTATTTGACCATCATAAAAGTGTAACATTATAAATCTGCCTTGGGTTTAAGAACCTTGCTGAGGCTCTGTTTCTGTGCTTCTCTGTTGTTGTACAAGGTCACACTCCACTGCCCAGTGTATGGTATAGTTTGTTGCACAGGCGTGCCAGCCGAATTGTTAATGATGGGCAATTGAATTTTGACCTTGTTACCAACTATGCCCGTTTGGGGATTGGTATAACTGTAACTTGTAATCAAGTTTGGATAGTCTGCAACTGCATACTCCAACTGTGTAATGTCTCGTTTGATTACCACATACGGAGCACTTTGATTTGTTGCGTAATCCAACGTGGTATTAATAGTGGTGGCATTTTGGGTCAACTGAACAGCAGTACTACCGTTGACCAATGCATCGTTATAGGTGTAGGCACTGTTGTTGATGAATCCAGTTTTTTGTGTGGCACGACTGTCAGTGTTGGTCATTGGCATACGCACATCATCCTCCAAAGCAATCCATGCTGCCTGTTTGGAACTAAATCTAAATAATCTGTTGGGAAAGAAATCTGCTCTTAGAAAGAAATCATTATCAGCGGGCTGAGTTGGAAATTGTATTCCAAATCCAAAGTCATATCCATTGACAGGAAAGCCATCGCCCAGCAGGTAGCCAGTGTATCCACTACGTTGAGGTGTATCATACACAGCATCGGCACTCACACTGCCATTGCTGGCCGTTAATCCAGAACTATTTGCGGCCAACAGTGTGGTTTTTCCTGTGGCGCTGGCCGCAAGAGTGTAAAACTGTCTAGTTTCGTAACCACTCTGCGGTGCATCTGCTTCAGCTTGAGCAACAACTTGATTGTTGATAGCGATTTCTTGATTGAAAGTACTGAGTAAATCTTTAAGAGTTTTTCCAGCTGGGTCAGGATCACCGTTGGCATCTTTAGCAACTTTATTAAAAATATCAGCAAACTGTTGACTGTCAGTAATTTTTTTAACTTTGAGTCTGTACAAATGCGGATACCAAGTGGCACTGAATCCTTCGCTGGCCCGTCCCACATCTTCAATAGCATAATAGCGTGGCAACGCAATGTCAAAATCGTTAAGGGCAAACTCGTCCCGCAGGTGTGGCAATTCTAGCACATCTCCGCTGATGGGTTTACGACCAATGTATTTGATAAAATCGTTAATGTGTACTGTCATGAACAGGGTGTCGTTGTCAATAAACAGGCCAAACTGACTTAGGTTAAAATCAACATTTTGCACGTTGTAAATGCCACGTATTCTGTATATTTCCTGATCGTATTTTCTATCACGATTTTCTAAAAATAACAAATCCTGTATGTTGGCAACATTTGTGTTGGCGTAATGCGGCTGATCCGCTGTGGCGTTGGCAGTGTCAGTATTTGCACCTAGGTACTTGTGCAAATACACGTCAGTGCCCCCAACTTGAAACATCTCGCTGGCTTGGCGGTCAATGAATTTGTAATCATTGCCTTTTTCTGGTTTATATAAAGAAAGTCTTGGCATAATGATATTTATCGCCAGCTAAATATACAAGGAGAACTAATTATGGACGATTTGCCAGCAACCACGCAGAGTAACGCCACAGCAGAGCGAAACAAGGTATTTGACTATGTCAAGCTAATGTTGGGTGATGGTATGATTGAGGTAGAACTTGATCCTGCACACTATGAAGCCGCACTGGATCGGTCGTTGAATCGCTACAGGCAAAAAAGTCCAAATGCTGTGGAAGAAAGTTACTTGTTTCTAGAACTACTACAGGATCAAAATGAATACAGATTGCCTGATGAAGTTATCACAGTGCGTGAAGTTTTTCGTAGAGCCATTGGCTCAAGAAGTGGACTTGGTGCGGGTGGTACTTTGTTTGAACCGTTTAACCTGGCCTACACCAACACCTACCTAATGTCAGGCAGTATGATGGGCGGTTTAGCAACTTATGACATGTTTGCTGGATATCAAAAATTGGTTGGTCGTATGTTTGGTAGTTATATTGAGTATGCTTGGAAACCAACCAGCCATCTTTTGACAATTCTTCAACGTCCTTTTGCTCAAGGCGAACAGATTTTAGTGAGAAGTTACAACTATCGACCAGACTGGGTATTGCTACAGGACTATCAAGCAAAACAATGGCTCAAGGATTATACCTTGGCAGTTGCCAAAACCATGCTGGGCGAAGCACGTAACAAGTTTGCCAGTATAGCTGGCCCAGGCTCAGGTGGCATAACACTGAACGGTAAAGATCTTTTGGCCAGTGCAGAAAAAGATTTTGAGCGTCTTGATAAAGAATTGGACACTTATGTTGCTGGCGGAACGGGCTATACGTTCGTTCTTGGATAAAAAGTCTTGACCTTGTAATAAAACTGTTATATAATAGCATATCGTTAGGAGATGCTATGATTATAGGTGTGTGCGGATTTATTGGTTCTGGCAAAGATACTATTGCTGATTATCTAACTAACTTTCATGGTTACCGACGAGAAAGTTTTGCCAACAGTTTGAAAGATGCTGTGGCCCAAGTGTTTGGTTGGGACAGAACCATGCTGGAAGGCCGCACAAAACAGGCACGTGAATGGCGCGAACAAGTGGATCCGTGGTGGAGTGAACGTTTGAAAATGCCCAATCTTACCCCACGTTGGATCTTACAATACTGGGGAACTGAAGTTTGTCGCAGAGCATTTCACGATGATATTTGGATTGCCAGCTTAGAAAACAAACTGCGCAATTCAAAAGACGATATTGTTATTAGTGACTGTCGTTTTCCTAACGAAATCAAATCAATTAAAAATGCTGGTGGAATAGTTATTCGTGTGGTTCGTGGCGCTGAACCTGAGTGGTATAATGATGCCGCAGACATGAATGCAGGTGACAGGTGTATGAACTACATGATGGGCAAAACACGAATGCAAGCATTGGGAATACATGCTAGCGAGACTGCTTGGGTAGGTACCAAATTTGATGCAGTCATGGACAATAATGGCACAATAGACGATTTATATGATCAAGTGCTTGGCATTATAAG
>Ga0209107_10001016_pt1 | contig 15821 bp, 16 predicted proteins | sample LakErihyJuly2011_2_FD_187460 | JGI IMG/M metagenome (GOLD analysis project Ga0209107, IMG submission 187460) | Freshwater microbial communities from dead zone in Lake Erie, Canada - CCB hypolimnion July 2011 (SPAdes) (version 2) | ecosystem: Environmental > Aquatic > Freshwater > Lentic >... | reverse complement strand
ACAGTAATATAATTAACAACTGGGAAAGAAATTATAGAATCAAGCAATTTGCAGAATCTTTTAAAGAAAATGGTAGACCTACAATCATTTTAGTAGAAAGGCGTGAACATGGTGCAATACTCGAAAGCATGATTGAAGATTCCGTTTTTGTGCCTGGTGGAGATAAGGGTATTGACGATCCTACTGATGAAGAAAAAAACTATAGAAGAAGAATGCTTAACGCAGTCGAGAAGAATGAAATTGTTTTAATTGCCACTCAGTGGGCTAATGTTGGAGTTGATGCACCTAGAATTTCAGTTTTAATTTTAGCTGGGTCTAATCAATCATCTGTAACTACTTATCAGCAAGTTGGAAGAGTGTTAAGATGCGTTGGTAAAGATATAAATGAATCAAAAATAAATGGGAAACCAGATGCTGTAATTATTGATTTTACATCTGATCAAAAACATTTAAAATCTCATAATTCTTTACGGAAAAGAGTCTTTAAAAATGAGAGAGCCTGGAGTTATCATGAATTCAAATAGAATTCATGATAACTGAAGCATTAGGAAACGCAATTCCAATTCCCATAACATTATTACTTGTTTCAATTCTTGTTTTAAGTCCCTTTATTTGATTAAAAACAAGATTTGGTCCTGAACCATATATACTTGGAGTAATGTCATGAAATATACATATATTTGAATGTTTCCCAATATTATCCCAGTCTTTTTGAACAGCTGGATACCTATGATCCCCATCAATGTGAATAATATCAAATTTTTGACCTTTTACAGCTTCTGAAGTTTTAGAGCTATGTTCACAATCTACTCCAAGCATTTCGAAAATATTCATTACATGTTCTGTTGGAGCTATATATGGATCAATTGTTAATGCTTTGATATTATCATTATTTCTAGCTAATACCGAAAGCATCATCACTGAAGCAAAAGCTTCATGTGAACCAATTTCGCAATAACTTTGACATTTTTGTTGAGATAAAAAACTTAAAAGAAATGCAAATTGTTTAGGCTCTTGCACTAAGCCTTTTCCATCTGCCAAAATAAAAGGTGATTCTTCTTGGTAATTTTGAAGAGCATTTGCAAGACCCATATCTCTTAAATGATATAGGAAAAATTCATAGTTATTTTCTTGAGAGTTTTTGAATAATTTTGCTTTTTCAGCAAGATTTAAATAAGCTTGATCTATCACAATTACTCTTATAAAACAATTGACACTTAAAATATTTCCAAAACAATATTTATAAGTAGGAAGAGATTTATTGCGTGTAGGAAAATATATATATCAATTTATAAGAATTGAGCGCTATGGCAGCTTTTTGGTCAAATAAAAAAGACCGCAAATGCGGTCTTTTCCTTAATATTCAAATTTGAATAATGTCTCAAACACTGTAGTAAATAAACGTTCTAATTCTTCAAGTATATTCATTGTCTTCCTCTCTTAAAAATAATTAAACTAACCGTCTTCGGCTGATAAGAGAATTCGACAATGAATTATCCTTTATGTATTATACCTTGTATATATTGCTTATTCCTTTAGGATTAGTTAACATAAAAGAAGAATAAGTAATCCATATTGTGTCTTATAGGCAGGTACATTATGCATCATCAAACAATTGTAGGAAGACCAAAAAAATGCTTGAATAGATTATGCAAGCATCCATTTTACAAGGAATCTCACCTTGGATGGTTACCCAAATCTGAGGTCGAAATCTATGCTGTTATGCGTTGCCTGAAATGCAAGGACACATTTGCTGTTGTTCAACTAATTTCTATGGCACATGATTATAGAAGTATTTTGCCAAGAGACCCAAATCTGCAAAATATTGACCAACCTATAACCAAAAATGAAATACGCAATCTTCAGAAAAAACTCGAAGATTCGAATATTCTACATTCACTTATGGAAGGATACAAACCAGGTGGAACTGTTTTACCTGATGACAACCCAGAATAATGTATAATCCCCTATTATGGGATTAGCAATTGGCATTGATTTAGGCAGCACTTTTTCTGTTGTTTCTTATGTAAAAAACGATATTCCTGAAGTAATTCCTAATGCTGAAGGGAATAGAATTACTCCGTCTGTATTTGCCTTAGACGACAATCTCCAATCTATGATTGGAGAACTAGCAATGGATTATGAATCAGATAATCCTGAAAGAATTGTAAGACTTGTCAAGCGTAAAATGTCTAATGGGTTCGAAAAGTCTTACGAGTTTGATTCTATTAAACTTTCTCCTTGTGAAATCTCTTCTGAAATCCTTAAAAAATTGAAAAGAGATGCAGAAGATTATTTAGGCCAAGAAGTTACTGAGGCTGTTATTACTGTGCCTGCTTATTTTAACAATGATGAAAGGCAAGCAACAAAGGCCGCAGGAGAGTTAGCTGGATTAAAAGTACTACGAATTATTAACGAACCTACAGCTGCTTCTCTGGCTTATGGATTAGATAAAAATAATGACTCGACAATCCTGGTTTACGATCTTGGTGGTGGTACCTTTGACGTTACTGTACTTAAGCTATCTGATGGTTGTGATTTTCATGTTCTCTCAACATCAGGAGACACTAAGCTTGGAGGATCAGATTTCGATTCCTCTTTAGCTCAAATTATTTTAACAAAGTTTAATTCACAATATGATTATGATTATTCCCAACATCTAATTGAAGATCTTGACGATTCACAAAAAGCAAGATTAAGAACCGCAGCAGAAAAAGCCAAGAAAACACTATCTCAAATGGAAAAGACTACAGTGTCAATTCCTATGTTTGCATTTAGAAATAGACAGCAAGTAAATCTTTCTGTAGTTGTAACAAGAGAAGAGTTTGAAAAATGCTTAGATGAGCCACTTCTCAAAACAAAAGCATGTATAGAACAATCAATTAAAGATGCTGGAATTACTTATTCTGACATCAATGAGGTGGTTTTTGTAGGTGGATCGACAAGAATCCCATATGTTACAAAAAAAGTGCAAGAATGGACTGGAAAGAGGCCAAACAAGAGCATCAATCCAGACGAGGCTGTTGCATTAGGAGCGGCAATTCAAGCATCTGTTCTTTCTGGCAGTTCTGATAAGCTTGTTTTCCTTTTAGATGTAACTCCTTTGTCTTTGGGAATTGAAACTTTGGGTGGCGTTATGAATATAATGATTAAACGAAATACCCAAGTTCCTACAGAGTTTAGAGAAACATTTACCACAGCAGAAGATAATCAAGCAGCTGTAGATGTCAAAGTTTTCCAAGGAGAAAGACCTCAAACAAAAAACAATCATTTCTTGGGTCAATTCAAATTAGATAATATTCCCCCATCAAGAAGAGGTGTCCCAAAAATTGAAGTAGTTTTTGATGTTGACGCTGATGGAATTGTAACTGTAAAGGCTGTTGACTCTGCTACACAAAATGAAAAAACAATGATATTATCAGGTTCATTATCAGAAGAGGAAATGATTAAAATGCTTAAAGATGCTGATGAAAATAAAGCTTCAGATGAAATGTTTAGGCAAATTAGTGATCTCAGAGATTGGCTTACATCATTGAAGATTCAGCTATTTGAGCTTGTTGACACTAATACTTTAAATGCAGAAGATATCAAAGAACTTGAAGATTTAAAACAAAGTATTGAAGCTGATTATTTATCAGAAAATATTGAATTGTTACGTGGTCTTGTTCAGTCAGGTAAAGAATTAATTCAAGAATTAAGTGAAAAGGTCTATGAAGAAGCTAAGAAAGTAATACAATGAAATCACAAGCGTATATAGAATTAAAAAAGTTTGATGATGAACTCCGTGTAAAGTATGGGAAATATATTGCTGGTATTGACGAATGTGGCCGTGGTTCTCTTGCTGGCCCTTTAGTTGCCGCCTGTGTAATTTTAGATGAAAGACAAGTTTTAGAAGGTGTAAACGATTCTAAAAAACTTACAGAAAAGAAAAGAGAAGAACTTTATCAAAAAATTATTACCAGTTGCATATCCCATGGTGTAGTTGAAATACCTGCTGATGAAATTGACAAGCATGGAATTCAGCAAGCTAATTTACTTGCAATGGTTACTGCTGCATCTCAAGCAACTAAGTATATAGATGAAATGCCGCATTTGTATGTAATTGATCAAGGGCCTAAGAATAAATTAAATCCACAGTTAATGATTCCAAAAGCTGATTCAACTTCTTTAGCAGTAGCAGCAGCAAGCATTATTGCAAAAGTACATCATGATAGAGTTCTTGCTAAATTGCATGAAGAATACCCTGAATATGATTTGATTAGTAACAAAGGCTATATTACAGCCAAGCATAAAGATGCTGTTGCTAAATATGGATTGCAGTATTTCCACAGAAAGAGTTACCAACTAAAATGAAGATTAATGTAGATAAAATTGGAATGATTTCTAGCTTGTCTTGTGCTATTCATTGTACTATCATGCCTTTGGTAGTTACCATGATGCCAATTATAGGCTTGTCTTTACTTGCTACTGAAGAGTTTGAGTGGATGCTTTTGATAGGCTCATCTGTGATGGGTATTCTAAGTTTATGTTTTGGATTTAAAAAGCACAAATCACTCAAAGCTTTTTCGTTTTTATCTACTGGTCTTGTATTGATTGTAATTGGAAGATTAAGTCATCACCATTATCATGCATTCAAGATTTTTCATCTTGATATTTATATTTTATTTTTATTGGCAGGTGGTTTGTTAGTTTCTTTTTCTCATTGGTTAAATAATAAATTATGTTCTTCGTGTGAACCTTGTAAAGTATCTGGGTGCAAACATTAATGGAAGAATTGCCTAATAAGAAAGTGGTTATCAAGCAGCAGAATCTAAGAAGTTTGGATGATTTGAAGCTTGTATCTATTACCTTGGAACATATATTAATTAGCCCAGATAATCGTGCTTTTGCTTTGATCGAAGGTGAAGATAAAGATATAGCAGTTCCTTTAAATCCATATGAAGGTTCAATGTTATCCTTTTGTTTTAAGGGTCTATATAAAAACTCCCATATTCAAACAATTCATCAAATGTATTCTAAGCACTTAAAAGACCAAGAAATACAAATAGAATCAATTTATGTTGAATCTAAAGTTGGTGACATTTTATATTCATCTATTCATTTTGTAGATAAAAAGCATAGAAGGTATTATGTAATTTGCAGTCTGGTCGATGCATTAATCATGTCTATTTTAAATAAAATACCATTGAATGCTGTTAAGGATACTTGGGAAAAGATAGATTCTTTTGACGATTGGAATTACGAAGAATATATTGTTGATTGGAGCCCAGAATAAAAAAGCCTCCCATTTGGGAGGCTTTAGTTTTGAGAAAACTAAACTTAGATTATTGAACCCAAGCATAGAAGTCGAAGTCAACAGTGAGAAGACCAGTACCAACAGTGAAGTTGGAAGTGTTAACAACTGTGTTTTCAAGGTTGACGATATCAGCATATGGTGCAACGTTGTCTCTGAAAAGGGAAACCCATGCGCCAGCTGTTGGATCATAAATCTCAAGTTTAAATGTTTGAGATTCAGCAACTGCAACACCTGGTCTTTGGAATGTAAGGTCAGATTGTCCTCTGCCTAAGCCAAGGTTGATAGATTCGTCCTTTGTGCCACCTTCTGTATCATAGTCAAAGAAGTAGTAGTCGCCATAGCTCTTAGTTCCAACAATATCCTTAAGGATAACAGCCGCTTTACCCTTACCAGAAATCTTGATACCAGAGATTCCAAGATATGGGAATTGGTAACCAGCTGCAATTCTACCACCGTATTGCCCAGTAGCTGTGTCAGCAATGTAAGCTTGTGTAATTGTGTTTCCGATAGCAGCATCGTTAGGAACGAGGAAGTAAGCTTCTGTTGTTTGTGCTTGAACGTTAAGTTCAGCTTCCATGATGAAGTACTTTCTGTTACCAATTTGAACACGGAAGTCATAGAATCTTGCAACTCTGGAAGGACCACCAGCGCTGTTTGGCTTTAATTCTTCAATTTCCTTACCAGAAACTTCAAATGGTCTTGGGGATGTATCACTTGGATCACCTGGGTCACCATCAGATTTCAAAGTAACAGATACAGAAGCGCCTTCTGGACTTACCTTGTAAACAGCACTTTCAAGAACTGGAAGAGTAGCGTTGTTAGGGTCCAAAATAGCTTTGATTTTGTCGTTAGCTAATGTTCTACCATCTACTGATGAACCACCACCAACAAGAATTGGAGTAGTAATGGAAATAGTTTCTTTTGTACCACCGATATTAAGAACACGAGCCTTTGGTGAACCTTGGATATAATTCTTTGCGTCAACATCCATGCTCACGTTTCTACTTGCTGACTCTGCAACGTATGTCTTACCACTAATCTTGAGTGACTTATAAACACCGAATAGATTATTATTTAGAGGCATAATAATTCTCCCTTAAACCAATATATTTTTTTATTCCTATATGAAGCAAAATTTTCCCTTTATTACATTTAAGTAATGTTGTTCATTTATTCTGAAAATGTAAATAATCCTCCTTGTGATAAGGGGGAAGCGGGATTTACCAATGCATCCCATTTGGTTTTTCGCTTTAATATTTTTGCAGTTAATGGCAATTCTGAGATTTGAAACAATGGATTTCTAAAATTTGCCGTGATAGGACCCATTATAAATTTTAAATATTCATCTACCATCCAGCCGCCATGGATATGAGTATGAAGCTCTGAACCTTTTCTTAAAACTTCAGAAAATTCCCCACCCCATTTGACCGACTTTACTCCAATAAGGGTAATTTGGTCAGAACGCAAACTAACATCTAAATCTCCAGGCATAAGGAATGATGGGGTTTCAAGTTCGTTAGTAATTGTTAAATTAAAACCTGAAACTGAACGCATATTAGATTCAAATCTACTAGCATCACAATCTCCCCAAGTCAACGCTCTTCCCATAACAGCATTTTCATTAGGAACAGCATAATCAGAATCAGCTCTTGTATCAATCATCCCTTCAAAACTAACATTTATTTTTAAATAATTTCCAACATCATCACAATTGATGGTTAGAGTTTTTACAACTAGTTGATCAACAGTTAATAATTCATTATTATCTGTACCACCATCTTGACTAGTTATTCCAAAATGTGAAAGTAAATGATTAGTATCTAAAGTTATTGTATACGTTGGACATTCTGCATGCTGAAGAATTGCCTTAGCAGCAGGATCTATTACGTTATCTTTATTAACTCTTATTGGAAAAGAAAGCTCGCCTTGATATTTCTTTGCACCGATGTCAGCTACAGATAATCCTGGGCCACCTTGAAGATAAAGCTTGCTATTAATTTCTTGTGTTTGGTTTATTGAACAATTGTCTACTAGAAGATAATTTCCATTAATTTTAACACTTCTGACCAATAAGCCTGTAGCAAACTCATTTCTTGTCAAACTTCCAGGGTATGACATTGATTACCACCTAGAGTCTTCAACTTCAAAAAAACTCTTGAATGAAGACTGCACATCGCCACTAGTTTCCCAAGTATATTTATATTTTCCAGGGTCAGCAGGTAACCATTCAACATAAAAAATACCAGTCCCAGATGTTTGAATTGTAGTACCGATACCATAAGTGTAATGCATAGCACTAGCTCCAATTCCAGGCTCAGTGATGTAGAAATCAATGCCACCGGGATCAACTAATGTTCCAGTCTCATCTTTAATTCTTGCATATATTTTTACCGTGGAATTGGTGTAAATTGGATGATTTGCCATGTTCTCTCCTTATTTTTAATTATATGTATACTTGGTTCTGTAATATTTGTTGTTCTGTTCATTGTAAACAAACGTGTCAACAAATTGTGATGCCACTATATAACTTTCTAAATATAGAGGTTTTTCTCTTGCGATAGATACTTTTTCTTGGGTAATTTCAGTTTCTATTGTATGAATAATTTGGACATCCGCATTTATGTAATCAGTAGTTTCTGTGAATCCAAATACTAAATAATTAGGTTTAAGCTGATTGTATAGTGGATAATCAACAATTGTATCTACATCTAAGAAATGAATTTTTTGTATTTCTACCAAAATATTATTAGCTAGAGTAACATAAGAGCCAATAAAACTTGCTCTAGATATGCCTTCAATAGTTGGTCTGAGTTGTATTCTTGTACCAAAGCGCTCTCTTGAGATGATAGTGTTTGGAGTAACGTTTCTTACAGCTATACGACCGAAAACATTAAATCTACTCAAAGACTCTTCTGATGTGATTCTATATTGATAAATTACATTGGCTGATTGAAATGCAGAGAGCGTTCCTAGTGCTTCTCTAGATTGAATAGAATTAATTGGTAATAATTCAACAATTTGTGTATTAGTGAATGTTGGTAAATATCCAAATATTTCCGAACTACCTATACTGCCAATTGCGTTAAAGTTTATGTCAGTAATAGTATTTAAACTTGGGTCAGTAAAAGTTCCAATTCCAGAAATACCGTCAGGAACAATATAGGAATGCAAACTTAATGAGGCTGAGTTTATTGAATATGTAGAAAAAATTGCAGCTGGAGTCAGGCTAGTAATTGCTGAAAATATATCGTTTGTGCTTAAAAATTCAGAGCTGCCAATTGCCGATGTATATAAATAATTAACTAAGGTTAGTGTATTTTTTAAGATAGATGGAAAGCTTTGTGATGAAGCAATTGGGGTAAGTGTTAAATACTTCCTTGTATTTACGTATTGTGTTGAACCAAAAGCTTCTGCACTTAGAATTGATGTAGCGCCAATACTTTGATTAGTTGCTTGCGCTTTGAAATCATTGGCGCTCATGTAAAATTAGTGGCTTATAACTTGCCAATCTCTTCTTCAGAATTAATACTTGCTACAGACAAAGAGCTTGGAACATATGACTTAAGAATTTCAATTTCCTCTGGGCTCATTTGACTAATTTTATTTTCAAACTCTGCATTGATTTGCTTTTGGCGAATAGCATCTGCTACTTCATCTAATTCAGCCTTAGATGCTTCCAAAGCGGCTTCTTTTATTTCTTTGATTGCTAACAATTCTTCAAGAGTGTTTGTACTGTAATCCATTTTATTTACCTATAACTTAAAGATTCTATTGGTGTCGTTTGACCATGTGATTGAAATATCACCACCATTTGGAGTGATAGGAAGATTCACAGCTGTATCAAAAAAAGCAACTAATTGCGAAGTTGCCTCTACGCCAGTATCTCTATAGATAACGAACTGTGTTACCGTGGAGCCAGTAACTGCAGTGAAAGTGATGTCACTAGCATCTGCAATTCCAGCTCCAGGTAATAATGTTGTAAGGCCTGCAGAGGTGGCTACTCTTGCGCCAGCAGTAATACTTGACAAATATTGGTGAGTTGTGAGATTCACTGTGTATCCGCTTGAAAGCAGAACAACCTTGAATGTGTGAGAACCCCAACTTAAGTTACCATTAAGAAAAGCATTTCTACCAGTATCGTAAAGAGCATTAGCCATTTTTTATTTTCCTCGAAATAGATAATTAATTATTATTCTACTTCTGGGGTAATTTCCTCTTCAGGGTCTGCGTTTACAACAACTACAGACTGAACTGTGTCTCCATTGTCCAAGCTAACAACAGGGATCCCCATGGTCACTCTTCCCTTTTCCTTAAGGTCAGATACACGGTTTCTAATCATTTTACCCTTGGATGTAAGAATGATGATGTTGTCATCTTCATTCACAGCAAGAGCAGCAACAATTAATCCATTCCTGTCTTTTTTCACTTGGTCTAGGGTTCTCAGACCCTTTACATATCTACCACCAGCTGAGCGGTAAACACTTGCATTTGAGCGCTTACCAAATCCACGCTCTGTGACGACAAGAATAGATGGGTTGTCTTCAGGATTCAAAACAATCATAGATGCAATTGAATCACTATCACCCAACTTCATTGCCTGACATCCCTGAGAGTTCTTTCCAGTGGATCTCACAACATCTTCAGAATATCGAACAGCCATGCCTTCAGAAGTGACAAGCATAATATCTTGTGTACCTGATGTAGACTTGACAAAAGCTAATTCATCAGCCTCGGTAAGCGTAATGGCCTTCAATCCACGCTTTCTCAAGGATGAATTGTAATCACGAATCTCAGAACGCTTAACTAAGCCATTCTTTGTAATCATTACAAAATAGCCATCAATGTCAAGGGATTTCACAGCGATAGTAGATGCAACTTTTTCTTCTGGATTAAGATTCAAAAGATTAGCTAAGTGCATACCCTTTGATGTTCTAGTGGCCAGAGGAATCTCATGCCCCTTCTTCTTAAGCAAATTACCTTGATTGGTAAAAAACAAGAAAAGGTCATGAGTAGAACCAGAGAAGATGTCAGAAGCTTCATCTTCTTCACGACTCTTTACTCCAATTACACCCTTACCACCTCTGTTTTGAGCCTTGAATGTAGCAAGAGGAACACGCTTGATATATCCATCTTTAGTCAAAGAAACAATGATTTGTTCTTCTGGAATCAAATCTTCAATAGACATTGCTTCAACTGATTCAACAATTTCACATCGTCTATCATCACCAATCTTTTCGGCTAGATCTAACTGTTCTTTGGAGATGATTTTAAGCATCTTCTTGTCCGAAGATAATTGTTCAGTAAGCCAAGCGCTTCTCTTAACAAGCTTATCAAACTCATCATTCATTGCACGAGTGTCAAGCTTAGTCAGGTTGCCAAGTGTAATTTTGAGAACTGCATCTGCTTGTTCTGGAGATGTGACAAATCCGCCACTTATTAATCCTTGGAGTGCAATCTCCCGATTATCAGCTTCACGAATAAGTTTAATAACCGCATCAATTTTAGAGGTAATTCCAATAAGGCCCTCCAAAATATGAGTTCTTCGATTATTTTTAACAAGCTCTGCATTGAATTTTCTCGTAAGTACTTCTTTTCTATGATTTACAAAAACTTCTACAAGTTTGATCATAGGAACATTTTCAACAACCTTCTTATTTTCCATCAACACAGTGGAATTGACGGAAAAGTTGGTACGGAGTGAAGTGTGCTTAAGAATTAAATTAAGAACAACATTGGTGTTTGCATGCTTTCCAACCCAGACACGAATATCCATGCCTCTTTTGTTGGTCAAGTTTTTAAGGTTTGTAATACCTTCAATCTTCTTAGACTCAACTAGGTCTTTAATTTCTCTACAAAAACCTTCAGCACTGCCACCATAAGGAAGCGCAGTAACCTTGATGAATTGTTGGTTATTCTTGTCCTGCTCAATTGAATAATAACCTTCAATTTGCACAGTTCCACGGCCACAAGTTAAATAACTTTTCACACCTTCAGTCCCAAGTATTTTACATGGAAGTGGAAAGTCTGGACCTGGGAGAATACTTAAAATCTCATCATCAGAAATGTCTGGATTCTTGATATAGGCATCAATTAGGTTAGCTACTTCACGTAAATTGTGAGGCGCCATATTAGTAGCCCAACCAACAGCAATTCCTGAACATCCATTAATAATTAAATTAGGGAGAAGAGAAGGAAGAACGGTAGGCTCCATTAACTCATCGTTATAGTTAGAAATATAATCTACAACTTGATCAGTTAATTCAGAAACCATTTGATCGCCAAACACAGAGAACTTAGCTTCTGTGTAACGCATAGCAGCTGGTTTGTCTTCTGGTGCTGGTGAACCAAAGTTTCCCTGTGGAGTGATTAATGGATATCGCAAAGACCAATCTTGTGCCATGCGTACAAGCGTTGGATAAACAACTGCTTCTCCGTGTGGGTGGTAATTTCCAGAGACATCACCACATATCTTTGCGCACTTCTTAGTTTTACCAGACGAACGAAGGCTAAGGTCATTCATCGCAACAAGGGTTCTGCGTTGGGATGGCTTTAGACCATCCCTTGCATCAGGAAGCGCACGGTCTTCCATTACTGCGAATGCATAATTTGTAAATCGCTCATCGATAAGTTCAATGAATTCTTTTTGGATTACATAGTCATCAGCAATTACTAATGCTTCTGTTTCCATATTTTTCGTTTTTCTAGCCATTGTTTAACTCCAATACACGCTCTGCGGACTTGTTGATAATATGCTCTTTTCTTGGAGCAACATTACTTCCCATTAATACTGATAAGATTCTTGACGCTTCATCCAAATCTTCAATGTTAACTTTAATGATTTGACGCTTACCAATTTCCATGGTTGTTGTGCCCAATTCATCAGCATCCATTTCGCCAAGACCTTTAAATCTTGTCACTTCAATTTTATCACCATACTTCTTTCTATACCCCTCAAGTTCAGCATCTGTATGGATATAAAACTTCTGGCTTTTTACATTCACTCTGTAAAGGGGTGGCTTTGCAATGTAAAGATGACCTTCAGTAATTAGAGGACGCATAAATCGGTAGAAGAAAGTCATCAAAAGCGCAGCAATATGTGCTCCATCATCATCTGCGTCAGTCATGATGATAATTTTGCCATATCGTAGGTCTGTGATGTTAAAATCATCACGAATACCTGTACCTAGAGCAGAGATGATTGCAGCCACTTCTTCATTTTGCATCAACTTGGCATAATCATTCTTTTCAGGGTTAATAATCTTTCCACGGATGGGCATAACCGCTTGATATTCTGGCTCTCGACCACCCTTACATGATCCAGCAGCAGAGTCGCCTTCTACAATGTAAAGTTCAGTGGTTGTTGCATCTTCAGAGTTGCAGTCAGCTAATTTTCCAGGAAGCGATCCAGAACGACCAAGAAAGCCTTGTCTTTTGATTGATTCAGATGCTCTTTTTGCTGCAGCTCTAGCCTTAGCTGCTCTAAAAGCTCTTTCAGCAATTGACTTGACAATAGTTGGGTTTTTCTCAAAATATTCAGTAATTGCTTCAGAGAATAATCTGTTAACAACGCCTTCGACTTCTTGAGACCCCAATTTACCCTTGGTTTGGCCTTCAAATTGCGGTTGAGGCAAGCGAACTGAAATAACAGCTACAATTCCTTCACGGATATCTTCACCAGTTAAATTAGGCTCTTTTTCCTTTAACACACCAGAAGATCTTGCAAATTGATTTACAACTCTAGTGATAGAAGTTTTGAATCCACTTAAATGCGTTCCGCCATCTGCGGTATTGATGTTATTGGCATATGTGTGAATTGTTTCATCATCTTCTTCACCATATTGAAATGCTACTTGAACATTCACTTTGCCGCTTTTATTGTCAAAGAAAAATGGCTTGCTTGGGAATACACCTGTTCTTGTAGATGCTAAATAACTTACATAATCAGCAATGCCACCCTCAAAGTAAAACTCTTCCTTGGTGCCTGTGTGCTCATTCTTATAAACAATTCTTAAACCACCATTCAAGTAAGCAGTTTCACGCAACCTTCTCACTAACACAGATTCATCAAATTGAATATTTTTGAATGAATTGTTGTACCATGATTGAAATGCATTAGAATAGATCAATTCATCATGATTTAAAGGCTTAAAACATTGCTTGAATACGTCAATATCAACAGGGCCATTAATTAAGGCTTTTCGCCATTTGCCAGAACATTCGGCAAAAGTTTCATCAATTTCAAAATCATCAAGCAAGACTTCTCGGAAAGCATCTTCTACTGCAAATTGACCAAAAATATTATAGTCAGGAGTAAATGATAATTTTGTTCCAGTTGCATTAGAAGTTCCAATTTCCTTTACAGAAGAAACAGGAATTCCACGCTCAAATGATAATTGATACTTCTTTTTGTCTCTAGAAACTTCAACATCAAGATTAACCGAGAGAAAGTTTACACATGAAGCGCCAACACCATGAAGACCACCTGATGCCTCATATCCAGAACCATCATCACCAAACTTGCCACCTGCGTGAAGTTCAGTAAGTACAATCTCAAGAGTACTTCGCTTTTTAGGGTCTTCTTGCTTGACTGCTACAGGGATACCACGTCCGTTGTCAATTACAGTAAGTGTGCGATTATCTTTTGAAATAATGACATCAATTTTTGAACAATGCCCAGCCATATGTTCATCAACAGAGTTGTCCAAAATTTCCCAGACAAGGTGATGGAGACCCTTCTTTCCAGTATCTCCAATATACATAGCAGGACGTGTGCGCACTGCTTCTTGACTCTCCAGAATCTGGATTGAGTCTTCATTGTATTGATTTGCCATTTTTGCTTCCTAATCAGGCATTAAAAAATGCTGTGATAATTTATCTTACCACAGCATTATACCGATTTTGCTTCAAAAAAGCAATAATTTTTAATTAGAAGTAATTTTAAGTAGGATGGTATCTGACATTTTGTAAAAACCGATTTTATCAAGTTTTTCAGCCATTCTTATCAATTCTCTATTTCTGGAAGCCATTGGCATACCACCAGCAGCTCCAGCGCCTTGAGCTTTGATTTCATTTTTGACAGCGCTTGAAGCAATACCTTGTACTTCTGCTGTCATTTCATCCAAAGACGTAATATCTGATATCGTATTACCTTCAGGCAATCTTTCCCATCTAGAGTCTTCAGTTCTTTCTTGTTCTTCTTTTTCTTTTTCTGGGTCAACGTCTTTGCGTTCAATCCTTTGCCCAATTCTGCCTTTAAATACTCCGCCCTTTTCATCACCACCATAGAGTGTCCAGATGTAATTAGCAGTCTCTTTGGCGCCTTCACCAAGCTTGGAAATTAATAAAGCCACAACGTCCACATCATAGAGTATTTTGCCTAATGAATCTAGGGGGGATCCAATCTCTTCTCTTTTAGAAGGAGGAGCTCCTGGAGCAGCCATAGGCATGGTTGGAGGACCACCCATAGGGGGCATGCCCATACCACCAGTCATAGGATCCATTGGAGGAGTACCCATACCCATAGTTGGATCCATTGGAGGAGCCGCACCCATGCCACCAGTAGGGTCTACTTGTGCAATTCTTCTTATAATATTCATTATCTGCTTGGGCTTGATTGGAAGTCTGATCTGTGTTTTGATTTATCTGTGAAAGCGGCAGGGTCTTGATTGTCACCGTTTTCAAAATCAAACAATTCTGGGTCTTCTTCATCAGCTGTGGTAATGTCTAAAAAGCCTGGGTTAATAACATCATTTACGCCCCATTTGGTCTTAGATGCTTGTCTTAAAATTTGATTATTTGTGAGACCAGATGCTTCTACAATTGAATAATCGTATTCATCATCCCATTTAGCAATTGAGCCCATAGCTTGTAAAATTGCATCAGTCATTTGAGCTTCTATGAGTCTTGGATTACTATTTCTTTTAGCTAATCTTCTCGAAGACATTTTAGTAAAAATAGCCGATGCTTCTGCGATGATTCTAGCTTGTTCATCTTTGGTATGAACACTTGGCGCTACATCTTCTAGTAAATTATGGAACTCTGACTCAATATTTTGCATTTCGTTTCACTCACATCAATCAAGATATAATTTTTTATTATATTGTTTAAATAAAATACCCTTTTGTTTTAATCTTTTGCTATATCATATTCTACATTTAATTTCATATTTCTTACCTTACCATCTGTAGAATTCAGTACTCCGCTTACTAATGGTACATAAACGGCTAAGGCAATTTTTGGGCTTAATGAGTACCCAAATTGATTTAATTTTGCACTATTCAAGCTAATTGCCTGGAATTGTGAATCGGGTATATCAGTCCATGTGTTTGGATTACTATAGAACAGATTTGAATTGTTTACATTTGTCCAAGCAATAGGGTCTGTTCCAATTATGTATGGGTATAATGTAGTTGAAGCTACTTCTCTAGGAATAGTTGTTAAATTAATTACAAATGTTTGATTCGAATTAACTTGACCATTTTCTACACGCACATTTAATTGTGGAACTAAATGTATATCAGAGTTT
>Ga0209107_10001015_pt1 | contig 15822 bp, 13 predicted proteins | sample LakErihyJuly2011_2_FD_187460 | JGI IMG/M metagenome (GOLD analysis project Ga0209107, IMG submission 187460) | Freshwater microbial communities from dead zone in Lake Erie, Canada - CCB hypolimnion July 2011 (SPAdes) (version 2) | ecosystem: Environmental > Aquatic > Freshwater > Lentic >... | reverse complement strand
TTGCTGGGCGGTCCTCACCAGTAACCAGCGGCGCAGCTCCGCCACGGCAGCGGACCGATCCGGCCAAGCCAGCAGCAGCTGCCGTTCGGCCGCCGTCAGCCCGTTCCAATGCACCAACTTGAGCTTGACCCCGGCAAGATCGAGCTTGCGCCGCACCGCCATCGGGATGCAGCGCAGGTCCGCCGTGAACTCGGCCTCGAAGCCAAAACAGGTCTGGGCGTTTCTAGAGCCCTCGCCCTCGGAACCTGAAACGCCCTGGGTGGTCATGGCATGGCGGCCAGCAGGGCCAGGCCGGCGCGGGCCTTGAGCAGGGCTTCGCTTTGGTCGAGGGCGGCGACAACCGTGTCGTGGTCGCCGGCGAACCAGAGATAGGCGGCCACATTCCAGCGCAGGGCATCGGCCAAGGGTCCGGCGCCGGCCAGGGCCTCGCCGGCCTGGCGGCGCCAGCAATCCAGGTCGCTCCAGCGCACCTCCTCGGACTGGATGCCGTGTTCGCGGGGATGGAGCAGGATCCGCTCACTAACGCCATGGCGCAGGCGGGCCGTAATGCCGGCCCGGGTGGTGGGCAGGTCGGTGGAGCCCTCCAGGCCCTTAACCGTGAGCACATCGGTTTCGGCCGCGGCCGTGAGCGCCTCCCAGGCCCGGGCTTCGGTGGGGGGATGGACAAAGCCACTAACCAGCAGATGGTCCCCCTGGTGGGGAGTCCAAAGCAGCTCCAGGCTGGCGACCGGAGGCCGCTTGCCGATCGCATCGCGCACCGGCAGCAGCCGCTCCGCCGCCGGGAAGTGGTCCGGTTGGTGGGTGAGGGCCAGGCCATGGCGGTCGAGCCGGTCCTGCACCTGGGCCAAGGCCAAACCAACCCAGTTGATCCCCAGGGCTGCGAACAGTTCGGCGAGGGTCACCCCGTATTTCACTGGCATCGGTCCGCCGCCATGGAGCACCACCGGCAGGCCCGCCGCGGCCAGCACCAGGGCCACCAGGGGCAACAGGGGGGCCGTGCGGCTGCGGCCGTCGTAGGGCACGCCGAAACAGAGGGCCCGTCGGCCCGGGGTCGCCAAGGTTGGACCGTGGTGGCGATAGCTCTCGAGCATGCCGGTGAGCTCGAGCGGTAAGGGACGGCGGATGCGGTGCGCAATCAGGAAGGCCCCGAGCTGGGCCTCACTAGCCCGGCCCGCCAGCATCAGGTCCATCGCCTCGCGGGCTTCCTGGCGCGAGAGCCCGGTGCTGGTGTGTTCACCGCTGCCAACCTTGCCCAGCAAGTCGCGAAAGCGCAGGGCCTCCGAACTGAGGCTGCCCCCCCGACCTGGGGACAGGGGTCCTGGCAGGGGCTCGGGGATGGGTGTAGCGGCCGCACCCATTATTTGTAGTGGTTGCGACAGGAGCGCCCCAGTCCGCTGGCCAAATTGTCCATCCGGTTGGCGTTCTAGTTGCTTGATGGTATCCGCTGCATCGCAGGAATTTCAGGCCGATGGGGTGGAACCAGGCCAAGCAGGAGCTAAGTCTGCGACCAAATTGAGCAAGATTGAACAGGCAAAAGCAAGGTTCTGCGGCCTCGATCTCGAGCCCCGCCTCGCCGACCTCGCCGCCCAAGGTTGGCAGTCCCTTGACGAAGAAACCCTGACCATCCATCTCAAATGGCTGGGCATCTTTTTTAGGCCCGTAACCCCCGGGCGTTTCATGGTGCGGCTGCGGCTGCCCAATGGGGTGATCCGCGCCGACCAGCTAAACGTGCTGGCCGATGCCCTGGATCGTTGCGGCGAGGAGGGCTCCGCCGATATCACCACCCGCCAGAACCTGCAGATGCGCGGGTTGCTCTTGGAAGACATGGCGCCCTTACTCGTGGCCATGGAGGCGGTAGGCCTAACCAGCCGCCAATCCGGCCACGACAATCCCCGCAACATCACCGGCAATCCCCTGGCTGGTATCGATCCGGAGGAAGTGATCGACACCCGGCCCCTGGTGGCCGCCATCCAGGCCCGGCTGCTGGGACCGGAGGGCCCCCGCAACTTACCCCGCAAGTTCAATGTGGCGGTGGGCGGAGCAGCCGACAGCTTCCTGCTCCATAACGACCTGGCCTTTCTGCCCTGCCACCGCGAGGGGGAGCTGGGCTTCACGGTGATGGTGGGAGGCTTTTTTTCGGCCCAACGCAATGAACTGGCCGTGCCCCTGGGCCTATGGCTGCGACCCGAGCATCTAGCCGATTTCAGCCTGGTGGTGTTGCGCCATTTCGAACGCCACGGCAATCGCGCCGCCCGCACCAAAAGCCGGCTCTTTTATCTAATCGAGCAACTGGGCCTGGAGACCTACCGGGGGGAGCTGGTGGCTGAATTGGCAGCCCTTAGCGCCGAAGCCCTGCCCCACGACGGCAGCCATCTGGTGACCCGGGCGCCCCGCTCCGGGCTGGGGGTGCAGGCCCAGAAGCAGCCCGGCCTGCACTGGGTCGGCCTCAGCGTGCCCATGGGCCGGCTCGATGCGGACGCCATGGTCGAGCTGGCCCGCCTGGCCAAAACCTATGGCCAGGGGGAGCTGCGCTTCACCGAAGCCCAGAACGTGCTGATCCCGGGGGTGGCCACGGACCAGGTGGGGGCGTTGCTGGCCGAACCGCTGCTGCAACGCCTGCGGCCCGACCCCGGCCCCCTCGAGGCCGAAGCCGTGAGTTGCACCGGCAACCGCTACTGCAGTTTTGCCCTGATTCCCACTAAAACCACCGCCCAGGCGGTGGTCGAGGAGCTGGAGCGGCGGCTGGAGTTGCCCCAGGCGGTCCGCAGCCACTGGACCGGCTGTCCGAATGCCTGCGGCCAGCCCTACATGGGCGACATCGGCCTCATGGGCGCCAAGACCCGCCTAGACGGCCAGATGGTGGAAGCCGCCAAGATTTTCCTGGGGGGATCGATGGGAGCCGAGCCCCAGTTGGCGGCCCTGCACGGCATGGCCGTTCCCCTGAGCGCCCTGCCTGATGTGCTGGAAACCCTGCTGGTGGAGCGTTTCGGAGCCCGGCGGCGCAGCCAAACCCCCTGAAGCTCCAACCGCTTCCGGCCGGCCCCCGATTCCCCTCGCTCTCTTGCTGATCCGTGTCCAAGCCGCACCTGCCGCCGGCACCCACCGGTTCAACGCGCGGCCAGGTCGCTGCAACTGCCAGGGTGGATCCAGCTGCCCGGTGGCTGACCATGCTCCGCCTGGGAACTGAATCGTCTGACCCACCGCCCTTGCCGCCCGAGGGCAGCCTGGAGCGCTGGCAGCTGCTCCAGGAGTTGGGACGCAGCACCAGCGACCTCGGCCCCTGGCTGGCTGGCCTGGCCTCGGGCAGCCTGGCCCCCGAGGTGGATCTGCTCGTCACCCTGGCTGGCCGGGTGGACCAGGGAGGCGCCGAACGCCTGCTGCTCCTGGCGGCCGATTTTGGCCCGCCACTCCTGCTCCAGGCCCTAGGGCAGGCCCTACCGGCCCTGCCCGCCGCTACCCGGACGGTGTGGCTGGAGCCCCTGCTGAGCCTGGCTCCGGACGGGACGGGCTGGCTGGCCCTGCTGGGGGCCTTCCAAGACCCCCGCGTGGCTGAACGACTGCGGCAGGCCCTGCACCACTCCCTGGACGCCCAACTGCTGGAGCGACTCGGCCATCAACGGCAGGGCGAGGATGGCGCCCTACTCCTCACAATCAGCCTGGCGCCCGGCCCCCGATCCCTGCGCCATGGGGCCTTGGAAGGGCTGGCCCTGGGCCTGTCGGCCTGGCCCCTGGAGCCCCTGCAATCCGGCCTGGCGGCCCTGGCGGAAGATCTCGATCCCGCCTTAGCCGCCAAGGCGGTGGATCTGCTGGCGCGCTTACCCCAGGGCCAACGCCAGTTGCGGCACCTGGCCAAACGCCCCCTGGCGGCCCCGGTGCAAGGCCGGCTGCAGCGGCGCCTACGGCGCTCCCCCCTGGTGCTGGTCGTGCATGGCCGCAGTGGTGGCCTGATCCCTGAGGAGCTGCAGGATTGGGCCCGGGAACTGGAGCAGCGGCGCGGCGCCCCGGTCTTCCTGCAAGCCCTCAGCAGCGGCGACCCCGACCCTGGCCCAGGCTTCTGGGCGGGAGCCCGGCGGGCTGGATCAGTGGGCCTGGTGCCCTTACTGCTCCTGCCCGGGGGCCACGTGCGCAAGGACGTGCCGGCGATCGCCCGCGCCTGGCGCAGCCGCCTGGACCCGGGCCCGGCGATCGCGCTCCAGCGCTATCCCTTCCTGGGGTCCTGGCCGGCCTGGCAGCAGCTGCTGGCTGCCAAGCTGGCCGATCGCCAGGCGTTTGCGGCCATCCACTGGCTTCACCACCCGCTCGACGGCCCCCTGGCCCAGCGCTATCTGGCCTACCTGGGCGCCGTGCTGGGCAGTACTGGACTGGCCACTCCATACACTGCACAACTGGCGGATCTGGTGTTGCCTGTGGATCGCCCCGAACCGGGAAGCGTGGCCGTGCTGCCCCTGACCCTGGCCAGTAACCGGCTTACCGACACGCTTGAAGCCGGCCAAAGGCTGGCTCTCCCCCCGGGCCAAGCCCGCCCCCCCCAGCCCCTTCCTCCCCTGTTGCAGCAGCCCGCCATCCGCCAGTTCCTGCTCACGGCGCTTGGGGCCTTGCCATGAGCAGCACTGCGAGCGGCCCCAACGCCAGCAGCCCCGAACCCGGGGAGCAGGCTGTTCTGGGGCCCGATGACCTAGGCAACAGCCTGCCGGGCACGGTGTATCTCGTGGGGGCCGGTCCAGGCGATCCCGACCTGCTCACCCTCAAGGCCCATCGGCTGCTCAGCCGCTGCGATGCCCTCGTCTACGACTCCCTGGTGCCCCGGGCCCTGCTCGACCTGGTGCCAGAAGGCTGCGAGTGCCATTTCGTCGGCAAGCGCCGCGGCCACCATTCCGTGCCCCAACCCACCACCAATGCGGTGCTGGTGGAGCTGGCCCAACGCCACCGCTGCATCGTGCGACTCAAGGGGGGCGATCCCTTCCTATTCGGCCGCGGCGGCGAGGAGGCGGCCCACCTGGTCAAACAGGGGGTGGCGGTGCAGGTGGTGCCTGGGGTGACAGCGGGTATCGCCGCCCCGGCCTACGCGGGCATCCCCGTGACCCACCGGCGGGCCGGCTCCAGCGTCACCTTCGTGACCGGCCATGAGGAGATCGATAAGGGTCGCCCCGGTGTCGACTGGCGCGGCCTGGCCCGCAGCAGCGATGGGCTAGTGATCTACATGGGCCTGCACAACCTGACCCAAATCTGCGCAGAACTCATGGCCGGCGGTTTAGCCGGCAGCACCCCGGCGGCGGTGGTGCAGCAGGGCACCGTGACCGGCCAACGCCAATTGATCACCACGCTCGCCGACCTGGCTGAGCGGGTCGAGGCCGAAGGCTTCGGCTCCCCCGCCATCGTGGTGATCGGCGCCGTGGTGGCGGAGCGGATTCCCCAGTGCGCCCCGGAACCGGCCCTGGTGGAGATGCCAATTCCCTTCTAAAGCGACACCCCTATTCGAGCCGCAACACCCCCTGGGTGCGCTCCCGGCGCTGCTGGTCCTGGGCCCGGTAGAACTCCTGGCAGCCGTCCCGGGGGGACAGCACACAACTCACGTAGTTGGAGGCATCAATTAGGGCGGCGCGGATCGCCTTGGCCGCAGGCGTGCGCTGGGACTGGCTGTTGTTCGAGCCAAATTGCAGGGTGCCGGCGGCGGCGGTGAGGGCCTGACCGGTAGTGCCCATATTGGGAGCCAGCCAAAGGGCTAGACCGGCGGCGGGCGCCAGGCTGCCGCCATTGGCGCGGGCTTCAGCCGTGTTGCTGGCCCGCCCTTCGACGGTGCGCGCACCGATGATCTCGCCGGTGCTGCTGTCGACAATGCGGATATCGAGGGCGACGTAATCCTTGGTTTCCAGCTGCTGCTTAGCGGTGCCAAAACCGAGCAGGCCGAAGTTGCTGCCAGATTGCTTGTTCTCCACGTTGTTGTCGTAGGCCGTGAGGGTGCCCAGCACGATGTAGCGGGCGCCGGTCATCTGGCCCTTTTTGGCGGCGTTGCTGCCCTTTTTGACGATGCCCAGTTCGGCCAGCTCCTGCTCGGACAACACCTGCTTGAGGTTGCTGCGCTCCACCACCTGGATGTCACCCGTGGCGGAGAGTTCATTGGCCAAAGTGGCGGCCAGGTCCTGGGCCACCGATCCCTGCCACCACCAGGTGGGCTGGGTCACGGTGTTCTTGAACTCCGGCACCGACACGGTGGGCTTGCTCCAGGGTCGTGCCGGACGGGGCTGCTGATAAGGCTGTTGATAGGGCTGCTGATAGGGCTGTTGGGGCAGGGGCTGGGGATACTGCTGGGCCCCTGCGGGCAGGCCGGCGGTCCCGACAAGCAAGCAGGCGAACAGGCAGGCGCTGCGGCGGTTTGGGGTCATTGCGGCCGGAAAAAAGGGACGATCGATCAAGCCATGCTGGCCTGGAGCGGGCGACCTGGCTTGGGGCTCCAATCATCAAGCCATCAGGGCAGCCGCAGGTCCACGGTCACGGCATCGGGGCTAGCTCCCCGCCAGGGGGCTGCCGCTGGATCCAGCGGAGCTTCAGCACCGGTGGGCTCCTGGGGCAGAAAGCCCCCGTCTTCGCTGAGCAGGGTCCAGCGCTGCAGGATCGGGCCAGCAGTTTGGGAGCCGCCCGCTTGGCTGGCGCCGGACTCGCCGCCCTGGCCCGAACCGGCCTCGGGGCGGGCCACCAGGGCCAACTCCAGGGGCAGGTGGGGCGCAAGCGTGGGGTGCAGGCAGGGGTAGAGGCGCTCCAGCCGATAGCGCACGGCCACGGACCGGGACGCCCCGGCGGCGGGCAGGGCCAGGGGGCGTCCCTGCAGCACCAGCCCGTAGTGCTGGCGGAAAGCCGGCGAGGTGATCACCTCAAAGCGGCGCAGGGAGCTGTCAACGAAGCGGCTGGTGCTGCCCCCTTCCACCGGGGTGTCACAGAGCAGGGGCCAGGGTTCGAGGCTGCGGCGGATCTCCAGCTCCGCCTCGCCCTGGCGCCAGTGCAGCAGCTGGGGGAAACGCCACTGCCAAATTTGGCGGAACAGGCCGGCATCGAGGGCCAAGCCATCGGCCGCCAGCAAGGCCAGCACCTGTTCCAGATCGGCCCAGAGCTCGCTGGGCAGCAGGCAGCGATCATGCAGGGCCTCGCCCCAGGACCGCATCTGCCCGGGCCGATGGGCGGGCTCGAGCAGGTGGGCGGCTAAGGAGCTCCAGAGCAGGGCGATCGCCGCGCTCCACTGGTGCTGGGGCAGGGTTTCCATGGCCCGGAACTCGAGCAGCCCCTGGCAGCCAGCGGCCCAGGCCGGGTTCCAGAACTTATCGAGGCTGATTTCGCTGCGATGGGTGTTGCCGCTTTTATCGGCGTGGAGGTGGCGCAGGGTTTCGCTGATCGCCACCCGCTGGTCGCCCTCGGGCAAACCGGCCAGCACCTGGTGGGCAAGCTGCAGGTCGAGCCAGGCGGCGCTGCCCTCATCGGGCCGGGGCGCCTGGGAGGCCGGCCCCACCGAATTGCCACTAAATAGGTAGGCCAGGCTGGGGTGCTGCTGCCAGAAACGCAGCAGGCCCACCAGCCAGGCGGGCCGGCCGAAGAAGGGGTTCTGCTCCAGGCTGGGGCCGCCCCAAAGCAGGTGGTTGCCGCCGCCGCTGCCCTCCTGGCTCAGGCCGGCCCGGTTTAGGCCAGCCAGGTTCAGGGCCCCCTGGCTTAGGCGCTCCAGGCTGGGATCCCCAGGCTTGGGCAGCTCCGGGGCGGGCTGTCGCTGCTTCCAGGAGCGCAGGCCCACGGCCGCACCGCCTTCCTCCAACAGGCGCATCCAATCGGCATAGGCATCCCAATTCGGGCAGACGGGCAGATTCACCTCGAGCACGCCCGGATCAGCGGTTAGGCCGAGCACCTGCCAGGCGCCACCGATATCGAGGGGCAGTACGCCGCTGAGGTTGGGCTGGCTCCAGGCGCCGCTGGCACTGGCGATCACGCCCAGCAGCTGCTCTAGGGGCTGCCGGGCCAAGGGCGGCAGGAACAGGCTCCAATCGGCGGGTCCCACCTCCAGGGTGAGCACCTGGCGCAGCACCCCCTCGGGGAAGTGCTGCAGGGGCAGGCGCAGACCCGCCGGGCCGGGGGCACCCAGCAACTCGCGCAGCTCCGTATCCAAGGGCCAGGCCGCCGGCTGCCAGCCCAGCGGGCCAAACACCGTCTCATCGAGACCATCGTTGAAGCTCAGGGGGGCCGCCCAGACGCTGCGCTCCCCATCGAGGGGATCGCGCAGTTCCAGGGGCTCCAGCTGGCAGCCGAGGCCGAGGCCGATCGCCGCCAGGAAGCCTGCGGCCGCCCCAGCCGGCAGCACGGGCCGGGCGGCCCCATCGCTCTGGGGCCAGGCCACCACCGGCTCGCCAGTCGGCCCCGTGAACAGGCGCAGGGCCCAACGGGGGTTGACCTCGCCGTCGTAGCGCTTGCCGGGGCAGTACATCAGGGTGCTGCCAGGCCAGGCCCGTTGCTGCAGCTGGGCCGCCAGGGCCCGGGCATAGCCCAGCTTGGTGGGGCCATCGGCCGCAAACGCCCATTCCGCCCCCTCCGGTTCGTTCGGTACGTAGGTGGGTTCACCGCCCAGGGTGAGCTGCACCCCGGCGGCGACCAGGCGCTGCTCGATCAGCGCACTCACCTGGGCAGGATCCATGGGGCTGAGGAGCTGGGGAGCTGGAGCGTCCAAGGCTGGAGGGGTCACTGGGGAGCTCCCGAGGGGAACTGGGGCAGCAGGTGCACCTGGGTGGACTCCTTGGCTTCCGCCTCGGGCTCCCGGGGCAGCACCAGCACCTCGGCCTGGATATCCCACCTGAAGATGCTCTTCACCCCCGGCGGGCCTGAGAAGGTGCCCGTAATCGCAGCGGTGAGATCGGACTGGGAGGAGGTGGCCAGGGGGATATAGCGCTCATCCACGGCCCCCTGGCCGCTGGCATCAAACCCACGCCAGCCGGCCCCCTGCAGGTAGACCTCGGCCCAGGCGTGCAGGTCGTAGCGATTCGGTTTGGGCTCCACCAGGTGATAGCCGCTCACAAACCGGGCCGGTAGGCCAACGCTGCGGCAGCACTCGATCATCAGCATGGCCAGGTCCCGGCAGGAGCCAACCCGCTCCTTGAGGGTGCGGCCGGCGGGCCAGGCGGGGCCCACATGGCGCTGGGTGTATTTGACCCGGTCCTGGATGATTTCAATTAATTGTTGGAGGAAGGTGAGGCTGCGCTGGTCGCTGCCCATCAGGGCTTCCTGGGCCAGGTCTACCGCCGCTGGGTCGTGCTGACCATTGGGCAACCAGCCCTGCAGGCAGGAGAGCAGGTCGGGATTGAGCCGGCCGATCGGCACCGGCAGGCGCGCCATGTCCTGATCGAGGCAGGCCTCGATCAGGGGGGGCTGCCAGGTTTCCACGTCTGAAGTGGCCTCGACCCGAAAGATCCGCGTTTCCTTGAGGAAACGGGCCCGGGTGATCGTGTCGCCGCCGGCGGCTAGCAGGTCATAGCGCTGGCTGGGATCGGGGCTGATCGTCAGGCTGTAGTCCAGCAGGCGCTGGAAGCCGTGGGGCCGCGGCCGCAGGCAGAAGCGATGGGGGCCGAGCAGCACCGGATCGCTATAGCGGTAGTAAAAGATGTGGGTTAGGCGGGCACGCATGCCGGATCAGAGCTCGACTCGGAGGGGGACGGGGTGGGCATCACAAAGTAACGGTCATGGATCAGCCCATGGAGCCGGTTCAGATCGCTCTGGAAATGGTCGATGGCCTCATGTAGGCCCTGGCCAATCAGGTCGTCAATTCGCACAAAACTCCAGCTGGCGAGCATCAAACCGCTGAGGCATTCCAGGTCATCGGGCGGACCGGGCACCGCACTGCTGCGGATCACGCCCAGGGCCTTGCTGATGCCTTCGAGGCAATAACGCACCGAACGCGGAAAGATCGGATCGAGCAGCAAAAATGCTGCCACCGCCCGTGGGGTGATGCCCTGCTGCTGGGCCTGGCGGAACATCTGGTAGGCGCCGGCCGTGCGTAGTAGCGAGATCCACTGCAACTCATCGAGCACGCCGCCCACTTCCTCGGGGCTGGGCAACAGCAGGAAATACTTCACATCAAGGATGCGGGTCGTCTTGTCGGCCCGCTCGATCAGGCGACCCAGGCGGCTGAATTGCCAGGAGAGATCCCGGCTGAGCGTCGCATCGGTCACACCATAAAAAAGCTGGCAGGCGCGGCGAATTTCGCGCAATTGCTCCTGGGGCTGGAGCTGCCAAAACACATCGCTCTCCTGCAGGGTCCAGTGCAGATCATTGATCTGCTCCCACATTTCCGTGGTGATCACCTCGCGGATCTGGCGAGCATTCTCCCTAGCGATGGCGATGCAATTGACGATGCAGCTGGGGTTCTTCGGTTCGCGCACCAAAAAACGCACCACATCCTCAGGGGTGCCCTGGGGATAGAAGGTGTCGAACAGGTCCCGATCGCCGCAGGCATCGATCAGGGGCAGCCAGGGTTCGGCGCTGCCGGGCGGGCAATCGAGGGCCATGGCCTCGCTCACCTCAACAAAGCGGGAGATGTTCTCGGCCCGTTCAACGTTGCGGTTGATCCAGTAGAGCGAATCGGCGACTCGGCTCAACATGGCGAATCCTCCACGATCCAGGTGTCCTTGCAGCCGCCGCCCTGGGAGGAGTTCACCACCAGGGAGCCCCGGCGCAGGGCCACCCGGGTGAGGCCGCCGGGGCTCACCCAGGCACCCTTGCCGCGCAGCACGTAGGGCCGCAGGTCCACATGGCAGGGGTAGAGCTCCCCCTGGCTCAAGGACGGCACGGTGGAGAGTTCCAGGGTGGGCTGGGCAATGAAATTACGGGGATCGGCTTCGATCTTGGCGGCAAATTCCAAAATCTCAGCCTGATCGGCATGGGGCCCAATCAGCATTCCGTAGCCCCCCGCCTCCGCCACCGACTTCACCACCAGGTCCTTGAGGTGGGCGAGCACGTAGGCACGATCGTCGGCCCGGGAGCACAAATAGGTGGGCACATTTTCGATAATCGGCTCCTCACCCAGGTAGTAGCGGATCATCTCGGGCACATAGGCGTAGATGAGCTTGTCATCGGCCACGCCGCAGCCCGGCGCATTGGCGATCGCCACCCGCCCGGCCGCATAGGCCGCCATCAGGCCGCTCACCCCCAGCATCGAATCGCTGCGGAACACGGCCGGATCGAGGAAGTCGTCGTCGATGCGCCGGTAGATCACATCCACCGCTTCGAGGCCGGCGGTGCTGCGCATCCAGACCCGGTCGCCCTCGCAGACCAGATCGCGCCCTTCCACCAGCTGGATGCCCATCTGTTGCGCCAGGTAGCTGTGCTCGAAGTAGGCGCTGTTGAACACCCCAGGCGTCAATAACACCACCTTGGGCTGATTAGTCCAGGGGGCCAGCTCCCGCAGGGTCTGGAGCAAATGGGAGGGATAGTCGTCGATCGGCTGAACGGTGCGACCGGCGAACAGGCTCGGGAACATGCGCTTCATCACGCGCCGGTTCTCGAGGAAATAGGCCACCCCCGACGGGCAGCGCAGGTTGTCCTCCAGCACCCGCCAGGTGCCGGCGCCATCGCGAATCAGGTCGAGCCCAGAGATGTGGCACCACTTGCCCAGGGGTGGCTTGAAACCCTGCAGCTGGGGCCGCCAGCCCTGGGAACTCTCCACATCCTCCCTGGGAATCACCCCGTCATTGAGGATGCGCTGGTCGCCGTAGACATCGGCCAGAAACAGGTCGATCGCCTCTAGACGTTGGATCAGACCCCGTTCCAGGGTTTGCCATTCGCCGGTGCGGATGAGCCGGGGCAGGGGATCAAAGGGCAGGATCCGTTCAGTCCCTTTATCGCCGGAATCGTTGAGCCGGAAGGTGGCCCCCAGGCGCTTGAGCAACATGCCGGCGGCGACATGGTTGCGGTTCAGCTCCTCGATGCCCAGGGTGCCCAGGGAGGAGATCAGGGGCTGGAGGGCCTCGCGGGGTTCGGCACTACCACTGAAATATTCGTCGTAGCCCTTGCTGGGCTTATAGGCGGTAAACATGGCTGCCCCAGCGTGGCCCCGATCATGCTGAGCGAGCGGGGCGATCCCGGTCTTCGTTGCTACGGAACCCCAGGCCCCCTCTGCCCGGGCCCCGGCGACGCCTGCTCAGAGCAGGAAATAGCGCTGGGCCATCGGCAGCACCTCCGCCGGCTCACAGGTGAGCAGTTCGCCGTCGGCGAACACTTCATAGGTCTGGGGATCGACCTCCACCTTGGGCAGGGCGCTGTTGTTGCGCATGGCGGCCTTACCGATGGCCCTGGTGTTCTGCACCGGCACACACAGGCGGCTCAGGCCCAGCTTGCGGGGCAGGTCGGCCTCGAGGGAGGCCTGGCTCACAAAGGTGAGGCAGCTGGGAGCTAGGGCCTTACCGAAGCTGGCGAACATCGGCCGGCCATGGACAGGCCCGGGGGTGGGGATCGAAGCATTGGCATCGCCCATCTGGGCCCAGACGATCGAACCGCCCTTGATCACCAGCTCCGGCTTGACACCAAAGAAGCCCGGTTTCCACAGCACCAGATCGGCCAGCTTGCCCACCTCCACCGAGCCCACCTGGCTATCCACCCCATGGGCGATCGCCGGATTAATCGTGACCTTGGCGATGTAGCGCTTGAGGCGGCTGTTGTCGTTGCGGCCACCCCCCGGACCGGCGGCATCTTCGGGCAGGGCGCCCCGTTGCACCTTCATCTTGTGGGCGGTCTGGAAGGTGCGAATGATCACCTCACCCACCCGGCCCATGGCCTGGGAATCGCTGGCGATGATGCTGAAGGCGCCGATGTCGTGGAGGATGTCCTCGGCGGCGATCGTTTCGCGGCGGATGCGCGATTCGGCGAAGGCCACGTCCTCGGGAATGCGCGGATCGAGGTGGTGGCACACCATCAACATGTCGAGGTGCTCCTCCAACGTGTTGCGCGTGTAGGGACGCGTTGGATTGGTGCTGCTGGGCAGCACATTGGATTCGCCGCAGATGCGAATGATGTCGGGGGCGTGGCCGCCACCGGCCCCCTCGGTATGGAAGGTGTGGATGGTGCGGCCGGCGATGGCGCGGATCGTGTCCTCCACGAAGCCCGCCTCATTGAGGGTGTCGGAGTGGATGCACACCTGCACATCGAACTGATCAGCCACCGATAGGCAGCAATCGATCGCCGCCGGGGTGGTGCCCCAGTCCTCATGCAGCTTGAGGCCGCAGGCACCGGCGCGGATCTGTTCCTCCAAGGCGGCTGGGGTGCTGGCATTGCCCTTGCCGAAGAAGCCCAGGTTCACCGGCAGCCCTTCGGCGGCCTGGAGCATGCGGGCCAGGTGGAAGGCGCCGGGGGTGCAGGTGGTGGCGTTGGTGCCGGTGGCCGGGCCGGTGCCGCCGCCCAACAGGGTGGTGACGCCACTGGCCAGGGCCGTTTCGATCTGCTGGGGGCAGATGAAATGGATGTGGGTGTCGATGGCGCCGGCGGTGACGATGTGGCCCTCGCCGGCAATCGCCTCGGTGCCCGGGCCGACGATGATGTCGACCCCATCGGTGATATCGGGGTTGCCCGCCTTACCGATCGCACAGATGCGGCCGTCGCGCAGGCCGATGTCGGCCTTAACGATCCCCCACCAATCGAGGATCAGGGCGTTGGTAATCACCGTGTCCACGGCCCCATCGGCGCGGCTGGTCTGGGCCTGGCCCATGCCATCGCGGATCACCTTGCCGCCGCCGAACTTCACCTCATCGCCGTAGCTGGTGAAGTCCTTCTCCACCTCCAGGATCAGCTCGGTGTCCGCCAGGCGCAGCCGGTCGCCGGTGGTGGGGCCGTAGGTCTCGGCGTAGGTGCGGCGGTCGATCCGGTAGGGCATGGCCTCTCTGGCGGCGGGGGAGGGAAAACGGGAATCGGAACGGGGAGGAGCTTGGCGCCCCTAATCCAGGGGTCCGTTAATGCGGCCGTTGAAGCCGAACACCCGGCGCGCCCCGGCGAAGGGCACCAGGTTCACCTTGCGGCTGTCGCCCGGTTCAAAGCGGATCGCCGTGCCGGCGGGGATGTCGAGCCGCAGGCCGCGGGCGGCCTCGCGATCGAACAGCAGGGCGGCGTTGGCCTCAAAGAAATGGAAATGGGACCCCACCTGCACGGGCCGGTCGCCACTGTTGGCCACGCTGAGGGTGGTCACCGGGCGACCGGCATTGAGTTCGAGCGTGCCGGGTTCGCTGAACAGTTCGCCGGGAATCAGGGGAGCCATGGCGGTAAGGGCTGGGGTGGGAAAGGGCTGCCGAGGGGAAAAGGCGGAAGGGGGTCCGGCTCAGCGGATCGGGTCGTGCAGGGTGACGAGCTTGGTGCCATCGGGGAACACCGCCTCGATCTGCACCTCCTGCACCAGCTCGGCGATGCCCTCCATCACCTGGTCGCGGCCCAGCCAGGTGGTGCCCTCGGCCATCAGCTCGGCCACGCTCTTGCCATCGCGGGCGCCCTCGATCACCAGGAAGCTCAACCAGGCCACCGCCTCGGGGTAATTGAGCTTCAGGCCCCGGTTGAGGCGCCGTTCCGTCAGCAGGGCCGCCGTAACGATCAGGAGCTTGTCCTTTTCCTGGGGGGTGAGGTGCATGCAAAGGGGGTGGCCAGGGGCACTTTGGCAGCGGCCGTGGCTACGGCAGCGTTCATGAAGAACGGTTGTCGCCGCTTGCGGTGGCGGAGTTGGGGGCCTGGGGGCTCAGGAATCGGTCGAGATCCAGGGGGTTTCCTGGAAGGGCCAAACCCGCGGCAGCTGGGGTGATGCCAGCCCCCGCTGCTGGCGGATCCGCGCCCAGATGCGGCTGAACCAGTAGCGGGCCGCCTGGCTGGAGGGGCCCCGGTAGCGGGCCAGCAGCCCCTGGTCGAGGGGGCCGCAGGCCAGCTCCCCCTCGAGGCCGGCGCGGTCGTCGCGGCAGAGGCTGGCTAGGGCCTCGAGCTCAGCAGTGGCTAGGGGCTCGGGCGCCACCCAAACCAGGCTGCCAAACACCGGCTGGCCGGCCAGGCCGTGGTCGCCCTCGAGGCTGGCACCGCCCAGTTCCAATCGGTCGACCAGTTCCCAGCGGCTGGCCGGCCCCTGTAGGCGCCGGATCTCCAGCTGGGAGCGCCAGCGGCCCTGGCCCAGGCCTTCGCCGGCGGCGCTGCGGCCCAAGCGCACCACCTCGGCGCCGAGCCAGCTAGCCCCTGGCGCCAGCTCCACCCGGCAGGTCTGCTCAAACAGGCCATCGGCAAACAGCACCAGCTCCTGGGGCAGCCACTCGAGATCGGCGCCGGCGGCCAGCTGGAAGAGCAGCTCCTGCTGGGCCCAACGCCCCTGGGGCGCCAGGCGGCTGCGGCCCACCGAGCCATAGACCTTCTGGGCCGCCACGCTGGTGAGCAGCACCCGGCTACCGGGCGCCAGGGTGGCCTGCACACCAATCCGATCCCCCCCCACCAGGCCACCGGCGGTGTGGAGCAGGGGCAATTCACAGCGACCATCGGCCTGCTGGAAGGCCCGCTGGATCTTCAGGGGCGAAGTGGCACCGCCTTGGTAGATCGTGCGGGGCGGGGCATCGGCACCAGCCGCCTGCAAGCTGAACTGCAGCCGGGCTTCGGCCTGCCAGGAGTCGGTCATCGGCGGAGGGTGGCGGCGGACTTTGAATGCGGCCGCGGCGGTGTCCCGTTGCAATCAACACACTTTGCCGGCCCCTGGGCCCGCGAGGCTGTCGCTCCCCTGCAGGCTTGGGCCATGGAAGATTCCCTGGCGTCCCTGGTCCTGGTCCACCGGCTGGCTGCTGGCGAGCAGGGCGATGG
>Ga0209107_10001012_pt1 | contig 15851 bp, 12 predicted proteins | sample LakErihyJuly2011_2_FD_187460 | JGI IMG/M metagenome (GOLD analysis project Ga0209107, IMG submission 187460) | Freshwater microbial communities from dead zone in Lake Erie, Canada - CCB hypolimnion July 2011 (SPAdes) (version 2) | ecosystem: Environmental > Aquatic > Freshwater > Lentic >... | reverse complement strand
TTGCCCGGTGCACCGCCACCTGTAGCAATGATAAATTTTTTCTTCTCCTTAAACCATCTTAAAATTTTCGCTTCTGCTTTTCTAAAATAATCCTCTCCGTCTTCATTAAAAATTTCGGCAATTGTTTTTTCCTCATTCATCTCAATCAACTTGTCTAAATCGTAGCCCACGGATTTATTCCACTTAGCCATTTTTTGTGCCCAATAAGATTTGCCCGAACCCATCATCCCAATTAAAAATATTTTATCGGCAGCCATTACCCAGTTTTTCTTTATTGAACAATTCTATGTAAATGCGTTGAATCCTGTGATATCCATTCCGGTAATTAATAAATGAATATCGTGTGTGCCTTCATAAGTAATTACACTCTCTAAGTTCATCATATGACGCATCACAGAATATTCTCCTGTGATACCCATACCGCCTAACATTTGTCTTGCATCTCTTGCAATATTAGTAGCCATTTCACAACTATTTCTTTTAGCCATACTAATTTGAGCAGCAGTGGCACGACCTTCATTCATCAATACACCTAAACGCCAAACCATTAATTGCGCTTTGGTGATTTCGGTTATCATTTCTGCTAATTTCTTTTGTTGTAATTGGAATCCGCCAATGGGTCTACCAAATTGAACGCGCTCCTTACTATATCTTAAAGCAGTATCATAACAATCCATTGCAGCACCAATGGTACCCCATGCAATACCAAATCTGGCCTTATTCAAACAACTCAACGGGCCTTTTAATCCTTTAACATTTGGTAAAATATTATCCTTAGGTACTTTCACATTGTCAAAAACCAATTCTCCTGTTGCACTCGCACGTAAACTCCATTTATTATGTGTAGTGGGTGTTGAAAATCCTTCCATTCCTCTTTCAACAATGACACCTACTATATCTCCTGCTTCATTCTTAGCCCATACAACAGCTACTTGTGCAAAGGGGGAATTACTAATCCACATTTTTGCACCATTTAGTATAACATGATCACCTGCATCTTTGATATTGGTTAACATACCTGATGGGTTAGACCCATGATCGGGCTCTGTTAATCCAAAACAACCTAGCCATTCACCAGATGCTAATTTGGGTAAATACTTTTTCTTTTGCGCTTCACTTCCAAAGGCATGAATTGGAAACATTACCAAAGAGCCTTGAACACTCGCAGTAGATCTCACACCACTATCTCCTCTTTCTAATTCTTGCATCATGATACCATAACTAATATAGTCCAAACCACCCCCGCCATATTCAGCAGGTACCGTTGGACCAAAGCAACCCATATCCCCTAATTGTTTTATTATTTGCTTAGGAAATTCAGCACGTTGTGCATAGTCTTCAATAATGGGTGAAATTTCTTTTTTTACATAGTCTCTCACCGCTTTTCTCACCATCAAATGTTCCTCAGATAATAGTTCATCTAATTGAAAATAATCGGGAGACTCAAATAAATCGGTTCTTACTGCCATAAATAATTAGTTTATTGTGAAAACAATCAAGTGCAAAGATAACTGAAACAGCAGTAAAAAAGTATATTTACAATAACAATAATTCCTATGCGAAAGATTATCACCCATCTCAGTTTTTACGTATTAATAGCCATCATTTTGGGTGTATTTGTGGGGCTTTATTCACCTAAGCTAGCCCTTCAGCTAGACCCCCTTTCTAAGTACTTTATTAGTATTATAAAAATATTTACTTTCCCCATTATTTTTTTAACCGTCACCCTAGGTATTGCCAGCATGGGTGATATAAAAAAAGTGGGACGCATAGGTTTAAAATCATTGATTTATTTTGAAATAGTCAGTACGCTTTCACTAGCCATTGGGGTGGTAGTGGCCCTTTGGTTAAAACCAGGCTCTATAAATAAAGAAGGCATTCAAATGCAAGACCCCTCAAAATATACCGCCTCTCCTGATTTTCATATTTGGGCAATTATAAAAAGCAATGCCAATTTGCAAATATTATTGTTCGCTATTATTGTAGGATTATTACTCAATTTCTTAAACAAAAAAGAAAAATACATTCATTTTTTAGGCAGGTTAACACATTATGTTTTTATAGGATTAAAATATGTAATGTATTTAGCCCCTATTGCTGCTTTTGGCGGTATGGCCTTTGCAGTGGGTAAATACGGTTTAGCAAGCTTAATTCCACTAGGTAAATTAATGGCCACTATGTATTTAACCATGGCCCTATTTATTTTTGTAATACTAGGTTTATTATTAAAATATTATAATTTATCTATTTGGCAACTTATTAAAAATATCAAAGAAGAATTATTAATTGTATTTGCCACTTCTTCCTCAGAACCTGCGATGCCATCACTGATGAACAAGCTTGAAAAAATGGGTTGTTCCAAATCGGTGGTGGGCTTAGTAGTGCCCACGGGTTATTCTTTTAATTTAGATGGTACTTCTATTTATTTATCTATGGCCGTCATTTTTATTGCACAACTTTATAATGTTCAATTAAGTACCTCCGAACTTATTACCATGATATTCATTTTAATGCTCACTTCTAAAGGTGCTGCTGGCGTTACAGGAAGTGGATTTATTGTACTTGCCTCTACCCTAGCCACCTTGCAAAAAATTCCCATCGAAGGCTTGGCCTTTTTATTAGGTGTAGATAAATTTATGAGTGAAGCAAGAGCCATTACCAATATCATTGGCAATAGTGCCGCCACTATTTTTATTGCAAAGACGGAAGGAGAAAATATAGAATTATTAAAGTAGGTCTTTTAAAGTAGCCCTTTCATTTCGGAAGCATAGGCCTCGGCAGCGGCGTTTGCTTTTTCTGCAAAATCATTTTCTGTACTTGCAAAAATAATGGCTCTACTAGCATTCACTAGTAAACCCACCGATTCGTTTTTACCATACTTAGTCACATCGCCTAAACTACCTCCTTGTGCACCTACTCCTGGTACTAATAAAAAATGATGTGGAATAATGGAGCGAATATTTTCAAGCTCTTGGGCCTTGGTAGCACCCACCACAAACATGATTTGTTCAGCAGTTCCCCAAGTAGCTACTTGTGCTAATACCGACTCGTATAAATATTCTCCGCTACTTAATTTTTGTTGTTGAAAATTTTGACTGCCTTCATTAGAGGTAAGCCCTAACACAATGGTAAATTTATTTGTATAGGCTAAGAAGGCATCTAAACTATCTTTGCCCATATAAGGGGCTACTGTAATGGCATCAAAGGGTAAGACTTCAAAAAAAGTTTTAGCATAATGCGCCGAAGTATTTCCAATATCGCCTCTCTTTGCATCTGCGATAGTAAAATGTGAACCTGGTATATGCGCCAAGGTTTCTTCCATCGCCTGCCAACCTTTCACGCCCATCGATTCGTAAAAGGCTGTATTTATTTTATACCCCACACAGTGGGCAGCCGTGGCATCAATAATAGCTTTATTAAATTCAAGCACCCCTTTGGCATCCTTAGAAAAGCCCTTTGGTAGTTTCTCGCAGTCGGAATCTAAGCCTACACATAAATAAGACTGCTTTGTTTTTATATTTTCTACTAGCTCTTTTTTAGTCATAATTTATTTTTGCACTTTAAAAACTGGCTTGATTTTTTCAAATACTTTATAGCCCCAAGGCAACAATTCAAACTCATTTATATCTTGGAAAATTTGATTCGTAAATAATTCTTTATAATTGTTTCCGCCTTTTTCTAGTGCTAACTGAACTTGTTGTCCCTGATTAGATAAATTTAATACCACTACTACTTGATCATTACCTGCTGCTCTTTCATACGCCATCAAGGCATTTGGTTGATTTGTTTTTAATCTTCTAAACTTAGCTGTTTCTCCAAATGCTTTATTCGATTTTCTTAAGTGTAATAAGGTACTATAAAAAGAAGCACGTTCATATTTATTGAATGTGATAGGATCCTTCTCAAAAAACTGCAGAGGCCTTAAAACAGGTTCTTCCTGACCACTATAGATCAACGGAATGGTTCTGTTATAAGTCTGGGAAAGAATTGCAAAAGGAGCATGAATGGCACCAGGCATGGTCTCATAATCTGCCTTGTTCCATGAATTTTCGTCATGATTGCTCGTAAAGTACATGCGCCAAGCACCCTTCATAAAACTGGTATCAATTACATTAAACATGGAATCCAATGCAGCTACCCCTTTCTTTCCAGCAGCGATCTCTTTCATAATATTAAATTCTCTCCAAGTGTAAGTGGCATCAAAACCAGCAAGATGTAAAGCTGCATCATCAGCTTCTGCTAAAAAAAATAAAGGTCTAGTCTTTTTTAATGTAGCAATAGACTTGTACCAAAAACTAGTAGGCACTCCCCACGCAACATCTATCCTAAATCCATCAATGGTGGTATGATTGACCCAATAACGCATTGTATTAATCATACTATCCTGCATCTCAACATTTTCAAAATTTAATTCTCTTGTATCTGACCAATCTGCTGTATAGGTAGGTTTTCCTAAACTATCTTTTTCATAAAAATTAGGGTGTGTCGTTAACCACTTATTGTCTGCACCGCTATGGTTTGGCACGTAATCAATAATTGCTTTCATACCTAATGCATGAATTTGGTTTAGCAAGTTTTTAAAATCCTGTAAAGTCCCAAATTCTGGATTGATTGCCGTGTAATCTGCTACTGCATAATAGGACCCTAAAGTTCCTTTTCTTCCTTCTTTTGAAATAGGTTGAATAGGCATAAACCAAAGAGTTTGCACCCCCATCGCTTTTAACCTGGGTAAGTGCTTGGCGAATGCATTAAAAGTACCTTCTTGGGTATATTGACGAATATTTACTTCGTAGATATTACCCTGATGCATAAAAGATGGATGCTTTTGTTGCGCTTGTAATTGAATTACTAAAAAAAGTCCAACGAATAGAAATAGCTTTTTCATTTTTAAACCACTTAATTGATTGTAAATTTAATATAAAGCACCGAAGATGCCAATTAGGAATTACAATTTGGCTTAACTTTGTTCCTAATGAATATAATCAAAATTAAAGCTTTTTGGGTCATTGGATTGATGGCGCTGATGATTGGCTGCAGCGACACTTCCAACAAAGAGATGGCCGACAATGCGTTAGACGGTGGCAGGTATTTTATCGAAAACTGCATGCAGGGCGATTTTAGTAAGGCCAAAAACTACTTTTTAGCCAGCCCTCGAAATCAAGCCATTTTCGATAGCATTTCCACCCATTATTTTTTACTAGACAAGGAAGGAAGGCAGCAATTAAGACAGGCTTCTATTCAAATTAATGAAATTCGCAGTATTGACCCTACCCATACTAGTTTTGATTATCAAAATACATTGGATAAAATTGCTCAAAAAATGATGGTAGTATCTACTCCAGAAGGATGGAAAGTAGACCTAGCATATTCTTTTCCCCAAAAAACTAAATAAAAAATAAAATGGTATATTTGCAAAGGCAAAGAAGCCAACATTAAAAATTTATAAATTCATAGAATGGAAGCGCAAAAAAACACAAAAAAATACTGGGTACTTTTCTTTACATGGTTTGTAATTTTAATTGCTCTATTTATTGTTTACAGAGAGTTCTTCTGGTTGGCCCTTCCAGGCACTTTAACTTATTTCGCAAAGGCAATGGACCTCTTCTAGACCATTAAATTAGTCCAATTAACTGATATACTTAAAAGACCCGCTCTAATTTTAGAGCGGGTCTTTTTTTATGCCTACTATTCGTTTTTAAATTATTTTATTTAAAATCCTAGCTCTTTATTTTAAAATGGAAAGTGCCGCTGCTGCATAAGAAAATATTTCTGGCTGATGGTGATGTACAGGTTTCACCGTCTTAGATTCCCCTAAACGAACCACCACTGCATTTTTATCACGAATAATGTAAACATATTGCCCAAATAATCCGTTTTGTGCTACTATATCATGCCCTTGTTCTTTGAACATCCAATATTGATAACCGTAAAAATCAACTGGGCTTTCATTTTCATAAGCATCTTTCAAATAAGTAGCGGGCGTTGTAGCTGCTTGAACATAATTACTAGAAACAATTTGCTTCTCCCCCCATTTACCATTCTGTAATACGAGTTGTCCAAATCTTGCATAGTCACGCGCTACTCCATTGAAACAACAAAAAGCTTTTTCATGTTTTTGGGCCCCGTCTAAGAGCCATACTGCATCGGCTTCAGCGCCCATGGGTTGCATAAATCTTTCTGAAACAAGTGTTGAAATATTTTGGCCAAATACTTTTTCAACAATCAAGCCCAATACTTGGGTATCTCCACTACGATAGTCCCAATGTACACCAGATGGCTCTTGGTACTTCATTTTACTAATCATAAATTCTTCATCATCTCCATAATAACTATAGGCATTCATACTAAAATAACTTTTATCAAACTCTTTATAATTAGTACCAGAGCTCATGGTTAATAAATCTTTAATACGCACTTTTTCTAAACCATTTATTTTGAAATGAGGTATATAATTACCCACTGGCTCTTCTATTGATTTTATTTTCCCTTCATCTAACGCAATACCAATTAATAAAGAGATCATACTTTTAGCTGCAGAAAAAGAACCACTTAAAGTAGTGGGTGTATATCCATCCCAATACTTTTCATAAATTAGTTTCCCATCTTGAATGACTAAAAAAGCATGTGTATCGTTAGAGTCCATAATGGCCAAAAGAGAATCTGAAATAACTAGTTTATTATAACTAGCGTCCAAGGGCCAATATTGAGGCTTACCCCCACTTGGTACCAAGCGCGTTGGATGGGTTTTATAATCATGAATAGTATGCACACCCCAGGAAGCAAAGTTTTTCAAGTGTGATAACTGAGGGGTAAAAGATAGACCGCCTAATACAATTATGATTAGTGCAAGGCCAATGGCAATTTTTTTTAGCATAGTTTGAAAAAGTTTGGTTTATTTGTAATCCGCTTCTAAAGAAGCACCATTGTAAAATTAATTAAATTAAATCTAATAAAATGTATTCAAGCGAATTTCAAGCAATAATTGACCGCCGTAGATCGAACCGAAGATTTGACCCCCTTGTGGATGTGCCGGATGAGGTTATAAAAAGAAGTATAGAACGCGCTATTTTATCGCCTAATAGCAGCAATATGCAACTTTGGGAATTCTATTGGATTAAAAATGAGGAAGAAAAGAAAAAATACGAGGCCCTATGCTTAGGCCAGTCTGCAGCTAAAACAGCCAAACAAATTGTAGTTTTTGTAACTAGAAAAGATTTATGGCCTCAAAGAGCCAAGTGGAATTATGATAGATTAAAAGCTGGCATCAAAGGAGAACCTTCCAAACTAGAAAAAAGAGGATTGGATTATTATGGTAAACTAATGCCACTAGCTTATCGTAGTGACATTTTTGGAGTTTTTGCTTTTGTAAGAAGATGTATTAGTTTTTTTATGGGCATTTCAAAACCATTTATGCGTTTTGGTGGCAAAGCTGATCAAAGAATTACCGTGCATAAATCTTGTGCCTTAGCTGCTCAAACATTTATGTTATCCATAGCTGCCGAAGGATTTGAATCTTGCCCTATGGAAGGATTCGATCAAATAAGAGTTAAAAAAGCATTAAATCTTCCAGCAGGTGCTGAAATAAATATGATTATTAGCGTAGGTAAAGGAACAGAGCAAGGTATATGGGGCCCTCGATTCAGGGTACCTTATGAAGAAGTAGTTTTTGAGCGCTAAGAAATAATCGTTAAGAAATGAACGCTCACAAAAAATGATTAACTTTAAGCAGCAAAAATAAACGCAATGAACACAAAAAGAATCCTCTCTTGGCTACTTATCATAGTAGCCCCTTTATCAACAGCTGCTCAGCAAACTACTCAGTACCCTACCGATTATTTAAGTCCTGCATTTCATGCAGGTCGTCGTGCAGCTTTTAAAGAAAAAATATCAGTAAACGGTGTGGGTATTTTCTTCGCCTCTCAAGTGCGCGTAAGATCTAACGATACCGATTTCCAATATGCACAAAATAAAAACTTCTACTACTTTACAGGTTTAGAAGAATCAGATGCAGTATTACTCTTGTTTAAAACGCCAGTAACTATTTTAAATAAATCAGGTACTGAATTTATTTTTGTAAAAAATAGAGACCCGCAAAAAGAATTATGGACAGGAAAAATTCTAGGCGCAGAAGGTGTAAAAGCAAAGTATGCAATAGAAAACGTGTTTATCAATGATGAGTTTACAGCGAATACCGTTGATTTTAGTAGCATAGACTCTGTTTTCTCTACTTATCGTAGCGAGGATATTTTTTCAAAATATAAAAGAGCAGAAGACCCACTTGCGCGTATGGCGACTATTGTAGATAATATTATTAATTCACAAAATAAGCCTATAGCAGCAAGAAGTACCCAAACAATATTAAGTAATCTTCGTGGTATCAAACAGCCAGAAGAAATTGCCTTAATTGCAAAAGCAGCTGCTATTAGCTGTGAAGGTCATAACGATGTAATGCGTGCCATTAAGCCTGGTATGAACGAATACCAAGCTCAGGCCATTATGGAATACCATTTTAAAGCCAATGGTTCTGAATACCCTGGATATCCGAGTATTAATGGAGCTGCAGAAAATGCATGTGTGCTTCATTATATCACCAATTTAAAATTGATGAATGATGGCGATTTGCTTTTGAGCGATTGCGCTGCAGAATACCATGGTTATACTGCAGATGTCACTAGAACGGTTCCTGCCAATGGAAAGTTTACGGAAGCACAAAAAATTATTTACGAATTAGTTTTGAAAGCACAAGATGCAGGTATTGCTGCCTGTGTGCCAGGTGCCCCCTTTGGTGTGGCAGATGCTGCTGCTAGAAAAGTAGTGAACGAAGGTTTAATAAAATTAGGTATTGCTGCTAATGAGGCAGAAGCCAGAAAATATTTCCCGCATGGCACTTCACATCATTTGGGCTTAGATGTGCACGATATGGGACCGCGCACCTTATTACCAGGGGTGGTCTTAACCGTGGAGCCAGGTATTTACATCCCACCAGGAAGTAACTGCGATAAAAAATGGTGGAGTATTGGTGTAAGAATTGAAGATGACATTTTAATTACTGAAACAGGTAACAAAAATTTATCAGCAGGGGCTCCTCGTACCGTAGAGGCTATTGAGAAAATGGCTAAAGAGAAAAGTATATTTAAAAAATAAATATAAAAAAACGGGCATTTTTAAATAGTTAAATTTAAATTTACGCAGTAAAAAAGCGGTCCGCACAGCATAGCTAAGCTACCTGCAATTCATTCAAGTTATAAAAAATAGTATGCAAAAATTATTAATAAGCTCAATTAGCGCTATTTTCTTAATGTTAGTGGGCAGTTCTTTTGCCCCCATTACAGATAACCCGGACGCTATTGTTGGCGTATGGAAAACAGGCGAAGGAAACGCCATGGTACGTATCTATAAAAATGGTGATAAATACCAAGGAAAAGTAGTTTGGTTAAAAGAACCCAATGACCCTGAAACAGGAAAGCCAAAGCAAGATAAAAACCACCCTGACGAAGCAACTAAAACAAGACCCGTACTTGGAATGATTAATATCTGGGGCTTCTCTTTCAAAGAGAATAATCTTTGGGATGATGGTAATATTTACGACCCTAAAAATGGCAGCACCTATTCATGTACAATTAAAATGATCAACCCCAATTCACTTGAAGTGAGAGGGTATATTGGGGTTTCCATTATTGGAAGGACAGATAACTGGACTAGGCAACAGGCAAAATAATACTAAGGAGATACAAAATTTAGGCTAATATTAAAAAACAATGGATTTCCTAAATTACTTGTAAAGTAGCGTTGACTATCTTCTTTAGCGTCATACCTGTTAACTACATCAAAGCGGTAATTGTACCTTAATCCTGCTTGTGCATTTATCCAAAGAAATCCAGTAAGTTTTTTATCCCACATGATTCTTGGCTTAACTTCTCCACGTTGGATATAAGTGTTCTTACTCATTGTATTAGGCAGTTGCATTAAAAATTGATTCCCTTCTAATTCAAAACCAGCCTGCAACATATTTGTTGTGGAGAAATTATATCGAACAAAACCACGCGCAGGAAGTAAAAGCTCCATACCCCATTTATCATTGAATGTTTTATTCCAAAACAAAACAGGCAGATGTATTAATTGACCAGCACGATACGTTCTAGCTAAACCAGTACCAATCATGTTTTTTTCAGATGTCTTCCAACCATAAATGATTGTACCACTTAAAGTAATGGCTTTGTTTTGAATAGCACTTGTATTTTCAAACAAACCGTTTACGTCAGTGCTAGCTTGAAAAATTAAAAAATTCTTTTCATTTAAAGGTTTGAAAACAGTGGTATTTATACCTGCTGTTAATAATGCAGTTTTGTCTAAAGCAGTTGCAAAATCGTTAACTGTCGGATTGGTAACATTGAATTTACTACTCCAATAGTTTACTCCCATTTGCCAAATAAGCTTATTGGTAGAAATGACAGGCACATTGACTTGCGCTCTAATTGCGTTTACTTGGGCTATATTGATTTGTGTAGGAAATTGTTTGGCATTAAAACTTATACCAGGCATTGAAAAGTCACCATACTTCTCAAACCCTAAACTCAAAATTCTTTGAGGCGTTTGATTCAATACTTTTTGAGAACAAAAACGCTTAACGCCATCTGCATCCCCAAAATTACTATAGTCGAAATTTTCTGTTGTATCAGTTTGGGCAAAAACAAATGATGCGCTAAATAAACATAAAATAGTGGTTGCTAGACGCATAAAATAGATGTATTTATTTTATTACAAATATAATAGTAAACAGTTTAAAATGGCTTAAAATTTTATCCATTCAAGCAATACAATAAATATATATAAAAAAAAGGTCTCAGTAAACTGAGACCTTTTTTTATATAGGAAGAGATTCCATTAATCATTTTGTTTTACTAAAGGATTAGCATTGATTTCTGATTGTGGAATTAACCACTGCCATTGAGCATCACCAGCAGCTACATCCATAGACACTGCAAGTGCAGAATTATGATTAGAACCATTTCTATTTAATGCTTGATTCAATCTCTTTAAATCATAGAATCTGAACCCTTCACCCCATAACTCAACACGTCTACTGTTCATGATTTCAGTAAGATATGCGGTCCCAGATGCGGAAGATGAGACATAAGTAGGAACACGTGTTTTCATAAAAGTAGTAAATACCAGTTTTGACGCGGCCTCTTGATCGTTACGAGCTAAAGCCTCTGCTTCAATTAAAAACATTTCAGCTGCTCTCATATAAGCTATATCGCCAACTGAATTTGCATCACCTTTAGCTTTGAATTTTTGGTTCATATAAGCAACTCTAGAACCACCTGGAGGAGTTACTGAGTTAGCAGTTGTTGGAGCAACTACCCAAAGTGCTCTTCTTAAATCGGCAGCATCCATAGTTGTATACAAACTTCTGCTAATTAATTTTGGATTGGTACGAATATTAGTAGAGTTAAAATTGTAACTAATATAAGCTAGGTATGCAGTAAAATATTCAGTCTGATCGTCAATCTGGCTACTTGCCCATATCCATTCTGTATTAGCCCAACTTGAAGAACCATCCGCAAACTGAGCAGCAGTATTCATTAAAGTGTATCCAGTTCTTGCTGCTGCAGCCTTGGTAGCTGCAGTTGCCCAATCTTGCTGTGTTAATGCAACACGAGCTTGAATACCTAAAGCAACACTCAAATTAAGATTTGACTTATCAGCTCTTGGAGTAGTAAGTATACCAGCAGCGGTGTTTAAATCCTTGTTTATTTGTGTGTAAACTTCAGCTACAGTAGCACGTGGCTGAGGATCAGTCGTATTTGTTAAAACCAAAGGAACCCCTAAGCCATTATTGGCTTCCCCTTTAACAAAACGCTTCCCATAAAGTTGAACTAAGTTGAAATAAGCCCAAGCTCTGTAGGTTAATGCTTGTCCAAGCATACTATTTTTATCAGCTGGCAGCCCTACAGTTTTATCAATTCCATTGATAATAACATTTGCATTGGAAATGATTCTGTAATAAAAAAGATAAGGAAAAGTACTTCCACCATTTGCATTTCTATGGTCTATCCATCTATACATACTTAAAAACCATCCATTGGATTGTCCGCTGAATACATAATCGTCACCCAAAACATCGGAATTGAGCATATTTGTGCCTTCTCCAAATGAACCTTGGCTACCATAGCTATTAAACATGGCTCTATGGATACCATTTAAGGATGCTTTCGCATTCTCAACGGTTATAATTGCCGAACCAGCGTCTACCTGAGTGGTTGGCTTTGTTTCTAAAAATTCTTTCTTACAAGCACTCAAGAAAAGAACTACTAGTAATAATGAGGTTTGAAATTTATATTTCATCTTATACAATTTAAAAAATTATTATAAATTAATGTTTATACCAATGTTAAATACCGCAGCAGGAATGTAAGCGATTGAAGTTACGCCTCCAAAAGACTGAGATGGATTCATACCTGATCTTTCAGTAAACATTTTTACATTTTCAGCTGAGATATAGATTCTAGCACTATTGAATGGTTTTTTTGAAGCGAAGCTATGGTCATATGACAAGGTAATATTCTGAATATTCAAGAATGATGAGCTTGTTAGAAAACGGTTACTTGTTGCTCCAAAAAATGAAGTTTGTGCATTATCCATTCTTGGCACATCGCTGATGTCTCCCGGATTTATCCATCTTTTTAACATATCCTTATGCAATGAAGCACCATAGGTACCTGCATGCATATATGCTGCATAAGTATCGTCATAAGTTAATCCTCCAATTTGCCAGTTAGCAAGCGCACTTAAAGTATACTTTTTGTATCTAACAGAAGTGTTGATGGATCCATAAACATCTGGAATAGAGCTTCCACTATAGGCATATTTAGCAAAACTTGGATTAGTCGTTACTGAATCACCATTGAATATTCTTAAATTGGCAGCAGTGATGATAGCACCATCCGCTTTATACAATGCAGATCCATCGGTAGGATCAACTCCATACCATTGTCTTAACCAATAATCAAATATAGATTGACCAACCATTAACTTTTTTGTACCACTAATAATTTCTTTTTGTGGCATTTTTGTGATTTGATTTTTCACAGTGGTTGCATTTACTCCTATTTTCCATGTGAAATCTTGAGTTCTGATCACTTCCGCATCTAAATGCAACTCAAACCCTTTGTTATACATTCCACCAATATTTTTACTGATTGAACTGAATCCACTAGAAATTGGCAATGGTACACTAAACAATAAATTATTTGTTTGTCTTTTGAAATATTCAAATGAACCGCTTATACGATTATTGAATAAAGTGAAATCGACACCAATATCAAATTGACCATTGGCCTCCCATGTTAATGAGTCATTACCTAAAGTTGTAGATTGTTGAATTCCTGGAGTTAAACCATTGTTACGACCAATATTATACAATACTTGTGAAGCGTAATAACTGATACCTGCGTCATTACCCGTAGTACCATATGAAGACCTTAATTTCAAGAAGTTTACGAATTTTATATTTTCCATAAACTTCTCCTTAGTTACAAGCCATGCAGCACTTGTACTCCAGAAATTACCCCATCTTACTTTGGGACCAAAACGACTGTTACCGTCGGTTCTTCCACCCAAGGTTAAGAAATATTTAGAACTTAAATCATATTTTAAATTACCAAAATAACTTTCTATCCTGTGGTTATCTTGATAAGATTCTAGATTAGTTGTAGTAGTGAAATTGATTAACTCAAAGTTGCCATCTACTACTTGACCCTGTCTAGTTCCAGATAAAATATCTTCGTTATTGCTATAATTTTCATGACCTAATAAAACATCAAAGTTGCTTTCTTTCACTTTTTTGTTATAAGTTAACAATTGGTTGAAAGTATAATTTGTAAGCAATTGATTTGACTTTGATGATCTTCCAGCAGGAGCGCCATCACCAATTATCTTATTTTGGTAAGTCAGGTCCATTCTGTTTTGAATGTCTGCTGCAAAATTGGTAGTTAATTTCAATCCATCATATAATTTAACTTCAGCGTAGGTACGACCGTTAAAAACATTGCGTGCAAAACGCTCATCGCTAAACTCATTCTCTGCAATGGTATGACGGCCACCGTATCCACCAGAAGGTCTTACATAACCAGTTGAATTACCATAGTCATATTGTCTTTTCCCATTTCCATCTAACAAGTAATTACTTGAATTTGGAGCATACATATATACTGGGAAAATTGGACCCATTCTAGAAGCAAAGAAGAAAGGATTTACAATTGAGTTACTTCCATCAGTAGAGGCAAAAAGTCCACCACTTTTGGTAAAAGAGATATTCGATCCTGTTTTTAACCAAGATTTTAATTGAGAATTCACATTGGCTCTTACACTAAATCTTTCGAAATCTGATCTTTTAATATATCCCTCTTCCTTAAGGTAGTTGAATGAAACGAAATAATCTGTTTTATCTAATCCACCACTAAAATTCATACTGTAGTCGTTACGAATACCGTTTCTTGTAACAGGGCTGAACCAATCTAAGTCCTCAGTTTTATAAAGCAATTTAGCGCCTGAATTAAATGTCCCGTTCGGATTCATTAAGGTATTTTTTGATACATCAAAAGCATTGTAGCCTAATAAATCAACAATACCGTTTGATCCTGAAACTAAGCCCGAGGCAATGTTACTTGCATTGGCTAGTGTTAATGGACTTGATGCTCTATATGCTAATGAGTTTCTGTAGGCTTCCCACATTAATATATAATAATCTGCAGGTCCAACTCGATCGTAGTTAGGGATTGCTCTAGAATTTACACTTGAGTTATATTTGAAAGTTGTATTGCTTTTGCCAGCTTTACCTTTTTTAGTGGTAATCATTACAACACCATTTGCTGCACGAGAACCATATAAAGAAGTAGTAGCCGCATCTTTTAATACAGATAAACTTTCAACATCATCCATGTTGATATTGGAAATGCTAGATGTATAAGGAACACCATCCACTATGTATAAAGGATCACTAGAAGCAGAAATGGATCCAAATCCTCTAATTCTGATTGCAGGTGAAGAACCTGGCTGACCATTTGAACTTGTTGTAGCGATACCTGGTGCAGCACCAATTAAAGCATTGGCAACACTGGTTAAAGGTCTGTCTTGAAATTCCTTTGCAGAAATGGTTGCAGCACTACCAGTGAAATTACTTTTCTTCGTAGTACCATAAGCTACTACTACCACATCATTCAACTTGTTGTCTGATAATGTAAGTTTCACATTTAGAATACCGTTAGCTGGAACCGCTAAATTTGCGGAATTAAAATCAACCACAGAAAAAGAAATTTCTTTTGCAGGTTCTGTTAAATTGATGGAATAAGTTCCATCTGCCTTAGTAGTAGTTCCCATTTTAGTGTTCTTTACAAACACAGATACATTGGAAACTGGAGCACCGTTTTCATCAGTTACTTTACCCGTGACTACTTTTGTTTGTGCAAAAGCGATTACTGTAAAAAATAAAAATGAAGACATAACAATTAAATGTTTCATCATATTTATAGATTTTTGTTATTTTAATGTACGAATGTAAACAAATTATTACTTTTTTTAACAAATAATTAGTAATATTTTTTAGAAATTTTTCCATTTATATTATATAAATTTTAAATATATACTACATAAATTTCATACAAAAAAGTGCGTAATACGTTATTTTAAAACATATTACGCACTTTTTAAAAAAAAGAATAACTGTGGAGTCGAGGGGAGTCGAACCCCTGTCCAAACAATGTTACCATTGGTCTTCTACATGCTTATTGTTTTATTACTTGTCGGCGAATAGCAGGAAAAACACAAACCAATTATTCACTTAGCTGAAT
>Ga0209107_10001010_pt1 | contig 15863 bp, 15 predicted proteins | sample LakErihyJuly2011_2_FD_187460 | JGI IMG/M metagenome (GOLD analysis project Ga0209107, IMG submission 187460) | Freshwater microbial communities from dead zone in Lake Erie, Canada - CCB hypolimnion July 2011 (SPAdes) (version 2) | ecosystem: Environmental > Aquatic > Freshwater > Lentic >... | reverse complement strand
GTGGTAGGTCCACCAGTTGTGGTAGGTCCACCAGTTGTGGTAGGACATACAGTTGTCGTATGCGCACTAGTTGTGGTAGGCGCACGAGTTGTAGTGGGACATACAGTTGTCGTGCCACGACGACGTACACAGGAAGAGCATCCACAAGTTGTCGTAGGTCCTGCAGTTGTAGTTATACGACGACTTACACATCTAGAGCATCCACAGTGTGTTCCTCTAGTTGTCGTAGGTGCACAAGTTGTTGTTGCACGTGTTGTCGTAGGCCCATGGAGATAGCATCCGCAAGTTGGACAAGTAGGACGAGTTGTGGTAGGTCTTCGAGTTGTGGTAGGTCTTTGAGTTGTCACAGGACAACCACAATTATCGTGCATTTGTTTATTATATAATAATTTATCGCAAGCGACTTTCTATTGATTCTATCATACTCTTGACAGATTTTCGTTCAAATGACCTCTCTCGAGAATTATCTACATGTGTAGTGGTAGGCACATACATAGCATCAGGTGTAGTTATATTGTTGGTTATGTCGGGTGTAACAATATTAGATTGCTTAAAAATTATATTACGAACCTTAACTGGCATTTATTCTTAGTTTCTTAAAATTATCGCGAACCCATACATGATGATACACGTACAGTAGGAGGTAGAGGGTGAATGGGTAATGAATTAACATTGGGATTTTGGATCGGAGCAACTATCTTTATGGTTTTAACTGGACAAGAAGGTGGTCTAAATGAAAAGTTCGTTGGCATTTATTTACTACACTGAAAATGGAACAATCTAAAGACATTACTTATAATAACAAGAATGGGAGATACAATTATTGGAGTTCAATTTGGAATCGCCAACCCTGAAGACATTCTGTCACGCAGTGTTGTTGAAGTAATCACTGACAAAACTTATCAAGCACAACTTCCTGTTCCAGGCGGAGTATTTGACTCACGCTTTGGTGTAATTGAAAATGGCAAGGTGTGTCCTACATGTAAACAAACAAATCTACTTTGTCCAGGTCATTTTGGTCATATTACTCTTGCACGACCCGTCTACCTTTATCAGTTTCTAGATACAGTCCAAAAAGTACTTCAGACCGTCTGCTTGAATTGCAGCAATCCTTATGTTCCAGATGAGGAACTTGAAAAAATCGAGGCGAAGTTTACAGGAATGGACCGATTTAATGCAGTTCGGGAGCGTACAGCAGGATATAAGACAAGGGAACTAAAATCAACATCAACCTGTACACATTGTGAATCACCAATTATTAAAAAGATTGAAAAAGTAGAAAATACGGTTGCAACTCTAGAAGCAGTTACTTATGATGAAGAGGCGGATAAGATTCCTCTTCAACCTGAACTAGTTCTTCGTTGTTTTCAGCGTATGTCCGAACGTCACATTACTCTGATTGGATTTAATCCTAAATTCAGTCGTCCAGACTGGATGATTTGCACTGTACTTGCTGTCCCTCCGCTTACAGTTCGCCCATCAGTTGTTATGGATGATAATCAGCGCATGGAAGATGACTTGACTCACAAACTCATCGATATTGTTCGCAATAATCAGCGTCTTCGTGATAAGATTGATAAGGGTGATTCTGCAGATGTTATTGACAAGTACACCGATATTGTTCAGTTTGATGTAGCTACTTATGTTGATAACGATATTAAGGGACTTCCTCCTGCTGCTCAGCGCTCCGGTCGTCCACTCAAAACTCTCAAATCTCGCCTTGGTGCCAAAACTGGTCGTGTGCGTGGCAATTTAATGGGCAAGCGTGTGGATTTCTCTGCACGTTCGGTTATCACACCAGATGCAAATATCGATGTAGATGAGCTTGGTGTTCCAGAAGAGATTGCGATGAACCTAACATTTCCAGAGGTAGTTACAGTTTACAATCGTGACCGACTTATGACATATATCCGTAACGGAACTTCAAAGTATCCCGGAGCAAAATCAGTATTTCTTAAGGATGACCAGCGTCCCATTTCACTGAAATATGTAAATCCGGAGATTATTGACCTAAGAGATGGTGATATCGTGCATCGTCATCTTGTTGACGGTGACGTAGTTCTCTTTAATAGGCAGCCTTCTCTTCACAAGGGCTCTATGGAGTGCCACCGTGTTCGCGTACTACCATATTCTACATTTCGCCTTAACGTTTCTGCGACAAAGCCATATAATGCTGATTTTGATGGTGATGAGATGAATATGCATGTACCACAGAGTATTGCTGCTGCATCAGAAATTAAGTATCTTGCAAGTGTTCTTCGCCAGATTGTATCTCCACGCACAAATGCAGCAATCATCTCTGTATTTCAGGATACACAGACTGGTATCTATCGTCTCTCTCAGCCCGAAGTACTCATTCCAGAGCATATTGCAATGAACATTCTATCACGTATGAAGAAGCCACTTTCTACATACATTCGTCAGAATAAGAGCCTCTCTGGTCAGGATGTTATCTCTAGCGCTCTTCCTGCAATCGACTTTGCTGGTAAGGTTACTGTCAAAAATGGTAAGCTCGTAAAGGGTATTCTTAATAAGGGTGCATTTGCATCAACAACTGAGGGTCTTGTTCACATGATTTATTCAGACTTTGGTCCTGATCGAGCGGGTCAATTTATCAACGATATTCAGAATATTGTAACGAAGTATAATCTATTTACTGGCTTCTCGGTTGGTCCATCAGACCTTGCAACAAATAGTGAGACTGATGAGGTTATTAAGCGTACTCTTGCAGAGGGTCGCCAAAAGGTGGCCGATATTCTATCAGATATTCATTCGGGGAAATTTCTCAATGGCTCGGGACGTCCCGATGGAGAAGAGCTCGAGAATCAAATTCTCAATGCACTCAAAGCTGTCGCATCTACAATTGGCGATGAGTCTATGAAGAGTCTTCCTAAGACAAATCGCATGGTTCAGATGGTTGATTCAGGTGCTAAGGGCTCTGCGCTTAACATTACGCAGATGTTGGGTCTTCTTGCTCAACAACAGGTAGCAGGTAAGCGTATTCAGTACACTCTTCAAGACCGCACACTTCCTCATTTCACCAAGTTTGACGATGGTATGGAATCGCGTGGTTTTGTAGAGAACAGCTTTATTAGCGGTCTGCGTCCTGCAGAGTTCTTCTTTCACGCTATGGGTGGTCGCGAGGGTCTTATCGATACAGCAGTAAAGACGTCTGATTCTGGGTATATTCAGCGTCGCCTTGTAAAAACTATGGAAGACCTTCATGTTGCGTATGATGGTACGGTTCGTAACGTAAATGGCTCTATCTTTCAGCACCAGTATGGCGGAGATGGCGTAGATAGTGTATATACAGAAAATCAACCGATTGAACTAGCAGTTATGTCTATGGAGCAGCTCTATCACGAGTTTGGTGCCTCAAAAGCTGATTTTGAAGCCGTGGTAAAGGGTGATGTAGGAGATACTCCTTCTGACCTAACCGACCAGCTTCTTCGTGACCGTGATGCGCTAGTTAAAAATGTGTTTCGGTTTAAAAAGGGTTCTTCTGTAATGTCCGCTGTTCCACTTAAACGCCTTTGTGAGAAGTTCAATAACCCCTACGCAACTAAGACAGACTTAACACCTGAATATGTTGTTTCCGAGTTACAAAAATTCTCGGCTCAGTCGTGGATTGAGCATAACAAACTATTTCACATTCTACTTCGATACTACTTAGCCCCTAAGAAGTCAATCATTAAGATGCGTCTGAGTCGTGATATGTTTGACGAACTTCTTACCGAGATTCGCTTTCGTTACATCAAGAGTCGTGTACATCCTGGTGAAATGGTTGGTACTCTAGCTGCACAATCTATTGGCGAGCCTACTACTCAGCTGACACTAAACACATTCCATTCTGCAGGTACTGCTAAGGCAAATGCTACGGCTGGCGTTCCTCGTATTGTTGAACTTCTTGGTGCATCACACAATCCTAAGAATCCTGGAAATATTATCTATCTCGACCCAAGCATTGCTGGCTCACAAGTTGCGGCTATTTCAAAGATGAAGGATATTCAGAAGACTACTCTTCGCGATATCACCAAGTCTGTCCGAATCTATCATGACCCAAATCCTCTATCTACAAACACCGCAGTTCAGGAAGACCGTGACATTCTTCAAACATATGAGAAGTTCTCGGTAACACAGGGAAACACATGTGTATCGCCTTGGATTATGAGACTTGAGTTGGACACAATGGAAATGGCTGCGCGTCAAATTATTGATATGACACTCATTCAGACTAGAATTGAAAATAATAAGGTTCTTCGTGTGTTTAGCTGTGTTCACACAGATACCAACTCTCCCGATAAAATGGTGCTTCGTATCGTGTTTGGGTCTGATATGGTGAAGAACGCACTATCGCTTCGCTTTATTGAAGATAAGTTACTAGATACTGTATTGCGCGGAGTAGAAGGAATCGGACGTGTCTTTGTAAGGGAATTGAATGATGAACTTATTTACGATGAGAAAGTAGGCGGGTATGTTCCTCAGAAGCAATATGTTCTTGATGCAGAGGGAACAAATCTTCTTGACCTTGCTACTGTTCCTAATGTTGACCCTCTTCGTAATTGGTCGAATGATATTCATGAAATTTTGGATGTATTTGGAATTGAGGCAGTTCGCGTTGGACTATATGAAGAATTCATGGAAGTATTCAAAGCTGGAGGTGAGTCGGTAAATTATCATCACATGATTACTCTTGTAGATACGATGACATATCTGGGACGCATTATGGAAGCAAATCGTTTTGGTATGAATAAAGGTGAGAATGGTGTTCTTGCTAAGTCGTCCTTTGAAGAAACGTCTAAGATTCTGTTTAATGCCGCACTTTCTGCCGATTTTGATAATATGAAGGGCGTGTCTGCGAATATTATGTTCGGTCAGAAACCCCCGTGTGGTACTGGATTTGTTGATATTTTAGTAGATGAGTCAAAACTTCCCGAGGGAACCGAAGAAGACCTATCTGTCTTTGAAGCAGACCTTGCTGCTGCCAATGCACGAGTGGATTCTGAGGATAGAAAGGATGCCGAGCAAGGTGGTGTTCGTATGGAAGATATTGCAATGGATTGGTAACTATAAAACGGATTAGAGAAAAAGAAAATCTTATCTATGTCAAATGTATGTTTCAATCAACTACCGAATGAACAAATCAAACGAGATTGGTATGTTTGTCTCAACGCTTAACGAAAAAACTCCTACATGGAGTGACCTTCTCACAATTGATTACTTCTATCATCACCACATGGAAAACTACGATGGTGGACTTTCTTTTCTCGATAGACTCTTTGATAAATTGGGTCAATTTCATCCAGAGTGGAATATTGAAGACTTGAAGAATGCTATTCGTAATTCAAATAATCCTGTACTTGTCTATACAGATATAATTCACTATATGTTAGAGGACCCGCGTGACGTAACTTACTACGGGATTTAAGATTACCAACTCCATGAGCCACCAAATCCACTCTGATATACTGCTAATGATTTAGGATACTTTTTCTTTAGACAATCGTGGAGTAACTTATCATCTTTCGTAATACACTGGTTTGGTTGTGCAGGACGATATTCGGAATCATTCACCATAAAAGGGTATATCTTCTCCGTGTCAATGATATGCACATTGTCACGCGGCTTGATTCCCTTTCGAAAGAAATAAGGCCCTGTTTCAGTATTAATACGAACATTATAGAAATCGATATCTTCTAATGTAACCGGATGAAGAAGCCGCTTTAGACAAATGCATCCAGGAACACATGCAAAGAATCCATTAGAAATGTAATGTCCTGAGCCTCCTTTACACTTTAATCCACATGGGTCTTCATTTGCAGTAATTAATTCAAAGTCTTTATGTTTTTCGATATAGTCAAAGAATGCATCACTAACTTCAAATAAGGAATCCATATAAATACCCCCAAATCTATGCAGTAACTCATATCTTGCTAAATCTGCAACTTGAGCATAACGCGATTGTCCTATTTCTTCTCCAACTTCCATTGACTTTTTGATATAGTCGTGTGTAATCGGTAGTATTTCTATCTTTAAATCATCATTGGTCCATAACTTGTAAATGAAACCATTTTTTTCAGCACACTCCTTGGCACCTTTCATTAGATTGTAACGTACGGATGACTTCTCAAGCGGATTACCAAACCATATTTGATGAAAAACTTTAGGAATCTCGCGTTTCATAGAGATATAAATAGGCTCATTGAAGAAATGTGAACGTTCTCGGGGTTTTAGTTTGTTTCCCTTTTTATTATATATTTTTTTACAGATATCTTGTGTTTTTGCATAGAAAACCAAGAGATTGCGTTTTAACTCAATTTGAGAGTCGGTTAATTTAGGACCGACTCCAAATGTCTTAATCTCTGGAAAATGCTCCTTTACAATACGATGAATCGTGCGGTGATGCTCATGACCATATTCTCCAATATCATTGTGCGTTAGAACCAACTTCCATGGGTGTTTAGATAATTGAGTTAATCCACGTTCAAATGGTGTTCCATAAAATTGAGAATCTGACTCCTTTTCATCATCTGTATATTCTTCTTTCACATCATACATCACGTAACGTGTCACGCTGCAGAATGACATAGTTCGATAAAACTCAAGTGAGCGTACAGGGTCGCTTAGATGTGAGGCACACACTACAAACCACCCAGATTGCATTAGTAGATTTATACCTCCCCATAATACGTCATCATCTGGATGAGCGACTATAAGGAGTTTATCAACGTCCATTATTTAGTTCATTGATTTGGTTTTTGCTTAGTTGGAATATGCGAGACCACCCATACCAGACATTACGCGAAGGATATTGTAATTGACTGCATATACACGAATCTCATAGTTTTCTATATCTTGATTTGAAATAGCGACATCTCCATCCACACTAAACACTAGAGTTGCAGTGTCAATGCGAGAGAAGTTGCAGGTGCCCGAGGGCTGATGCTCTTCGGGTTTAATTGCAAAAGAATATACATGGACTCCAGGAATAAATGTACCACTGTGGTGCTGGAAAGGCTGGGTGGCCCAAAAATAGCGGCCAGGCAGTGGCGCGACACGGTCTTGCCCATTGAGCTGTATAGAGCAGTCATATATGATGTCATCATATGAAAATGGTTGTACTTGTTGAGGAATTGCAGTAGCAAATCTACAATCTCTCTTCCATGACGCCTGAGTTACCCAAATGAGCTCCTTTACAGGATGATTAAATGTAAGGTCAACACGGTTCTGTGCCGATGTTAGTCCCTTGTCTTGATTAAACTGTGTCTGCTCAATAAGATATTCATGAGATTCCTGTGCCATACGACGACGCTCTTCTACATCAAGATATACATAGTCAATTAAGAGATTTGCTTGCCCCGGTCCAGATGATGTATTCACTACTCCGCCTGCACCATAACGCATAATAAGTTCAGGCCTGTTCCATAATAGATTAATTTTTACTTCATGATATTGCAGAGCAATTAGAGGAAGCGCAGCTCCGGGGTTGCGAGAAAAGAAGAAAAACAGTGGAATAAATCCAACATTTTTACGAGTTGGGCGACCTGTTGTGCCGCATTGCTCAGAAGGAATGTCTAATATGTGTGCCATTGCATTCATCTTTTGACGGGCATCCAAAGGATATGCAAGTGTGCTCCACAGATACATAAACTCGCCATATTGACGGTCAATAACCTGACCTCCAATATCTAATTCTGCATACTGAAGAAGATTAAAGCCTGCAAGTCTATCATCCTGATAAATTAAAGGAAAATCATCTCCTGTAAACTCGACCTCCACATATGCGGATGACACTAAGTCAGCATAGCGAGTTAGAATAGCAGAGTGTTTAGTGCCCCAAACGGCCTGACCAGTCATGTTAACACGAAATGGCTCCATTGCAAAGTTAGTATGACGCTTGAACAGTCCTCTCCAGAAGGTAATCTGGGGATTCCCAGAGAGATATGCATCTTGTGCGCCATAGGCAACGAGTTGTAATAAACCGCCACCCATTTGTCTTTATATGTTACTTATACTCAATTTTTTTTGTAGATAACTTACTTGCGACGACGTTGGGTTTTTCCTCCACGACGGCGTCTGCGACCACCCATAGAGGCAGACGCTGGGGCAGACGCTGGGGCAGACGCTGGGGCAGACGCCGATGTAGCCAACTTTTCTTCGTCAATGCTACTTTCCTCACCACCCTTGTGCTTTTTATAAGATTTCTTAGCCGTCTTGAGAACATGGGAAAACCATTTCTTACCTAGGGTCTTCTTATCGTCCTTCATTGTCTTCATCGTAGCCTTAACGTGAGATAGCCACTTGGTCATTTTGTTTTAACGCAAAGATTATTAAACCATTCTATCTTTGGCTTCGTTAAACTGTAACACTATAGATTGGAGATGTATGTTTCATTGGTTGAAATGATAACGCCGGGTCTGGCAATTGAGGTTTCTTGTATTTCTTGGGCTTGAGAGGACGAAGTGCTGCTGGCTTGAGAACTAGACTGTTCTCTTGAAACTCTCCAATGTAAACCTCCATCATACTATCAATTGACCCATAGTTCATCATTACCCATTGACATCCGAATGTGAATAATATTTGAGGATTATAGTTAACTAAATCATTACCAATATCAGGAACAACCATTGTGATATTATTGCGGTTATAGTCAATAAGCTCATTCTGGTCATGAGGCTGTGATGCCTGTGTGTAGGTCATTCTACGAAGATGAGATGACGACCACGATAGATTTACCAATTCTTCGAATAAAGTACCTTTTACTGCACTTCCGCCAGAAACGATAATAAGTTTATTTTGAAGATTACATATTGGTTCAATTGCAAGATTTTTGCGAGTATAGCTGAAATGAGAATCTAACATGTACGAGCGACAAGAAGATGATTTTAGTATTTCTGCAGCTGCATTAATAGTTTTATTTTTTTCAGTATGAAACACCAAGCTTAAAATAAATGGGTCAGACGAGACAGGAGAAGCGATACTATTGAATGCATTTTGACCAATTGCATTACAACATGCGTCAAATGGAACTGTATTATATGCATAGTCTGTTCCTAATTTCTGATTTTTTAATCCAACAACTGGCTTATCGTCCACATCCGAGTATATGTCCAATTCTACAAGACGTACGCCCGCCTTTATAGCCATTGGAATAACTTTATCACTAATGTAATCGTAGACATCTGCTCCTGGAAACACAGAGTACGATGAAGAAGCAGAATAAAAATCACAAAATCTATAATTCGCAGGTTGGGGGCACCCAATTGGTGCTAGCTTTGTAACTTTTGAATATGTACTAAAAATGGGTTTTGCTTTTGATATTGCTTTATTTCCAGATGGAGTCAAAGATACCCAAAGAGCATATGCGATACCTATAATCAAAACAGCTAGTACGCTGTATTGAACACTAGGTGGAATACTTTTTATCCAATCCATTACTTCTTACCAATACTATATAGCAAGCCTCTAAAACTTCTTACTACTTCATCTGGAACTCTTTTTTCCATAGGAACACCTGAAAGACAACACCAATGAAAATATATACAATACATTCCACATTCCGAATCCTCGGACTGATGAAGAGTTTTATTATATGTCAATTCCATAGGCTTAGAATGAATCTTTGTCAAATCCCATTGTTCCTTCCATCGGCGCATAAGGCGCTGAATTTCGGGCTCAGGAGCATTTGAATATGAATCAAAATATGTAATACGTGCATTTTCATATTTTGGGTTCAAGTCAGCAAATAAAGCAATCCAGTGTTGTCCCGGACCAGTGCTGACATCGGTGTTAAATACAATTCCAATACGACGAGCGCCTTTATCATATAAATCTTTAATTTGAAGTGAACAGAGAGAATCTACAATACATTTTCCAGTTTTAGACTTTTTATCAAAATCTATAGGAATACATCCGAGAAACTTATATTTTGCAAATACATGCATAAACTCTGACTCCATTTTTTCGATATCTGTGGAGGATAACCACTCCTCTGGATTGGATTCCCACTCTTCCGGAGCCTTCTGCTTTTTAAGCATATGAGCAAGAACACATTCTGCAGTACCTGCATTGCATTTCTCGTGCAGCCTTTCTTTAATTGTTCTCCAGACTTTTACCATATTTCCGGGAGAAATAGGTCTTTCAGACGGATGCTCTTCATTGTATACTTTTCGTAGATGCTCGACTTCATCGACATCCATTATCTTGAAAACGGATTATGTTTAATGTTAAAACAGATAACACAACACAATGGAAGCAATGAATGACCTCAAGAGATGCGTCAAGGAATATCGTGATGTTGATAATGAACTTCGTGTTCTTAACAAGCAAGTATACACAAAGCGTGAAGCACGACGAATTGTTGAAATGGAAATGGTAGATCTAGTTAAGCTTCCTCAGTTTTCGGTAGTTGATAAGTTGAAAATTGATGACGATGGCTCCTATATTCGTATTCAGAAGCCAGAGACATATTCAAAGCCATGGAGCCTGTCTAAGAAAGATCTAGATGAACTTCATAAAGCATATTTTGCATCGACAACAAATCCTACTGCCGAAGGATGTACAGCATATATTCTTGATAGTCGTAAGCGGTGTCTTGTTGGAAGAGAATACGAGTTTGAGCGAGTTATTAATTAGCTATGTTAGTAAATAATGTATGGTGGTAGAGAAAGCATAGGCTATAGGCCAGCATCTTTTTCTCCGTCAGAGAGTTTTGTTAAACAAACGCCAAAGGTAGAGCCAAAGGTAGAGCCAAAGGTAGAGCCAAAGGTAGAGCCAAAGGTAGAGCCAAAGGTAGAGCCAAAGGTAGAAGAAATTGAAGTTAATCTAAAAGGCGAGACAGATGATATTGAGTCTGGATTTTTAACTCTTCTTCATCTAAGTTCACTTCCTATTTCTGAAGAAAATGATAAAATTGTTAGAGAATTTTTAAGGAACACTCCGAGAGAGACTGTGATAAAAACACTTGAAGAGCTAGCAAATTATGGCATTATTCCACCACTTGCGAAAGAAACAATTGGAGGTGTTAAAGGTGGTCCGCGCGAAGTAAGACTAACGGAAAAAGCACAAGTTCTAAAAAGAGATAACGCAGACTTTGCACGTGCTAGAGAAGAATCAAAACTTAGAAGATTTGAGAAGCAGCGTAAAAAACAAGCAAAAATTGATTCTAAACTAGCACTAGAAAGTAGAATAGCTGGAGTTGACAGTAGAACTCAATTTGAAGGTAAAACTTTTAACGATTTGGATGATTTTATAAAACAATTGTCTAGTTGTGAAAATCATAAACCAAGTGTGTTCGCGGAAAGACTTTTTTCTGAGAAATCTGTTACTGTTTGGAAGAATACTGTAACAACTTTATGTAGAAAGATATTTGAACTTCATCAGCCTGACACGCAATGTGTTAATGTCCTCGGTCAACCAACTCCTGGACAACTATGTTACATGTGCGGGCTTGCAATGAATAATGATGTGGAAAGCATGAAGCCAAGCTGTGAGCATATTTTACCAATTATGCAAGCTATGTTCTTTCTTGATTTATACAGGTCATCTGATGTTAAAACAGAGGAACAAATGAATATTCTTAAAATGGAATATGCGTGGACACACAGATGCTGCAATTTAATTAAAAATGTTACATCTTTACTGGAAACTCGAATTGATGCAGAAAACTATCCTACTTGGCACTTTAGTTCATCCAATGCAACTGTGCTTATTTCGAATATCTTTGGACCAGATTCTGGTCATGGATGTAATGTTGTACGTGACTTAGTTCCGGAAACTGAGAGAGCTGAGTGGATAACTGGACGAGTTGAAAAAATACAAACCGAAAAGATTAATCCAATTCTCGAATATATTCGAAGCAAGGGAGCCAATGGGGGAGTAATTGCAATGATAGGTCTTAAGAATTGTGTAAATCCTGAAAAAATTGATAAGAAATTTTTAGAAATCCTGGCACAGGAAAGAGATAGAACACTTGTTGTGCCTCCAAAAAATATAAAGACACGAAAATATGTAAAGGTTTTAAAAGTAAAACGAAAAGGTGGCAATAAAAGAACGTATCGCAATAAAAGATGATTATCTATAACCCTTTTAATTCTAAAAACCGCTTGTTTGTTAAATCAGACATTCAGGCGGTTCTTAAGAAGCATGGCTGTAGTTTTGAAATCAACAAGGTACTGCTATTTCAAACTGCAATGGTTCACTCTTCATATGTAAAACGAGCTGTTTATACGACACCCACTGGTGAAATCACTCAGCTTGCGGAGAGACCCGGTAACTGTTTGGACTTATTTGATTCTTCGTATGAAACACTAGAGCATCTAGGAGATTCAATTCTTGGCGCTACAGTATCAACATATTTACTTAAACGATTTCCAACGGAAAACGAGGGTTTCCTTACAGACCTAAAGAAAGATATTGTATGCAATGATATGCTTGGGTCTCTCAGTGTAAAGATTGGTCTAGATAAATTCTATATTATTTCTCGACATAATGAAGACATTTGTAATGGACGAACGAATGTAAAAAAGCTTGGTGATATTCTGGAAGCATTTATTGGCGCTCTATGGACAGATTGTGGAAATGATTATAAAACTATTTCCACATTCATTATTTCTCTGATTGAAACTTATATCAATATTCCAAAACTACTTCTTAACAATAAGAATTTTAAGGAGCAGCTTCAGAAACTATATCAATCAAAGTTTCATCATACACCGAAATACGTTATGCTATCCTCTGCTGCAAATACATATACTATGGCTGCAGTAGATGAAAATGGTGCTCATTTGGGAATTGGTAGCTCTGTTACAAAAAAACAAGCTGAGCAACTAGCAGCGAAGCAGGCAATTGAAAAACTTAACTGCTTGTAGAAAACTCACCCGCATATGTATCATCTGTCGATAGCTTTTGAAGAGTAGCCATCACTTCTTTGATATCAAAAGCTCCATGACCTTCTTGTATGGACATTCTGTTACCTTCCTTAATTGCTTTATCAAGCCATGCTTTTAGTTCAGCATTTTTACCCTTAAGAATGCTATTCAAATACGCAGACCAAATACTGCTCATTTTTTTAGCATTTTCTGTAAACTTACCAGAAATAAATGGAGTCTTATTTCCTTTTTTAGCCCAAAGATATGTAGCATAACTTTGACAAAAGTTGTTTGTTCTTGGAATTTGTAACCCAGATTCATATGAATCATAAATAACTCTTGGTGTACCGGGAACTAAAGGTTCATATCCCTTCCAATGTCCTCCATCGTATGCAATACCACTAAAGTCTGGAGGAATGACAGTAGAAGTGCGCCTTTTTCCCTGTAGAACCTGACAATCCGGTCTTCCATTAAACTCAGCAAAATCAGTTAATATTTCCTCGTCAGATATTGCATTAATTAGATGCTGAAATGGAGTATTAAAATCCATATCAATCTCACTTCTACCTCGTTTTGCACCCCCGCGTTTATTCTTTCTCGAACGCAATCTGTTTTTACGAGTTTTCATTACATATTAACACCGACTGTTTTCTTTTCACGAGGAAGTCTACGAACAAGCAATTCACGCTGTGTTCCGCCTACAGACATATCTTCCGCTCCTTCCGGAATACCTTCAATAGCACGAAGAACCTCTGCTACTCGTTGAGGCTGGTCTGCAAACTGAAGAAGAAGCTGTGTTCGAATAACATTACGTTTCAGTGGTGGACGAGACGTTCTTACACTTCTACTAATATTACCAACACCACTGCCTTCTAGAGCAAAATTATCAACTTCATTATTTCGCATAAATTCAAGAATCTTAGCAGAATTATCTCTCTTTTTATCCTTTAAAGCCTTGATTTGCTTACGAAGGTCTCTCTCTTCATCATCAAATGAAATCCACTCTTTTATGATTTCGCGAATCTTTTGCGTTGTGTCTTCCATTTACCATGTCTATGTTTCATAGTTGAAAGTCTCTTTCCAGCAGTAGCTGGTAAAGTTTGATGATATTCTGTCATATATGGCACAAGAGTTGCAATATCTGGATGGTCTTTTAAAACATTCGCCATGCGTTCTCCCTGAATAATTGCTTTATTTAAAATAATACCAACAAAGGGAACCCAATTAGCCATATGCGCGACTGCTCCTCCCAAATCACCCTCTCCTGCAGAAAGGATAGTTGAGAGCCCAGTCGCCACTGCTGTAAACGGAGCAACAACTAGAGCTCCAACAGGGCCTCCAGCTACTTCACCCAAATTATTTGCAGTTGTAACTCCTAATTCAGAAGATAATTGAACAGCCTCTAGTGTCAAATCTGCAAACGGTATGTTATCCTTGAGTGTATTTACTGTTCCGGTTAGTAATCCATATATTGAACTCACTGGGCTACCAATTATATCGGGAGTATAATCTCTCAGAACTCCTTTTAGAGCTGTATCTATGAATGGATATTGAGAACCACCACCACCATTTTGCTTTATCGCTTTTAAAAGTCGACTTGCGGTAGCCTGATTAAAAATAGGTAGAGTTTTAGCCTTATCATAATAGGCCGATTCTATAATATCTTTTGTTGAAGTGAACTTAGCGCGTTTTAAATATATATACAAACTTATCATTTTAATCAATTTATCTACAAAAGCCTTGTCTTTCAGTCTTCTACGTATAGATTTGTATGCGCGTATTTCCCGTTTTGTAAACGGTGGACTTTCATATATCCAAACCATTAATTAAATGCTATAAATTATAATGGATGAAACACATAATCAGCACGAGATAACCTGGCATTCTCAGCTAGAAAGAATTCTGTCGGATGAAGGAGAACGATGTCTTTGTTTTCAATGGTTACATTCTAAATCAGAGAATCGCTATACAAAACTAAACACGTATTTAAGTCTTCCCGTGATAATACTATCAACAATAGCTGGTGCTGGGTCAATAGGTTCTCAATCATTATTTGCAGGAAATCCGCAAAGTGCTAGTATTGGAATTGGAATAATAAGTCTGAGTGTTGCAACGATGAATACGGTTGGTAGTTTTTTTGCTTGGGCTAAACGTTCGGAATCTCATCGAATTGCTGCTCTTACATATGGAAAAATCTATAGATTTATTCTTATTGAATTAGCATTACCAAGAGAGGAACGTATGGCTCCTAAGGATATGCTCAAAGTTGTACGCGACCAATGTGACAGAATGCATGAAACAAGTCCTCAACTACCTGATATAATTATTGATGAATTTAGGAAAAAATTTGGAGAGACAACTCCTGGTGTTAAGAAACCGGAAATTACAAATGGATTAGACCCTATATCAGTCAATACAGTTGGAACAACAACACCTATGCAAACACCAAATATGAAACTTCCATTTATTAAAACTTCCAGCGCCGAGAGCATTCAAGACAAGTTACAAACGTTGTCATCGGCTCATCAGCAGAGCGAGTCTGCATCTGATAGTAATCGCACTTAGTTTTCTTCTTGCATGCGGAGCACCACATGAATATTGCGGCATTCTCATTCTTCGCATATAGCTTCTTTTCGGATTCAATAATTTTCTCAATAGAGCTCTTCCACATAGAAGGACACAAATCAACCGCATTCATTTCTGCAAATTGACGATGAGTAATTTCACCTGACTTTAGTTTAGTTAACCAGTCAATGTCTGTTCCCCGGCGCATATATTCGTAAAATGAAATTGCGCGGCTGCGATACATGTTCCAAAATACACGATTATTCCAGTCAATTTCAATATTCTCTTTATTTGCCTGCTCACAGACCACATGAAGAATAGCTTCCTCTAGGTCCATTGAAGAAGTAATGAACTCTTTAAAATTCTCAACCACCTTATCGCGAATAGAAGATTCAACGAAAACATTTTTTGAATGAGTTTGTATTGGTC
>Ga0209107_10001009_pt1 | contig 15880 bp, 18 predicted proteins | sample LakErihyJuly2011_2_FD_187460 | JGI IMG/M metagenome (GOLD analysis project Ga0209107, IMG submission 187460) | Freshwater microbial communities from dead zone in Lake Erie, Canada - CCB hypolimnion July 2011 (SPAdes) (version 2) | ecosystem: Environmental > Aquatic > Freshwater > Lentic >... | reverse complement strand
AGTTAAACTGGCAATTGATACAAAATATTTTAAGCGTTGGGGAGAATTTTATTTAGACCAACTTTCGCGTTCTCTTAATCAACAAATTAAACCCAATTTTAAAGATGAAGGTTGTATGTTTGGTGGCGAAGTTTTTGAAGCACTTGTAGATAAGTCAAGCGACATTTTTAATACACTCGAACCACCAAAACCATCATTAGTTGTTCATAATCATGCTCAAAATAGCGGAAGCGCGACTTATAGGAGTTTAGCATCATCAACGCCCATTTCAATGTCGTGTTATAATGACCCACAAGGTGGTTGTGTTGATTCATATTGTATGATTGCTATGTTTAATGGAACGTCTAAGCGTTTAAAGGATGTGAAAAAATTCGATATTATTAAATCTATTGATGAAAATAATAAAATTGTTGGGGCAAAAGTATTATGTGTATTAGAAACACTTATTGAATCGGGTACTAGAAATTATGTAAGCGTAAATGGAGTATTAATTACTCCGTGGCATCCTATTAAATTTGGATTACATGGAAAAGAGGAAACTTGGTGTTTTCCTGGTGAATTATTTAGCACATATAGTTTTTCATCATCAAGTATGATTACATTAGTATTAGAAAATCATCATGTTATGTTTATTGGTGGTTTAAAATGTATTACATTAGGACATAATTTTACTAATCATCCAAAATTAATTCACCCGTATTATGGAACAAATAAGGTTATTGAAAATTTAATGTATTATTTTCCAGAAGACTATGCGCAAGGCAAAATCACTGTTCAAGATTCGCATATAAAATATAAGATGTTGGGCAATATTACGGAATCAGTTGTTTATCATTCTCAAATGGTATGTGTTTGTTAATTAGAAGTATAAATATTCAAATTTCTACATGGTTTTGGGCAATGCTAACTCTTTTAGGTGTGTCATAAATCGTTCTAAACTTCCTAGCATATATCTTTTTATAACTTTTTTTTTTGACTACTGTATTTATTTCTTTGTCTTCTTAATTTATCAACCTTTAATATAACAGTGGCAATAACTGGCATATGATCTGAGTATAATCTTTTGTCGGTTTTATAATTCGTTGGTCTAGGTATTGGAATTCTAATATTTTCTACATTTTCCGATAATATGTAATCACCAGTATCAGTTAAATGTTTATATTCTTTATGACTATCTTCATGCCAACAACATGAATTTAATATAGTTTTTGCTTCTTGTTTCATTAATCCATGGGATAACGCCTTATTTTTTATGTTTAAAGGGTTTTCTTTTGATATTAATGTTTTAGAATCATTGGTGTCGGCTAAAATAATAATAGGTCCATTTGTTGAAATATGCGCAGTAATAATTTTACTTATATTGCTTACATCGTCTTCGTTAGTTAACCATGGAAAATGAGCAACAATAAGGTTAATATCCTTAGTAGTAGTAATTATACAACAAGTTCTAGCATCACATTCGCCCGCATCATCTGGTTGCGCAAGATTAATTGTTTTACTTAAAGCCATTGTTCCGAGCAAATCAGTATTCCATAAAATAGCACAACCGGAATATGCCTTTGCTTTGCTGTTCCAAGTAGCGCCTCTATACCAACCTTGTAATCCTGTTTTTTTACGTATTTTTGTAACTAATTCGGGGTCGGCTACTTCTTGAATACCAATTAGATGAAAGTTTATTTCTTTATGTAATTCTTGTATTTTATTTAATGCCTCTTCATAACAATTTCTATTTAGAGAATTACATCTTCTTACAAAATCTTCTTCAGAACCAGCAAGTTTATTTTCTTGCGAAGCCCACGATAAATTGTATGTTAATGCTTCTATTTTAAGGTGTTGTCTTCCTTTTTGAATATATTTTGCTAATTTGTTTTTTTGTGTCTTTTTTTTGTTTATTTTGTTTATTTTGTTTATTTTATTTCTCATTATACTATATTTATAATATATTTTTTAGAAAGAATATACCATTAATAGACCAAAATACAAAAATAAGATCCCTAAAAATATTATCTTGGTATTTGAAAAAGTATTTATTAAAACATTAGATACTAACAATGTGGAAACCAACATCAGCGCGTCAACAAGTAATATTTTTTTCCCATATTCTTTCGCATAATCTTTGAAAAATTGAAGTATTTTACTACCTTTAGTATTAACATTATTTAAAAATAGCGCAAAAGAAGTATCATGTATTAAACCAATAATAACAACATAAACAAATTGTAAATAATAATTGCTAGTTAATAATGTAGCTAATAACGTTCCAATAACTAATGATGCTATGTCCATACTATATGCTCCAATTGTAAATTTGTTATACCATTCTCTAATAGTTTTTCCGCTTTTTGTTAATAATAAAATATAACCTCCAATAGTATCCACTATTATAGCACCAACTGCTAATGTTATAATATTATGATAGTTCATAGTATATAAAATTATAATATTTTATAATTTCATAATTTCATAATTTTATTATAATATTTCATAATTTCATAATGTTATAATTTTTTATATTTACTTTATATATATATAAATGCCAAAAAAACCCAGAAGAAGAACTAAAAGAAGAACTAGAAGAAGTAGAAGAGTTAGAGCTACTAAGAGAATTAGAGGAACTACAAGAGTTAGAAGAGTTAGAAGAGTTAGAAGAGTTAGAATAAGTAGAGGAGGAGGAGGAGGTTTCTTAGATACGTTAGCCGCAAAAGCAAACAGTCTTACTACTCAAGCAACAGATCTAGCAACAGATCTAGCAATAGGTGTAAGAAATGATCTTGATACTCAAACAAAAGGTCTAGCAGAGAATCTTGATACTCTTAAAGATCAAGCAACAGAACAAGTAAAAAGTTTGACTTCACAAGCAACAGAACAAGTACAAAGTTTGACTTCACGAGGTATTGGTCTTCTATCAGATAACCCAAAATTAAGCCAGTAGCTAACAAATAACCAATGTTTATAAATAAAAATCATTAAGGTCTAGATAACATAAATGCGTGTTGTCTCATTAATTTAGGTTCTGAAAAATCAATACTTCTACTACATTCTACATTATCCAAATTTACTTCATTTTTTATATTATAATCATTATAATTATTATAATAATAATTATTATTGTTATTATTGTTATTATTGTTATTTAAAATAATTGCCTCTAATTTAGTAAATTTTTCTTGTAGCTCAGTTATTTGTTTTTCCATACTAGTAATTTTATTTTCTACATTATTTTCAATAGACATAAAGTTTATATAGTAATATTTTATATATTTATATAAATTACTATATTTATTTTATAATTTTATAATGTCACTAACAAATAATTTATTAAATATACAACCCCCTATAATAAATATAAATCTCTCAAATAGTGATCTAGAGAAATTGGAAACATTAAATAAAACTATGTCAGCAAATATTGAAATAATGAATAAAAGGGTTGATTTTTTAATCTTAAAACTAATAAACTTATTTATTTTTTTGTTTAAAAATAAAAATAACGAAAATGAGTTATTACCATTTAACCCTAGTTATAAGTTAAAATAAAATAATAAAATAATAAAATAATAAAATAATAAAATAATTTTTATATTTTTATATTTTTATATTTTTATATTTTTATATTTTTATATATTTATAAAAAATATTTAAAACCATAATATTATGATTATTTACAATATTATGGTTGCTATTGGTATTGATTTAGGCACAACTTATTCATGTGTGGGTGTTTGGAAAGACGGACAATGTGAAATTATTGCTAATGATCAAGGATTAAGAACAACACCATCATATGTTGCTTTCACAGATAGTGATCGTTTAATTGGAAATGCGGCCAAAAATCAAGCATCTCAAAACCCAGAAAACACAATTTTTGACGCAAAACGACTTATTGGGCGTATTTATAGCGATCAAAGCACACAAAACGATATTAAGCATTTTCCATTTAAAGTGATTGATAAAAACAATAAACCCATTATTCAAGCAACATATAAGGGCGAACTAAAAGATTTCCAACCAGAAGAAATATCATCCATGATTTTAGTAAAAATGAAAGAAACCGCGGAAGCGTACTTAGGTCAAAAAGTTGACAGCGCTGTTATTACTGTTCCGGCATACTTTAACGATGCTCAGCGACAATCCACAAAAGATGCGGGAGCAATTGCCGGATTAAATGTATTACGAATTATTAACGAACCAACAGCAGCAGCAATTGCGTATGGTCTAGAACAAACAAAGGACAGCAAAGAAAAACACATCTTGATTTATGATTTAGGCGGAGGCACTTTTGATGTGACGCTATTAAGCATCGATGATGGAGTTTTTGAAGTAAAAGCAACCGCAGGTGATACGCGTCTTGGAGGAGAAGATTTTGATACTCGTCTTGTTCAGCACTTTGTTCAAGAATTTAAGCGAAAACATAAAAAAGATTTAAGTGAAAGCAAGAGGGCAATCAGTCGTCTTAAGAGCGCGTGTGAAACTTTGAAAAAGACGCTTTCGGCATCTACACAAGCAACATTAGAAGTTGATAGTTTATTTGAGGGAATTGATTTTTCAAGCACAATGAATCGTGCTCGGTTTGAAGAATTATGTGGCGATCTTTTTAGAAAAACATTTGAACCTGTAGAGCAAGTTCTAAAAGACAGTAAAATTAGTAAATCACAAATTCATGAAGTAGTACTTGTAGGCGGATCTACTCGTATTCCCAAAATTCAAAATCAATTGACCGAGTTTTTTAATGGTAAAACATTAAATAAATCTATTAATCCAGACGAAGCAGTTGCTTATGGTGCTGCCGTTCAAGCAGCATTACTTTCTGGCGTCAAAGATAGCAAAATTGATGATTTATTACTTCTTGACGTTGCTCCATTATCGCTTGGTGTAGAAACAAGCGGTGGTGTAATGACTAAAATCATTGAGCGTAATAGCACTATTCCTACAAAGAAATCACAAACATTTAGCACATATGCTGATAATCAACCGGCAGTTACAGTTCAAGTATTTGAGGGAGAACGCCAATTTACTAAAGATAATAATAAATTGGGCGAATTTACATTAAAAGGAATTCCACCTATGCCTCGTGGTGCTCCACAAATTGAAATTAGTTATGATTTAGATGCTAACGGTATTTTAACTGTTTCGGCATGTGAAAAATCTAGTGGTAAATCAGATAGTATTACAGTAACAAATGACAAAGGGCGCTTAAGCAAAGAAGATATTGACAAGATGTTGGCAGATGCCGAACGATTTAAAGAAGACGATATAAAGGCAAAACAAACAATTGAAGCACGCAATAATTTTGAAAATCTGGTATATCAATTTAAGGGGACATTAAGCGATGAAAAAATAGCATCGCAAATTGATGAATCCTTAAAAGAAAAATTAACAAGTATTATAGATGAAAATGTTAAATGGTTAGAACATAATCATAATGCTTCAAAAGAAGAGTATGACTATAAATTAAAAAATTTCCAAGAAGCAATGAAACCTTTACAAGAGAAGATGATGTCTGGTCGAGAAATGCCTGGAGAAATGCCTGGAGAAATGCCTAAAGATCCAGACATTGCTGATGTGGATTAAAAAATAATTGATAAAAAATAATTGATATAAAAATAATTGATATAAAAATAATTGATATAATTATATTAATATAATCATAATTAATATAATTACTATATAATTATATGAAAAGAATTAAATCGGCACCGGCAAATATTGCCGAAATGGTTAATAGAAAAAAACCAAGTTTAGAAAAAAACCCAGAAAAAATCATATTATTTATTCCTCAAAAAAAACAATATACACCAATAACTGTTTCAAAGCAACCCTTGGTACCTTTAAAAAATCAAAAAATTATTGAGAGAACCTTTAATAGTATTATGATTGATTATATTAATGATAAACAAATAATAAATACAAACGATGAAGAGGCCTTTGCATTAAGTATTTTATATTATTATTTATGCGAAAAAGTATTTACAAAAAATAACTTGCGTGAGTTTGTTTTATTTATTGCTCAATTATGTATTAAATATATTTTTACACATTCATTACACGAATTTTATATTGATAATAAGGATGTACTTTTTAATAATATTAATATATTGCTTATTGAACATATAAAATAAATTTCTTGTTAGTTTTATAGTTTTATAGTTTTATAGTTTTATAGTTTTATAGTTTTTTTATAATAATTTATAAATTTCTTCTTTTAAATCCTCTAGTTTTGGTTTTGGTAACGAATCATAATCAATAATTATTTTATTATCTGAATAATAATTATAATAAGGTTGTGCTGGAACAACAGTTAATGGATAAGGCCAATGACTTGTAGTATATCTTTCTACAAAATATTCACGTCTTAATGCTCTCTGTCTTATATCATTTTTTATATCATTTTTAGGTAAATAACATAAATATTGAACCAAACGTTCTTCATTACAATTTAAATCTCCACAACTATTTTGATGAAATGTTCTTGAATCCCAAACAACTAAATCACCAGCGCAAACTTTAACATAAACTTTTTTATTTTCTAAATTACTAACATAGTTTTTATCTAAAACACACCAATCTCTCGGCGCATCAATATTCAAAGTTTTAAAATAATGCTCATGAAGTAAGTGACTTCCTTTATATATTACTAATGTACGTTCGCTATTATTAGTTAAACTCAAAAAAGATTGAAGGCAATGACACCCCTTTTTATAAGATGATTGATCAGTATGTGTCCAATAAACCTCGTCCCCTTTATAATCACTTGGATAATAACAACATCCATCAAAACTAGTAACTAGTTCGTCTGTATTCCATAATTGCTTAAAAATATTTACTACTTTTGGATTTGTTCGTGCTAACCAATTAAACCGCTGATGACCAATCTCAAAATATTTGAAAATACCATTTCCATGAATTAACGGATGTAATTCTTCTACATCTTTGGTATTTTTATACCATTTAAAAAATTCGTTCTTGTATTCTTCTATTTCTTCATTATTATATACATTGCGAATTATTGTATATCCATTTTCCTCTAATTCTTTAATATTTGTTTCTAATGCTTCTGTTAACTCTTTTCCAAGTATTATTTCTTCTTTTACTTCTAATAATTGCTCTTGTAATTCTTGTTTTTTTGTTTGTTCTTTTGTTTGTGCTTGTATTGCTTCTTTTTCAGCATATTTAAATGCTACTAAATATTTTAATATTTTTTTTTTAACATCTGAAAACATTTTTCTTTGCTTATATTAGTATTAATATTAAATGTTTAATATAATATTAATAATTATTTAAGAATTAGGATAACTTAAAAATTATAACACCTAATTCTTTGTGTTTATAATTATCTGTTTTTCCGTGAATATTGTTTTTAATTGTTTTAGGACAAGTAGTAAAATATTCAGCACACTCTTTTAAAGATATAAATTGTTTGCTACTATTATTATAATAAGCAGTAATTTTAATATTATTATTGCGAATTTTACCAAGTCTAGCTTTACTATAATTTTTTATTTTATTAATAAAATAACTATCATTTAAATAATTGTCTGGTAAAATAACTTTAACATTTTTATTATTTAAATAATTTCTTTTTTCTAATTCTATTATAAATTCATCTTGTGATAAATTATTTTTTGCATAATTTAAAAATAAAGGAATTAATTGGTAGTTTTCATTATTTTTTGGAATAATTCTATCACAACTACAACTATAAATTGAATTTTTAAAATAAAATATAGGATAGTTGTATAATATATTAGATTTTTCATGTTGATTATTATATAATTCAATAAATAATGATTTTGCTTCCTTGCTAGTTTTTAAATTTCTTTCTTGTTTAATTGTATCCCAAGGATTTCTTTGTTTATCAATTATTTTTTTATCATATTCAGAATAAGTTAAATTAGATAAATCTAAATCATTTTTTCCAGTTAAATAATTAATTAAATTAAGCCTATCTTTTAAATTAATATCATTTAACATTCTATTACACATTAAGCAAGATGGAACTAAATCTTCAAATTTATTATGATATGGAGGATTAATAGAATCAATTGTTAATTTATTTGGATTTTGAATATTGTTATCAGCAAAATCCAAATCACTCAATCCACACCAATTACAAGAACAATTCCCATTATTCCATATTTTGCTATGTAAGAAATTATTAATATCATATTCTAATTCTAATTTGTTTTTTTGTTTTTCTCGTTGCTTTATATGAGATAACTTACCTAGTATATAATATTTAAAAATATTTTGTTTTTTTAATGTTTCTTTTAACATTTTATTGCTATTTTGACAATTTTTACTACAATATAGTGAAATTTTATTATATCCTATAAAAATATTATTACATTCTACACATATGTATTCTGCTAAAGTAATATTTTGTAATAAATATTTATCATGAATATTATTTTCATCTATAAAAGTAACATACTTTGTATTTGGTATATCACCATTAAATATACGCCATAATGTATCTATAAACATAAGTCCATTTGAAAGTTTCCCATCTGAATTAGGATATAAATTAGAATTCTGTCTGTTATTATATGCGTATTGATAGTAAGGGGAAAAATATAAATTACTTTCATTACATAATTTCCAGTTTTCAGAATTATTATTAATGTTGTTTAAAGAACCTTCTTTATGTTTATTTTTTATATATACACATTCATAACATCCACTTCCTCTTCGAAATGTATCTTCTCTTATTGAAAATACACCACATTTTTTACATATAACTTCTATATTTTCATGAACACCATTATACTTAGTAATAGATAAATCATATTCTGTACCATGTATATTATTTACTTGTTCCCAAAATAACTTTTCAGATTTTTCAAAATATATTTTATCCATATTATTTTTACAACAAACTGAACAACCTTGCTTTCTACTTAAATGTTTGTTTGGCACTATTGAAAATTTATTTTGACAATTGTTACAAATTAATATAACTGATTTTTTACATCCGGTATATTTGCATTCATCATAATTAAAAGTACTATCTCCGTGAATTTTTTGCGAATTTTTAATAAACTCTTCATTAGTAGTTCTATGATTTATTCTAGCACAATTAGAACATCCAGAACCAGATAAATGTGCTTTAGGTTTTTGTTTAAATGTATTCTTACATAATGTACAAATTATAATTATATCTGTATTTTGGTCTATATATATTGATTTTGAATAATCATATTTCTTATTATGTTTAATATCTGCTTTAGTTTCAAATTTATTTATATTAGATTTATTATTTGGTGGCATAATAAATACTATTACTTTATTTTAATTTAATTCAATTATATTTTTTAATTTATTTTAAAATAGTTTCAATGATTTCATGAGGTAATTTACCTAAAATATTGTGCATTAAGTTATTATATATATTACATAAATAGCTATATCCAATTTCAGAGCTATAAGTTTCAATAAATCTTATTTCTAAATATTCATAAATTATTGAATTTATAGTTGATGCTGGAGACCACATATTTTTACAAGTAATAGAATTACAACAATAACAATCATTTTTACTTAGATCAATAAAAACAGGGTGTAAAGAATATAAATTGTAAAAAAAAAATTTATATATATTCTTATTTCTTGCTTGTATTTTATTGCCAACATTAATTAAATATTTATAATATGAAATTTCATTATTTAGCAAATCATTTTTAACATTAGAACCATAACTTATTACACTATATGGTTTAAATGGATAATATTCGGGAAATTTAAGTTCTAAAAGTTTTTTATTTTTTCTATTTTTTATTAATAAAAAATATTCATCCTTAGTACTATTATTATTTGTATTATTATTTGTATTTACGCTAATAATAGTTAAATTAAGATTTCCTAAGAATGCTAGCAAATTATATGAAAAAATATGTGAGCAATACATTTTTTCATTGAAATTTTTGATTTCTTTATTTATTCTTTTTAAAGAACTTGGAGACATTATGTGCTATAGTATAGTTAATAAGCAATATTATTATTTAATTTTTATATTTAATTTTTATACATAGTTTTATACATAGACAATTGTTATATAACACAGCACTAGAAACATTTTTTACCTTTTGTTAGTTTTCCTTTTTTTTATAGGTTCCCTTTTTATGGTTTTCCTTTTTTTGGTTTTCCTTTTTTTGTTAATTTTCCTTTTTTTAATAGTTTTTCTTCTTATTCTTTTACCTTCTCCGGTTTTTTCAAGAGATTGATCTGTTCGAGAACTCTTCCGTGAAGGTCGATGATCTTCTGTTGCTTCGCTTGGATCTTGAGAGGCTCTCTTACTAGGCACCCTACTAGGCACCAGAGCAACTTGTGCTTCGGGCATAGGTTGCTCTGGTACTGCTGGTGCTGGTTCGGGCACAAGTTGCTCTGTTGCTGGTGGTTCGGACCTCCTAAATCTAAGATCTGTAACTATCTTGTTATTCCAAAAGTCAATAAATTTATCATAAAAAAAATTATGTAATTCAAGTAACTCAGTAGTGGCATGTGGTTTCAGTTCCTCATCACTTACAACAAAATTGTCTTCGTTTTTTATAAATTTACCAGGATAATCATCTGCTGTCTTAAATTTTTTATAGGGTTTGTTTTTAAAGGTAGTTTTAGTTCCATTAGCTAATGTTTCTATTTTATAATGAAATGCGCCACTTCCTTGACTGCCTTCTGAACTTTTTTTATAATAACCACAAGATGCTGCCTCTGTGAATTGTCTTTTATAATATTTTGAAGCTTTTGGATGAATAGAAATATGAAATAACGGATATTTATCTGGTGTATTTAGACTAACAAAACCGGTAATATCATTACATACAGTTTCATTCTTCCCTCTTTCGGACTCCGCACGCAATATATCATCATCACTTTTAATATCAACTTTATACAAACTTTTTATTTTGTTTTTCATATCTTCATTATCTTTCAATTTTGTATTTAATATAGCAACAAAATCTATCATCTTATCATCAAAATTTGGGGATAATTTTTTCTCATCAATAAGTTCAAATAATTTTACATCAGCACCTTGTAGTGTGTGGCAGCTTACCTCTTGCGCAGCCTTGGCTTCGCAATTCTTGGAGACTTGGTGATCTTTATTATCAAAAACACGAACAGCACATATAAAGTCGTCATCATCACAATATTCATAAGTTGTATTATAAGGGTCATTTGGGGGTGGGGGGGGCTGCTTTGCTTTTTTTGCTTTGGACATTATATATATAACTTTATAAATTATTTTTTATTATGTGCTCTTTCAATAGATATTTAAATGTTTGTTTGCCATATTGATTTATTTTAGCAAACTAAATACTAAATACTAAATACAAATACTAAATACAAATACTAAATACTAAATAATAAATAATAAATAATATATAAAATTATATTAATAAGTATTTTACTAATACATTTAATATATGGATAGAAATACGTGTTTAAATATTTTAGAATTACAAGACAATGCTTCGCCAGAAGAAATTAAAAAAGCATATAAAAAAATGGCATTAAAATATCATCCTGATAGACAAGAACAAAGTTTAAGCACACAAGACAAGAAACAAGCAGAAGAAAAATTTAAACAAGTATCAGAAGCGTATGAGTTATTAATGAATCCTGAAAAATTTAACAATTTTAATAATGGTCCTCCTGGGTTTCCAGGAGGTTTCGTTGATCCAAGTGAATTATTTAATCATATTTTTAGAGATATGAAGATAAATCAAGGCAATCCTTTTTCAAATATGCCTGGATTTCCAGTAAATTTTAATAATCCAGGATTTAATAACAATGTAATGCGCTCATCGTCTATTTTTTTTATAAACGGACAAAGAATTGAGAAAGTTAGTGAAAATATTAACGGTGTTATACACGAACACACAATAATTGGAGAAAATATGCCAAATATGCCAAATATGCCAAATATGCCAAATATGCCAAATATGTTCCAAAATATTAGATTTAATTTTCAATAAATGAATAAAAAAAATTGATTAGTTTATTTATATGTTTTTAATATTATAAACCTATAAATAATGGCTTTGCGTAATATTTTGAATACTTATGTTCCTTTGCGTGCTTCTATTGAGAACAAAGACAATGGAAAAGCAAAAATTGGTTGTGTAGCGTTCTCACCTAAGTTAAAGTATCAGTGTGTTTTATGCGTTTGGACATAATCAATATAATATGAATAATAAAGCATGTAAAGAAAATAACGATTGTGTTCATGCCGAGGTTGATTGTGTAAGTCGTCTTAAAAAATCTGAAAAAATTAATCATATAAGTCTTATTGTGTTTCGCACAAATAACAGCGGCACTAAACTTATGAATGCTAAACCTTGCCAAAGTTGTGTAAAAACTATAAATTTTACGCTTAAATCCAAAAATTATAGATTAAAAAAATTGTGTTATAGTGATGAAAATGGAGAAATATGTGTGTATTGTGATTAACATATTAGTCATAACTATATACTATTTTATTAAAAAATTTTTTTTGTTTTTTTTATTTTAATCAAAAATTATATAAACATAAAATAATAAAATATTTTATAATATTAAAAATGGACATGGAGACATTAATTTTGAATGACTTAAGCACTTATAAGAATTTTGAAAATTCATATGATGAATCAAGTGAAAATATTATTGATGTTTTTGTAACAAGTTTTGAAGATAAAGTTTTAATTGATAGTGCTACTTTAAACACTATTATTACTCTTTTAGAAAAAATATATGCTAATAATTTAACATTATTATTTATTATGAGTTGCCTAGGTTCTCTATATGTATGCTCTTACAATAGGCGTAAAAAAGATTATGTTATAATAAATAATGTAGAACCAAAATTATTAAAAGGAGAGATTATTGAAAAAGTATGATTAGAAAAAATATGATTAGAATAAGTATGACTTAATTAAGTATAACATTTTTAATAATAATTAATAGTTTAATACTAGTTATTAATTATTGTTAAAAAGAAAAAATTTTATATATTACACGCCCACATCACATATAATAATTTATGGTTTACAAGACAATTAATTCAAATCCCTCTTCAACACTTGGACTATTATAATGCTTTGTATACACGCTATAGGCAATTTTTGGAACTTGATTTTCTGGATCCCTTTCTTTGTTGCGTTTATATGAAACCTCAAGTGATGTTGTCATATGGACGCATACTACTTTCATGTTATGCTTTTTAGCAAATTCAATATATTCGCTCCTCTTTTTTGAAGAGCTGTTTGTGGCATCAAATACAACAGACTTACCCTCTTTAACACACGGCAACGCAGCTTTAATCATTTTGGGGGAAGTTTTATGGACGTCTCCCTGAATTAGCACAAAATTTTCATTGGCACAAATACTTTTAGCAATAGTGCTTTTGCCTGACCCAGGGTATCCAACCATAATAACGACCTGTTTGGAATCAGACAAATTTACTGCTAGAATTTCCAAAACTGCCTCCTCTTGTTTAGGGGCAAACATCTTCTCTGGACTATGACACTTGAGTCCAATGTTTTGAGCAAACACTTTATCGCTATCTGCCCAATCTCCCTTGCCTCCAAGAGCATCTCCCACGAAGAAAGATTGCTCTTTATCAACTTTTGCGCTTCCAACAAGCAGATCATACAAAATTGGATTTGGTTTATAATCGCACTTGTCACTTGCTACCACGATGAAAACAGGGATTTGCAAAGTCTGCATGACATACTGAATTTGAATAACTTTCCATGGTTTGGACTGATTTGTAAAAACCACAACACTGAAACCCTCTTCATTGTAGCGCTTAAGTTCATCTGGAATGTTTGGATACAACCATTGCCAATCTTCAACATTTGAAGGCATGGTTTTGCCGTCTTTTGGGCATACAAGAGTATGATCGTAATCAAACGCGGCAATCTTTGCTTTGAGCTGCGCCTTATTGATATTGTAAATAGTTGGTGCCATTTTTGCTAGACTATAGATTTGTAGAAAAAAAATACTTATCAATTTTTTTAAAGTATACAAAAAATATGCTTTATGTTTAAAAAATAAACATAAAAATAAAAAAGAATTCAAATTTTTTATAAAAAATAAAAAACACAACATGCTCCCATCCCCTTATCACTTTTCTAGTTTTTAGGCGTAAGGCTTGTGATGTTGCCTAGACTACTCTTCATATGATGAATCTGTTCATGCGCGGAACCAAGACAATGGACAATGCTGTTGCTATGCCATCGAATTCGCTCTAAATGTTCTTCGAAGCTAGCAAGCTCTTGAGCACGCATCGGTGAGCAGTCATGCTGTGTTGTGGCATATGCTTTTGCTCTTAACAATGCGTCATCTACATCACTTCTGCATGCTTTTGCGCACTCTGCCGTTTCACGAAGAAGTTGCTCGAGTTTTGTTACACTTGCCGGCACAGGCTGGAGCAATTGAAGCTTTCGCGACCACTCACTATAGTCGTCATAGACGCTTCGCGTTTTTCGCCGCGGCCTGTCAAAGCTCAACTTCACACACTTCCACACATGCTTTTTCTCCACCTTGGCTCCTTGAACATACTGATAAAATGGTACGTCTAAGAACACCTGATGCCCCTCATTCAACTTTGAACGCATGTCAAGTGCCTGCTCTGTTGTACACACCAATGTCACCTCGAGCTTGTAAAACTGCATTCCGTTTATAATCATCGGAAAGAATCCAATAGAGCGAACGCATTCTTTTCCGTAGGCTGCTTCAAACGCCTGCTCCACGAACTTGTAGTCCATGAACTTGAAGAGCCGGATGCGAGGAACGCAAATGGTAATAGTATTCATTGCGCTTTATGATCGGAGGACATAACATATATAAAAAATAAGACTAATCAATTTTTTTATACTCTACAAAAAATTGATTAAATTTTAAGAAACATAAACAACATTTGGACTTTTTATCCAATCTTTATATTCAATTGCTTTTGCTGTTGATTTAGGTAATGCTAATAAACGTTTAAGTGCTTCTAATCTTTTTTCTGTTGGATTTAATAACGGATTTTCTTTTTGAATTTGTCGTGATATATATTTCCATCTCCATTCAAATTTTAATGCTTCATTATAAGTTGGAAAATTCTCTACATAACAATAATAACTCCACATTTCGCCCTTGGCAACTTTCATAGATGTAGCGTGTGCTCCGCCAACAATCAATTTATTATGTTGTCTTATACGCCTGTCTAAATCAATAGTTGCCCCAATATATGTTGAACCATGTGTTGATCTTATAAAATATACGTAACTCATAACTATAGTTATTGTTTATTATAGTTATTGTTTATTATAATTTTAAATTATTTGTTATTGTTTATTTATACTTTCTCTTGTTTGTTTTGTTTAATCTTTTTCTTGTGATTTTGTTTAATCCTTTTCTTGTGATTTTGTTTTTTCCTTTACCGCCGGCATAGTACCTTACTACTGCTTTACCATTTGATTTTTTTTTTTCTGCTGCGGATGATGATGCTTGTGCTGATGATGATGATGATGCTTGTGCTGATGCTGGTGCTGATGGTGTAGGTTGGGTTTGGGGTAGCGTTGAGTAATACTTTTGTTTGGCTTCATCAATTGCACCTATTCCCATTTGTATTCCGATATTCATATTAGGAAATTGTGAGTTGTTGTTGTCTAAAAATTCATCTATCTTATCTCTAAATATTGTCTCTGCATTGTCTGTTATTGCTTTTATGACATCATTTTCTATATTAATATTTTCTATAGCATTATTAAATTTGACTAATTGCGCTTTAAAACTAGTATACAATTCTTGTGCCTCGCCCTCAACTTCGCCCTCAACTTCGCCCTCAACTTCGCCCTCAACTTCGCCCTCAACTTCGCCCTCAACTTCGCCCTCAACTTCGCCCTCAACTTCG